>Ga0209605_1000100_pt1 | contig 119287 bp, 89 predicted proteins | sample AD_UKC035_MetaG_FD_184408 | JGI IMG/M metagenome (GOLD analysis project Ga0209605, IMG submission 184408) | Active sludge microbial communities of municipal wastewater-treating anaerobic digesters from USA - AD_UKC035_MetaG (SPAdes) (version 2) | ecosystem: Engineered > Bioreactor > Anaerobic >...
CTCCGATCCGCGCCCCTCCGCGCTCATCCGCGTCCCCACCCCTCCGATCTGCGTCCCTCCGCGTTCATCCGCGTCCCCACCCCTCCCCCTCCGATCTGCGTCCATCAGGATTCCTCCGCGTCCCACACTGCCCCCCAACATCCGGCCACCGCTGTCAGATCGGCCACGTCGATCACGCCGTTGATCACCACGTCATAGCGGGGATCCCAGCCCGGATCGCCCGCGACCAGACCCCAACGGGCCGTCACCAGGCCGATATCGACGATATCCACCTGCTGATCCTCGTTCACATCCGCAAACGCGCAGGCCGCCGGTGGAACAACCCCGCTCACCACCACGCTGACCAGCGTATTGGCCGTGTTGCCGAAGTCATCCTGCACGGTGTAGCCGAAAGTGTCCACCAGGCTGTGGTTCACCGGCAGCGTCGCCAGCACCGCCGAGAGGGTAGGATCATAGCTCAGCCCGCCGTCTGGGGCGATGACCACGCCCGCCCCCAGCGTGCTGGGATGATCGAAGGCGACAACGCTCAGCCCGTCGCCGTCCAGGTCGCTGTCGTTGGCCAGAACGCCCGGCGCCGCTATCGCCAACACCTGGTTAGCCAGAGTCGCGTAGCCGTCGGGCAGCGCCTGCGGCGGCCGATTAGTCACGGTCAGCCGGAAGTCGCCGATCGAGGCGACGTTGCCAGCCCGGTCCACAGCGGTGACGCGAATCACATAGTCGCCCAGTTGATCCAGCGTGGGGACAAAGCGCCACAGGCCGCCGGCGAAGGAAACCGGCTCGACCCGCACCGTCCCATCGGGCAGCTCGACCAGCCCATCCATGCGCGCCACGCCGCCGCCGTCGCTGACCGTTCCGCTGAACTGCGGCGTCTGGTCGGGCGCGGCCGGCTGGCTTTCACCCAGCGGCTGGTCCGCGGTGAGGGCCGGGGGAACCGTGTCCACGATAAAGGTGCGGGTCAGCGGATTCAGCGAGCGGTTGCCCGCGCCGTCGAAGCCGTGCAGCGACACCGTTTCCGTGACGCCGTCGCCCGTCAGCAGCGCGCTGAAGTCATGTTGCCAATCCACCGTCGCCGCGGGCAGCGACGTGCTGGCCCGGCCGCAGCCGGTGGCATAGCCTGCGCCCAGGCAGACCGCGACCTGATCCACCCGCTGATCGTCGTGGGCCTGTCCATTCCACAGCCGTTCGGCCGCGTTGATATATCCATCGGCCAGGTAGCCATCCACCAGTGGGTCCAGGGTGACGGTGGGCGACGTGGTATCCACCAGCAGGGAATGCACCGGGCTCCAGGCGCTGGTGTTGCCGTGGCGGTCGCTGGCCCGCGCCCGCAGATCGAAGCCGGTCAGCCCAGCCAGGTCGCCCGGCTCCCACAGACAGGTCCACGCGCCATCCTCCGGCGTGGGATCGAGGCAGGTCAGGGTGGTGGTCGCCTGCGTCGGCAGCGCGGTGATCTCGATCTCGATCTCCGTGGCGCCCGAGGCATCGGCCACGCGGCCCAGGATGAAGTTCACCCCTGGCCGGGCGTAGTCGGTGGGCGCGTCGATGACCACATCGATGGGGGGTTGGCTGTCCACCGGGTGCAGCACCCACAGCCAGTCGAAGTCGCGTCCGTGCAACCCATCGGCCACCGCCACGTTCAGCTCGGCCGACTGTCCGTTGAGACTGACATTGACCAGCGCGTCGACCTGCACCGTAACCGTGACGCCGGCCGCCACATCGCCCAACTGAATGATGCGCGAGCTGCTGCCGTCGGTCAGTCGCAGCGCGCCGCGCGTCGAGACCGTCAGTTGCACATCCTTGGCGGTCGCGCTGCCGCTGTTGGCATAGCGCACGGTGTAGCTGACCGCCTCCCCGTCGCCCACCGGCAGCGGATTGCCCGCCGCCGGCAGCGGCTGATCTGGCTGGCCATCCAGGTCTGCGTCCAGCGACGCGCCGGGGGTCAGCAGATCCAGCAGATCATCGGCCAGATAGCCGGCGCCGTAGCCGCCCGGCGCGCTGACGATGTCGAAGTGCAGGTCGCTGGCCGCGGCGCGCTGGCCGTTGGGCAGAACGCCCGCGCCCAGCGAGGGGAAGGCGACAAACTGGGTCAGGCGGAAAGTGCGCAGATCGCGGCCCTGAGCCACCGGACTGATCACGCGTGGACTGTTGAGCGGGTTCTTGTTGGGCGCCGCGGCCCACAGGCTCAATGCACCCTCCTCCGTCGCCACAGCCAACAGCTTCAGCGAGGAGGCCGGCGTCAGATTCAGGCGGGCAAAGGGCAGCAGCAGGTCGGTCTGCAGTGCATCGCGCCGGAAATTCGGCGCGGGCAGGTTCTGCGGCGCGGTCCAGGCGCTGCCGTTCCATTCCAGCAGCGTGGCCAGCGTGTCATCCTGCACCCAGATCAGGTAGTCGGGAGCAAAGCCGGCCGGGAAGGCAATGGCGCCGCCGGCTGCAAAGGGATCGTACAGCCCCGCGGCCCCGCCGGCGGCCGTGTCCAGATAGATGAACAGGTCGCCGTTCAGCGCCCAGCTCGCGCCCGACCAGACCAGGCGCAGCGCGTCGCCGTTCCACGAGGTGTGCAGCGTTTGGAGCGCCGCGGCCGAGTCGTTGAGGCGCAGCTCGGCGTCGACCGAGATCAGCGAAGCGCCGCTGGCCATCCAGGCGCGGTAGCCCAGATCGTCGATCAGATCGGGGGTGGTGGGCGCATCCACATAGACCGGGCCGACGGTGGCCAGGCGTTGATTGCCGTTGACATCGCGCGCGACCACGTGCGCGTAGTAGATCTGCGCCTCGTCGGGGAGGAACTCATGGCGTCGCGGCCCGGCCGGCGGCACGCTGACCGCCGCGCCCAGGTTGGGGGTGATGGTGTGAGTCCAGCTCACCAGGTACTCGTCCAGGCCGGCGCCGTCGAAGCTCTCGCTCCACGCCACCGCCAGCGTCGGGTTGGTGGCGCTGATGGTCTGGCCGGGGACGATGGGGGTCGCCGGGCCGCCGCCCACCAGCACGCTCAGAGTTGGGGTGAAGGGCGACGGCGGAATCAGGTCCACCGTGACGACCTGGATGTCGGTGGCTATCTGACCGGCCGCGTCGGTGATGCGGGCGGTGACGGTGTAGCTCTGACCGTCGGCGCCGTTCTGCGGCAGCCAGTCGAGGCTCCAGCGGCTGCCGTCGAAGAGCGCCGGGACAAAGCCGGCCCCGCTGTCGGTCTCCACCGCCACCGCGGCGGTCGAGGCTGCGCTGGCCGGCCCTTCCAGCCGCACCTGGTTGGCGGCGATCTCGTCAGCCTCGTTGAAGATTGCGGCGTCGATGGCAATGGCCGGCGGCGCCGTGCTGACGGTCAGCGTGATGGGCGCGCTGTCGCTCTGGATGCTGCCGTCCCAGGCCTCGGCCAACGCGTCCAGCACATAGACGCCCGCGGCCGGCGGCGTCCACTGCCAGATCCAGGCGGCGTCGCTGGTCGCGCCGTCGGGCCAGTTGAAGAGCTGCGCCGGCGCGCCGTTCACAGTCACCGTCACCTGTTTGAGGAAGTCGCTGGCGCTGGCCGCGCCCTGCACAGTGACCGCGTCCAGGGTGGGGAGCAGCGCGCCGTTGGTGGGGGTCAGAATCAGCGAATCCACCAGCGACGGGGTGAAGTCGATGGGAGTGCCCGGCGGCGCACTGGGCGGCGCAGCAAAGTCGGGCCGCATTCCTGCCGACCAACTGCGATCCACCTGCCCGCCCAACAGGGCGAAAGCGACCGTGCGGCCGCTGATCGGGTCGGCGTCGCTGTCCAGCTCAGCGTTGTCGCCCTGGTTCTGTAGGCTGAAGAGGAAGCCGGGAACCAGGTCGAAGCCCAGCGCATAGCTCCCTGGCGCCGCGGTGAGGGTGTAGAGGCCGGTGGGGCTGATGGTCAGAGTCGAGGTGATTTCAGCGCCCAGCCCGTCGTAGAGGGTGATCGCCAGCAGGCCCAGGCCCGGCTCGTGGTCCTGGCGCACGCCGTCGTCGTTGAGGTCGTCCCAGACCATGCCGCCCACCTGCGCCGCCGGCTCAGGGGTCGCCGTGGGCGTGGCGGTAGGCGTGGCCGTGGGGCTGGCGGTGGCCGTGGGGGTGGGGGTCGGCTGCGTGACGAGGCCAGCGTCCCAGCTCAGATCCTCCTGCCCAGCCGCGACGGTGAAAAGCGCGCTCAGACCGGTGGCCGGGTCGGCGTCGCTGTCCAGCAGCGGGTCGCTCCCCTGGTTGGGCGGGCTGAAGATGTAGCCGTCGGGCGTGACGAAGCCAACGCGGTAGATGCCGGGCGGTGCGCTGAAGCTATAGAAGCCCAGGGCGTCAGTCACCGTCAGCGCCACGTCCTGTCCTGCGCTGTCCAGCAGCGCCACCATGACCGCCGCCATGCCCAGCTCGCCGGCATCCTGGATGCCGTTGGCGTTGAGGTCTTCCCAGACGCGGTCGCCGATGATGGCCGGCAGCGGCGTGGCCGTCGGCGTAGCCGTCGCGGTGGCGCTGGCCGTCGGCGTGGCGGTCGCGGTCTCCGTGGCGGTTGGCGTGGCCGTGGCCGTGGCCGTCGGCGTGGCGGTGGCGCCGCTGAGGGGCGTGGCCGTGGGGGTGGCGGTCTGCGTCGCCGTGGCGGTAGGCGTGGGAAAAGCGGTAGCGGTAGGGGTCGGCGTGGGCGCCAGGGTGAACCCCGCATCCCAGCTCAGGTCGGTCTGGCCCGCGCCCAGGGTGACAAGCGCCGTCACGCCGCTGCCGGCGTCAGGGTCGCTGTCCAGCTCCGGATCGCCGCCCTGATTCTGGGGGCTGAAGAGGTAGCCGGGCGGCGCGCCGAAGTTCAGCAGATAGTCGCCGGGCTGCACGCTGAAGGTGTAAGCGCCGTTGGCGTCGGTCAGCGCGCTGCCGGCCAGCGCGCCGTCGGCCGTGAAGAGCAGCACCGCGACGCCGGCCAGCCCCGGCTCGCCCGCGTCCTGAATGCCATCCGCGTTCAGGTCATGCCAGGCCCGGTCGCCGATGACAGCCGGCGGCAACAGCGTGGCCGTGGGCGTCGGCGAGGCGGTGGGCGTCGGCGTCGGCGTGTCGCCAGGGGTGGGGGTCGGCGTGGGCGTGTCGGTCGCGGTGGGCGTTGCCGTCGGCGTAGCGCTGGGTGAAGCCGTGGGCGTCACAGTGGGGGTCGGCGTCCAGGTGTTGGTGGGGGTGAAGGTGGACGTCGCCGTCTCGGTGGGGGTAGCCGTGGCCGTGGGCGTGTCGGTCGGCGCCGGCGGAGGGGTCGGCGTGGCCACCTGCGGATGCTCGAAGGCGCCGCTGTCGCAGAGGGCCGAACCGTTGCCGTCGCCATCCAGCGGGCGGGCGAGGCCCCGTTGATCGACTGCCTGGCAGGCATCGCCGCCGCTGCCCGGCGCGGCCGGGTTGCCCGCGTCGATGGCCGGGCTGCCCAGCAGCAGGGCGTGGGTCAGCGTGTCGCCGCCGTTGTCGCTCAGCAGGCCCAGCAGCGGATCGATGGGTGCGGCGATGCTGCCCACCTGGTCGCCGGTCGCGGCGTTCCAGTCGCAGCCGTCGGCCCGGCTGATCAGGTTGTAGCCGCCAGAGATGACTGGAACGAACTCGTCGAACCGGGCGCAGTCCGGCGCGGCGTCCGACAGGTCCAAGTTATCGGCGACCAGGCTGTTTCGCAGCGTCGTCTGGCCCGAGTAGGCGAAGAAGCCGCCGCCGGCGCCGTAGTCGTCGTCATTGCCGTCGGCCGTGTTGCCGGTGATGGTCAGGTTGTTGATCGTCGTCTCGCCCGACTGCACGAAGAGGCCGCCGCCGTTGTCGCCTGCCGTGTTGCCCGACAAGGTTACATTGTCGATGAATATGGGCAGCTCGCTCTCGCCGCCGCCGCTGACCACCAGCCCGCCGCCATCATACCCGGCCGAGTTGCCGTAGATCACGCTGTTGGCGATGGAGACCGGCCGGTTGGCGTAGGAGAAAACGTACACGCCGCCGCCAGCGCCGTTCTCGACGGTGTTGCTGTAGATGGAACTGTTCTCCAGCGTGAGGCTGTTTTGCCAGGCGCGCAGCCCGCCGCCTTCGTTACCGCCGCCGCCGGTGATGGTGTTGGAGAAGATAGCCGAGCCGCTGATCTGAAGGTTCACCGCGCCGCTGCCGTAGACGCCCGCACCCAGGCCGCGCGCCGCAGGCTGGACCGCGATGGTGTTGTGGCTGACCGTGACATGCTCCAGGATCAGCGTTCCCGACCAGGCGGCGATGCCCGCGCCGCCGTCGTAGTAGGAGTTCGACAGTTGCAGCGTGTTGTCCCGCACCGTCAGATCGCGCAGGGTCAGGGCGCCCTCACTGAGGATGCCCGCGCCGCTGGTCTCGCTGGCCAGTCCGCCGGCCACCGTCAACCCGCCGATCTGCACGGGCACATCGTAGGCGACCTGGAAGACCCGGCTGGCGTTGTTGCCATGGATCGTCAGCGCCGACGCGCCGGGGCCGACAATGTCCAGAGCGTCGGTGATGTCGAGCTGGCCCAGCAGCAGGGTGATGCTCCCGGTCACGGCAGGCGCAAAGACAACCGTGTCCAGGCCAGGGCCGCCATTGGCCGCGCCGATGGCCTCGCGCAGGGTGCAGTCGCTGCCGTCGCAGACGCCGTCGTCGTGGTCAGCGTTGGTGTTGACCACCAGCGGGCCGACGATGGGGGTATTGGTGACGGTGGGCGTCGGCGTCACCGTGGGGGTGGCCGTGGCGGTGGGCGTCGGCGTCACCGTGGGGGTCGCCGTCTCGGTGGGCGTGTGGGTGGGGGTCGGCGTCGGCGGAATGAGCGGGTAGCCCAGAACCAACCCCACGCCGCTGCCGATGGGGCCGCCGCCGCCGACGCCGGCGATGTTCTCCGACGGCGAGCCGGGGGCCAGATCAGCCTGCCAGAGGCCGCAGGCCTGCAGCCAGTAGACCTTGCCGCCGGCCGTGTCCACCGTCAGCGCGAAGGGCTGGCCGGGATCGGTGCAGATGAAGCTGGGCGGCGCGCCGCTGGAGATGGTCACCACATTCTGGTTCAGGCCGTTCAGATCGGCGCGCCTGATGTCGTGCGAGCCGCTCTCCGTCCAGTAGATCCATTCATTGGGGCCATCGATGTAGATGCCATTGACCAAGCCGGCTGCCACGGTGAGTACAGCCTGCGCCGCGCTCGGCGAGGGGACGCTGCCCCGGTAGATGGTGTTGTTGGCGCCCCAGTAGAGCTGCCCGCGTTCGGCATCCACCGCCAAGCCGCCGCTGCCGTCGCCGTAGTAGGGGAGGGTGGTCAGGGTCGCGGTGTCCAGGTCATAGCTCTGGATGAAAATGCCAGCCTTCCAGAACAGGGTGTTGGTCATCGAATCGAAGGCCAGCGCGCCGGGCAGGTCCAGGCTGCCAACCACCAGCGTCTGATTCGAGCCGTCCAGATCGGCGCGCATGATGCGTCCGTTGTTGCGTTCCGCCCAGTAGATGCGCTGATTGGCCGAATCGACAGCCACGCCGCCGGCCTGACTGTTGTTGAAGGCGTCGGCAAGCTGCGCACCGGCGGCCGGATCCAGCCAGGGGAAGGCCCCCAGCAGCCGGGCGGCCATGATCTGGCCTGTGCCGGCGCGCGACCAGAAGAGACTCTTGTGATAGACGCCGCCCGAGGGTGTGGCGGTGGGGTCGCTGCGGGTCGGCGTGTTGGTCGCTGTGGCCGTGGGCGTGGCCGTGGGGGTAGCCGTGAAGGTGGGGGTGGCCGTCGGCGTGTCGGTAGGCGTCGGCGTGAGCGTCGGCGTGTCGGTCGCGGTGGGGGTCGCCGTGGGGAGCGGCCCGTAGACCAGCGCCGGATGGCTGTTGAGAACGGTGTAGTCGGTCGCGAAGGTCTCGATGTTGCTGCCGTCCAGGTTGGCGCTGAAGACGCTGGAGCCGAACTCGGTCCAGACCATCTTGCCGCCGGCCACGTCCACGTGCAAGCCGGAGATATCCGCGCTGCGGCTGACCAGCGTCTGCATGTTCTGGCCATCCAGGTCGGCGCGGCGGATCACCCGCGCCGTGCGCTGGCTCCAGTAAACCTTCTCGGCATAGGGGTCCAGCTCCAGGCCGAGAATGGCGTCGCCCAGGCCGGTCACCAGATCCTCGCGGTCGCTGCCGTCCAGGTTGACGCGACGGATCGCGCCCCCCTCGCTGTAGTAGAGCTTGCCCCGCTCCGGGTCCAGCGCCAGCGCGCCCAGGTTGCTGCTCAGATTGGGCAGCAAGGTCACGGGGTCGGAGCCGTCCAGGTTGGCGCGGCGCACCGAGCCGCCCCACCAGGCGCCGTTCCAGAAGGAATCGAACCAGTAGAGCTGGCCGTTGACCGCATCCACCACCAGGTCGGCGGGGTTGAACAGGTCGTTGCGCAGCACCGTAACGTCAGATCCATCCAGGTTCATGCGCATCAGCCGGCCGTAGCTGCGGTTGTAGTAGGCCTCGACCCAGTAGATCTGGTCGGTCAGCGGATTGACGGCGACGCCGGCCGGGTCGGCCCAGGGATCGCTGTAACGGTGGCGCACGTCGCTGCCGTCCTCGTAAGCTGACTTGACGAAGAGGAAGCCGTCGGACCAGTAGATCAGCTTGGCGCGGGCGTCCGGCGTGGGGGTGGCCGGAACGCGCGTTGCCGTGGCCGTGGGCGTGTTGGTCGGCGTCGGCGTGTCGGTTGGCGTGGGTGTGTTGGTGGCCGTGGCCGTGTTGGTGGCCGTCGGCGTGGCTGTCGCCGTGGCCGTCGCCGTGGCCGTGTGGGTCGGCGTGTTGGTGGGCGTGCTGGTCGATGTGTTGGTGGGCGTCGGGGTGGGCGTCAGATAGGCCACAGCCGCGTCCGCGCCGACCCAGATGCTGTCCGCAGCCAGCAGTTGGACGTTGGAGCCGGCCGGCGGCAGGTCGGCCTGGCGCACGCCGGTCTGATTGGCTGTCCAGTAGACGCGGCCCCCGGCCACATCCACCGCCAGGCCAGAGGCGCGCTCGGCGGCCGTGGCGATGGTCTCCACGTTCTGACCGTCCAGATCGGCGCGTTTGATCTGCGCGCCTTCCGACCAGTAGATCTTGTTGGTGGGGCCATCCACGAAGATGCCGTCGATGGAGGAGGACGCGGCGCCGGTGTAGATCAACTGGCGGCCGCTGCCGTCAAGCTTGGCGCGATGGATAGTCTTAACTTCGCTCCAGTAGAGCGTGCCGTACTCGCCATCGATGGCCAGACCAGAGGTGTTGATGAAGTCGATGTTCGTGAGGACGGTTTCCCGGTTGGGGCCGTCGATATCCCAGGCCTGGATCACCCAAGGACTGTTGTAGTAGTGAACACCGAAATAGACCTTGCGTCCCACCGGGTCCAGCGCCAGCCCCTGGGTTTCAGCCATGGTGAAGGCGAAGGGCTCGACGCCGCTGCCGTCCAGGTTGGCGCGCATGATACGCCGCCGGCTGTATTCCAGCCAGTAGACCTTGTGGACCACCGGGTCGATCTGGATCGCGCGCGGCCGGACGCCCTCGCCCGAATAGGGGTCGTAGGAACTGTAGATCACGCGCGGATCGGCGCCGCTCACGTCCACCACCTGCAGTGCGCGGAAGGAATCGCTCCAATAGACATATTTACCATGCCCCACCGGCGTCGGCGTGGCCGGCAGGCGGGTAGGGGTGAAGGTCGGCGTGGCCGTGTGGGTCGGCGTCGGCGTGGGGGTGCGGGTTGCCGTCGGCGTAACTGTGGGCGTCGGCGTGGGCGTCGGCGTGTGAGTGGGCGTCGGCGTCACACCGTTGACCTGGTTGAAGGTGTTGTTGTTGAGCGGGTTCTGGTCCTCCTGGCCGCCCCGCACGCCGGCCCGGTTCTCGATCAGCCCCAGCACGCCGGGGTTGGCCTGGACGTCGATCTGCACCACCACCGTCTCGCCCACCGCCACCTGGTCCAGATCGCAGTCGACTCGGTTGCCCGGTTGCAGCGCGCAGGGGTCGCCGCGGTTGGTGGTCACGGAGGAGAGGGTAACGCCGCTGGGCAGCGCGTCGGTCACCACCACGCTGCTGGCCATGCCCGCGCCGGTGTTTTCGATGGTCAGCGAATAGGCGATGGAGCTTTCCGGCAGGAAGATCGGCGCGCCAGCCCGCTTGCTGACCGCCAGGTCGGGGGTGTCGATGGGCGCGCTGTCCACCAGGGTAAAGACTGTGCCGTAGACCGTGCCCGGCAGAATGGTGGCGCCGTTGACCCGCCGGAGGCCAGGCGGCTGGCTGGGATAGAGCAGGCTGGCGTCGGTAGAAATGTAAACCGAGCCGCGCGGGTCAGCCGCCACAGCCAGCAGATTGGGCGTGGCTGCGTAGGAGTTGACCTGGCCGCGGTAGGTCCACTGGCTGGCGCCGCTGTTGGGGTCCCAGGCGAAGATATGGATGTAGCTGGGCCATCCGTAGCCGACCCAGCAGGTGGGGTTCCAGACGATCCAGTAGAGCTTGCCGCTGGCGGGATCGACGAACAGGTCGCGGATGGTGGTGGGCCAGCACTGCGAGTTATAACCCGCCTGCGCGCCGTCGTACCAGAAGGTGACCGCGCCCGCGTTCTGGCCGTCCAGGTCCGCGCGCCACCAGATGGTCTGATAGTAGATAGGCGGCGCGCTGGCCGTGGCCCAATACAGCTTGCCGCGCGCCGGATCGAGGGCCATACTGGTCAACGGACGGTCGGGACCTGGCGCGACCACCGTCTCCACACCCGATCCGTCCAGGTTAGCGCGGCGGATGCGGTCCGGCTCCTGCCAATAGAGCTTGCCGGCGCTGCTGTTGATCGCCAGGCTGGCCGGGCTGTTCAGGCCGCTGAGCACCGTCTGCACCCCGCTGCCGTCCAGATTGGCGCGGCGGATGGTCGCGCCGGAAAGCCAGTAGATCCGGCCGCGCGGCTCATCCAGCGCCAGCTCGCCCGTTGGGCTGCTGGCCGCGGCCGGAACCAGCACCTCCACGCCGGAGCCGTCGGTGGGGTTGGCGCGCACGATGCCGTTGGCCGTGGCCGCGTAGAGCCGATAGGTGGGCGCGCGCCGGGCCGCGCAATGGCCATAGACGTCGCAGGCGCGCATGAAGGGGGTGGACAGGTCGATGCCCGGATTGCTGCACGTCAGGTCGATGCGGTTGAGGCGCTGCGGCTCGCCCGGCCGCGTCAGGGTGTTGTAGGTGCGGCTGATGGTGGGATCGGCGCAGGGGAACTGCAAGTTCGCCTCGCTCAGGTTCAGGTCCTCGGCGTAGCCGGTGTAGACCGTGCGCGCGGTGCTGTCGGCGCCGGTGAAGCGCACTGTCAGCGCCAGCCGCGGCGGCGTGGTGTCGATCTCGCCGCGCCACTGGTTCCAACTGATGCGCTCGCCGTTGCGGTTGGCCAGCACGTCGCTGCCCGTCAGGTCGATCTGGTAGTTGCCCTCCAGCCCTGCCGGCGCCTGCGTGCTCCAGGTCGAGGTCAGCACGCCGGGGCCGCTGGCGGCCACCTGCACCGGATTCCACGAACTGTAGAGACCTGCCACCTGGCCGGCGCTCAGGGCCGCAGGGAAGAGCTTCACCTCGTCCAGCAGGCCGGTGAAGCGCGTCGCTGTGGCCTGGGCCGCCTCGCCCAACAACAGGCTGCTGTCCCCCACGTAGCTGGAGGTGGTCTTGAGGCCGCTGGCCGCCAGTTTGCCGTCGATGTAGAGCCGCTGGCCCCCCGCGCCCACCACATGCGCTGCCAAGCGCCACTGGCTGTCGCCGTAGTTGACATCGGCCGAGCAGATGGTCTCCCGGCTGCCGTCAACCACATCCACACAAAGGTTGCCGCCGCTGAGGTAAAGCTGGCGGTCGGTGTAGAAGGAGCCGCCGATCAGCGTGCGCACGCTGGAGATGCCGCAGTTGGCGCAGTCAGCTTTGAACCACTGGACCAGCGTATAGGCCCCGGCGTCGATGGTCACCGAGTTGGCGCGCACCTGCTGCCCGCCGGCGGCCGCGCCGTCGAAGCGCAGAGCCCGGCCAAAGCGCCCCACAACGCCCGCCTCCGGGCAGGAGATGGTGGTGCAGAGCGTCTCCCGGTTCTGGCCCGAATCGTCGCGGAAGAACTGCGAGCCGGGCAGGTCGTCCAGATAGAGCAGCAGTCGCGCGTCGGGGTAGACCGCGGTCACCATGTCCGGGGTGTAGGAGATCTCCGCCCCGGCGATGCCAGCCTGGATCGCGCCGGTCTCGGTGATCAGGCCGCCGATGGCGATGGGTTCGACGATGCGATTGGCCGCGGGCACGTCGCCCGGCGGCGCGTTGGAGGGGATCGCGTCCACGTCCAGGCTGACGCTGGGCGGGGTGCTGTCCAACTGCACCGCGCCGGCGGCATAGGCCGCGGCCGGGGTCTCGTTGCCTGCCTGGTCCTGGGCGCGCACCTGCACCTGGTAGAGGCCGGTGGGATAGCGCTGTCCCAGATCGGGCAGAAGGTAGTCGATGGTCCAGTTGACCTGGTTGCCGCCGGCCGGGGTGAGCTGCGCCTCCTGCCAGCCGGCGCCGTCGGGGGTGATGAACACCTGCACCCGCGCCACCCCGCTGACGGCCGGCCCGCTGCCGGGGTCGGTAGCCGTCCCGCTGAGGTGAATGATCCAGCGCTGGTCGGCCCCCTTGACCGCCGCGGCGATGCCGGTGGGGATGGCGGCCGTCACCGTCGGCGCCTGCGCATCGATGTAGAGCGTTGCTGTGGTGGGCGTTGCCTGCGTATGCCCCACCGCGTCGGCGGCGCGGATTTCGATGGTGTGCGCGCCCTCGCTGGCCGGCGTCTGCCAGGGCAGCGCCCAGGCGTAGCGGGCATTGCCGCGCGGCAGCACGCCCACCGGCTGCGCCTCCTGCCAGGGACCGCCATCGATGCGCACCTCCACCGCGGCGATGGAGGAGGTGGGATCGCTGGCCAGGCCGCCCAGCATCACGGTGCGGCCGGCCGGCGCGAACTGCGTCGTCAGGCTGGAGGTGGGCCGGTCGTCGTCGATGGTGAGGCTGAGCCCCTTGCTCTGGTCGAAGCCGCCGATGTTGACCGGCGGCGCGGCCGGGTAGACGGCCAGCAGGGAGCCGTCGGCGCGGCTGCTGATGGCCGTGCTGCGCGAGGCGCTGCCGTTGGGCACGACGAAGGGGATCACCCGCGTCTGGTGGCTGCCGCGATCCAGCAACACCGGCGAGGTCGCCACTGCCCCGCCCAGCTCGGCCGGGAAGGTGCTGGCGAAGCTGCCGGAGAGGGTCAGGTTGGCCGCCGCGTCGGGAATGCCCGGCTGGCTGGCATTGGTCAGCGTGGCGGTGTAGACCAGCGAGCTGCCGTAGGTGACCACCCGGTCGGCGTCGCTGAGGGAAAGGGCGAGGCTGGCCGGGTTGGGGGTGGCCGCGCGCGGGTTGGCGCCCAGATTCTTCTCGGCATAGTCGTCCAGACCGTCGCCGTCGCTGTCGCGCAGGCGCGGGTCGGTGGTGACCAGGGTGGTCAGCCCGGCGCCGTAGGTGAACTGCCAGCCGTTGACCTCCACCGCGTCGCTCAGGCCGTCGCCATCGGTGTCCGCCCGGGTGGGGTCCGTGCCCAGCAGCGCCTCCAGGTAGTCGCTGAGGCCGTCGCCGTCGCTGTCCACCGCGGCAGGATTGCTGCCCAGGCGGATCTCCGCCGCGTCGGAGAGCCCATCGCCGTCGGCGTCGGCAGTTGTGTCGTCAGGATCCAGCCCGCCCAGGGCCGCGGCCAGCAGCCCGTCGCCGTCGTGGTCCATCTGCACGCCAAAGCGGCTGTCCCAGGCCAGGCTGACGAACTCATCCAGCGTCGCCGGGAAAACATCCAGGTAAAGGCTATCGCCCAGGAAGCTGCTGGTGTTGCCGCGCAGGGTGATATCCGAACAGACGCCGACCCAGCACTCGTAGCCCGGCATGGCGTAGCCCATGTAGAACCAGAGCGGAACCTGCTGGTCCAGTCCCTTGGCCAGGGTGAACCAGGGGCTGGCGACGGTCTGCTCGGCGTAGCCGGTGTGGAAGTTGATGGTGTTGCTGTCGGGCCAGGGACCGTACCAGATGCGGTAGCGTTTGCTGCGGAAGGACTGCACCCCCTGCCAGGCGGCGGCCATCGAAGCGCGCGCCGGCGCGGGCGCGCTGGCGCCGGCCGCGTCCAACCTGTAGCCCACCGCGGCGGAGCGCAGGTTGTTGGCCGAGAAGAAGTGATCGTACTTGACGATCTCGCCGCCCCCTGGAACCTCGTTGTAGAGGGTGGTGCGCACGGGCGCGGCAAAGCTGACCCGGTTGCCATGCACGAAGCCCACGTTGGGATTGGAAAGGCTCAGCGCCAGCGCGCCCAGCTTGACCAGGTCCTGATGGCCGTTGGCGTCCTTGTGGTCGAAGTCGATGGCCGCGCCGCTGCTGTAGATCAGCCGGGCCAGCGCGCCAGTCACTGCGCCGATGATGCTGAAACACGCGCCGGGCACGCCGGCCTGGCACAGCCCCGTCAGCAGCAGGTCCACAAAGCCCAGCACAGCCGTCAAAATGAAACCCACCACGGTCAGCGACAGCGCAAACATGACGATGGCCACCACCGTGCTGGCAATGGCAAAGGCCATGGCCGTGTTGAAGGCGATCGAACCGACCTCCACGTCGCCCGACAGCGCCTGGTAGATGAAAATGCCCCAGGGAATCGCAATGCCGATCACCAGGCCAACGATGGCCGCCACCTTGGTCAGGCCGACGATCTCGGAGCTGGCGCCCAGCACCTTGCCCGCGGCCGCACCCTGCGAGACCTGCGTCGCCACAGCCACCTCCTGGATGTAGGTTCGCAGCGTCAAGAGGGGCGCAACGATGGTGGCCACGGCCGCGGCCAGCCCTAAGAAAACCGCGCCAGCCAGCTTGAGCGCGTTGTTATCCAGCGCGGACCCGATGGAAAAGAGGGTGATGCCAACGATTCCTGATACCAGAGTGGCCGCAGCGCCGACGCCGACAAAGGTCTGGAACGCGCTTTCGCCGTTGGTGATCAGGCTCAGCTTGCGACGCAGGTTTTGCAGCAGGTTGACTGTGCCCAGGTCGTCCAGCGTCTTGGTGGCGCTGTTGGTGTTCTTGAGGATGCCCAGATAGGTCTGCACCTCGCGCGGGCTGACGTAGTGAGTCAGCACCAACTGGTTGACGATCAGCAGGTTCGCCATCCTGCCAAGACCAGTCGGCAGGCTGGCCGCGTCCGCCAGGTCCTGGTCGCTGTGGACACGGGTCGGATCGTTGACCATGGTGTCGGCGAACTGCACTGGCCGCACCCAGCCGCGGCTCAGCGAGAGGTAATAGAGCTGCAAGATGGCCAGCTTGCCCGCGGCCACGTTGGCGTCTTCGCCCGGCTCGATCCCGGCGTAGGCTTCGTCCCACAACGCCCAGGCATCCTCCATGGGCAGGGTCTCCCATTTGCCCGCCAGGCTGTCGTAGCGGTATTTGGCCATGTTCAGCCCGGCCACCACCTGCACCGGCGCGCCGTTGTCGGCGCGAAAATCCAGGGTCAGACCGGCGCCGTTCCAGACGGCCGCCTGGCCGCTGCCCACCTGCGAAAGGTTCAGGGCGCGGAAACGTTCCTCGCGGGCAAAGAGCAGCGACGGGGTGATGGGGTTGCCGGCCGTCCAGTGACTGGTGAAGACATCGCCCAACAGTTCCTGTGTGTCCTCGCTGGCCATCTGGCCGAGGGCCTGATCGCGGTGGCTGTAGCTCTTGTTGACCACCCGCAACACGTTGGGCAGATTCCAACGCTGCACCGCGGGCACGCCGCTGTTCTGCAGACGATCGAGCCGCGCGGCCAGGGTGGGCGCGTTGACGCCGCGGCCAGCCACCGTCAGGTCGGGCTGGCCGTCGCCGTAGCAGGTCTGGTTGATGACCGTGTCGCAGTCGCGGGCCGAAAGAAACGCGCCGTCCAGGGTCACGCTCAACGGGGTCAACACACTGTCCGGCTCCGGCGGGCTGGCCACGGTAGGATCCTCGTAGATGAGGGCGAAATCAACCCCCCGGTTCTCACGCACGTTGAGGCCGGTCAGCTTCCACTCGTCGTAATAGCTCTGCACCGGCTGAACGATGTTGGTGCTGCCATAGGCGATGCAACTGCCGCCGTCGGTCTCGACGCATTCGTCCAACAGCATCTGCACGATCCAGACCAGCCGCACCTGCTGGGCCGCGCCCCAGGAGGTCCCCGGGCGGTAGAGCATCTTGCCGTAGAAGGCCACGCGATCTTTGGTGTTGGGCTCCTGCACCAGGCTGAGCGGCACATAGACGACCTTGGGCGGATTGGGGTTGGTGTTCAGCGGGCGCACGGCAATGCCGCCGAACTGCTCCAGCTCCTGATCGCTGGGCAGGCCGTTGTTAGCGCTGTTGACCTGGATCTCCAGCATGGGCAGGAGTTTGATGTCGCCGTTGTCGTCGGGGCTCAGCGCACAGACCGCGTTGGGGTCCTGGCCATTGGTCACCGCCCCCTGCACGCAGAGATCGAAGAAGGTCTGCGGGTCATCCGGGCCGCGCTCGGCGCGCTGCACCTGGCCGCGCGCGTCGCCGTCGGGCCAGTCCAGCACGTTGAAGGCGTACCAGAGGCGGGCCGGGTTGGTCGGTCGCAGTTGAAACTCGACGTAGGTCGGCGCGTTGGCGGTCAGCCCGTTGATGGTCAGGGCCAACGGCGCGCTGCCGCTGAAGGTGGGGCTGCCTGCCCGGAAGGGAGAGAGATCGACGTTGTTGGGCGCGCCGTCGCCGTCCAGGTCGCGATCGTGCAGATCGGGTATGCCGTCGCCGTCGCTGTCGGGACAGGAGGGCCAGTTGGCGCACTTCTGGCCGTCCAGGATGCCGTCGTCCAGCGTGCTGGCCTTCTGCGGATCGCTGTACCAGCGCTGGCTGCCGGCCATGAAGCCAACGATCTCCTGATAGTCGCTCAGGCCGTCGCCGTCCGTGTCGGCCTTGAAGGGGTTGACGCCCAGCAGCGTCTCCTGCACATCGGTCAGGCCGTCGCCATCGCTGTCGGTCCCGTCGTCGGGCGCCGCGGCCAGCGGATCCAGCCCCAGGGCGGCCGCGTCCTCGGCCGTCAGCGGATTGGCGCCCAGCGCCAGCTCGCGCGCGTCGCTCAGGCCGTCTCCGTCGCTGTCCTGGCCGTTGTCGTTGACCAGCAGCGCCAGGCGCTGGGCGGGTTGGCCCAGGTTGGCCGCGCGTTCCTGGCTGTAGGCGGCGACGATCTCAGCGGCGGCGCGGCTGTCCGGGCTGTCGGCCGGCGCGCGCTCCTGTCGATACTGGTCGAAACGCTGCCACTCGGCCGCCTGCACCACCGGCGCGGCCAGCAGAATCACGATCACGGCGCCGTTGATGGCGGCATAGACCGCGCGCGAACGACTGCTGCGGATCAGCAGGACAACGCAGGCCAGCGCCGCCAACAGCGCTGCCGCGCCGGGCGCGGCGGACGCGGCCGTTGAGCCCAGGCGCGCCAGGCCGGCCGGCAGCGCGTGACTCAGAATGACGGGCGGACGCACCGCCAACAACTGCTCCTGATCGAAGCTGAAATCGATGGTGATCTCGGCCTGGGTGCGGTAGTCAGCATCGGCAGCCGGGGGCAGGTCCAGGCGGACCTGCTGGCGCACCGGCAGCCCGCTGGGCGCGATCCATAGCTCGCCGCTGCCGGTCATCTCCACGTACTGGCTGGGCAGGTCCAACGAAAGGTTGCGCGGCAGGGCGCTGTTGCGGGCCAGCTCCTGCTGCAAGTTATCGCGCAGATAGCGGGCATAGCCCGGCCCGTCAAGCTCGAAGGTATAGCGCTCCAGCCCGGCGACCGCCGGCGGCAGGTCGGACGCGTCCAGCGCGCCCTGGTCAGCCTGGCGGATGTTTTTGGCCGCGTGCAGAAAGCTCATGAAGTCGCCGCCGGGCGCAAAGCTGCCGGTGAAGTCATCGGTCTGCTGCCACTCGCCCTCCCCTTGGCGCACGTAGGTGTGATCCGGATCGACCCGCACCTGCGCGGCCGAGGCGGGGTCCAGCACGCTGCCCCCCTGCGCCCAGAGCGCCAACTCCAGCGTCTCGGCGTGCAGGTCGGCATTGCCTTCCAGGTAGAGGCGCTGCACCTTGCTGCTGCGTCCGACGTTGCCGGCCGTGGTCAGCGGGATCAGCTCCTGCCGGATATCGCCGGTGAAGCGATAGGCGCCGGCCTCCGCCACGCCGCGCCAGGCAGCCAGCACCGCGCTGCGGGCCGACTGCGGGCCGGCCAGCGCCCGCGCCATCGTGCCTTGACCCAGGGTGACAACCAGCAACGCCAGGCCAAGGGCCATCAAAGCGCCAGCCAGCACCCGCCCCAAGCGTTGCCCATATGACGAAACGCTCTGGCCGGTCTCCGACCGAGCCAGCCCCGCACACCCTGTGCTCTGGCCGGTCTCCGACCGAGCCAGCCGTGCGGATTTCATTGACCATTGCATCAATCCAGCAAAAAAGATACGTTTCTTCATAATTCAATCCGTAACAGTCTGAACTCAGTCGTCTCGGCGCAAATCAGACACATCACTGGCCACCGTCTGATCGTGCAAAAAGTGGAAGAGACTCTCAAGGCTGGCAAAGAACACCGTCTCGCCGCTCTGGGTGTGCTGGGCCGAGGCGCTCCAGAGCACGTCGGGGCTGCTGCGCCAGAGACGAATCAGATAGGCCTGGTAGTTCTGCGATTTGGTCGCCTGATCGGATGTAAAAATCATGGTCTTTACCTGTTGAAAAATGTTGCGAAAAGCATCCTAGCACAGCGCCGTTTCCAATTCGTTGCCAGACACATTTCAAGCCGTTGCTGCTTGTGATTTTCGGCCTGTCGCTCTATAATCTCCCTTCCAACCATGACACATCTGACCCTCGATCTCCTCGGAACCTTCGCCGCGACGCTGGATGGGCGCGCGGTGCGTGGATTTCGCAGCAATAAAGCGCGCGGCCTGCTGGCCTACCTGGCCCTGGAGGCCGGCCGCTGGCATGAACGCAGCTTGCTGGCCACGCTCTTCTGGCCAGAGACGCCCGACGAGAGCGCGGCCAACAACCTGCGGCTGACCCTGCACCGTCTGCGGCGCGCGCTGGATGAGACGGCCCCCGGCGCGGCCGACGCGCTCCTGCACACCCGGGGCGGCCAGGTCATGCTCAACGCCGCCGCCCTGACCCTGGACGTGGCCCTCTTTCAGGCTGCACTGGCCCAGGTCGCGGCTCACCGCCACCCGGACGCCGGCCAATGTCCAGCCTGCGTGCAGCGCCTGGAGCACGCAGCAGCGCTCTACCGCGGCGAGCTGCTGGCCGGCTTCGGGCTGGCCGACGCCCCACCCTTCGAGGAATGGCTGCTGGTGCAGCGCGAGCGGCTGGCCCATCAGTGCATCTCCGCCCTGCACACCCTGGCGGCCGCCTTTGAGGCGCAGGGAGAACACGAGCGGGCCTTTCTGTGCGCCGCGCGTCAGGTGGAGATGGACCCATTCCGCGAGGAGGCCTATCGTCAGGCCATGACCGCGTTGGCGGCCAGCGGCCAGCGCGGCGAGGCCTTGGCCTGGCACCAAAACTGTGTGCGCGTTCTGGCCGACGAGTTGGGCATCGAGCCGGACCAGGAGACCACCGCCCTCTACCGGCGCATCGCCGCGGGAGATGCCCAGCAATCGACGGAAAAACCAGTTCGGCTGGCCGGCTTCCCCGCCCAGTTCACCCCGCTGGTGGGCCGGGAAAGGGAGCTGTCCATGCTGCGAGAGCGGCTGCTGGACCCAGGCTGCCGGCTGTTGACCGTGACCGGCCTGGGGGGCGTGGGCAAGACGCGCCTGGCCGTCGAAGCCGCCCGGACCGTAGCCGAGGATCAGACCAATGCCGCCCGCCGCTTCGCCGACGGCATTCATTTCGCGCCGCTGGCCAGCGTCGAATCGGCCGACTTTCTGCCGGCCGCGCTGGCCAACGCGCTGGGCATCGGGCTGCACGAGGGCGCGGATGTGGGCGCTCAGGTGATCGACTTTCTGCGTCCCAAACAGATGCTGCTGGTGCTGGACAACTTCGAGCAGCTTCAGGCGGGGACGATCTGGCTGCTGGCGCTGCTGGAAGCCGCGCCCGGCGTCAGCGCGCTGGTCACCTCTCGCCTGCCGCTGAACCTGCGCGCCGAGCAGCGGCTGCGACTGGGCGGACTGGACCATCCCCGCCAGGCCGTGAGCGCCGACGAAGCCCTTGCCTACCCGGCCGTGTTGCTCTTCGTGCAGGCGGCGCGGCGGATGCAGCACACCTTTCGCCTCTCGCCGGCAGATACGCCGGCCGTGCTGCGCATCTGCCAACTGGTGGACGGCCGGCCGCTGGCGCTGGAGTTGGCGGCCGGCTGGCTGCGGGTCTACGACTGCGCCGAGATCGTGCAGGAGATCGAACGCAGCATCGAGTTTCTGGTCACGACGCTGCACGATGTGCCCCCCCGTCAGCGCAGCGTCTACATCATGTGGCAACACACCTGGGAGCTGCTGACCCCGACGATGCAGCATTCGCTGGTCGATCTGGCGCTCTTTCGCGGCCCCTTCAAGCTGGATGCGGCGCTGGCCGTGGCCGAGACGACGGTGGCCGACCTGGCTGCGCTGCTGGATGCGGCGCTGATCCAGCGCCGCGCCAACGGCTGGTACGAAGTCCACTCCCTGATTCGCCAGTTTGTCCTCCAACAGACGGAGCCGCCGGCGGCAGGGAAGCGCGCCAAGGCCCAGCGCCGCCATAGCCAGTATCACCTGGCCTATCTGGCCGCCAGGGAACCGGAGCTGACCGGGCCAGAGCCGCATCTGGCCGTGGCGCGAATTCAGCGTCGGCTGGACGACATCCGCCACGCCTGGCGTTTGGCGGGGCAGAACGGCTGGAAAGCGGACCTGGAACAAGGCCTGGATGGCCTGGCGCGCTTCTACGATTCCAGCGGCCTGATCCAGGAGGCGCTCCAGCAGTTCGACTGGACGGTCGGACAGCTTCAAGGTTTGGAGGGCCGCGGTGTTGCCCGCCTGCACAGCCGCACCCTGACCTGGCTGGCGCATTTTCTCGAGCGCAACGGGCAGGTCGACGCGGCCTTCGAGCGCCTCCAACAGGCGCTGACGCTGGCGGAGCAGGGGGAGGACGCCGAGGCGCTGTGGGAGGCGATGAGCCTGCAAGGCGCGCTGCTGCCGCACCGCGGCCAGTTCGACCTGGCCCAGGAGCGTCTGGGGCAAGCCTGCGCCGCGTTCCTGGCGCTGGGTGATCAGCAGCGACTGGCGGTGGCCCTGACCCGGCTGGGGATCGTGCAGTGGCGGCATGGCGACTACGGCGCTGCGCAGGCCAGCCTGCACGAGGCCCGCAGTCTGCAAGAGAAGCTGCACAACCGCTTGGGCCTGGCGAGAATCCTGCGCACGCTGGGCGGCATCGCTTTCGAGCAGAAGAAGCTGGATCAGGCGCTGACCTGCGCACTGGAAGCGCGCCAGATCTATGAAACAGTGGGCGACCGGGCCAGCGTAGCCCTGTTGGACGGCAATCTGGCCCTGCTCAGCCGGGAACAGGGACGCTACGACGAGGCGCTGGCCTACAACCAGAACGACCTGGATCACGCCGCGGCCACCGGCGACCGCCTCGGCGAAGCGGTCGCGCTGGGCAATCAGGGCAGCATCCTGTGGGACGCCGGCCGGCTGGACGAGGCGCTGGACGCTTTTCAGCGCGCCCAGCGCCTGGCGGAGGAGACGGGGAACGACTGGGAGGCTGCCCGCCATCTGGCCGCCGCGGCCTCGACGCGGGCAGCCCGCGCCGAACGCCAGCAGGCGCTGGCCGATCTCCTGCGCGCCTTGCCGGCGCTGCGTTCCCAAAGCGCTCCCTTTTACCTGGTCGGTCCCCTGCTGGACGCGGCCGAGCTGCTGATCGACGCTGGCGACCTGGCGGCCGCGCGCGGCTGCCTCCGCGAGGGAGGACAGTTGGCGCAGGAGATGGGGCTGGCGGACAAGATACTGTGGCAGGGGATTCTGGAGGCGCGGCTGCTGCACGCCGAGGGAAACAGCCAGGCCGCGCTGGCGCGGCTGCGCCCCTTGGTCGCCGAAGCCAGCGACCTGGAGCAGCAGGCATTGGCCCGCTTCTGGCTGTGGCGGGTAGGCCAGGAAGAGGCCGACTGGGCCGCGGCCGTCGCGCTCTATCAGACCCTTAACCGACAACTCCCCAAATTCGAGTATCAACAGCAACTGGAAGCGCTGAAGCGGCGCTGAGGACAAACTGATGTGCAGAAGTATCAAACAACTCCGCAACCCGACCCAACCGCCCAATGACGCTGAGATCGAAGCGGCCGCCTTGCAGTTCGTGCGCAAGGTCAGCGGCTACCGCGTCCCCTCGGTCGCCAATCAGGCGGCCTTCGACGCGGCTGTGGCTGAGATCGCCGGCGCAACGCGGCGCCTGCTGGATAACCTGGTCGTCCGCGGCCAGGCATGACCCGCCTGCCTTCGCGCGCCGCCGGCGCCTCGCCCCACTCGGCCGCTCAACGCTGGCAGCTTCCAATCGCCTCTGCCAGCCGGGCCGCCCCTTCAATCAGCCGATCTGCATGGTAGTAGGCGAAACAAAGCCGCACGCAGTAGGTCAGACCGCCTTTAGGCGCCTTGCACTAGAATTTGCGCCTGCAACGATGTCTGCCCAGCCAATTTTGGCCTGCACATAGGCTGCAAGTGCCCGGCGCCTGAGTAGTAACGACAGTCCTTACAAACTGGCAGTGTTCAGCAAAGTCAGTTCATTAACCCGTTCAAAATGGGAGAAGTTCAGTGTGAGTAATGGCAAACTGTGGGCAACGGCGGTGGCCGCAATGAACAGATCCGGCAACGCAATGAGCTGGTTCACAGCCTTCAGGTCGCGATAGATGCCTGCTGCAACCTGGACACAGGCGGAGTCAAACGGCAAGATCGGTGTAAGATCGAGCAACGCTTCGACGAATGGTCGATTGGTGGCCGTAATACCCACGCGAAACTCGAACTCGGCGATGGCCGAAATCAAGCAGTCGAACTGCTGCGCCGCCCGGAAATAGACGCTACGCTCTTTGTGCTCCCGACGCAAGTGATCGATCAAGATCGACGTGTCAATCAGAATTCGCTGACGGTCCATTGGTTCATCCACTCCCTCACCTCGGCAAATCCCTTCAGATCTTCATCGGACAATGTAGGCGCGGCCAGAAGCAGGTCTTCAAGCAGCGCTGGCCCCTGTTCATCCTCTTCCACCGGCAGGATGATCACTTCCACCCGTCTGCCGGAAAAGTGCGCCGGTAACTTGACCGTAACTGCACCAGCTATCACCTCTTGCACACTCCGAACGGCAATCATAGCACTCTCCTTGCAAGTCCTCCTGATGGCGCAGCGCGCTGCTCAGGACACGTATTCGAGTTCGAGTCTCAATCACAGTTGGATTATACCATAGGCTGGGCGACAAAAACAACGCCGGCCACCCGCATGGGGCAGCCGGCGTCGATAATCAGCCGCTCATCGACCTGCTGGTCTACTTCTCATCCAGCGCCGCCACTCCCGGCAGCACCTTGCCTTCCAGATACTCCAGGCTGGCGCCGCCGCCGGTGCTGATGTGGGTCATCTTGTCAGCCAGGCCGGCCTGCTGCACGGCCGCAGCAGAGTCGCCGCCGCCAATGATGGTGGTGGCATCCAGGCCGGCCAGCACCTCGGCGATGGCGAAGGTGCCCTTGGCGAAGGCGGGGAACTCGAAGACGCCCATGGGCCCGTTCCAGACCACGGTCTTGGCTCCCGCGAGGTAATTCGCGTAGTGGGCGATGGTGGCCGGGCCGATGTCCAGCACCCGCCAGCCGGCCGTCACCTCGTCCACGCCCACGACCTTGTGCTGGGCGTCGGCCGCGAAGGCATCGGCCACCACCACGTCCACCGGCAGCACCAGGGTGTCGCCGCCCTGCGCGATCAAGCCCCGGGCCAGCTCCAGGCCGGCGTCGTCCACCAGCGAGTCGCCCATCTCATGCCCCTGGGCCTTGAAGAAGGTGTTGGCCATGCCGCCGCCGATCAGCAGCGCATCGACCTTGCCCAGCAGGTTGGTGATGACGGCGATCTTGTCGGAGACCTTGGCGCCGCCCAGGATGGCCACGAAGGGGCGCACCGGATCTTCGACTGCCGAGCCCAGGAAGGCGATCTCCTTCTCCAGCAGGAAGCCGGCCACCACCGGCTTGCCCTGCTCGCGCATGATCTGCGGCACGCCGGCCACGCTCATGTCGGGGCGATGGGCGGTGCCAAAGGCGTCATCCACATAGACGTCGATCAGGCTGGCCAGTTGGGCGGCAAAGTCCATGTCGCCCTTCTGCTCACCCTTGTAGAAGCGGACGTTTTCCAGCACCAGCACCTGGCCGGGCTGCAAGGCCTGCTTTTTTACCTCCACCTCAGGGCCGATGCAGTCGGCGGCCATGAGCACCTGGTTGTCCGGCAGCAGCTCTTGCAGGCGTTTGGCGGTGGGGGCCAGGCTGAACTTGGGCTCGGGGCCGCTCTTGGGCCGGCCCAGGTGTGAGGCCAACACCAGCGCCGCGCCATGCTCCAACAGGTAGCGGATCGTCGGCATGGCCCCCTGGATGCGGGTGTCGTCGGTGATATGGCCCTCGCCGTCCAGCGGCACGTTGAAGTCCACGCGCACAAAAACGCGTCGACCCTGCACATCGACGTCGCGGATGGTTTTCTTGTTCATTGGGGATCCTCCTAAAATACATAACACGTAACTCGTAACTCGTAACCGGAAGTCGTCTCGCGGACAGCTCTTCCGGTTACGAGTTACGCATTACGTGTTACGCATGACGGGTTACGCACCACTCGACCAGCCGAAACCTGCCTCACGCAAGGCCTTTCCGGTTACGAGTTACGCATTACGGGTTACGCGTTACAGCCCCTTGTCCAACATCAACTTGCACAGGTCGGCTACGCGCACCGAGTAGGCCCATTCGTTGTCGTACCAGGTCATGACCTTGGCCATGTTGCCGCCGATCACCTGGCAGAACTGCAAATCGACCACGCTGCTGCGCTCGTCGGCCTTGATGTCCATGCTGACGATGGGCTCGTAGGTGGCGCCGAGAATGCCCTTCATGGGGCCTTCGGCCGCAGCCTCGAACGCGGCGCGCAGTTCCTCGGTGGTGGCTGGCTTCTCCAGCTCGCAGACGAAGTCGACGATGGAGACGGTGGGCGTGGGCACGCGCAGCGACATGCCGTCGAACTTGCCCTTCAGCGAGGGGATCACCAGGCTGACCGCCTTGGCCGCGCCGGTGGTGGTGGGGATGATGTTCAGAGCGGCGGCGCGGGCCCGGCGCAGGTCCTTGTGGGGCAGGTCCAAGATGCGCTGGTCGTTGGTGTAGGAGTGCACCGTGGTCATCATCGCCTTGACGATGCCCCAGTTGTCGTTGACCACCTTGGCCGCAGGAGCGAGGCAGTTGGTGGTGCAGGAGGCGTTGGAGATGATGAAGTGTTTGGCCGGGTCGTACTGGTCGTCGTTGACACCGATGACGATGGTGATGTCCTCGCCCTTGGCCGGCGCGGAGATGATCACCCGCTTGGCGCCGGCGTCCATGTGGGCCTTGGCCTTGCTGGCATCGGTGAAGACGCCGGTGGACTCGATGACGATGTCGACGCCCAACTCGCCCCAGGGAATCTTGGCGGGATCTTTCTCGGCGAAGACCCTGACAGTCTCGCCGTTGACGACCAGGTTGCCGTCAGCCACTTCGACCGTGCCGGGATAGCGTCCGTAGTTGCTATCGTACTTCAGCAGATGGGCGTTGGTCTGGGCGTCGAAGAGGTCGTTGATCGCGACGACTTCCAACACGCCGTCGTACTTTTCCTCAATCGCCTTGAACACCTGACGGCCGATGCGGCCGAATCCGTTGATACCGATCTTGACAGCCATTGTCTAGCCTCCTTAGAGCTAACTCTGCTTTGATGCTTATTGGCAGGACGCGCAGGGCGCGCCGCCACGGATTGCCTCTATCTGCGGCATAGTATACCATACCTTGTGAGAAAATGAATATGACGCCGCGCATATCGCTGAACAGTTTCTTTCGGACAACCGCCTAGCGCGCCGGCTCCTGATAGATCGCGACGATGGCCTGGGCCAGCTTGGTCGAATCGTGACGCCAGGGCCGCTCCTCATCGACCACGTCGGCGGTCAGGAGGGTGTAGCCCTTGGTCTGTCCGGTGGGCAGGGCCACCGGTTCCAGGCGGGCCATCTCACCCTGGCTGGGCAGGATGTGGTCATTGGCCAGCACCGTGGTGAAAAGATCGCCCACATGCTGGCGCAGGGCGCGCACGTGGGCGTCCACGTTGAAATGGGCCGTCTCGCCCGGCTGCGTGGCCACGTTGCAGATGTAGAGCTTGCGCGCCCTGGAGGCGCGAATCGCAGCAGCGATGCCGGGCACCAGCAGATTGGGCAACACGCTGGTGAAGAGGCTGCCAGGGCCGGCGATGATCAGATCAGCCTGCAAGATGGCCTTGACCGCCTCAGGGTAGGCCGGCGCCGTCTCAGGCTCCAGAAACACCCGCACGATCTCGCGCTGCGCCGAGGGGATGGCCGACTCGCCGATCACCCGCTCCCAGCCATGGCCGTCGTGGACGCTCTCCACCCGCAGGTCGGCAGCCAGCGTCACCTGTTTGAGCGTCGAGGGGATCACCTGGCCGCGCGCGGCCAGCACGCGGCTGGACTCCACCACCCCCTGCTCGAAGCTGCCGGCGATCTCGCTCATGGCCGCGATGAAGAGGTTGCCGAAGCTGTGCCCGCCCAGGCCGTACTGGTCGCCAAAACGGTACTGAAAGAGCTGGCCCGTGACCCCCTCCTCCTCGGACAGCGCCACCAGGCACTGGCGGATGTCGCCTGGCGGCAACATGCCGGTGGCCTGGCGCAGCTTGCCGGAGCTGCCGCCGTCGTCAGCCACCGAAACGATGGCGGTGATGTTGTCGGAGTACTGTTTGAGGCCGCGCAGCAGGGTAGAGAGCCCGGTGCCGCCCCCCAGCGCGACGATCTTCGGCCCACGGCGCCGGCGATGATGCTGATAGACCCGCTCGGCCACATTGGCCTGGCTGGAGGAGAGAAAGGGATTGAGCAACGCGCGGTTGAGCCGCACCAACGCCAGCAGCACGATGCTGACCCCCAGCGTCCCCAGGATGATGGCCCGCACCGGGCGGCTCAGAAACTGCAAGGTCAGGTAGTAGAACGCATCGGGGAGGGTCAGATCGATGTAGAGTTGGCGCAGCAAATAGGCCAGCCCCAGGCTAATCAGCACAATGCCAGCCATCAGCAGAAGCAGCCACCGCTTGACGTGCATGCCCGGCCGCAGCCACATCCAGGGTGAATGACGCCCGTTCATGGCCCGTATTATATCCGCGCCTGTGCCAATTGCCACATTTCGCCCGCGCCGTTATAATAGCTGACCATGTTACCACCCGGACACATCGAATTCACCTGGGCCTCCCTGAACCTGTTGCAGCGCCAATTCGGCCTCTTCGAGGACGCCGATTACCGGTTGGCCGCGCTGGCGGCCGTCTTGCCAGACCTGATCGACAAGCCGCTGGCCACCTTCGTGTTGACCGACGCCGAGGCCGCGCTGCTCTACAGCCACACTGCGCTGCTGCACGGCGGCGTCTGGCTGGCGGCCGCAGCCACAGGCCAGCTTGAACGCAACCTGCCCTACCTGCTGGCCTTTTCAGGCCATCTGCTGGCCGACCGCATGTGGAAATTCCGCCAGACCCTATGCTGGCCCCTGCGCGGCCGGCGCTTTCACCGCTGGAAGCATGTCGGCTCACCGGAGGCGATCGTGCAGGCCTATCTCGCGATCATCCGCGACAAGCCGGTGTTGCTGACCTTCGAAGCGCTCGGCGCGCTGCTGCTGGCCTGGTTCATCCTCGACCGCGGGCTGTGGCAGGGAGAGACGCTGGCCGCGTTCATCAAGACAGGCACATTCAGTGAAACGTGAGCCGCAGCCATGCGCGTGATAGCCGGCGCGGCCAAAGGCCGCCCTCTGCAAAGCGTCCCCGGCGACTCGACCCGGCCCATCGCCGATCGCGTCAAGTCGGCGCTGTTCAGCATCCTCGAGTCGCAGGAGGCGATCCGCGGCCATCGCTGGCTGGATCTGTTCGGCGGCACCGGCGCGGTGGGCATCGAGGCGCTCAGCCGCGGCGCGGCCAGCGTCGTTTTCGTGGAAAAGGATGGCCGCGCGGTGCAGACGCTGGGCCAGAATCTGCGCAGCACCGGCGTGGGCGAGGGCGGGCGCTCCCACGTGGTGCGCGGCGACGCGTTCGCCTATCTGGCGCGGCCGGAGATCGTCCCCTTCGATTTGATCTACATCGCCCCGCCGCAGTACAAAGAGCTGTGGCAGAAGGCGCTGCTGGCCATCGACGCCCGACCGGAGCTGTTGACCCCACGCGGCCAGGCGGTGGTGCAGATCTTCCCCAAGGAGGACAACCCTGACCTGCCCCTGGTCAACCTGGTGCGCTACGATGAACGTCAATACGGCAGCACGCGCCTGATGTTCTACACCCGCCCCTCGGCGCTGGCTGAAGAGCGCTCGGCAACGGACTGACAACTCCTGAGCAGAGGCAGTCGCCGCTCAGCGGCCGCGCCACCAGTCCTTGCGCGAGCGGGGATCCATGAACGATCCGCTGTCCCGAATGGCCACCCCGATGGCAGCGCCGGCCGCGCGGCCAAAGGCCTGGCCTGGCCGCAGCGCAGGCAACTGGCTCCGCCCGGCGCCGTTCCAACTTCGATACAGATCAAGCAGGGGCGGATCCACGCACACCCCCTCCAGGTGCAGCGTGAAGCCATGCACCACGTTGTCCTCCCGGGTATATTTGAGCGTGATGCGATCGGAGGCCGCGTAGAGCACCAGCACCTCGTAGCCGCTGCCGATGGTATAGCCTGAATCGGGCACATGCAGCGACTCGCCGGGGACAGCGGCCAGCTCGGCCAGGGTGACGGCGGGGTTGGTCAGGGGTCCGCCGCGGCAGTTGCAGCTCCAGTTCCAGTCGTAGACCTGGTGCAGACGCACGAAGGCCCCGGTGCGGCTATCGCTGAACAGTCCCGGCAACTGGGGCGCGTCCGGATCGGTGGGGCCGCCATAGTCCACCAATCCCAGATGGCCGCCGGTGGGCGTGGAGCCGCGCAGGGCCAGGTTGAGGTCGGCGTGCTGTTCGGCCGGCCGGTCTGTGGGCGGCGGCAACACGGTCAAGGCGGCGTAGCTGGCGCCCGGCAGGGCGGGGCAGCCGACCACGGCGCCGACGCCGACAGCCGGCACGAAAACGCGGCTGGACAACAGCCCACTTTCCTGGGCTGCGGCGCCAGCCGCGTTCAACAGCAAGAGGATCGCCAGCAGCGCTGCCAGCCAACTGCGCGGATGCCTGGCCACTGGAGTGCGCTACTCCTCGTCCTCGAACTCGCCCTCCTCCAGGTCTTGCCACAGCCAGTCCCAACCCTCGTCATTCTCATCCGTCTCGTGATACTGCTGCGGCGCGGGGCCGTCGCCATCCAGAATCAACGGATAGAAGGCGTCGTCCTCAGCCGCCTCGTTGATCGCCTCCACGCGCACGTCGAAGCGCCAATCATCGTCGCCGAACATGTAGAGGATCCTCTGGCCGGGCGTCAACTCCAACCCCTCCAGCGTGGCCTCTGATGCGTTCTTCGTCTCTGGCCCGTCGCCAACCATTCCGGCCAGCAGCTCCTTAGGCATCACCTCCATCAGCAACCGCAGGTTGCCCAACATCAGGTCGGCCATGAAGAGGGGCACGCCCATCTGCTCCACCAGCATCTGACGGACCTGGGCGCGAATCTCGGGATTGGTTTCGATCAACGTCAACGCTTCCTCCAGGCTTTCAGGCGAGGATACGCTGCCCAGGTCGGGCGGCGGCATCTCCGCCACCATGGACTCTGCTATGTCGTCATCGTCATACAAACCCTCTTCATCGTCCCAGTCATCGTCCAGCGTGAACTGCTCGCCTTCCTCCAGCGGGTTTTCGCCCACGAAGAAGGCCATGTCATCGTCCGGATCCCAATCCAGCGCCTCCTGGATGGCCACGTGCAGATCGCGCAGGGTCTGCTGGCCGGTCAGTTCAACTGTGCGCCAGGTGTCTGGCATGTCCTGCACGGAGATGTGAAACGTGTATGTTCTCATGAGAATCGTGTGTATGCCCAAACAATTTCAGGAGTCCGGTGAGCACGAACCTCGTCCGGCGGCGGACTCCTGAACTTGTTCAGAGTTCTCCAAACTGCGGATGCTGCTACTGGCCGGCGACGGTGAGCTTGCCGCTGTTGGCGCCCGACATATTGCCGCGGCCCACATAGACTATATAGCGGCCCTGCGCCGGCTGCGTCAGCTCCAGGCTCGGGGTCAGGGTGATTTCCTGGCTTTCCTCGTCGGTGCAGAAGATATTGCTGCCGCCGGGCGTCACCACCATCAGCGTGCTGAGATCAGTTCCCACGAAGGAAACCGTCAGCTTGGGCAGGTCGGTGGCCAAATCGAAGACGTAATCAGGCGCGGTGTCGACGTAGCCAGGGCAGGGTGGGTTGCCGCCGGTCAGGGCGACCGCCTGGGTGATGCCCACCAGATTGAGGGGGCGCTCCAGCGTGTCATTGGGCGCCTGCAGAACGCCAACCTGACCTGTGTAGGCCGCCAACTGCTTGGCCAGCACTTCAGCCGGCAGCGGCTCCATGGTGGGGGTGGCCGCGCCAGCAGCTGGCGCTGCGGCAGGAGTGGCCGCGCCGCCGCAGGCTGCAACCAACAGCGCCGCGACAGTCAACAACAGGACGACAACAAGTGAACGTGGGTTTCTGATCATCGGCGACACCTCAGCGAACAGGGTGGTTGGACTCCATCGGCGACTGTGAACCCGCGATCTTGAGAGGATGCTCTGCTCCATCGACATGTTCACATCCGTGGGTTGGACGGTTTCGACGGCAGCAGTATAGCACCGAAGGCCCGCGGGAGCAAGCGCGTCTGCATCCTTGACGCTCCATCCCTGGCATGGTACTATGGCGTCACCCAGTCACCCGCCGCCCTGCTGCCCGCGCTCCGCAACCAAGAGCCGCCCGCGGGCCCGCAGCTATGGGCTACATGTCACACCAGGAGCTTCCATGGACGCCGATCTGTTGATTATCAATGCAGCTCAGTTGTTGACCTGCGCCAGCCCCGCCGGGCCAAAGCGCGGCGCGGCCCTGGCCGACCCCGGTCTGATCGAAGATGGCGCGCTGGCCTGCCTGGAGGGGCAGATCGTGGCCGTGGGCCGGACGGCCGAGCTGCTGGCCCGGCTGGAGGACCCCGACGCGGCGCAAATCATCGACGCGACTGGCAAGGTGGTGCTGCCCGGCTTTGTCGATCCCCACACCCACCTGCTCTGGGCCGGCGATCGGGCGGGCGAATTCGAACAGCGCATCGCCGGCGCCACCTATATGGAGATCATGCAGGCCGGCGGCGGCATCATGTCCACCGTGCGCGCCACCCGCGCCGCCTCGCTGGATGAGCTAATCGCCCAAACGCTGCCCCGGCTGGACTCGCTGCTCACCCACGGCACCACCACGGCCGAGGTCAAGACCGGCTACGGCCTGGATCTGGACACTGAGCTCAAGATGCTGGATGCCATCCGTCTGCTGGACGAAGAACACCCCATGGATCTTGTCCCCACCTTCATGGGCGCGCACGCCGTGCCGGCTGAATATGCCGGCCGCACCGATGCCTTCGTGGACCTGGTGGTAGAGGAGATGCTGCCGGCCATCGCCGACCTGCGCTACACCGTGGAGACCGTCGACGGCGCCTATAGCGTGGCCGCGGCCGACTTCTGCGACGTCTTCTGTGAGGCCGGCGTCTTCGATCTGGCCCAGACCCGGCGCATTCTGGAGGCGGCGCGCGACCTGGGCCTGGGGCTGAAGCTGCACGCCGACGAGTTCGAGCCCATCGGCGGCGCGACGCTGGCGGTGGAGCTGGGCGCGGTCAGCGCCGACCACCTGGTGCGCACCACCGACGAGCAACTGGCTGCCCTGGCCGCGTCCGACGTCATCGCGGTCAGCCTGCCCGGCACCCCCTTTGGCCTGGGACACCATGACTACACCCGCGCCCGGCGGTTGATCGAGCTGGGCGGCGCGCTGGCGCTGGCCAGCGACCTCAACCCCGGCACCTGTTGGTGCGAATCGATGCAGTTCATCATCGCCCTGGCCTGCCGCTATCTCAAGCTGACGCCGGCCGAGGCCATCAACGCGGCCACCCTCAACGCGGCCTATGCCCTCAACCTGGGCCGCTTTGTGGGCAGCCTGGAGGTGGGCAAGCAGGCCGATGTGCTGGTGCTGGACGTGCCAGACTACCGGCACCTGGGCTACCGCTTCGGGACGAACTTGGTGGAGACGGTGATCAAACGCGGGCAGATGGTGTAGAACGCGGCCCACGCTTTTGGCTCGCTATGACCCCACGGGCCATTCGCTGATCCCTCACTCTGGGCAACGCGCCAGCGCCAGGTCGAACCAGGCCAGCGCCTCATCGATCCAGTCATCATCCAGCGTTCCCGCGGCCAGCGGCGCACCCCAGCGATCCAACAGAAAGAGGAAGGCTGTGGCGGGGGGAATCTCCGGCGCCAGCGCCAGGTAACGGCCGCGCGTCCGGCCATCGGCGTCGGCCAGCAGCAGCAGCGGCCGCGTGAGCTGTCGGGCGCTGCCCGCGGCCACGTCCGGCGTCGTCGGCAGAACCGCCAGCGGCGCGGCGTCGCGCTGCTGCAACGCCTCCCTGGCCGCCGCCAGCATCTCCAACGCGCCCAACCAGCGCGTCTCATCGTCGTCAGGCAGAAAAAGCAGCGCCAGCCCCTCGCGTTGCCGGAAATGCTCCAGCGCCACAGTCCGTCCGCTGCTGGCCGGCAGGCGAAACATCACCTCGGCCGGCCCGCTGTTCAGGTCAGGAAACGAAACCCAGGTCATCGCTGCACCTCCATCAGTCAATCGATCATTTTCCCCGCCAGTGTACCCAACTTCTCCGCATCCGCAAGCGCTCCGATCGACGCCCAGCGATGGGCCAGCAATTCCAAATAAGGGCGGAGTCGAGGCTTCAGCCGGGTCTGGACGATGCGAGTTGAGCGTGCAAACCCGGCTGAAGCCTCGACTCCAGTTTGGCAATCGCCATATTTGGAATTGCTGGCGATGGGCTGAACACATTGCCCCTCCCCCGCATCTGTGCTATAATCCCCCCTGCTGTGGAGCTCTCCGCGTTCCTCCCGGCCCCTCCCGCCCCCGTCGGACATCCCAAGAAAGGCCCTCCCATGATCCAACCTGACCGCCTGGTTCAAACCTTCCTCGATTTGGTTCGCATCGACAGCCCCAGCAATTTCGAAGCTGAGATCGGACAGCATCTGCAAGCGCGCCTGGAGGCGTTGGGCCTGGAGACCGAGATGGACGCCGTGGGCAACCTGGTGGGTCGCACCCCCGCCGGCCAGGGCAGCGGCGACTGGCTGCTGCTCAGCGCGCACATGGACACCGTCGGCACAGACCGCGGCATCAAACCGATGATCCGCGATGGCGTGATCACCAGCGACGGCACGACGATTCTGGGCGCGGACGACAAGTCAGGGGTGGCGGCAGTGCTGGAGGTGCTGACTGTGCTGCGGGAACAGGGGCTGCCCCACCCGCCGCTAGAGGTGGCGATCACCGTGGGCGAGGAGTTGGGGCTGTACGGCGCCCGCAACCTGGACACCAGCCGGCTGCGCGCCCGCCACGGCATCGTGCTGGACTCGGGCGGCCCCATCGGCCACATGGTGATCAGCGCGCCCTCGCAGGACAACATCCGCCTGATCGTGCATGGCGTCAGCGCGCACGCCGGCGCCGAACCGGAGAAGGGCATCAACGCCATTCGTGTGGCGGCCGAGGGCATCGCGGCCATGCCGTTGGGACGCATCGACGCCGAGACCACCTGCAACGTGGGCATCATCGAGGGGGGCACGGCGCGCAATATCGTCCCCGACCGGGTCACCGTCATCGGCGAGGCGCGCAGCCGCGACAACGCCAAGCTGGAGCCGCTGACCGCCCGCATCGTCCAGGCCTTCCAGGACGCGGCCGACCGCCACGGGGCCCGGCTGGAGGCCATCGTCGCCCGCACCTACACCACCTATCGCCTGGCCGAGAGCGAGCCGATTGTGCAGACCCTGGCCGGCGAGGCCCGCCGGCTGGGCCACGAGGTTCAACTGCGCGGCAGCGGCGGCGGCACCGATGGCAACATCTACACCGCAGCCGGCATCCCCTGCATCGTCATCAGCACCGGCATGGCCGAGGTGCACACGCCCAACGAGCACATCGCCATTGCGGACATGGTCGCCAGCACGGAACTGCTGTTGGCGGCTGTGGGTAGGCTGGCGGTAACTCGTAATGCGTAATGCGAGATGCGTAACCCGGATGTGTGTTTATGTGATTTTGTGTAACTATGTATCAACTGCCGGGTGCGAGCACGTTGGTTGAGTAGGCCGCCGTATCGAAACCAACGTGCTCGCACCCGACGGCAGGCCAAACGTGGGTTTCGACACTGGCACCTGCGCTGCGCTTCGGCGCAAGTGCAGGTGTACGCCGCAGACGGCTACTCAACCCACGTTTGGCCGCCGCCTGTCGTGCTATTTGGCCCACGGAGTCGAGCCTTCAGGCGGCCGCTGCGCTGAACTCACGTCTGCCAGACCCGGCTAAAGCCTCGACTCCCGCGAAGCGTCACACCTCATACTCAAAAACCCTTCCCATCACACACACTTCCGGGTTACGAGTTACGAGTTACGAGTTACGAGTTACTCATCACCCCACGAGGCTCACCCATGGAACAACTGCTCGGCCTGCAAACCTGGGGCATTGATCTGATCCTGGCCATCCAGGCGTTCAGCAGCGGCGCGCTGGATACTTTCTTCAAGACCATCACCTGGCTGGGCAACCGCGAGGCCTATCTGGTGATCCTGACCCTGCTCTACTGGTGCATCAACCGCAGTTGGGGCGCCCGGCTGCTGGTGTTGACCATGCTCTCCTCCTGGTTCAACGAGGCGCTGAAATCGCTGCTCGACCTGCCCCGCCCCGACCCAACCAAGGTGCGCCAACTGGTCAGCGAGTCCAGCTTCGGCTTTCCCAGCAACCACGCCCAAACCGGCGCGGTGATCGTTTGGGGCTATCTGGCAGCCAAGGTGCGGCGCCCCTGGTTCACAGCCCTGGCCGTGGTCGTGATCTTCCTGGTCGGGCTGTCACGCCTCTACCTGGGCATCCATTTCCCGCAGGACGTCTTCAGCGGCTGGATCCTCGGCATCGTGATTCTGCTGCTCTGGCTGCGCTTCGAGGATCGCCTGGCAGCCTGGTGGCATAGCCTGTCCGCCCAGCGGCAGGCGCTGGTGGCCATCGCCGGCCCGCTGGTCCTGATGTTCCTGACGCCGGCCGACTCGGCCAGCCGCTACCCCAACGAAACCGGCGCCACCCTGGCCGGCATCCTGATCGGCGCGGGCCTGGGCACGATCCTCGAGGCGCGCACCGTTCAGTTTCGCGTCGACGGCTCGCTGGGCCGGCGGGCGCTGCGCTATCTGGTGGGCATTGTGCTGGTCGGGGCGCTCTACTTCGGCGGCTCGGCGCTGCCCGATCTTCATCCCTGGGGCCTGGACATCGTCGTGCGCCTGCTGCGCTACGGGCTGGTCGGCCTGACCGCGGTCTGGCTGGCGCCGTGGATATTTGTCAAGCTGCGGCTGGCGGAGAGCGATCTGCAAGGCTGAGAGAAACTCAGAGGCGCGCAAAAGAACTCGCCGCTGCTCAGGCGCCGGGCGTTTTCACTGGGCTATCTGCCTGGCATGACCAGGCAATAGCCGTCGCTCCAGCAGAAGCAAACGCCCGGCGCCGATCAAAGAAAGCAAAAAGGACCTGAAATGACTGAAAGCTTACGCATCATCCCCCTGGGCGGCCTGGGGGAAATCGGCAAAAACATGACTTTGTTCGAGTATGGCCGCGATATTCTGATCGTCGACGCCGGGCTGATGTTTCCGGCCAACGACATGCTGGGCGTAGACCTGGTGCTGCCCGACTGGGGCTATCTGCGGGACAAGGCCGAACGCATCGCCGGCATCGTCATCACCCACGGCCACGAGGATCACATCGGCGCGCTACCCTATCTGATCCGCGACCTCAACCTGAACACGCCGATCTTCGGCACGCGCATGGTGCAGGGCCTGGTGGAGGGCAAGCTCAAGGAGGCCGAGCTCTTCAAACAGTGCCCGCAGATCACCGTGGACGAAGGGGAGACTTTCCCCGTCGGCCCCTTCGACCTGGAATTCATCGCCGTCACCCACTCCATCCCCGACGGCGTCGCGGTGGCCATCCGCACCCCGGTCGGCATGGTGCTGCACACCGGCGACTTCAAGTTCGACTACACGCCGGTGCAGGGCATGGGACCCGACTTCGGCCGGCTGGCCGAGCTGGGCAGAGAGGGGGTCATGGTGCTGTTGGCCGACTCCACCGGCGCCGAGCGGCCCGGCTGGACCCCCACCGAGGCCACGGTCAGCGCGGCCTTCGACATGATCTTCCGCGAGGCCGAGGGCCGCATCATCGTCTCCACCTTCGCCTCGCTGCTCAGCCGCATCCAACTGATCCTTGACATGGCGCACCGCTACAAGCGCAAGGTGGCGCTGGCCGGCTACAGCATGCATCAGTATGTCAAAGTCGCCCGCAAGCTGGGCTATCTGGAGGCGCCGCGCGGGGTGTTGGTGGAGCTGGACAAGACCGAGGGGACGCCCCACGACAAGCTGGTGATCATCACCACCGGCGCCCAGGGCCAGCCTGAGGCCGCGCTGGCGCGCATCGCCAGCGGCAAACACCGCGATCTCGAAATTGTGCCCGGCGACACCGTGGTGCTCAGCTCGCATCCCATCCCTGGCAACGAGCAGGTGGTGTCGGCCATGATCAACCGGCTGATCCGCCGCGGGGCCGACGTGATCTACCCGCCGCTGGCCAATGTCCACGTCAGCGGCCACGCCAGCCAGGAGGAGATGAAGCTGCTGCTGTCGCTGACCAAGCCTGAGTATTTCATCCCGGTGCATGGCGAACTGCGCCACCTGACCGCGCACGCTCGTCTGGCGCGCGCCATGGGTATCCCCGAGGAATACATTCTGGTGGTCGAAAACGGCACGGTGCTGGAGTTCGACGAGGCGGGCGCGCTGGTCGGCGAGCGGCTGCCGGGCGGCTACGTCTTCGTGGCTGGCACCAGCGTCGGCGACGTGGGCCCAGCCGTGCTGCGGGAGCGGGAGGCGCTCTCCAGCAGCGGGGTGGTGGTGGTCTCCTTCAAGTGGAACTACGCCCTGCGCGAGATGGTCGGCGCGCCGGAGATCGCCTCGCGCGGCTTCGTCTACGAAAAAGAGGCGGGAGATCTGATGAACGGCGCGCTGGAGCGGCTGATCACGGCGCTGCGCGAGACCAACCGCGCCGGCAAGCGTGGGCTGGACGAGGCCGTGCGCGAGGCGTTAGGGCGCTATTTCTATGAACGCGTGGGACGCCGCCCGACCATCATGACCGCGATCATGGAATCGTGACGGCGCGGCTTGCTCAGCGGTTCGGCTGGCGCGACATCCGTTCCAGCACCTGGTTCAGCTCGTACCACCACTGCTGGCTGGGCCGGCCGGCGTTGGGGTCAAGCAGGTTCATGGCCTGATCCAGCGGCGTCAGCTCGATGCGTCCGTTCAGCAGGCCGATCACGTGGACGCCGTTGTCGTCCTCGCGGATCTGATCCAACAGGTGGAGGATGGCGCGGTTGGCAAAGCGGCTGGCCTGAATGCGGTCGAAGGGGGTGGGGACGCCGCCGCGCTGCACGTGGCCCAGAATACAGGCCCGCACCTCGAACTCATCCCGTCCCTCCTCCTGCATCACGCGCCGGATGACATCGGTGTTGTAGTGACGCGAGGCATGTTCGCCCATAACGACGATGCCCAGCGACTTACCCGACCGAAAACCCTCCCTCAGCTCTTCGACATCCGCCTCCAACCTGCCCACCGCGATGCCATCCTCGGGCAGATAGGCGCGTTCGGCGCCGCAAGCCAGCGCGCTCATCAGCGGCAGATAGCCACACTCCTCCCCCATCACCTCGACGATGAACGCGCGGTGGGTGGAGCCGGCCGTGTCCTTGATCTTGTCCACGGCCTGGACGATATTGTTCAGCGCGGTGTCCGCGCCCACGGCATAGTCGGTGGCGGGCACGCTGTTGTCGATGGTGGTGGGCAAGCAGACGATGGGGATGTTGAAACCGGGGTAGCGGTTGCGCCGGCGCACCAGCTCGGCCACGTTCTGATAGGCATTCAGCCCACCCAGCACCAGCATGGCCCGCACCCCATGTTGCTGCAAGACCCGCTCCAGCCCAGCCAGGTCATCCGGCTCGAAATCATAGCGGCCGGAGCCCAGTTGTGTGCCGCCCAGGCCCACCCAGCCGGTGACTGACATCCACTTCAACTCCTCGACCTGGCCGCGCACCATGCCGCGAAAGCCGTTGATGCCCCCCACCACCCGCGCGCCGGCGTTCAATGCCTGCCGCACAGCCACGCGCAAAGCCGCGTTCATGCCGGGCGCGTCGGCGCCGGCCGTGACAATCGCGATCGCGCCCAGCGAGCTGTCGGCCGGCGCCGGCGTGGCCTGGGTCAGAATCTTCAGCAGGCCGAGCTGATCACGGAAGCTGGCGCCGCGCAGCGAGAGCGCCGTGCCGTGGGCGCCCTCCTCGATGGCTCTGGCCACCGCCTGGCTCTTGCTGACTACCTCATCCAGCGGGGTGGCAGTGGGTTTGTTGTTGATCAGGCCGATCATGACCGAGGGCGCGTCAGCCGGGGCATCGATCAGGTTGTCAATGGCTGCCACCCCCAGCCGTGTGGACAAGATGCGGTCGAAGGCGCTGGGCCCGCCGCCCCGCTGCACATGCCCCAGCACGGTGACGCGCACATCGACATTCAGATGTTTCTGCAAGATCTGCTGGACGGTCTCGGCGCGAATGGGCAGCCCATCGGGATGACGGGCCCCCTCGGCGGTCATCACAGTCAAGTGACGGCGGCCCTCCTCGCGGCCACGCTTCAGCGCCTTGACCATCTTCTGATGCCAGCGGGAATCCAATTCCTCCTCGGGGATCAACACCCAGTGGCCGGCGCTGGACAGGGCGCTGGCCAGCGCCAGATAGCCGCAGTTGCGCCCCATCACCTCCACGATGAAGGTGCGTTGGTGCGAGGAGGCCGTCGATTCGAGTTGATCCACCGCGTGAACGATGGTCTGCATCGCCGTGTCCGCGCCGATGGAGATATCGGTGCCGAACAGGTCGTTGTCGATGGAGCCGGGCAGCCCTACCACCCGCAGCGGCGCCGGCGCCTCTCCTTCGCTCAGCGTCAGCTTGCCCTCGGCCGCCAATTCCTGGATCAGCGCCGGCCATTCGTCGCACAGGACCAGCGCGCCGGTCAGCGAGCCGTCGCCGCCGATGACCACCAGACCGGTGATATCTCGGCTGTACAGGTTGAAGGCCGCTTTCTTCCGTCCCTCGCGGGTCTGAAAATCGGTCGAGCGGGCGGTGCCCAGGATGGTGCCCCCCTTCTGCAGAATGCCGCCGGCCGAACGCCAGCCCAGCGGCTGGATCTTGTCGCCGCCCTCGACTGCGCCCTGCCAGCCCTCGTAGATGCCGTACATCTGTGCGCCGCGGCTCAGGCCGCCCCGCACCACCGCGCGCACCGCCGCGTTCATGCCCGGCGCGTCGCCGCCGCTGGTCAACACGCCAACGTTGATAGTCATCATCGATCTCCTGAAAAGCAGACGCTGTCAGCGTCGCGCGGCGCCGCAACTGCGGCAGAACTTGTCGTCGACCATGAAACGCTGGCCGCACTGGACGCAGAACTTGTTCTGCCCCTGGACGGCGGCCGCCGGGCTGGCTGGCTGTCGCGCCGGCGCTGCGCCCTGCCGGCGGGCGTGACGTCGTCTGGCCTGCCGTGAGCCGCCGGTGGACTGGCGTCGCCAGAGAAAATAGACGGCCAGCGCGCCGACAGCCAGCCCCAGCGCGACGCCTACCGTCCAGGGCAGCCAGGCCGGCGAGCTGTCCGCGCCGGCTGCGGCTGGCGTGGCTGCGCTTGACGCGGCGGCAGATTGCTGCGTCACCGATGGGCTGGCGTCGGCCTTGCTGTAGCTGACCTGAACCGGCACACTCTGCCCGGCCGGCAACGCGCCCAATTCCAGCGTGTAGGTGGGGTTGCCCAGGTTGTCCAGGCCGCCGGCCGTCATGGCCGGGGTAACCTGCAGGTCGCTGGCGCCGGAGGGCTGGCGCAGGGCCAGCGATGCCTGCTGCGCCGCGTAGGGGGCCGTCAAATCAAGGGAGAAGCTGCGGCTGGGCGGCGGGCTGAGGATATCGGCGTAATATTCCACGACAAAACGGGGCTGATCCAGCTCCATGACCACCGTCTGACCATCAGCGCCGGCCTCGGCCGTCCAGGGGAGGGTGAGCAGGTTGCCGGCGGCGTCGGGGTAGGCCACGGCATGCACCCGCGCGCCGGCCGGCACGGGGATGCGCAGCGTCTGCGGCAGCGCGTTTTCATCGGCGACAGCGCCGGTCATGATCACCAGCACCGACGGATCGTCGTATTCGGGCCAGATCTGCACATCCCATGTGGCCAGTTGCGGCGCTTCGGTCTGCGCGCTGGCCGGCAGAGCAGCGCCAACCAACGCCAGGAATGCGATGAGGGCGATTGAAAGATACCTGAACAAGTTCAGGACTCCTTGATTGAGAACGGGATAGCGCCGCACCGAAACGCGCCGCGGCGTGAGCGTATTGTACTCACGGCCAGCGGCTTGTGCAACCTGTGCGGCGAGCAGGTCACGCTCCTGGAGAAGCTGGACGCCTGCGAGAAGTTGAACTTCTGCGAGAAGCTGGACGCCTGCGAGAAGCTGAACTTCTGCGAGAAGCTGGACGCCTGCGAGAAGCTGGACGCCTGCGAGAAGTTCAACTTCTGCGAGAAGTTGAACTTCTGCTTCAGCCGCACGAAAAAGGGCTGCCAGCCCTGGGGAGGAACTGACAGCCCTGATGCGCTGGGACGCTGTGACTACTTCAGCAGCTCGCGCGAGATGATCACCCGCTGGATCTGCGAGGTGCCCTCGTAGATCTGATAGATCTTGGCATCGCGCATCAGCTTCTCCACCGGGTACTCGGCGCTGTAGCCGTAGCCGCCGAAGACCTGGACCGCATCGGTGGTGCTCTTCATCACCACGTCGGCGGCAAAGGCCTTGGCATAGGCCGCCTCCTTGACGTTGGGTCGGCCATGATCGATCAGCCAGGCCGACTTGTAGACCAACAGACGGGCGGCCTCGATGGTCATGGCCATGTCGGCGATCATGAAGGCCACGGCCTGGTTGTGGCCGATGGGCCGGCCAAAGGCGTGGCGCTCGTTGGCATAGCGGATCGCCTCTTCCATGGCCCGGCGGGCCACGCCGGTGGCGGCTGCGCCCACCGAGGGCCGGCTGCGGTCGAAGACCTTCATGGCGATCATGAAGCCATCGCCCTCGCGGCCCACCAGGTTCTCCTCCGGTACCTCCACATCCTCCATGAAGACCTCGCCGGTCCAGGCCGCATGCTGACCCATCTTGTGGATCGGCTTGCCGGTGCTCAGCCCCTTCCAGCCGCGCTCCAGGATGAAGACCGACATGCCGCGATGGCGCGCGCTCGGATCGGTCTTGGCAAAGATGACGAAATAATCGGCGATGGGGGCGTTGGTGATCCAGGTCTTGCTGCCGTTGAGAATGTAGCGGTCGCCCTGCTTGACCGCGGTGGTCTTGATGCCGGCCACGTCCGAGCCGGCGTTGGGCTCGGTCAGACCATAGGCTGACATCTTGCCCTCGTTCATCAGCCACTGGCCCAGGTACTTGCTTTTCTGGGCCTCGTTGCCGCCCAGGATGATGGGCCATGAGGCCAGGCTGTTGAGCATCATCGCCGTCTGCACGCCGGAGCAGCCCCAGGCCAACTCCTCGTTGACGATGCACTCGCCCAGCACATCCAGGCCAGGGCCGCCGTACTCCTCAGGGATGTTGAGGTTCATCAGGCCCAACTGGCTGGCCTTCTTGAGAATCGGCCAGGGATATTCGCCGCTGGTGTCGAAATGCTCGGCCTGCGGCTTGATTTCCTTCTCGGCGAACTGGCGGGCCAGATCGCGCAACATGCGCTGTTCGTCGTTGAACTCGAAATCTAACATGGCAATTGCCTCCTCTGTCGGCTGGCGCTGAAACCGTCGTAACGCAGTGCGTCAAAGTGGCCCAATTGTAGCATGGATGGGGGGAATAGACAAGAGGGGGAGTAATGCGTGATGCGTGATGCGTAACCCGGAGGGGGTGTGAGAGTGGGAGTCGGCGTTGGGTTGCGGGGTAACGGCTCCGCTGGTTGAGTAGCCTTCTGAGGCGTACACCTGCACTTGCGCCGAAGCGCAGCGCAGGTGCTAGTGTCGAAACCAGCGGGGGCGGAAAACATTGCGGCGTGAAGCGCGCGGCTGGCAGGGAGGGCGCCAGGCCCCCTAAGCGCCTCCAGGTTCCCCCATTCTCCTGCGCCCCCTACTCCCAACCCTCTTCAGTTTCATAGGCGTGAAAGGCGGCCATCAGACGACGGGTGATGGGCCCGGGGCTGGCGGGCAGGGCCACGTCGTCGATCTGGCGCAGGGGAATGATGCGGCGGTTGGTGCTGGTGATGAAAGCCTCGTCCCAGGTAGCGACCTCAGCTACCGGCAGCGGCGCGAACTCTATGGGGAGTCCCAGTTGGGCAGCCAGTTGCAAGGTCACGCCCTCGGTGACTCCCTCCAGCGCGGCGCCGGCTGGGGGACGCAGCAGCGCGCCGCCGCGCACAGCCAGCAGGTTGCTGGTGCTGCCCTCGGTGATGTGGCCGTGGCGGTCGACGATCAGCCCCTCATGCGCGCCGGCGGCTTGGGCCTTGAAGCGGGCCAGGGCCTGCGCCAAGCAGTTGGTGGACTTGGCCAACGGCCGAAAACGTTCCCCTTCACTGGTCACCGCGGCCACGCCTTGCTCGAACACGGCCGGCAGATGCTGCGGGCAGGGCTTGACGTACAAGCCGCAGACCGGCCCATGCACCCCGTCGCTGCCGTAGGCCACGATGCGCAACAGGCCACATGGCGTCTGTATGGTCGCGCCCAGCCGCCGCACCCAGTGGCCGATCTCCTCCAGCGACGCGGGCAGGTCCAGCGCCAGGATCTCTGCCGATTGGCCCAGCCGGTTCAGGTGTTGGTCAAGATGAAAGAAGCGGCCGTCCTGCACCAGCACGGTCTCGTAGATGCCGAAGGAATCCACCAGCGACTGATGGGCCACAGAAAAGCCGGTCTGATCGGCCAGCAGCAACTCGCCGTTGAGGATGACAAAAGGGGTAGGGGTGGTCATAGAGTCGTCATCACAGGGCCGGTCATAAACCGGCCTGAGCGCTACAGGGGAGAGACCTTGTCCACGATCAGACTGGACAGAAAGGTGCGCTGCTCGCCGCCGTCAAACAGGATGGTGATCTGCAAATCGTCGCCGGCCGGAGCGGCGCTTGCGACCACGCCGGGGCCGAAGCGGGCGTGCAGCACCCGGTCGCCGCTCGTCAGCCCCGCCAACCGGGCCGCGCCGGGCCCTGCGGCGGGCGCTGGGGCTTGGCTGGCGGCCGCCAAGGTCGCGGTCTCGCGGTCTCGCCAGAGCTCGGCGTAGAGCGCCAGGCTCTCGGGTCCCTTGATGCGCCGCGCTATCTCATCCAGCCGGCTGCGGGCGCCGGTCAACAGCGAGGCCAGCGCCTTCTGTTCGCGGGCCGGCCGGCCGCTCTGGGCCAGGGAACGCTCCAGCCGGCCAAGAATCAAGCGCAGGCGCTGCACCTGCTCGCTGGGATAGGGATAGTCCGGATCCACCAAAAAAAGCTCGATGCCATGCTGACGACAGAGCTCCTCGCGCGTCAGGTCGCGCTGTTCATCCTCCAAGCGCTCCCAGTCGCTCTGCTTGGGCTGTCCTTTGGCCGTCAGGCCGACGAAGCGCACAGCCAAACCGACCTGCGGATAGAGCAAATCCAGCTTCAGGCGCCGCTTGGTGGCCGGGTTGACCAGCCAGGCCGGGCTGGCGTCGAACTCGACGGCGCAGCCCTGCATGGTTCTGGCCATAATCTCGCGCCAGGCGATGATATTGAGTGCGCTGCTCACGACTAGAAGATGCCCAGCTCTTCCTTGGCCCATTCGCTCATCATCTCCGGCGACCAGAAGGGCTGCCAGACGATGTTGACCGCGATCTGACTGAGCTCGGGGAAGTTGCGCTTGACCGTCTGCTTGACGTCGTAGATGATCTGCGGGCCGGCCGGGCAGCCGGGGCTGGTCAGGGTCATGTCGATGTCCACCGCGTCCGCATCCACCTCAATGTCGTAGATCAGCCCCAAATCAACGATGTTGATGCCGATTTCCGGGTCGATCACGCTGGCCCGAATCCGGTCGCGCACATCTTTATCCGTGATTGCCATAGTCATTCTCCTTGTCTTAACGATTGACTCGTATCGTTACCAATCTACCGTCAGATAAACGCTGCCGTCTTTCAACGTCACCGAAAACGCCTCAATCGGCTCGAATGCTGGCATAGCCAGCGCCTTGCCCGTGCGGATGTCGAAGCGGGCGCCGTGGCGCGGACACTCGACCTCATAGGAGTCGACGATCCGGCCATCGCCCAGCGACCCGCCATCGTGGGAGCAGATGTTCTCAACCGCGTAGTACTGCTCGTTGTCCACGTTGAAGAGGGCGACCTCCATGTCATCCAGTTCGACGACCAACTTGCCGCCCAGGGGAATATCGCTTCGTTCGGCGACTTTTACCAATCGTGCCATGTTGTTTTGTTGTGCCTTTCTTGAGAGACATCCATGCGCTGGGCGCACAACCGTCAATGAAACTGGCGGGCTCGGCCAGGGGACCGGCCGAGCGGCGATTTTCAACTCAGCTACGGCGTGCCGTCAGGCCGGCACGCCTCACGCATCGGCGTCCTCGATACCCCATACGCCCGCCTTGAGCGCCTTGAGCGGCAACAGCGCGCACTTGAGCCGTACCGGGCCGATTTCGATCCCCAGCAGCTCGAGGATGTCCTCTTTGCTCCAGCCCTTCAGCTCCTCCAGCGACTTGCCGATGATCTCCTCGGTCATCATCGAGGCGGAGGCCTGGCTGATGGCGCAGCCGCGGCCGTCGAAGGCGGCCTGGGTCACCACGCCATCCTCGATCTTCAGCTCCAGGGTGATCTCGTCGCCGCAAAAGGGGTTGTGGTCGAAGTGGGTGATGTCGGGGCTGTCCAGATGCCCCTTGTGACGCGGATACTTGTAGTGATCGAGGATAGCCTCGCGATAGAGTGCGTCCATGGTATCTCTTGCTGCTTCGCTGCCCGGCCCGTTCCGGGAGCCGGTCAGAAGATGGGGTTACATGCCCAGCACCGCGTGCACCTTGTCCAGCGCCAGCACCAGCCGGTCGATCTCCTCGAAGGTGTTGTAGAAGGCAAAGCTGGCGCGCGCGCTGGCCGGGATGCCGTAGAAGTCGTGGATCGGCTGGGCGCAGTGATGGCCGGCGCGAATGGCGACCCCGTCGGCGTCGAGAATCGCCGCGATGTCGTGGGGGTGGATCTCCCCCAGGGTGAAGGCCACCACGCCGCCGCGCTGCTCGATGCCGGGGCCGAGGATGCGCAGCCCTTCGACGCGGCTCAGCCGCTCCGTGGCCGCGCGCACCAGCTCATGCTCCCGCTGCGCCACCCAGTCCATGCCCAGGTCGGCCAGATAGTCCACCGCGGCGCCCAGGCCGATGATCTCGGCGATGGCCGGCGTGCCAGCCTCGAACTTCCAGGGCAGCGTGTTCCAGCGCGAGCCCTCCAGCCGCACCTCGCGGATCATGTCGCCGCCTCCCATGAAGGGGGGCATGGCCTCCAGCAGATCGCGCCGGCCATAGAGCACGCCGCTGCCGGTCGGCCCGCACATCTTGTGGCCGGAGAAGACCAAAAAGTCGCAGTTGAGCTGCTGCACGTCCACCGGCAGGTGCGGCACGCTCTGCGCGCCATCCACCAGCGCCAGCGCGCCGACGCTGTGGGCCCGCGCCACCAGCTCCGCCGTCGGATTGATCGCGCCCAACACGTTGGACATGGCCACGAAGGCGAAGAGCTTGGTGCGCTCGGTCAACAGCGTATCCAGCAGGTCCAGCCGCAGCGTGCCCTGGGCGTCCAGCGGCACATAGCGCAGCGTGGCCCCGGTGCGTTGGGTGATCAACTGCCAGGGCACCACGTTGGCGTGGTGCTCCATCTGCGTGATCAACACCTCATCGCCCGGCTTGAGCGTCGCCATGCCCCAGCTATAGGCCACCAGGTTGACCGCCTCGGTGGCGTTGCGGGTGAAGATGATCTGCTTGCTGCTGGGGGCGTTGATGAAGCGGGCGATGCGGCCGCGCGCGCCTTCGTACAGCGCCGTCGCCTCCTCGCTGAGCGTATGCACGCCGCGGTGGACGTTGGCGTTGTGCAGGCGATAGTAGTCATCCATCGCCCGCAGAACGGCCAGCGGCTTTTGCGAGGTGGCGGCGTTGTCAAGATAGACCAACGGCGCGCCGTTGATCTCCCGCTGCAAGATGGGGAAATCGGCGCGGATTGCTTCGATGCTTCTCACGATTCTCGCTCACACGGGACATTCGAAGGCTGCGACAACCTCGATGGCGTCACTTCTCGATGGGCACGCCTACCAGGTTGCCCCATTCGGTCCAACTGCCGTCGTAGTTGCGCACGTTGGGATAGCCCAGCAGATAGGTCAGCACAAACCAGGTGTGGCTGGACCGTTCGCCGATGCGGCAGTAGGCCACCACATCGTCGTCGGGTCGAAGGCCCTGTTCCTGCTCGTAGATGGCGCGCAATTCCTCGGCGCTCTTGAAGACGCCGTCGGCGTTGACCGCCCTGGCCCACGGCACGTTTCTGGCGCCGGGGATGTGGCCGCCGCGCAGCGCGCCCTCCTGCGGATAGTTGGCCATGTGCAACAGCTCGCCGCTGTACTCAGCCGGCGAGCGCACATCGACCAGGGGCCGACCGGCCTGCACGTGCGCCAGCACCTGATCGCGCAGGGCGCGAATCTTGTAGTCTGCACGCGCCGGGGCCCGATAGTGGGTATGCGGATAGGTGGGCTGCTCCTTGGTCATCGGCCGGCCCTCAGCTTCCCATTTGGCCCGGCCGCCGTCCATCACCCGGGCGTTGGCGTGGCCGAAGAGCTGAAAGACCCAGAAGGCATAGGTCGCCCACCAGTTGTTTTTATCGCCGTAGAAGACCACGGTGGTGTCATTGCTGATGCCATGGATGGACATCAACACGTCGAAATCAGCGCGGTTCAGATAGTCGCGGCGCACCGCATCGTTCAGGTCCTTCTGCCAGTCGATCTGCACGGCGCCGGGGATGTGCCCCTGGTAGTAGAGCAGAATGTCCTCGTTGGACTCGACGATGCGCACCGTAGGATCATCCAGATGGTCAGCCACCCATTGGGTGGAGACCAGAACCTCAGGATGTGCATAACCTGTCATCAGGAAAAACTCCTCGCTGATATCTGGTCCCGCGTTCCGGGGAGCTCGCCCGCGGGGTAAGCTCCTCGGAACGCAGCGATACAGCATTAGCCAATGATCTTGCGCGCGATGATCTGTTCCAGCTTGCGGCGCACCGCTTCCACCGGGACGCGGTTAAGCACTTCCTCGAAGAAGCCGGTGACGATCATCTGCTCGGCCTGGTATTGGCTCAGGCCGCGCGCCATCAGGTAGAAGAGATATTCCGGCTCGATCTTGCTGACGGTGGCGCCGTGGGTGCAGCGCACGTCGTCGGCCTCGATCTCCAGGCCGGGGATGCTGTCGGCGCGGGCGCGCCGGTCCAGCACCAGATTTTCGTTCTTCTGATAGGCGTCGGTTTTCTGCGCGTGAGGCCAGACCTTGATGCTGCCCGAATAGACCGAGCGCGAGCGGCCGCGCAGCGCACCTTTGAAGAGCAGGTCGCTGGTGCAATGGTCAGACTTGTGGTTCTGCATGGTGTGGTGATCCAGGTGCTGCCGGCCGCTGGGGAAGTAGAAGCCCAACAGCTCGCCGTGGCCGCCTGGCTCCAGCAACTGCATCTCCAGGTTGATCTTGCTCAGCCGGCTGCCCCAGGAACTGGTCATCCAGTTGATCTGAGCGTCGCGCCGCATCTGGGCCTGCTGGGTGCTGAAGTGCCAGGTGTTGGTGTTCCAGTCCTGGCTGTGCAGATAGCGCACCACCGCGCCGGCCTGGGTGAAGACCTCCACGGCGCCGCTGTGGAAGGCCGCGCCATCATCCTGGCTGACCATCTCGTCGATGAAGGTGACCTGCGAGTTTTCCTCGGCGATGATCAGCGTGTGGGCAAAGTCAGCCTGATCGCCGCTGACGGCAGTGATGGCGTAGAGCGGCGCTTCGATCTGCACGTTGCGCGGCACGTAGAGCACCGCGCCGCCGGTGACCAGGGCCGCGTGCAGCGCGGTGAACTTGTTGGCGTCCACCGCCACGTTGTCGGTCATGAAGTAGCGCTGGATCAGCTCCGGATGCTGGCGGATGGCCGTGTCAAGGTCGGTGAAGATCACCCCCTTGGCGGCCAGCTCGCTGCTCAGCTCATGGAAGCGCACCGCGCCATTTTCTGTGACCAGCGCGCCGCCGGGTGCGTCGATGGATTCCATCTCCTCGCGCAGATAGGCGGGCAGATCAGCCCGGTCGCCGCGCGCCGATTCAACCGACGCGGGCAGCCGGAAATCGTCCAGCGCCAGGCCGGTCAGCCGGGTGCGCCGCCATTCCTCGTCGTTGGCCGTGGGCCAGGCGATCTCCTCGAAAAAGCGCCAGGCGCGGCGCCGCAGATCCAAAAACCACTCAGGCTCGCGCCGCTGGGTCGAAAGATCCTCGACGCCAGCCAGGTTCAAGCCAACCTCAGGTAGAATCATTGTTTTGACGGTCATGGTTACCTACCCAATACTGCCTTCCATCTGCAACTGGATCAGGCGGTTCATCTCGACGGCGTATTCCATGGGCAGCTCCTTGACCATCGGCTCGATGAAGCCGCTGACGATCATGGTGGCCGCCTCTTCCTCGCCCAGGCCGCGGCTCATCAGGTAGAAGAGCTGCTCTTCGTTGACCTTGCTGACGCTGGCCTCGTGGCCCACCTGCACATCCTGCTCGTCGATTTCGATGTAGGGATAGGTGTCGGAGCGGCTGCGGTCATCCAGCAGCAGCGCGTCGCAGACCACCGTCGACTTGGAGCCGGTCGCGCCCTTGGCCACCTTGAGCAGGCCGCGATAGCTGGCCCGGCCGCCGTTCTTGCTGATCGACTTGGAGATGATCTTGGAGGAGGTGTTGGGCGCGCCATGCACCACCTTGCCGCCCGCGTCCAGCGTCTGCCCGTGACCAGCGAAGGCGATGGAGAGAATCTCGCCATGCGCCTTGGGGCCCATCATGTAGACCGCCGGGTATTTCATGGTGACCTTGGACCCCAAGTTGGCGTCGATCCACTCCATGGTGGCGCCCTTGTCGGCCCGGGCCCGCTTAGTCACCAGGTTGTAGACGTTGTTGGACCAGTTCTGGATGGTGGTGTAGCGGCAGCGGCCGCCATCCTTGATGATGATCTCCACCACGGCGCTGTGCAGCGAATCCGAGGCGTAGATGGGCGCGGTGCATCCTTCGACGTAGTGGACGCTGGCGCCCTCTTCGACGACGATCAGCGTGCGCTCGAACTGGCCCATGTTCTGGGCGTTGATGCGGAAATAGGCCTGCAAGGGGATGTCCACCTGGACTCCCTTGGGCACGTAGAGGAAGCTGCCGCCCGACCAGACGGCCGAGTTCAGCGCGGCGAATTTGTTGTCAGCGGGGGGAATGATCGAGCCGAAGTATTCCTTGAAGATCTCCTCATGCTCGCGCAGGCCGCTGTCGGTGTCCAGAAAAACCACACCCAGCTTGGTCCACTGCTCTTGCAGCGAGTGGTAGACCACCTCGGACTCGTACTGGGCGCCGACGCCGGCCAGGAACTTGCGCTCGGCCTCGGGAATACCCAGGCGGTCGAAGGTGTCTTTGATGCTGGCGGGGATGTCATCCCAGCTCTTGCCCTGCTTCTCGGTGGGCTTGATGTAGTAATAGATGTCGTCGAAGTCGATATCGCTGAGGTCGGCGCCCCAAGTCGGCATCGGCTTGGACAGGAAGATGTCCAACGAGCGGTGCCGGAACTCACGCATCCAGTCAGGCTCGTTCTTCATATCGCACATCTGGTCGATCACTTCATGGTTCAAGCCCTTGCGCGCCTTGAAGACGTACTCCTCCGGCTTGCTAAAGCCGTATTGATACTCGTCTTTTACGCCCGACAGGGCCTCACGATCGCTTGCAGTTGCCATACGGTCCTCCTAATCTACGCCTTCACCAACTCCGCCTCGCCGAACTCGTCCTTGACCCACTGATAGCCCTTGTCTTCCAGCTCATGGGCCAGCTCAGGGCCGCCGCTGACGACGATGCGGCCGTCGAAGATAACGTGGACGAAATCAGGTTGAACGTAGTTCAGAATGCGTTGGTAATGGGTGATCAGCAGAATGCCCAGGCCCGGCCCGGCCAGCTTGTTGACGCCGTCAGAGACCACCCGCAGAGCGTCGATATCCAGACCGCTGTCGGTCTCATCCATGATCGCGATCTTGGGCTGGAGCATGGCCATCTGCAAGATCTCGACCCGCTTCTTCTCGCCGCCGCTGAAGCCCTCGTTGAGGTAGCGCTTGGCGAAGCCGCGGTCCACGTGGAACTCGTCCATCTTGGCCAACAGCTCGTTGCGGAACTCGCGCATGGGCATCAGATTCGAGCCCACCATGCCCGGCCGGTTGTTGTCGTTGACTATCGGCTGATCGGTGTAGCCGCGCACATTGCTGACAGCCGTGCGCAGGAAGTTGGCCATGCTCACGCCGGGAACGGCCACGGGGTACTGAAAGGCCAGAAAGAGGCCGAGGCGGGCCCGCTCGTTGGGCTCCATCTCCAGAACGCTCTCACCGTCCAGCAGAATATCGCCGCCGGTCACCTGGTAGTGCGGGTGCCCCATGATGGCGTTGGAAAGGGTGCTCTTGCCCGAGCCATTGGGGCCCATCAGGGCATGCACTTCCCCCTGGCGAATGGTCAGGTTGACGCCTTTCAAGACCTCTTTCGCGCCGTCGTCGACGGCCACGCGCAGGTCCTTAATTACTAGCTCGCTGGTCATGGTAGATCTCTGACTCCTTGTTTTGTGTTGGTTGGGCAACGGTCAGCCCAAAATGTTGGCCGTCGCCGCGTCTCTGCGGGGACGGCATTCATTCTCTGCAAGATATCGATCAAGCTGGCTCTCGACGTGGGGCCAGCGACGCGGCCGGCCGATTGGCGCGGCTGCTCACAAAAAACTGGCAGCTATTATGCCCGTCCTGGATGCAATCGCCCAAAATCACATCGGCGTCTAACGCCATCGAGAAGGCGTTGCGCTCCATCTCACACACATCGCGATGCACCGAGGCCAGCCCATGATAAGGGCAATTATACTCGCGCAGGACAAAAACACCCGCGTCATGTTCCAGGTCGACCCGAATGCCGCGCCGGTCCAGCAACAATGAAAGCTCACGCATCCGGTCGCCCATGGCCTCGCCCTTGATCTGGCGGCGATATTGGGCGGCCAGCTTGGCGCCGACCCGGTTGAGCAGGTAGCGCAGCTTGTCGGTGCCTTCCGTCTCCAACAGCTCGCCGATCAGGTCCAACGCCAACTCGTCGCTGTAGTAGGCAAAGAGGCTGTGCGACCGCTCGGTGAGCTGATAGAGGTTGCGCGGCCGGCCGACCCCCTGCTTTTCCTTGGACATGGTCACCAGCCCCTCGGTCGTCAGGCTGGCCAACTGCTGACGCACCGCGGTGGCCGTCACACCGGTGACCTCTTCCAGCTCTTTGATGCTGGCTGGGCCGTTGCGCAGCAGAAATTCCAGGATTTGACCTGCTGGGGTGGAGGTGTTCTGTAAGTTCAAGCCGGTCATGAGTTTGCCTCGCGCTGTCACCTTGGTCAGACAATAAGTGAAGAGAAGTATAATGCCCACCCATAATTTTGTCAAATTTCCTTGCGAAAATTGCCAAAACGGCCACCCCACCCTCCAATCCGCGCTCATCCGGGTCTCACCTCACCCTCCGATCCGCCTCCCTCCGCCTTCATCCGCGTCCCACCCCACCCTCCGATCCGCGTCTCAAGACATGAACCACGGCGAAAAGCCATTCTCGACGGCAAATTTCAACAGCGCCGGCAGGTTGGTCACCCCGATCTTGGACATCAGCCGCCCCCGATAGGTATCCACCGATTTGGATGAGATCGCCAACTGCTGGGCGATCTGGACGCTGGTCTTGCCCTCCAGCACCAGGTCGAACACCTGGCGTTCCCGCTGACTGAGGAGCTGCAATGGGCCTGTCTTGCTCCCTGCACCGTACAGGCCCAGGTAATCGTTCAGCAGCGCGTTGGACGCCTCACCGCTGATGAAAGTGCCGCCCGCAGTGACCGCTCTGATGGCGTCGGCCAGGCTCCTGTCGGTCAGCCGATCCGAGAGAACCCCCTGGGCGCCGGCTTTCAACGCCTGATGCAGCCAAAACGAATCCGTCTGCGGCAACACCACGACGACGCGCAGCCGGCGATAGCTGGTGCGGATCCTGGGCAGCAGATCCAACTCCTGGATCTCGTTCAGTCGCCAGACCAACACATCAGGGCGCAGCTCGGTCAGATCCAGATCAGCCAACCGGGATTCTGGCGCGCTGCCAACAAGCGCCAACTCCGGTTCGTTCTCCAAAGCCTGGCGCAACCTCCCCGCCTGATCCGCCTGATCCACCAAGAGCACCTTGATAGCAGCCACGTTCTCACCTTTCCAATACCTGTTGGGCAAATTCAACCCAGCACTCAGCGTTGGCCCAGAAACCAGAAACACCGCGGAATGCGGGCTGGTAACACCCTCACTGTATCACAGGATGCCCCGTATGTCTGTCAGGAATCTTGGCCCAATCAGCCCAGTTGCCCCCTTGTTGGCTGTCAGGAAACGTCAACTCCTCCGCCGTTGCGGCCAGTGGTTCGCCGATCGGTGGTGCTCAGTCCAGCGGAGTCAGCCCATGCTGCACGGCGAACTTGACCAGGGCGGGCAGATCCTTGATTCCCAGCTTGGTCATCAGCCGGCTGCGATAGGTCTCGACCGTCTTGGGGGACAAAGCGAGAATGTCGGCGATCTCGACGCTGGATTTCCCCTCCACCACCATCTGCATGATCTGCCGCTCGCGCGTGCTCAGCCGTTCCAGCGGGCTGGCCAGCGGGCCGCGCTCGCGCTGCTGAACGAAATCCTCGACCAGCACCTGGGTCATCTCCTCGCTGAAATAGCGATTTCCCCCATGCACCGCCCGCACCGCCTCGATCAGCAGCTTCCCGGCCGAGCCTTTGAGCAGGTAGCCATGCGCGCCTGCTTGCAGCGAACGATAAAGATGCTCCGACGTGCCCTGCATGGAGAGAATCACGACGCGCGTCTGCGGCGACGCAGCCGTCATCTCAGGAATTGCGTCGATGCCGTTCAGCTCCGGCATGGAGATATCGACGATAGCCACGTCCGGCCGAAGCTGGCGCACCAGCTCCACAGCCTCGCGGCCATTGCCGGCCCCGCCCACCACCGCGATGTCGGCATGGGCTGACAGCATATGCGCCAGGGCATCGCGCAGCATGGCGTGGTCATCGGCGATCAAGACCCGAATCGGTGCATCACTCATAGCGTCATCTCCACCGTCACCGTGGCGCCTGCGCCAGGTCGAGAGTCGATTTGCAGCGCGCCGCCCACGGCCAGGGCCCGCTCCTGCATGGTGAGAAAGCCCCAGTGCGGCGCATCGCTGACCTCTCTGACCCTTTCCACGGGAAAGCCGCGGCCGTTGTCAGCGATGGTCAGGCGAACCTGGCCCGACTGGCAGTGCAGGGTGATCACAACCTTGCTGGCGGCCGCGTGTTTGGCCACATTGTTCAAGGCCTCCTGGGCGATGCGGAAGAGGGCTGTCTCCACCGCCGCCGGAATGCACCCAGGCGCGTCGCGGTCTATCACCTCGACGGCCACGCCCGTGCGCTGGGCAAACTGCTGGCCATACCAGCGCAGCGCAGCCAACAGTCCATAGTCATCCAACACCGGCGGGCGCAGCTCGGTCATCACTGTGCGCACCTGGCTGATAACCTGCGCCACCAGGTCGCCCGCGTCGTTCAGGTGTTCCCGAACCTCCTCCGGCGTGTCCGGCGGCAGCATCTGGCCGATCAAATCCAGGCTCAGATTGACCACGGTCAGCGATTGCCCAAGCTGATCATGCAGCTCACGCGCCAACTGTTGACGTTCCTGCTCCTGTGCCTCGGCCAGCCGGCCGGCCAGGGCGCGCAGTTGGCCGCGCTGGGCATTGACCGCCCGAAAGAGCAGGGCGTTCTCTGTGGAGATGGCGGCGATGCTGGAAAGCGCCTCCAACAGGCGGGCATCTTCCTCAGTGAAGCAGCCAACCCGGCTGTCGGTCACCTGCAACACGCCAAAGGCCTTGCCCTGAGCCAGCAGAGGCACCGTCAACAAGCTGCGCAAGCGCAAACCGTTGAAGTCGTCCACATAGGGCGTATACCTGGGATCTTCTTGCGCGTCATCTATCATGACGATCTGGCCGGTCAAAAAGACATGCCCGACTACCCCCCGATCTGGGGAAATGCGCACCCCTTGCAGCGCTGTGTTCTCCGCGCCCACCGCCCGCCAACAGACCAGCTCGCCGGTGGCAGTGTCCTCCAGCCAGACCGCGACGTTGGAGGCGACGAACAGCGCGCCCACCTCCTCCAACGCCGCCGCCAACACCTGGTGCAGATCCAGGCTGGAGACAAGGTGGTGGCTGGCGCGGTTCAGCAGCGCCAGTTCCTGATTGCGCTGATGCAACGCCTCCTCGAACTTCCTGCGCTCGGTGACATCGCGCACCACGGCCTGAACCATCGGCTCGCCATCCCAGTCGAAGCTGCCGGCGTGGATCTCCACCGGAAAGCTGCTGCCATCGCGGCGCAACAGCCAGGGGGTCAGACGCCTGGGCGCCTGACCCATGGTGTCGGGGTTGAGCGCAGCCTGGCAGCGAAGACGGTCGTCGGCCGCGAGAAACGCATCGAGCGGGTGGTTGAGCACCTGCGCCTCGTCGGTCGCGCCCAACATGTGCAACATGGCCGGGTTGGCCAGACGGATCTGGCCCAGGCGGTCGGCGATGAAGACGCCGTCAGGGGACAGGTCGATCAGTCGCTCGTAGCGGGTCCGCTCGGCCAGCAGCCGGCGATAGCGATCCATGCGGGTCACAGAGCGCACCCTCGCCCGCAGCTCCGATGGATCGAAGGGCTTGCTGAGGAAATCGTCGGCGCCAGCTTCCAGCCCTGCCAGGCGCGAGGCCCGATCGTCCAGCGCCGTGACCATGATGATCGGGATGGCGGCCAGGCGCGGCATGGCGCGCAGGGAACGGCAGACCTCGAAGCCGTTCATATCGGGCATCATGATGTCCAAGAGGATCAGATCCGGCTCCAGCGCCTGCGCCTTTGCCAAAGCCTCGCCGCCGCTGTAGGCAAACTCAAGCCGATAGTTCACATCGCCGAGCAGCGCGGCGATCAACTGGCTCATGGCCGGCATATCATCGACAATCAGAATCGTGCTGATGAGAGACATGGTTCGATCTGTACACCTACCCAAGACCCATGTGAAACGGGTCGGCCGCCCTGTCAAGCTCCGCCGAACCTGGTCAACCAACGGCTGGCCCAGGTCCGATGGCGTCATTGTAGAGCAGACGACGGAGGGTGTCAAGCGTGTTCGCAGCCCAAGGCTTGGGAAGTCGCCGCCCGTGACGGCGACTTCCCAAGCCTCTTTTTGGCTGGAGGCCATCGGCCGGATAAAATGGTTGTTGCCAAGCTGCACGCTCGATCAGTCCCGCCTGCGCCGTGCGCAGGTGCAGGTATTCTCTGACCCGGCAAGACAGGGCCCAAGGCGCCAACGCATACCGGCGTAGAGTTCTCAGTAGTTCGGCGTCGAGGCTTCAGCCGGGTGCGACGCGGAATCCAGCCAAAGCCCCGACGCCGCTGTGGCAACAACTACCCATCACCCTACGCCCCGCTGCGCCAGGCAAAGATCGGTGCGAGCGGCGAGCTATCGTCCGCAACAGCACCCCTGGCCAGCTTGTTTGGAGGACAGATCACTATGACCGACCGCATTGGTTTCATCGGATTGGGCATCATGGGCGCGGGCATGGCAGCCAACATCCTGGCTGCGGGCTTTCCCTTGACGGTGTGGAACCGGACGCGCTCGAAGATGGCGCCGCTGGCGGCCGGCGGCGCGGCGCTGGCCGCCACGCCGGCCGAGCTGGCCGCGGCCAGCGACATCATCATCACCTGCGTCAGCGACACGCCCGATGTCCAGGCTGTGATCCTGGGCCCGCAAGGGGTGATCCATGGCATTCGCCCCGGCAGCCTGCTGATCGACATGAGCACCATCAGCCCAGCCGTGACCTGTGAGCTGGCCCGCGCGCTGGCAGAGCAGGGGGCAGCCATGCTGGATGCGCCGGTCAGCGGCGGCAGCGAAGGCGCGGCGCGCGGCACGTTGAGCATCATGGTGGGAGGCGAGGCCGCGGCCGTGCAGCGGGCCATGCCCCTCTTGCAGGCCATGGGCCAGCGCATCACCCACGTCGGCCCCCACGGCGCCGGCCAGACGGTCAAGCTGGTCAACCAGGTGCTGGTGGTGGGCAACTGCCTGGCCATGGGCGAGGCGCTGCTGCTGGCCCAGGCCGGCGGCGTCGATCTGCACAAGACGCTGGAGGCGGTCAGCGGCGGCGCGGCCGGCAGTTGGATGCTCAGCAACCGCGGACCGCAGATCCTGGCCCGCGACTGGCGGCCCGGCTTCACCGTCGCCTTGCAGCAGAAGGACCTGCGTCTGGTGCTGGAGGCGGCCGACCAGCAGGGCGTGCCCTTGCCCGGCACGGCGCTGATCTTCCAGCTCTACCGCACCCTGGAGGCCAGAGGTTTGGCGGGCGACGGCAACCATGCCCTGGTCAAGGCGCTGGAGGCGCTGGCCGGCTTCGAGATCAATGGGGCCCGCCCCCAGGCCGCCTCTGGAGAGGCCCACATCGCGCCGGGGGATGCGGCCGCGCGCAACGCAGGAAACTGATCAGGCAGCGACTCAAGGTCCACAGGGTTGGCCGCGCCAAGAAAAACGCCTCTGTCCGGTTGGACAGAGGCGTTCTGCCATGTCACAGGCGAGGCCAGCGCCTTAGCGGGCCTGCGTGCGGCTGCGCCAGACCAGGCCGGCGCCCAGCGCTGCCAGCGCCAGGGTCAGGGCCAGGAGGGCAGGCAGGACCGGCGAGGCCGGCGTCGTGTCAGCGGCCAGGCTGGCCAGCGTCACCGCGGTGGGCGTCTGCGGAGCGGCGCTCACCGGCCCATGGGCAGTCTCAACGCCCCACACGTCCACGTCGGCCAGGGTGTACCAGTAGGTGCTGCCCGGCGTCACGTTGCTGTCCGTGAAGCTGTAGCTGAAGCCCTGGGTGCCGCCCGGCGACTGCGACGGGATCATCTCCGCCGTGACCAGCTCGCCCAACGCGTCAGCCGTCTGGCTGCGATAGAGCTTGAAGCCCAGATTGTCGATCTCGCTGACCGTGTCCCAGGTGACGGCGACCTGATCGCCGCTCCACTGGGCGCCGAACGAAGCCAGGCTCACAGCCAGCGGCTCGGAGGGATCAGAGATGCGCGCCCAGAGGCAGGCCGGGTTGTCCTGGCGCTCGCCGGTGATGAAGGAGGCCGAGGTGGGACCCGAATAGCTCAGATGGCAGTTGGCGTTGGTGTAGAAGCCCAGGATCTGCACCGTCCGCTCCCCTTCGGGGCAGGTGAAGGTCGTGTCGGCCTGCTGGCTCACCGTCACCTTGTCGTCGCAGCCATAGCCCGTGGAGTCGCCATAGGGGCATGGGCTGGCGTTGTTGTCAGTCTCATCGTGGGTGAAGGTGTAGTTGAAGGTTTGCGTGCTGCCCTCAGTCGGCGTGCTGTTGTCGTCGCACTTCAGGTCCGTGAGGGTGACCGCCAGACCGATGCCGGTCAAGACGTTATTAGCCTGGATCGGCTTGTTGTAATGGGTGAAACGGCCCAGGAAGAAGGGTTGGTTGGCCGTGATCGGGCCCACGTTGTTGTTGCCGTTGAAGCCGTAGCCGCTGCGGTACTGGCTGCCCGAGCCGAGGGTCGGCGTTCCATAGCGGAACTGGTTCTCGTCGGCGAGGGTGCTGCTGCCAGGCGACCCATTCTGGATGCCCGCATTGCTCGTGCTGCAATTAGTTGGGTCGCCGGCAGGGCCGCTGACGTTGTCCGGCCCATAGCACCAGCGGAACTCGGTGGTGTTCGACGGCGTGGGATTGCCCCACACGCCGTCCACGTTGCCTGCGGTCAAGGCGAAGGCCGCGGCGGCGAAGACCAAGGTCAGGGCCAGGGTGGCGCTGACAATCACGGCCCGGCGCGCCCACCGTCGCGTCCGGAAGTTGTTGAAGTATGTGCGCATGGATTTCCTCTCTTTCCAATTGATCTCAGGAACCCGACATTGAAACGGTCATTGCGGCATGACAGGCTGACGCAGATCACCTTGGATGTATCTTACCAGAATTCACCGCCGACTGTCTGTCAGGAGATTTTGACAAAAGCGGCGATAAACTTGCAAAGTTTCCGCTCAGCCATCGACGCCGGGCGAAAGCGCCGGGCATCTGGGCGGTGACTTGGCCAATGACAAAGAGCCAGGTGTGAGCATATGCTCACACCTGGCTCTCAGAAGACTGGCCGTGGCCGTTGACTGCAAAGGCCAACGGTCGCGCCCCGGCAGGCTCGGTCGGAGACCGGCCAGAGCGGCGGAGGTCCCGGCAGGTTCGGTCGGAGACCGGCCAGAGCGGCGGAGGTCCCGGCCAGAGCGGCGGAGGGGTTCAGAACGGCAGCGGGTGCGGTTGTCTAGCTTTCGTCGATGGTGACCGCGGTCATCACATCCCCCTGGCGGATGCTGTTGACCACGTTCATGCCGTTGGTCACCTTGCCAAAGACCGTGTGCTTGCCGTTCAGGTGCGGCTGGGGAGAATGGGTGATGAAGAACTGGCTGCCGTTGGTGTTGGGACCGGCATTGGCCATGGAGAGCACGCCCATCTCGTGCTTGAGCGTGTTGTTGCGCACCTCATCCTCAAAGCGATAGCCGGGGCCGCCCGTGCCCATGCCGGTCGGATCGCCGCCCTGAATCATGAAGTCGCGGATCACCCGGTGAAAGGTGACGCCGTCATAGAAGCCCTGACGCGCCAGGAAGACGAAGTTGTTGACCGTCTTGGGCGCCTGCTGTGGGTAGAGCTCGATGACAATGTTGCCCCGGTTGGTGGCGATGGTGGCCGTGTACTGCTTCTTGGGGTCGATCTGCATCTCAGGCGGGTTCGCCCATTGTTTGCTGCTCATGAGAAAGTCCTTTCGTTGGTGGATGTCGTGGTTCGATGTGATGCGTGATGCGTAAGTGCGAGGTTTGTCCGGGATTCTGGGTGGTGTGATGCGTAACTCGTAACTCGTAATGCGTAACCGGAAGTCGTCAGCCGTGAACCGGAACCCTGTAATACGTAACTCGTAACCCGTAACACGTAACTCGTAACCCGGAAATCAGAGACGACTCCCGCCATTCCGGGTTACGAGTTACGAGTTACGAGTTACGCAAACCAAACACGACTCCCGCCATTCCGATTACGCATTACGCATTACGCATTACAGCCCATATAACTCGCCATACTTGGCCTGCAAATAGCCCATGTACGGCTCGATGCTCAGCGGTGCGCCGGTGATGCGCTGCACCAGCTCGGCCGCGGTGAATTTGCTGCCGTGTCGATGGATCTGGTCGCGCAGCCAGCCCAGCAGGGTGTCGAAACGACCTTGAGCGATCTGCTGGTCGATCTCCGGGTGGGCGGCATGGGCGGCCTGCCAGAAGGCGGCGCTCATGATGTTGCCCAAGGTGTAGCCCTGGAAGCCGCCGCCGATCTGGCTGTAGTACCAGTGCATGTCCTGCAAGACGCCATTCCGGTCATCGGGAACCTCCACGCCCAGGGCGGCGCGGTAGCTGGCGCGCCAGGCCTCGGGCAGGTCTCTGACTGCCAGACTGCCCTCCAACAGCGCCAGCTCCAGCTCGAAACGAATGATGACGTGCAGGTTGTAGGTCACCTCGTCGGCATCGACGCGGTTCAGGCCGGGCTGTACCTTGTTGATGGCCCGGTAGAAGCTGTCGAGAGAGACATCGCCCAGTTGTTCCGGGAAAACCGCCTGCAACTGCGGATAGGTGTAGCTCCAGAAGGGCCGGCTGCGCCCCACCAGGTTCTCCCACAGCCGCGACTGGCTCTCATGCACGCCGGCCGAGGTTCCACCGCCCAGCGGCGTCCCATCCAGCGCCGGATCGATGCCCTGCTCGTACAGGGCATGGCCCGCCTCGTGCATGGTCGAGAAAAGCCCATCGCCCAGGTCATCCTCATGGAAACGGGTGGTGATGCGCACGTCGCCCGGCCCGAACTTGATCATGAAGGGGTGATGGGTCTTGTCCTGTCGGCCGCGCTGAAAGTCGTAGCCAAAGCGCTTGATCACCTCCACGCCGAAGTCCCACTGCTGCTGCTCCGGATAATGGCGGTGGAGAAAGGCGTCATCCGGCGCGGGCTGGCGCTGGATCGCGGCCACCAGCGGCGTCAGACGGTCGCGCAGCGCAGCAAAGAGTGGCCGCAGCGTGGCTACGGTCATGCCATAGTCAGCCTCCTCGATCAGGGCATCGGCCAGATGGCCGCCAGCCGGCCAGCCATAGTACTCGGCCGCGCGCTGGCTCAGCTCCAGCGTCTTCTCCAGCAGCGGCTGCATGGCCGCGAAGTCATTGGCCGGCCGCGCCGTGGTCCAGGCCTGGAAGGAGCGGGCCGCATGCTGCGACACCTCCGCCACGAAGGCCGCGGGCAGCCGGGTCGCCCGCTGGTATTGGCGCCGGGTGACCCGCACCAGGCTGGCCTCGTCGCTGTCGTCGGGCAGGCTTTCGGCATACGGCTGCAACTCATCCAGCAGCCGGCCCACGGCCGGATCGGTGAAGCGCTCCTGGGCCAACTGGCTGAGCGCGGCCAGTTGGCGGCCACGCGCCTCAGCCCCGCCCGGCGGCATGTAGGTGGCCTGATCCCAGTACAACAGCGCCGCGGCGCTGTACAGGTCAGTGACCTCCAACAGCCGCGCCTTCAATTCGTTGAACTTCTCCTGCACGTCAGATCTCCTTTCCGTCATTCCGTCGCCCGGTTCTCATGGCACGCCGCGTCTGCCGCACCATGCGCACCCAGTTCACCGCGTGCGTCCAGGGGTCGATATGGCTGCCCTGGTCGCCGTAGATGGTGCGGATGGGGATCCAGGCCAGGGCATAGCCCGCCTGCACGCAGGCGACGATCATCTCGACCTCGAACTCGAAGCCCTGTTCCTGGCTGTCCAGCACCGCCTCAGCCATGCGCCGGCTGAGCAGGCGGTAGCCCGATTGATTGTCCTCGACCCGTTGGCCCAGCGCCCAGGAGAAGCTCCAACGTCCCAGGGTATTGGCCACGCGGCGCGCCAGCGGCATCTGGCTGAAGTCGCGGCAGCCGATCAGCAGGTCAGGGTGATCCGCCGCATAGCGGGCCAGAAAGGCCGGGATCTCGGCCGGGTCATGTTGGCCGTCGGCGTCCAGGGTCAGCGCCGCATCATAGCCACGGGCCAGTCCCCAACGCAGGCCAGCGCGCAGCGCCGCGCCCTTGCCCTGGTTGGGAAGCTGCCGCAGCACCGTGGCGCCGGCCCTCTCAGCCACGCCGGCCGTGTCATCTTGAGAGCCGTCATCCACCACCAAAGCCGGCAGGTGAAGGCGGGCGATCTCGATCACCGGGCTGATGCGCGTCGCCTCGTTGTAGGCGGGAATCAGGGCAAAGATGCCGGAGCCGGCCACAGTTAGCGCCGCTCCTTGCCGGCCGGCGGCGCTTTCGCCAGGCCATAGACATGCGAGAGGGGCAGGGCAAAGAGCAGCCCGCTGTGCGGCTGGCTGAAATCGCCGGCCACCTGCTGCGCCGCGGCGGCTAGCGCCTCCACCTGCGCCTCGTTCTCGACCACTGAGAAGAAGGTGCGGTGGTGCTCCTCTCGGCTACGCATGAGGTTGCGCAGGCTGGGCAGCAGAGGCATCTCCTCCTTCAGCGCGGCGTTCCGCGCGCGTCCGAGGCCGCTGCTCTCCAGGATGGTGACGCCGCGCGCGCCGGCCTGCTCCCAGGCCGTCAACAGCGCATCGCTGCGATCGGGATCGTCCAGCACTAAAACGACAAGATAGGCCATGATCACTCCTCAGCCGCCGCTGCGGGCGGACTTTGTACCGGCGCTGTGGACCGGGCAAACATCATGCGCAGCGCGGGCGGGGTCAACAGTGTGGTCACGATCACCACACCCACCACGCCGGCGAACAGTTGGCCATCCAGCAGGCCCTGGCTGACCCCCAGCGTCGCCACGATCAGGCCGACCTCGCCGCGCGACATCATGCCCACGCCCAACTGCATGGATTCCAGGTTGGTGAAACGGGACAGCCGCGCGCCCAGGCCGGCGCCAAGGATCTTGCTGACGATGGCCACCACGATCATGGCCACGCTCAGCCACAGCCCCTCGCCGATCAACGTGCCGGCATCGGCCACCAGTCCCACGCTGACGAAGAAGATCGGAACGAACAGCCCGTAGGCGATCACCGAGATGCTGGACTGGATGCGGTCGCGCAGGGGGCTGCGCGAGAGGAAGAGGCCCGCCATGAACGCGCCGGTGATGGCGGCCATGCTGCCCAACGCTTCGGCCGCCCAGGCGTAGAGCAGCAGCGTCGCCAGCACAAAGGCGACCAACCCCTGGCTGATGGGCAGTTTATCGATCCGGCTTGCCAGCCGCGGCAGGGCCAACACCCCCAGGACGCTGGCCACCACCAGGTAGATCGTCATGCTGAGCAGCACCAGCCCGACGCTGGCCAGCCCGCCCTCGCCGGTGGTTATCGCCAGGATGACCGACAGCCCCAGGATCACCAGCACATCGTCGAAGACAGCCGCGCCCAGCAGGCCGATGCCGACGCGGCTGCGCAACACCCCCAGCTCCATCAGCGTCTGCGCCGAGATGCTGACGCTGGTGGCGGCCAGCACCAGACCCACGAAGAACGAGGGCAGCGTCTCCATGCCAAAGAGGCGGGCGAGGCCAAAGCCCATGGCCACCGGGAAGATCACGCCCAGCGTGCCGGCCAGCGCGGATACCTTGCCCGCCTTGGCCAGGTCCTGGATGTGCAGTTCCAGGCCGGCCAAAAACATCAGCAGCAGCACGCCTATCTCAGCCAGCAGCGCGATGGTCTCGTCCAGATGCTGGCTGGTGAAGGGGGTGTGGTGCAGCACGTCCAACAGCGACGGCCCCAGGATCAGGCCGGCGATCAGTTCGCCCAACACCGAGGGCTGCCCCAATCGCAGGCTGATGTAGCCGCCCAGCTTGGCCGCCGAGATCAAAATGACCAGGGCCAGGGCCAGTTGCAGAAATTCAGTCATTGTCGTAGTCTCGCGTAGGCTGCGCCTTGCTCGTTGGGTCGACCGACGCGTCGCCAGCAAGCCAGCTCAGGGCGCGCGCCGCCTGACGCAGCTCGTCGATGGGGTGCAGCAATCCATCTTCGGCCACGAAGTACCAATGCTCCCAGCCATTGCAGGGGCTGCCGTCCATCAAATGCTTGCCGGCCTGATGAATCGAACCCTCGAAGCCGTCGTCTGGCAGCAGCAGCTTGCCATCAGGCTTGATCCGAGCGCTTTGCCGGCTATCCATGCGAAAATACAGCGCTTGACCAGGCAACAACAGACCGAGTTCCAACAGACGGCCGAAGGGAACACGGGGCTGCAGACGCTTTCGGTCGCGCACATCGAAGGCGGCGCCATCCAGCGGTGCGGGGGTGATGGCGTCGATGCGCTGTTGGGCCGCCTCGATGTAGGCCGCTTCACGCTCGATGCCGATCCAGCGCCGGTGCAGTCTCTTGGCCACCGCGCCGGTGACGCCGCTGCCAAAAAAGGGGTCCAGAACCACATCGCCCGGCTGGCTGCTGGCCAGGATCACCCGGTAGAGCAGCGCCTCCGGCTTTTGGGTCGAGTGTACCTTGTCGCCGTCGGGGGTGCGCAGACGCTCGCGGCCGGAGCAGATGGGCAGATGCCAGTCGCTGCGCATCTGCAAGTCGTCGTTGAGCGTCTTCATGGCGTGGTAGTTGAAGGTGTAGCGCGCCTCCCGATCCTTGGCGGCCCAGATCAGCGTCTCATGGGCGTTGGTGAAACGCACGCCGCGAAAGTTGGGCATGGGATTGGTCTTGATCCACGCCACATCGTTCAGGATCCAGAAGCCCAGGTCCTGCATCAGCGCGCCCACGCGATAGATGTTGTGGTAGGAGCCGATGACCCAGAGCGCGCCGTCATCCTTGAGCACGCGGCGACAGGCGGCCAGCCAGGCCCGGGTGAACGCGTCGTAGGCCGCGAAGTCGTCGAAACGATCCCAGGCGTCATCCACCGCGTCCACCTGCGTCATATTGGGTCGCCACAGCGTCTGGCGCAGTTGCAAGTTGTAGGGCGGGTCGGCGAAAATCAGATCGACGGAGCGCTCAGGCAGCCGCGCCAGCACCTCGCGGCAATCGCCCTGGATGATCTGGTTGACGGGGAGATTCATGGGCTGGATTTTAACACATGTCCTGGAAGACGTTGCAATTGAACGCCCGCCGATTACTGCCGCCGCTGCTGTGCAGCGATCTGACGGATTGCGCTACGTACACGAGTCGCGGTGGGCGCACAAAAACCCAAAGGCTCTCAACCAGGCGGGAATACACCCACGTCACCTGTTCTCCTCCCCATCCTCGATGGCAACCAGCGCGTTCCCGCTCACGATGTAGAGCCGCCCATCGACCAGCGCGCCGCCGACCAGGGCGCCGCCCGGCTCGATTTCCAGCTTCCACGTCTCCGCCGGCCGGTCCACCAGGTAGCTGCTGCATTCCAGGACGCCGCCCCGCTGTGTGCGCCCGTTGCTGCCGCAGGCATAGACCGTGCCATTCGCGCTCAACCCCACCAGCCGGCCCGTGCCGCCTGACCAGGTGTAGTTCACCACGTTCAGCGTATGGCCGTTGGCCTCGGTCCACAGCAGCTTGGCAGCATCGAAGGGGCTGCTGTAGAAGACCCAAAACCGGCCGCTGGGCGCAACGCCGGCCGCAGCGGGAATGCGCTGCCCCAGCGACAGGTTGAGCAGATCGATCTGCCCCTGCGGCTGGATGTGCGCTCCCTCTCCGTCCAGGGTGACAGCCGCGAAACCGCTCTGGCCGGCCAGGTACAGCTTGCCGTCAGCGCCCACCAGAAAGCGATCCAGCAGCGCATCGCTGGCCCCGACCACGGTCCTGCCGGTGGCCGCATCCAACGCAATATCTTCGAAGAAGACATATTGCCCATCCGCAGAGAGGATCGGCTGCGGATTGAGGTAGCTGTAGGTTGGCAAGCTGACCCGCCACACCACGGAGCCGCCCGGCCGTACCGCCACCATGCTGCGCTCGGTGGCGAAATAGGCCACGCCGTTGGCGTCCACCACCGGGCTGGACAGGGGCGCGACGCCCGGATCCGCCTGAACGGCCCCGACCAGATCCGCCTCCGGCCCCAGCACATAGAGCACCCCCGCGCGATCCAGCACGTAGATGTTGCCTTCGGCGCTCAACGCCGGCGCGCCGAACGGTTCGCCGGGCAGCCGCGCTGTCCAGATCACGTCGCCGGCTGGGTTTACCGCGACCAGACGACCGTCTTTGGCGATGAGATACACCGTGCCATCGGCTGCCACCGCCGGACCGCCAGCCCAACCAGCCTCATCTTTCAGGGACCAGACGATCTGCGGCTGGGTGGGGCCCAACCGGTTTGCCCAGTAGGTGCCCTGGGCATCGTGGCGCCCGGCAGCCCACAGATGCCCTCCCGGCGCCTCGATGACCGAGGCGGCCGTGGGGATGGCCGAGGTGCGCAGCAGCGCCACGGTGCTGATCGATATCAGCAGCAGCAGCGCGCCCACGCCCAGAGCCGTGACCAGGCCGCCGCTCCCCATGGCCAGCCGCTCCAGCGCCAGTTGGCTGGCCGACCGGCTGGCACGCTCGACCGCCCGGCCGAGCCGTCCCTGGCGCCGCCGCACACGCGTCGGGTCGGCCTGCCGGCGCAGCCCCTCGCCCAGGAGGTTGAAGGTCAGGATCAGGGTGAAGATCGTTGCGCCCGTGGTCAACAGCAGCCAAGGGTGCTGCTGGACGATGAGTGCGCCGCTGGCCAGCATCTGCCCCAGCTCCGGCTGGCCGGCCACGCGCACCGCCGTCCAATCTCCCAGAGGCACCCAGATGGCGTTGACGAAATAGCCCAAGAAGCCCAAGCCGGCCGTCGCCAGCAGCGCGGTGCTGATCTCCAGGGGCAGCAGAATCCAGACGGTGGGCAACACGTGGGGCAACACATGCCTGCTCACCGCGCCCAGACCAGGCGCGCCCAAAGCGTGCGCCGCCTCGACGTAGGGCTGAGTCTTGACCAGGCTGGTCTGGTCGTGGATCACCCGGGCCGACTCGGCCCAGCCCGTCAGACACAAACCGAGGACGAAGGCCCAAACGCCCCACTGCGGGCCAAAGGCGGCCACCAGGCAGAGCGCCACCAACAGCACGGGGATGGACACGGCCAGGGTCGTGATGCTCCCCAGCAGCCGGGCAAACCATCCTGTGCTCCAACCCGAGGCCACGCCGATCACCAACCCCAGCAGCAGACGCACCGCGGCTGCCGCCAACACCAAGATCAGCGTTGGCCGCAGCGCCCACAAGATCTGGCTCAGGGTGTCGCGCCCCAGGGTGTCCGCGCCCAGCAGAAAGCCCGGCATCTGACCAGGCCGGAAGGGCGGCTTGACAAAGGCCTGAGTCGCCGGATCCTGCACGATGTACACCGGCTTGACAGGATCATGCGGCGCGATCTTGGGGCCGATCCAGGCCAGCAGCAGGATCAACGCCAGCAGCGCCAGTCCGATCCGCAGCGGCCAGTTGACCGGGGTGCGCCAGGCGCGCACCTGGCCGGCGGCGGCAGAGTGCTCAGACATGATCGCTTTTCTCCAGCGACGCGCGCAGCCGCGGATCGATGGCAAGGGTCGCCAAGGAGCTGGTCAGGTCGATCAGCAGGAAGAACAGTCCGAACAAGGTCAGCAGGCCCGCCACCAGCTCAGGGTGTAGAAAATTGCGCGTGGCGCCCGCCAGCAGGCCCACCGATGCCACGGTTGGGGGCAGCAACGCGCTGGCCAGCAGCTTGCCCAGGCCTGGCCAGCCGAACAGCCACTCCACCAGGATCAGCTCGCCCAGCATGAGGCGCAGCGCCGCCGCCACGGCCAGGATCACCGCCGGCAGAACGTTGCGCAGGGCGTGTTTGCTGCGAATGGTGCGCCAGGGAATGCCGAAGCTGCGCGCGGTCACCACGTGCTGCTTGCCCAGCTCGTCGACCAACACGCTGGCCGTGGTTTGGGCGATCTGCATGGTCGGACGCAGGGCCAATGCCAGCACAGGCAGCACCAGGTGCAGGTCCAGGCCAAAGCCGGTGAGCGGCAGAATGGGCTGGGCGTCAGGGCCGCCGCGCAGATAGAGCGCCAGCACCAGGGCAATGCCCAGCGCGCCGACGAAGAAGCTCGGTGCAGCCAGGCCCAGCGAGGCCACAGGGGGCAGCCATGGCTTGATCCCCGGTGGACGAGCGCGCACGCCGGTCAGGCCGAGCAACAAGCCGACGGCCAGGCTGAGCAGGAAGGCCAGCGCCAGCAGGGCCAGGCTGGCGGCGGCCGCATCGAAAACCGCCGCGCGCACCGTCTGCGCGACGCCGCCCACCAGGGGCATCTCTCCCCAGTCGCCCGTCAGGACGTTGCTCAGGTAGGCGCCATACAACGGCATGATCGGCGCCGCCAGGTCCACCTCGCTGCCGAAGGGGTTTTGGCTCTGCTGCACGCGCTGGGCCAAGATGGCGTAGCTGAACGCGACGAAGTTGATCGCCAGAAGAGCAATCGGCAGCAGCAACAGCCGGCGCAGAATGAAGCGGGTCATTCCTCAGTCAGTTGGGCCGCCCGGACCGGAGCCAATCGATCCAACACGGCATAGGTGCTGATCAGGGCGACCAGCATCGGGCCAAAGAGCAGGTCGACGAGAACCAGAATCGCCCCCAGCCAGAGGAGCAGCAGGGTGGCGGCCGTCAAAACGAAGGTGAAGAGGGGATATTGCAGCAGCAAGACCGCGCCGTTGCGCAACGCCTGGCGCACGCTCAGCTCCTTCTGCTGAAAGAGGAAGGCCAGCGCGTACCAGTTGACCACCAACCAGAGGGCCAAGGCCACCAGGAAAAACCACTGCGCCGGCGCGGCGATGGCGGGGGAGAAGATGCGCGGCATGGCGAGGATGTCGATCAGCAGGATGGCAGCCACGGGGATGAGCACGGCGGCCCAGCGCCACGCCAGTCCGAAGCGGGCCCCCACCGCCCGCAGATAATCGCGCCATCCCAGCAGCGGCTCCCGTCGCGCCAAGCGTTCAGCCATATCGAAGAGCGCCACGGTGGCCGGTGGGGCGGGGATGATCAGCACGACCAGCGCCAGCCAGGTCAGACTGCAAGCCATCACCAGAACCAGGTGGTCCCAAAGATCGACGACGGAGACGCGGATAACTTGGAATGCGTTTTTCATAGGGTCTGGTCCAAGGCCGCCAGCAGCTCGGCCAGGCTAACGCCGGCCAGGCTGTCCAGCGTCAGATGGGCATGGCCGACCCGCGCCGACGGCCCCAGGCCCACCGTCCACATGCCGGCCGCCAGCGCTGCATCGATGCCCGCGGCTGCGTCCTCCAGGACGAGGCAGGCGGCCGGCGCGGTCTGCACCTCGGCGGCCGCGCGCAGCAGCAGGTCGGGCGCGGGCTTGCTGGGCAGGCCGCTGTTGCTGTCCACCACCGCGTCGAACGCGGCGTAGACTCCGGTGCGCTGCAAGACCGCGACCGTGTTGCGGCTGGCCGAGGCCACGGCCAGCTTCATGCCGGCCCCCTTGGCCTCGGCGATCAGCTCCCGCACGCCGGGCAAAAGCGCGCGGGCGTCCATCTGCGCCAGCAGGGCCAGGTAGAAGCGATTCTTGCGCGCCAGCAGCTCAGCCAGCTCCTCCTCAGCGACCGTGCGACCGTTTTCGGCCAGGATTAGCTCCAGCGAGGCGCGGCGGGCCAGGCTGCGCAGCCGCTCGTTGAACTCCCAGGTGAACGTCCACCCTTCCTCAGTGGCCAGTTGTTGCCAGGACTGGAAATGATAGCCCGCCGTGTCGGCGATGACGCCATCCAGATCGAAGATCAGCGCTTGAAGATTCATCAATGCACACGGGGGGCTGGCGCAGCTCGCAGCGCCGTCGCGCTGTCAGGATCGGCGTCGGCGATGCGCCGCCTGCTCCAGTTCCTCGACCTGTTCCGCCGTCAGGAACGAACAGGAACCCCCGGCCGCATAGGCCAGGAGCACCATGCGCGCCGCCTCTTCGACCACCTGGCTGCGCAACAGCGCCTCCTCGCTGTCAGTGGCTGTCACCAGCGCACCCTGATTGCGCAGCAACAAGACACCCTGATGGACGATCTGCTCGGTGACGGCGTCGGTCAGTTCGGGCGAGCCTGGGGCGAAATAGGGCAGCAGCGGGGCCTGCGCGCCGACGGCAAACACGAATTCCGGCGAGATCGCCCCCAAGCTCAGCCCAGCGCAGCCCAAGGCGATGCAGTTGGGTGGATGAATCAGCAGCGCGATCTGGGCGTCAGCGCGGGCGCGGTAGCAGGCCAGATGGACCCGGTGATCTCTGGAGGCGCGGGCCAACTGCCAGCTCTGCGGCGCCTGAAGGGACAGGGGAATGAAATCGGCCGCGCTCAGCCGGTCCAGACGTGCGCCGGCCGGCGAGATGTAGCACTGATCCTCCCACCGCAGGCTGACGCTACCGTTGGCATCGCGCACAAAACCTGCTTCCACCAGCTTGCGGCCGACGGCAGCCAGGTTGACCAGGCGCGAGTCTAGGGACATGGGGCGATCCTTTCAGGTGCGATGATCTCACGGGCCTCTCGCCCGGCCTGTTCTGCGGCGCGCCCCGGCGCTGCGGCCGGACGCTTTCTCACAGCCAGGCCGCCAGATCGGCGGTGCTGGGCAGCACCAGATCGGCCCGTCTCAGGTCTGCGCGGTCGCCGAAGCCGCACAACACCCCGACGGCCAGCGCGCCGGCCGCCTTTGCCGCCTGCACATCGGCGGCCGTGTCGCCCACCATGACCACATGGCGAGGGTGGACGCCCAGCCGGCCGGCCGCATACAGAATCGGCTGGGGATGGGGCTTGATGCGCGCGGTGCTGTCGGCGCCGACGAGCACGGCAAAGATGCCTGCCAGCCCATGCTGCGCCAGATAGACGCGCAGCTCGGCCTCGCTGCGCGTGCTGACGATGCCCAACAGATAATGGCCATACAGCGACTGCGCCAGCTCCACCGTGCCCGCCACCGGGATCAGCGGCCGGTGGGCGCTGTTGGCGTGGATCAGCCCCCAGCGACGGGCCAGCCGTTGCGCCAGCTCATCCAGCCACAGCCCGTCCAGCAGGGCCAGCCCTCCGTTGAAACGCTCGTTGAGCCAGCCGGCCAGGCGGCGGGCGGCCCGCTGCACATCGCGTCCGGGGAGGAAGGGGCCAAACGGCGCCAGCCGGCGCGCCAGCCGCGCCGTGGTCTCATCGTCGGTCTCCACCAGCGTGCCATCCAGATCGAAGAGCACAGCCGTCACCTGCCGCCCGCGCAACGTTGCCCTGACCGGCCGGCCGGCCAGGGCAACGTCGGGGTGAGCTTCGTTCACAGGAAAGCTGGGGGACATGGCAAAGATGAAGGCCGAAGGATGAACGGCCCTCTGCAGCTGATCACGCCGGGCGTTTCACTCCACCGTCCCGATCTCACCCAGCGGCCAGTAGCTGAGCCAGGCCTTGCCGACGATGTTGTCGATGTGCACGGGGCCGAAGGAGCGGCTGTCGTTGCTGGCCCGCCGGTTGTCGCCCATGACGAAGACGTGCAGCGGAGGCACGGTGCGCGGGGCCAGGTTGCCGAGCGTCTCCTGGTCCAGGTAGGGCTCATCCAGCGGCTGGCCGTTGACGTAGACCTGGCCATCGTGGATGGCCACGGTGTCGCCGGGCAGACCGACCACCCGTTTGATCAGCAGCTCATCCTCAGGCCGCACGCGCAGCACGACCACGTCGCCGCGCTGGGGGATGTGCAGGCGGTAGGAGAGCTTCTCCACCACCAGCCGCATGTCGGTGTGCAGGTTGGGTTCCATGCTTTGGCCGTAGACGCGGGTGGCCTGGGCCAGGAAAACGTGGATCAGGGCGGCGATGACGATGGCGGGGATGAGAGTCTCGGCCACCTCGCGCACAATGCTCTTGGCGCGCGCGGCCGGCTGTCGTTCCGGCAGAAGCAGAGGCGCGCCGCTCGGAAGGTCAGCGCCCTCGGTCAGCTCATAGTTCTGGCTGACCGGCGTCTGAAACCCTGCGCCGTCGCTGGGGGGAAACTCGTGGCGTTCGTTGCTCATACAGTTGAACTCGTTCCGGCGTGATCACATCGGACGAGACGCCCGGTGAGAGGGAGGGAAAGAGAGGAAATAGAAGTTCGACTTCTTCGGAGAAGTCGAACTTCTGGGATCTTCCAGGCTACTAGGTCAAGTTGGCGAAAATGACTCTTCAGTTAACTTGCTCCCGGCGGATCCGTGATCCGCCGGGTTTGCGCCCACTACGCCGCCGGTTCACGGAACCGGCTTGAGCAGTGAGTGAAGACCGCTTTAGGCCGACGTGACTTAGCGCCGACGGCGGGGCCGTTTGTGGCCGCCTTAACCTGCTCCCGGCGGATCCGTGATCCGCCGGGTTTGCGCCCACTACGCCGCCGGTTCACGGAACCGGCTTGAGCAGTGAGTGAAGACCGTTTTAGGCCGACGTGACCTAGTACAAGTTGGCGTAAGTAACTCTTCAGTTTACCTGCTCCCGGCGGATCCGTGATCCGCCGGGTTTGCACCCAACAACGCCGCCGGTTCACGGAACCGGCTTGAGCAGTGAGTGAAGACCGTTTTAGGCCGACGTGACCTAGTACAAGTTGGCGTAAGTAACTCTTCAGTTTACCTGCTCCCGGCGGATCCGTGATCCGCCGGGTTTGCACCCAACAACGCCGCCGGTTCACGGAACCGGCTTGAGCAGTGAGTGAAGACCGTTTTAGGCCGACGTGACCTAGTACAAGTTGGCGTAAGTAACTCTTCAGTTTACCTGCTCCCGGCGGATCCGTGATCCGCCGGGTTTGCGCCCACAACGCCGCCGGTTCACGGAACCGGCTTGAGCAGTGAGTGAAGACCGCTTTAGGCCGACGTGACTTAGCGCCGACGGCGGGGCCGTTTGTGGCCGCCTTAACCTACTCCCGGCGGATCCGTGATCCGCCGGGTTTGCGCCCACAACGCCGCCGGTTCACGGAACCGGCTTGAGCAGTGAGTGAAGACCGCTTTAGGCCGACGTGACTTAGCGCCGGCGGCGGGGCCGTTTGTGGCCGCCTGAGTCGCCGTCCATCAGCTCGCCCATGGAGGGATCGTTCTCCCGGCCGGTGCGCTCCGGCGGCTGGATGCTGGGGCGAGGCTGACCCTGGCTGTCGCTGCGGTTGCCATAGCTGCCGCCGCGGTCGCCGCCGCGATAGCCGCTGTCCCGACCGCCGTAGCCGCCGCGATCGCCTCCGCGGTCTCCGCCGCGGTTGCCGCCGCCGCTGCCCTTGCGGTCACGCTCGCGCGCTTCCTCGGCCGTCCAGCCCTCCAGCACGGCCTGGCGGCTGAGACGAATCTTGCCGCTGGCCTTGTCGATGTCGATCACCATCACCATCACCTCGTCGCCGACCCGCACCACATCTTCCACGGTGGGCGCGCGGTAGTCGGCCAGTTGCGAGATGTGTACCATGCCGTCGATGCCGGGCATGATCTCGACGAAGGCGCCGTAGCTCTCCGTGCGCACCACCTTGCCGGTGTAGATCTTGCCGATGGAGGCCTCTTCGGTCAGCGCCTCGATCTGGGCAATCGCACCCATGATCTTGGTGCCATCGGGCGCGGCCACGTAGACCGAGCCGTCGTCCTCGATGTCGATCTTGACCTGGTACTCGTCCTGGATGGCGCGGATCACCTTGCCGCCCGGTCCGATCACCTTGCCGATCTTGTCGGGGTCGATGTGCAGGGTGATGATGCGCGGCGCGTAGGGGGAGAGCTCCTTGTTGGGCTCCGGCATCACGGCCAGCATCTTATCCAGGATGTGCAGCCGCCCCTGATAGGCCTGCTGCAAGGCCTGTTCCATCATCGCCAGGCTGATGCCCCTGATCTTGATATCCATCTGCAAGGCCGTGATGCCATGGGCGGTGCCGGCGACTTTGAAGTCCATGTCGCCCAGGTGGTCTTCCATCCCCTGGATGTCGGAGAGGATGGCGTAGCGGCCGCTGTCGGCGTCGGTCACCAAGCCCATGGCGATGCCCGCCACCGGCGCCTGGATCGGCACGCCCGCGTCCATCAGCGCCAGAGTGCTGCCGCAGACCGAGGCCATGGAGGTGGAGCCGTTGGAGCTCAGCGCCTCGGAGACCAGGCGCAGGGTGTAGGGGAACTGCTCCTTGGGTGGAATCATGGGAAGCAGCGCCCGCTCAGCCAGCGCGCCGTGGCCGATCTCGCGGCGCTTGGGGCCGCGCATGGGCCAGGTTTCGCCGGTGGAGAAGGGGGGGAAGTTGTAGTGGTGCATGTAGCGCTTGGTCTCTTCAGGCGCCAGGGTGTCCAGCTCCTGAGCCTCGCGCGGGGTGCCCAGCGTGGCAATGGTCATCACCTGCGTCTCGCCGCGGGTGAAGAGGCCGGAACCATGCACGCGCGGCAGAATGCCGGTCATGCAGGTGATGGGCCGAATCTCCTCGGTCTTGCGGCCATCGGGGCGCACCCCCTGGCTGAGAATCTGTTCGCGCACGCTCGCTTTGAGCATCGAATCGAAGGCGCTGCTCAGCTCGGCCACGTCGAAGCTGTCGTCCAGCTCCTCGCGCACCTCGACGCTCAGCTCGTCCAGGGCCGCGCTGCGCTCCTCTTTCAGGTAGCCGGCCTGCAGGATATCCTCCATGCGCTGGCCGACCAGCGTCTGGACGGCGGCCTTGACCTCGTCCTTGGCCTTGGTGGCGGCAAACTCGAACTTGGGCTTGCCGAGCTGCTCCCGCATGCCCTGCTGCATGGCGATGAAGTCCTGAATGCTGGCATGGGCGAATTTGAGCGCCTCCAGCATCACATCCTCCGGCACCTCGTCGGCGCCCGCCTCGACCATCAGGATCGCGTCAGTCGTGCCGGCCACGCGCAGGTCCAGGGTGCTGTTCTCCATCTCGGCCGCGGTGGGATTGGCCACGAAGCCGCCGTCGATGAAGCCGACGCGCACCGCGCCCACCGGGCCGTCCCAGGGCACGTCGCTGATGGTCAGCGCGCAGGAGGCCGCGTTGATGGCCAGCACGTCCAGCAGATTCTGGCCGTCGGAGGCCAGCGCGGTGACGATGATCTGCACCTCGTTGCGCATTCCCTTGGGGAAAAGGGGACGCAGCGGCCGGTCGGTCAGGCGTGCGGTCAGGATGGCGCCCTCGGAAGGACGGCCCTCGCGGCGGAAGAAGGAGCCGGGGATGCGGCCGGCGGCGTAGAGCTTCTCTTCGAACTCGACGCTCAGGGGGAAGAAATCGATGCCCTCGCGCACGGAGCGGGAGCCGGTGGCGGTGGCCAGCAGGACCGACTCGCCAGAGCGCAGGGTGACGGCGCCGCCGGCCAGCAGGGCCAGCGTGCCGGTCTCGACCACGATCTCATGGTCGCCGATATGGCTGTTGAACTGATATTTCTGTACTTGCATGGTTGTCCTTACCTTAAAGGATGGGTGATGGTTGCCACCGCTCCCGGCCGGGTCAACGCGTTGGTTGTCAACGCGAATGCGCCCGCCATGGCCGACCAGCCAGACCCAACGGTCTCCCCTGTGGGAATCCGTTGGGTTGGGCGGCGGTCATCGCGGGCGCCGGCTTGACCCGGAGGTCAGGGACTGGGGAGTAGCGCCGAGTGATCGGTGATCGGTCGCTGACGACCGTTTTCTGTTCACCGTAAACCGTTAACGGTTTACCGCTTCCGCGACACTCCCCAATACCTGAACCGTTCACGGCGTCAGGCCGGCCGGCGGCAGGAGGGGCGACTATGGTATTGGTCAAAACAGGTCGGGTAGCAGGCGCATGACACACCCTGCTACCCGACAGATGGTACAAACCTCGTTTACTTGCGCAGCCCGAGCCGCTCGATCAACTGCTTGTAGCGGGGCTGATCCTTGCGGCTGAGATAGGCCAGATGGCGCCTGCGCTGGCCCACCAGCTTGAGCAGGCCCCGGCGGGAGGCCTCATCGTGCTTGTGGGTCTTCAGATGTTCGATGAGCTGGTTGATGCGCGTGGTCAGCAGCGCCACCTGCACTTCGGGCGAGCCAGTGTCGCTGGTGTGGACCTGGTATTCCTTCGTGATGGTGTCCTTTTCCGTTTTCGAGAGAGGCACGTCATTTCTCCTTTATCGTATGGCACAAAAAGAGCCGGGGTACCGCTGGAACACCGAGGCGCATACCCCAGCACAAAGCTAGGCCCGATTATAGCATAAGTGTCAATAGCACACAAGTTCGCGCCGCAGCCTGTAAACTTCATTATGACCGCGATTGCAACATCTCCGACGACGGCGGCCGCACCTGGCAGTGCATGCCTCCCCCGGAGGTGTGCACGTGGGCCTATCTGCCGCTGCTGCGCACCCGGTCGTGACGCCCAAGGTCAGGCGCTGAACACCAGTCATGGACAGAACCCGCCCGTTGCCGTAACACTGTAACCCTGTAACTCGTAACTCGTAACTCGTAACCGGAGACTTTCCCGCACGCGCGAACGTTCCGGGTTCCGGGTTACGCATTACGCATTACGCATCACGCCGGACGCCCGTTGTACGCGGCAAATTCAGGGATCATCAAGGAGTCACCCGCCGCAGCACCACCACTGTTACGTCGTCGAACAGCAGCGCCTGGCCGGCGTGGGTGTGAATCGCGGCCAGCAGAGCATCCACCACCTCCTGCGCGGCCAGGTGGCGGCGGCCAAAGAGCAGCGCCTCCAGCCGATCCTGGCCGAAGTCCTCCCCCGCCTCGTTCAACGCGTCGATCACGCCGTCGGTGTAGAGCACGATCATGTCGCCCGGCGCCAGCGCCGCCGTCTCGCGCTCCAGAGCGAGGCTGTCGGCCACACCCAGCGGCATGCCGGCCGGGCGGAGCTGGCGTATCACGCCATCCTTGGCCGCCACGTGCAGCGCCAGGCCGTGGCCCGCATTGGCAAAACGCACGCGGTGACTGGCCGGATCCAGCACGCCGTACCAGACGGTGACGAACATGTCCTCGCGGTTGTTGGCGTTGATGTCTCTGTTGGCGGCCAGCAGCATCCGGTCGGGGGCGATGTGGCTTTGGGCTGTCACCCGCAGCAGCGTCGATGTGGTGGCCATGAAAAGCGCGGCCGGCACCCCCTTGTCGGCCACATCGGCCATCAACAGCCCCAGCTTGCCGTTGCTCAGCGGGATGAAGTCGTAGAAGTCGCCGCCCACCTCGCGCGCCGGGTCCCAGGCATGGGCTATCTCGTAGCCCTCGATGGTCGGGGTGACGGCCGGCAGCAGGCTGGCCTGCATGCGCTGCGCCACCTGCATCTCCTGCGCCAGCCGAATGCGGGCCTGCTCCTGCACCAACAGATGGAAATTCTCCAGGTTCAGGCTGACCTGCTGGGCGATGCCGGCCAGAATATCCTCGCGGCGCTGGCTCATGCCGTGCGACAGCTCGATGCTGTCCACCAACAGCGCGCCCTGCACCTCGCCCTGCACCAACAGCGGCGCCGCCACCAGCGTCTTGCTGCCCACGCTCTCGCGCCAGGCTGGCGTCACCAGCTCGCTCTGCGACGCGTCATCGACCCGCTGCATCTGCCGGGTGCTGACGGCCAGATCCAGCAGGGGCAGGTCCCCCGGTCGCAGACGCATGCCATCGAGGTTGGCGCGCGCCTCGCGGCGTCCCAGATAGGTCTGCGCCACCGCGAACTCGCCGCTCTGGGCGTCGCGCAGCAGCGCGGCGCAGCGATCCACCCCGGCCAGCAGCGGGGTCAGTCGCACCACCTGCTCCAGCATGTCGTCCACGCTGCGGGCGTTGGCCACGGCCTGGGATACCTCCAGCAGCGCCCAGGAGATCCACGCCTCCTGCTCGCGCGCGCTGGCCAGGCGCACGTTTTCGATGGCCGCGGCCGCCTGGTTGGCGACGCCGTTGAGCATGGAGAGCCGCTTTTCGTGCAGCCGGATCGGCATAGCCTCGCTGCGCAGGCTGACCAGCAGGCAGCCCACCAGGCGATTCTGCACCATCAGCGGCAGCAGGATCAGGCGATCGCCGCCCAGCAGTTGCCAGAAGGGCGCCGGCAGCATGAAATCGTCGGCGCGGCTCAGCTCCACGTGGCTCAGCGTCTCGGCCAGCAGAATGAAGGCCGGCACGGGGTCCGTCTCCGGGTGCACCCGCAATGCGGCCGGATCGGGCGCGTCGGCGGGCAGCCCATAGCTGGCCATCAGATCGAAGGCGCCCGTCTCCTCGTCGTGCAGCCAGATGCCGCAGCTGGCCACGCCGGTCAGCATAGCTGCCAGACGGGTGATGGCGCCCAGCACGTCATCCAGGGTGCTGGCCCGGCTGGCCACATGCGCCACTTGCAGCAGCACCGTGGTCATCCAAGCCTGCTCCTGCTGGGCGCGGTAGGACCAGGCGGAATCCACGGCCACGGCCACCTGGTTGGCCAGGGCGCCCAGCACGAACAGGTCATCCTCACTGAAGCCGTCCAGCTCGCGACTCTGCACATCCAGCACGCCCAGCACCTTCTCATCGACCATGAGCGGCACGGCCAGCTCCGAGCGGGTGTCGGGCAGCAGGCGCGGGTCGTCAGGCAGGTAGCGCGGCTCCTGCGTCACGTCGCCGGCCAGCAGATGCTTGCCTGTGGCCGCCACCCAGCCGATGATGCCTGAGCCGAAAGGCAGGCTGCGTCCCTGGGCGATCCAGAGCTTGTTCAGGTCATGCCCGGTGCTGGCGCGAAAGACCGCGCGGTGTTCCTCATCCTCCACCAGAAAGACCTGGACATGATAGTAGCCGAAACGCCCGCGGATCAGCTCCACCACCTTGGCCAGCAGCTCGTCCAGATCCAGCTCGGCCGCAATGGCGCTGCTGACCTGGGCGATGGTGGTCAACTGTTCCACGCGCCGGCCCACGGTCTGAAAAAGCTGGGCGTTGACGATGGCGCTGGCGGCCTGGTTGGCGAGGATGCTGAGCAGTTGCAGGTCGTCGGCGTCGTAGACGTTGGGCTGGGGATGCTGCACCGACATGGAACCGACCGCGTGGCCGGCCGCAACCAGGGGGACGAAGAGGGCCGAGCGCGGCGGATGGTCGGACTGATAGCTGGGCCGGGCCGGCAGTTGCGCCATCTCCACCTGGAAATCGTGGACCAGGAGCGGCTGCTGGGTGGAGCGCACCCAGCCGACGATCCCCGCGTCCTGTCCGCCGGGGAAGGTGGCCGGCGCCAGGCGTTCTCCCTCCTGCACCCACACTTTGAGCTGCAGATCGTCCCCGTCGAAGAGTCCCAGGTGAAAACTGTGCGCGTCGACCAGGTTGCTCACCTGCTGATAGACCAGCTCGCACAGGCCATCCAGATCGAGCTGGGCGCGCACGATGGCCAGGCCGGCCTCGGTGAGGGCGGACAGTTCCGGCAGCGGCAGGCTTTTGCGGGGGGCTGAGGGGCGGTCGAGCGCCGCCAATGGGGCCAGGGGCGTTGACATAGGCAAAGCGACGGGCGCCGGCTAGAACCGCTTGACCATGGTCAGCGTGTTCCCTGTCACCGGGTCAAAGTCGAAACGCACCTCGTCCATCAGGCTGCGCATGAAGTGCAGGCCCAACCCGCCCAGCGGCCGACCGGCCAGATCCTCGGTCAATGGGGGTTCACGAACCGCGGCAGGGTCGAAGGCCGCGCCTTGGTCGTGCAGTTGCACCACGAATTCGTCGGCGTCGCTCCAGCAGGCGACGCGAATCACGCCGTCGTCGCGGCCGGCGTAGGCGTGGTCGATGATGTTGGTACACGCCTCGTCGGTGGCCAGCTCGCAGGCGAAGATTGCGCTCTCCGGCAGACCAGCCTGCATGCTGGCCTGCCGGACGAAGCCGATCACCTGCGGCAGCGCGTCCAGATCGCTGCTGACCACCAACTCATCAGCAGTCATGGGTGGGGTGCGGTTACCAGCTTCCAACAGCCTCTACCTGTGTGTCGAAGGTCTTGAAAAGCGGCACCAGGCCTGCCAGATCGAACACGTCGCGGATGCGCTGCGGCATGGCGGCCAGGTAGACGTCGCCGCGGTTGAAGCGCCGCACCGACTTGGAGGTAGAAATCAGCACGCGCAAGAACGCGCTGCTGACGAACTCCACCCCGCTCATGTCGATCACGATGCGGTAATGATCGGCGGCGATCAACTCCTTGAGCGCGGCCTCGACCTGCGGCGCTTTGCTGCTGTCGATGCGCCCGTGCAGGATGACAAGGACACAACGCTTCAGTTCCTGAGTCTCAATGCTGAACTCTGTCATGGCTGGCTCTCCTTTTGCGACAGGAATTGGGGATAAGGTGGTTGGGGTTGAGGTAGTGGTTTTTGACTCGTAACTCGTAACTCGGAATGTGTGGCTGGCGACTCGTGATGCGTGATGCGTAATGCGTAATGCGTAACCCGGAATGTGTGGCTGGCGACTCGTGATGCGTGATGCGTAATGCGTAATGCGTAACCCGGAATGTGTGGCTCGCGACTCGTGATGCGTACCCGGAACACGGGGTCTGCAACCCTGAACCTGCAATCCGGACCACACAACCACGAATCTGCAATCCGGACCACGTAACCCGGAATCTGCAATCCGGACCACACAACCACGAATCTGCAATCCGGACCACGTAACCCGGAATCTGCAACCCAGAGACGCCTCCCGCAAACTCCGGGTTACGGGTTACGAGTTACGCATCACGCCCGTTTGCGGGCGGGAGGCGGATCAGCGAAGCTGGCGATGGCCGGCTCGTCGGCGTCGAATACCTTCAGGACCGGCAGCAACCCGGCCAGTTCCAGCACCTGGACGACGCGGACGCTGGGGGCTGCCAGACGCAGGTCGCCGCCGAGGCGCTCGCTGCGCAACAGCTTGGCGGCGCTGATGATGACGCGCAGTCCGGCGCTGCTCATCTCGCCGACGTCGCTCAAATCGAGCACAACGCGGCTCTGGCCCTGCCCGGCGAGCGCTTGCAGGACGGCCTCTAACTCTGGCGCGCTGCGACGATCGAGCGTGCCAACCGGATGCACCACGGCGCAAGAGGGGAAAGATTCGCTGGTGATCTCCATAGGGCGGCAGTATACCACGAGGTGCTGCGATTCACAAGCAAACCGCACAAAGCTCGCAACGTCACGGGTCCATGCTGGACGACGCTCGCACCGCCGGCCACGGCACTGACCAGGCCTGGCAGCAGGCGGACGCATTCCCTGAAGCGCATTGCATAACCATTTGTCCGATGAAATCTATGACCGTCGCAGCAGTAGGCCCTGTGGACAAGCGGAAAACTGCCGACCTGCTGCATTTCGCGCCTAGATGGAGGGGCCCATGGGTGCTTGCTCCCCTAGATACGGGGCGTAGACGAGGCGCGTTTGTCCGACTGCCCTGCTGACAAGCCGCGCTGAACCTGGAGAAACCTGCGGATTGGCAAGGGCGATCGCTTTGCCGCCGGAAACGAAGGGACGGGTAGATACAGAGCAGTGCAGCCGCACACCCCCTAGATGTCGTACAGCGCGCCGTGAGAAGGCCCCGCTCGGCCGGCAGGGGAGGGCGTTGGTTTTCAGCGCCAAAAGAGGGTTATCCAGAGGATGTGTGGAAAACTGCGACTGGGGCAATGGCGATTGACAAGCGGTGTTCCCTGGGCTACAATGCCGCCCAATGAACGTGCTGACCTACAACGTCCATCTCTGGGAAGGCCGCGATGGCCGCATGGACATCGAACGGCTGGCCACCATCATCGAAAACAGCCAGGCCGACATCGTCGCGCTGAACGAGGTGCTGCACCCGGTCGAGACGCATTTCGGCGTCAGCAAGCCGCTGGCCGATCTGGCCAACCTGCTGCGCATGGACTGGGCCTTCGGCGAAAGCAACCGCGTGGTGCAGATGGCAGGATGGTGGGGGCCGGTGGGCAATGCCGTGCTCAGCCGCCACCCCATCGTGGACGACACCAACCACTACCTGGCCCGCCTGCCCATGACCCAAGGGCGCAACCTGTTGACGGCCAAAATTGCCGTGGAGGCCGACCGCACCTTCACCATCTTCTCCACCCACCTGGACCATGCCTTCGAGGGCACGCGGCTGTGGCAGCTGCGCGGGGTGCTGGCCCCCCTGCGCGCCTACGCCGCTGCACCGCACCTGCTGTTGGGCGACTTCAACACCCACGGGCCCAGCGGCGCCAACAGCCAGCGGCTGACGCCGCCCGTGGTGCGCATGTTGCGCAACAACGGCTACGTCGATGCGTACATGGCGGCCGGCGAGGGCGAGAGCGGCACCTTCCCACTGCTCTGGCCCTTTCGCATCGACTACATCTTCGTGCCGCAGATCTTGCGCCCGCAGTTGCAATCCTGCTTCGTGTTGACCGGCAAGCTGATCGAGCAGGCCTCCGACCACCGGCCGCTGATGGCCATCTTCGACTGGAACTGACCTGAACAGTGCGTATTCTGACCTACAACATCCACGGTTGGCGCGACGGCAAGGGCAAGGAGGGCGTGGCGCGCCTGGCGCGCGTCATTCAGTCCAGCCAGGCTGACATCGTCGCCTTGAACGAGGTCTTCCACCCGCTGCTTCCCGCGGGCGAGACGCAGCCGGCGCTGGACCTGCTGGCTGGCATGTTGGGCATGACCTATGCCTTTGGCGTGGCGCTGACGCCGCGCTTCGCCTTCGCCCCGCTGGCCTCCTATGGCAACGCGCTGCTGACGCGCTATCCGCTGCTGGCCCATGCCGGCCATCACCTGACGCCGACGCCAGGCCACGAACAGCGCGGCCTGCTGGAGGCCAGGGTGTTGCTGCCCGATGGGCGTACCCCCTTCTCGGTCTACACCACCCACCTGGATCACCTGAGCGAGGCGGTGCGCGTCCAGCAGCTGACCGCGCTCTTGCAGTGGACCGGACGCGACCGGGCGCGGCCGCATATCCTTCTGGGCGACCTCAACGCGCTGGCGCCGGACGATTTCCAGGCCAACCCCGCGGCGCTGGACGCGCTCAAGGCCAGCCCGCATTTCGGACGACTGGCCGGCCAGGGCATGGAGCTGATCCCGCGCCTGCTGCGGCGCGGCTACGTCGATGCCCAGGCCGCGGATCCCCAGCCCACCTTCCCGGCTGAGCGGCCCCTGGTGCGCATCGACTACATCTGTCTCTCCGCGCCGCTGGCGCCGGCGCTGCGGTGGTGCCGCCCCTGGATCACCGACGAGACCGCCGCGGCCTCCGACCATCTGCCGGTCTTGGCCGAGATCGACCTGTGAAGGAGACAAAAAACGTGGCAAAAAAGACAGCCAGCTATCGCATGGGCATCGACCTGGGTGGCACCAAGATCCTGGCCGCCGTGGTGGGGCCCGATGGCGCCATCCTGGGCATGGCCAAGAAGAAGACCAAGGAGGAACTGGGGCCAGACGGCGTTATCAAGCGCATCGTCGACACGGCCAATGAGGCGGCCGCGGCGGCCAAGGTCAGCCTGAAGTCGCTGGTCGGGGTGGGCGTGGGTGCGCCCAGCGCGGTCGATTTCAAGACCGGCGTCGTCTATTCGGCCTCCAATCTGTCGGGCTGGGACGAGGTTCCCCTGGGCGAGCGCCTGCAGGCCGCGCTGGAGCTGCCGGTGCTGGTGGACAACGACGTCAACCTGGGCACGCTGGGCGAATTTCACCTGGGCGCCGGCCGCGGCTGCCGGCACATGGTGGGCATCTTCGTGGGCACCGGCGTGGGCGGCGGCATTATCGTGGATGGCAAGCTCTACCGCGGCGCGCGCGATGCGGCCGGCGAGATCGGCCACATGATCATGCAGCCTGATGGCCCGCTGTGCGGCTGTGGACGGCGCGGCTGTCTGGAGTCCTTTGCCAGCCGCACGGCCATCGAGCGCGTGGTGCGCGCCGAGCTGGCCGAAGGGCGGCCCAGCATCCTGCCTGAGCTGCTGGCGGCCGAGAAGGACCGCATGACCAGCGGTGTGATCAAGCAGGCGCTGGAGGCGCAAGACCCGCTGATGGTGGAGGCGGTCAGCCGCGCCCAGTTCTACCTGGGCCTGCTGGTGGCCAACCTGATCAACGCGTTGGACCCGGAGATCATCGTCTTCGGCGGTGGGGTGGTCGAGGCCTTGGGGCATGCCTTCCTTGCCCCGATCCGCGCAACCGCGCTGCCCTACCTTCTGCAACAGCGCAACGCCGACAAGATCCGGATCACGCCCGCCATTCTGGGCGATCAGGCCGGCGTCCTGGGCGGCGCCGCGCTGCTGGCCCCTTTCACCGCCCGAAAGGTTTGACATTGCATGGCCTTCTCTCCCCACCCCATCACGGCCAAGAACGGCCAACAGCTTCGGGTGCGCTATCTGACGCCGGAGGACGGCGATCTGCTGGTCGATTTCGTGGTGCGCCTCTCCCCTCAGACCCGCTACCAACGCTTTCATGTCAGCATGGAGGGCGCGCCGCTGGAGGAGATCCAGCAGCGGCTGCCCCCCTTCCTCGACGTGGACCAGGTCGATAGCGTGGCGTTGGTGGCGCTGCACGATGGACCGAAAGGGGAGCGCATTGTGGCAGTGGCCCGCTTTCGGCGCTTGCCCGGCGCGTCGGAGGCCGAGAATGCCGTGGTGGTGCGCGATGACTGGCACCGCCAGGGGGTCGGCTCTGCCTTGATGGGGCAGCTCATCCAGGCGGCGCGTGCACTGGGCATCGTTCACTTCACGGCCATGATCCAGGCCGGCAACCGGGCTGTACATCAGATGCTCAAGGCGGTGAACATCCCCTATACAAGCCACATCGAACATGGCGAGGACTACATCGTGATGTATCTGGAGGAGGCGGCCCCATGAAAGCAGTGGTGATGGCAGGGGGCGCCGGCTCACGGCTGCGCCCCATGACGGTAGGACGTCCCAAACCGATGCTGCCGCTGGTCAACCAGGTGGTGCTGGGCCACATCCTGGATCTGTTGCGCACCCACAAGATCACCGATGTGGTGGTGACGCTGCAATATATGGCCAGCGCCATCGAGGATTTTTTCGGCGACGGCAGCTCCTATGGCACGCGGCTGCGCTACGTGGTGGAGGAGACGCCGCTGGGCACGGCCGGCAGCGTTGCCAACGCCCGGCAATACCTGGACGACACCTTCCTGGTGATCAGCGGCGACGCCGTGACCAACTTCAACCTGCAAGAGATCATCGATTTTCACAAGGCCAAGCGTTCGCTGGCCACCTTGGCGCTCTACCACGTGGCCGAGCCGCTGGACTACGGGGTGATCGTCACCGATGAACAGGGGCGCATCACCCGCTTCCTGGAAAAACCCAGTTGGGGAGAGGTTGCATCGGACACCGCCAACACAGGCATCTACGTCCTTGAGCCTGAGGTGCTCGATCTGATCCCGGCGGGAGAGTCCTATGACTGGGGCAGCCAGGTATTTCCGCGGATGCTGGAAGCGGGCATGCCCATGTATGGCTACGTGGCGCCCGGCTATTGGTGCGACATCGGCGACTTCAATGAATATCGCCGGGCCACGTCCGACGTGCTGCGCGGCCAGGTGTTCCCCACCAACACCTTCGGCCGGCATATCGGCGGCGATATCTGGGTGGGCGAAAATGTCGATATCGCGCCCGATGCCCAGCTTTTCGGCCCCATCTATCTGGGCAACGAGGTGCAGATCAAGAGCGGCGTGGTGATCCGCGGCCCCAGCGTGGTGCGCGACTACACCATCGTGGACAGCCGCGCCCAGATCGACCGCAGCATCATCTGGCGCAACTGCTATATCGGCGAAGGGGCAGAGCTGCGCGGGGCCATCGTCGCCCGCCAGTGCAGCATCAAGGCCAAGGCCGCGCTCTTCGAGGGGGTGGTGGTTGGCGAGGCCTCGGTGGTCGGCGAGCGCGCGGTGGTGCATGCCGGCATCAAGCTGTGGCCCGGCAAGGAGGTCGATCCCGGCGCCGTGGTCAAAAGCAGCATCATCTGGGGATCTCAGGGCCGGCGTGTGCTTTTTGGTCGTCACGGCGTCACCGGCGTGGTCAACGTCGATCTGACGCCGGAATTCGCCGCCCGGCTGGGCGCGGCCTTCGGCGCCACCCTGCCGCGCGGCTCGGTGGTCACCATCAACCGCGATGGCCATGCAGGTTCACGCATGATCAAGCGCGCCGTCATCTCTGGCCTGCCGTCGGCCGGCGTCAATGTGCTGGACCTGCAAAATGTGCCCATCCCCGTGGCGCGCTTCTACACCCGAGCCATCAAGGCAGCCAGCGGCGTGCATGTGCGCATCTCGCCCTTCGACCCGAGAGTGGTCGACATTCGTTTCTTCGACAGCGACGGCATGAATCTGAGCCAGCGGGAGAAACGCCACGTCGAGCGGGTCTATTTCCGCGAGGATTTTCGGCGGGCCTACATGGACGGCATCGGCTCCATCAGCTATGCGCCGGAGGCGGCCTCGCTCTACAGCCAGGCCTTTCTGAAAAGCGTCGATGCACAGATCTTGCGCAGCGCCGGCTTCAACATCGTGGTCGACTATGCCTTCGCCTCGACCTCCCAGATTCTGCCTGACATCCTGCAGTCCCTGGGAGTCCACACCACCCCGCTGGGCGCGCGGGTCGATCCGGCCTACATCTCGTTGGAGCACAAGATCTTCGATGAGCAGCGCCAGCGGCTGGCGGCCATCGTCCAGGCGCTGGGCAGCGATCTGGGGGTGCGCCTGGATGTGGGTGGCGAAAAGATCTTCCTGGCCGACGACCGCGGCCGGTCGGTGCCCGATGCCGTGGCCTGCGCCGCGATGGTGGAGCTGGCGCTGCGCTCGACGCCAGGCGGCGTGGTGGCGGTGCCGGTGCATCTCTCCTCGGTCTTCGAGCGCATCGCCCGCCAGCATCAGGGCAGCATCTTGCGCACCCCGGTCGATGTGGCGCTGCTGATGCAGGCCGCACACAGCGCCGGCGTGCTGATGGCGGGCGACGGCGCCGGCGCCTTTGCCTTTCCCGATTTCCAGCCGGTGATCGACGGCATGATGGCGGTGGCCAGGCTCTTGCAGATGTTGGCTCAGCACAAGCTGCGCCTCTCGGAACTGATCGATTCCTTGCCCCCCTTCTGCGTGGTCAATACCACTGTGGAGTGCTCTTGGGAGCACAAGGCCACGGTGATGCGCCGGCTCCAACAGCATTTCGCCCAAGGAAATGTGCAGGTGACCGACGGCGTCAAGGTCTTCCTTTCGGACGAAGAGTGGTTGCTGATGCGGCCTGATCCCGACCGCGCCCTGTTCCACGTCACGGCTGAGGCGGCTTCCATCGAGCGCGCCGAGCAACTGACGGCCGAGCACGCCGACCTGGTGGTTCAGTTGGCGGCCAACCGGACCTAGCCGCCGTGGACCGCTCCTACAGCGTTGTCATGCTGTTGACCTTGCTGGCGGCGCTGGGCTGGCTGGTGGGGCAACAGCGGCGCGGCCGCCAGGATGCGCTGGATCTGGGCGTGCTGGCCCTGTTGGCCGGCGTGATCGGCGCCCGCGTCGGGCATGTGCTGGCCAACTGGGCCTATTACGGCGAGCGGCTGACGGCCATTCTCGACCTGCGGGATGGCGGCCTCTCCTGGCATGGCGGCCTGCTGGCCGGCCTGGCCGCGGTGGCCCTGGCGGCCGCCTTTCAGCGCACTGACGCCCCTCCCTACCCGCTGCGAGTGCAAGAGATGCTGGCCCTGCTGGCTGTGCCGCTGGCCATTGGCCTGCTGGGCGGCTGGCTGGCCTGTTTGTTGACCGGCTGCGCCTATGGCCTGGCGCTTCCGCCGCCGCAGCGTTTCTACACCTTTGACTGGCCTGACAGCTACGGCGTGCTGGCCTATCGCCTGCCCAGCCAACTGTTGGGCATGGCGTTGGCGCTGCTGCTGCTCTTTGCCCGACCGCTCCGGCGTCGTCCGGCGCTCTTTTTGATGGCGCTGGCCGCGGGCACATTCTTGATTGCCTGGACGCGCGGCGATCTGCCCGTATCCTGGGGGCCATTGCGTGCGACTCAATGGATAGATGCCGGATTGATTTTTGTTGGCGCCGCTCTGGCAATCGCCGGCCAACAGGCCCGGCGCCGGGCGCTTTAGGAGGTTTCATCATGCACGCGAGGGCACGCCGTTGGATAGGTGTTGGATTGTTGGCCGCAGCGCTGCTGCTTCTGCACGCCGCGCCGCCGGTTGCTGCGCAAGGTGGGACCGCGGCGCAGCCTGGGCAGATCCATGTGGTTCAGCAGGGCGAGACGGCCGTGGGCATCGCAGCCCGCTACGGCGTTTCGCTGGCCAGCCTGCTGGAGGCCAATGGCCTGCGCAGCCCGTGGGTCGCCCCCGGCACGCGCCTGATCATCCCCGCGCCCGTCAGCCCGGCGCTCATCCACCTGGTGCGCCCACGGGAGACGCTGGCCAGCCTGGCGGCCCAGTATGGCGTCTCGGTGGCCGAGATCATGCAGGTCAACGGCATGACGCGGCCCGGCGGGCTGTTCGTGGGCCAACGGCTGTTGATTCCGCTGCCGGCCGCGCCGCAGCCCAGCCCAACCCCCACGGTCTGCGGCGCTGGCTGTGCGCCGATTGTCATCGCCGCCCCTCAGCGCAACGACATCATCCACAGCCCGGTGCAGGTGACCGGCCAGGGGGCTGGCTATGAGCAGAAGCTGCTGATGCGGGTGTTGGACGCCGCCGGCTACGAGATCGGCCAGGGCGTGGCCAGCATCGACGGGGCGCCGGGCGCGCTCGGTCCCTTCAGCGGCGTGATTACCTTCACCATGCCCGCGGCCGCCCAGCCAGGCCGCATTCAGGTCTACAGCCAGAGCCCGGCCGACGGTGCGATCGAGCAACTGAGCTCGCTGGCGGTGACGTTGCCAGGAACCGGGCTGGACGCGGCCATCGAGGAGCTGAAGCGCGGCCTGGAGGCCAGGGATTATCTGGCGCTGACTGCGCTGATGGGCGACCAGTGGCAGTTGACCTTCTACAGCTCTGAGAGCATGATGCTGAGCCAGGCCCAGGCCGTGCGGCAGCTCAGAACCAACTATCTTGGCCCCGGCCAGGTGCTGGTTGATCTGTCGGTGGACGCGCGCCGCCAGTTGGAAAGCCTGGACAGCCTGCCGGCCGGCGTGACCCACGTGGTCTTCTCCACCGGCTGGGGGGCTGAGCGGCGCGATGACGCCTTCCTGCTGTTCAGCGTCGACGGGCTGGGCCAAACCCGCTGGAGCGGCATGGTCTACGTCTTCGACGCGCTGCGGCCCTACTGAAGCAACAAGAGCAGCGTATGGCTGGACCGCAATGGCGTCACAGCCCCTTTGATAAATCGTACTCCGAGGCAACAATGCGTGAAACACTGGACACCCTGCTGGAATTCGCCGTCGAAACCGCCTACCTGGCCGGCAAGCTGACCCTGGGCTATTTCCAGGCCGGGGTGCGCATGGACCTGAAAAGCGACGACACCCCGGTCACCGCGGCCGACCGCGGCGCGGAGCAGTTGATCCGCAGCCGCATCGAGCAGCGCTACCCCCGCCACGCCATCGTCGGCGAGGAGTTCGGCGTGCAGGAGAGCCAGGGCGCCACCCACCGCTGGCTGATCGACCCCATCGACGGCACCAAGGCCTTTGTGCGCGGGGTGCCGCTCTACGCGGTGCTGTTGGGGCTGGAGATCGAAGGGGCGGTGCAGGTGGGCGTGGCCTGCTTCCCCGCGCTGGATGACATGATCTACGCCGCCGCCGGGCGCGGCTGTTGGTGGAACGGCCGGCGGGCCCGGGTCTCCGACGTGGCCAGCCTGGAGCGCGCCTACGTCTCGTGCAGCGATGTCGGCAGCTTCGATCGCTATGGCCGCACGGCCGAGTGGCAGCGCGTCATGCAGGCCACCTATCACCGCGCCGGCCTGGGCGACGCCTACGGCTATAGCCTGGTGGCCACCGGCCGCGCCGAGCTGATGCTGGATCCCATCGTCAGCGTCTGGGACTGCGGCCCCTTTCCCCCGATCCTGGCCGAGGCCGGCGGCTATTTCGGCGATTGGCAGGGCAACCGAACCATCTACGCGGGCGAGGCCATGGCCACCAGCAACGCGCTGCTGCCGGCGGTGCTGGAGACGCTGCACGCGGCAAGCCCCCTGCGCTGATTGACTCAACCTCCCTCCTGTGCTATCATGCAATCCCGTGTTACACGGGATTCTTGTTTTACACCCCAGCCGCGGCCTGGCGGCCGCGCAATATTCTGCCGCGCCGGCGTCGCTTTTGACGCCGAACGATCGGCGCTCTTCACCTCAGGACACGGCGAGCAATCTCCGTGTCTCTTGTTTTTGTCATGCGCCAGAAGTTGGGTTTCTTCGGAGAAATCCAACCTCTGGCCGTGTTGTCCGGAGGGCCCCATGACCAAGTACATCTTCATCACCGGCGGCGTCGTCAGTTCCCTGGGCAAAGGGGTGACGGCCGCGGCCATCGGCCGACTGATCAAGGGCCGCAGCATCTCCGTGTCGATCCAGAAGCTGGACCCCTATCTGAATGTAGACCCCGGCACCATGTCCCCCTACCAGCACGGCGAGGTGTTCGTGACCGAGGACGGGGCCGAGACCGACCTGGACCTGGGCCATTACGAGCGCTTCACCGACGAGAACCTGAGCCGGGCCAACAACGTCACCTCAGGCCAGATCTACGCTGAGGTGTTGCGCAAGGAGCGGCGCGGCGACTACCTGGGGGGCACCATTCAGGTTATCCCCCACGTCACCAACGAGATCAAGCGGCGCATCGCGCTGGCCGGCCGGGAGCACGACGCGGAGGTGGTGATCGTCGAGGTGGGCGGCACCGTGGGCGACATCGAGAGCCTGCCCTTCCTGGAGGCGATTCGTCAGATGCGCAAGGAGGTGGGGCGAGACAATGTGCTCTATATCCACGTCACCTTGCTGCCGCACATCGGCGCTACCGGCGAGCTGAAGACCAAGCCCACCCAGCACAGCGTGTCCGAGCTGCGCGGCATCGGCATCCAGCCCGATGTCATCGTCTGCCGCTCCGATTATCCGGTGGAAAAGTCGATTCGCGACAAGATCGCCCTCTTCTGCGACGTGGAGCCGGAGGCCGTGGTGCCGCTGGAGACGGTTCAGTCGCTCTACGAGGTGCCGCTGATGTTGGAGGAGTTCGGCCTGGGCAATTGGCTGACCAGCCGGCTGGGCTATGGCTGGCGCGTGGCGGATCTGAGCGAATGGCGCAGCCTGGTAGAGCGGCAGATGGCGCTGCTGGCGGACGACGCGACGACGCCGGCGCTGCGCGTCGCCCTGGTGGGCAAATATGTCGAGCTGCAAGACGCCTACATCAGCGTGCGAGAGGCGCTGAGCCATGCCGCGGTGGCCCTGGGGCGCCGGCTGCACGTGGAGTGGATCAACTCCGAGGAGCTGGAGGAGGGCCGCAGTCTGGAGTCGTTGGCGACTGTGGATGGCATCGTGGTGCCGGGCGGCTTCGGCTACCGCGGCGTCGAGGGCAAGATCGCAGCGGCCCGCCACGCGCGCGAGCATCAGATTCCTTATCTGGGGCTGTGCCTGGGCATGCAGGTGATGTGCATCGAGTTCGCCCGCCACGTCATCGGCTCTGACCAGCCCAACAGCAGCGAGTTCGACCCACACACCAACTATCCCGTCATCGATCTGATGCCCGATCAGCGCGGCATTGCCGATCTGGGGGGCACCATGCGGTTGGGCGCCTATCCCTGCGTGTTGCAGGAGGGGACGCGCGCGGCCGAGGCCTATGGCCAGGCGCAGGTCAGCGAACGCCACCGCCACCGCTTTGAGTTCAACAACAGCTTTCGCCAGCAGCTTGACCAGGCCGGGCTGACCTTCAGCGGCCTGTCGCCCGATGGCCGGCTGGTGGAGATCGCCGAGCTGCGCGATCATCCCTGGATGCTGGGCAGCCAGTTCCATCCGGAGTTCAAGAGCCGGCCCAACCGGCCGCATCCGCTCTTCCACGCCTTCCTGGCGGCTGTGCAGGCTCATGCACAGGGCGGGGGTGCGGTTGCCGCCTGAGCGTTCCTTGTGCTATAATGGGCCGCCGGTGTTTGGCGTGGAGACCTCGGAAGTCGCCGTTCTTCCTCAAGCGGCATCTTCGGAGTCTGGTCGCCGAGGCGGCGACAAGCAGCAGTGAGGAGTAAAAACGATGTCAGGTCACTCAAAATGGTCAACGATCAAACGAAAAAAGGGCGCGGCTGACGCCAAGCGCGGCGCGCTGTTTACCAAGTTGGCGCGTGAGATCCAGATTGCGGCGCGCGAGGGCGCCGATCCAGAGTACAATTTCAAGCTGCGGCTGGCCGTAGACAAGGCCAAAGCCAACAGCATGCCCAAAGAAAACATCGAGCGCGCCATCCGGCGCGGCTCTGGCCTGGAATCGGGCGAGGAGCTGCTGGAGACGGCCTTCGAAGGCTATGGCCCAGGCGGCGTCGCGCTGTACATCGAGGTGTTGACCGACAACCGCAACCGGGCCGTGGCCGAGATCCGGCACGTGCTCAGCCGCGGCAACGGCGCCATGGGCGAGAGCGGCTCGGTGGCCTGGCAGTTCGAGCCGCGCGGCGCGATCTCCGTGGGGCTGGCCAAACACAGCCAGGATGAGGTCTTCGAGGCCGTTCTGGACGCCGGCGCCGAGGATGTGGAGTTCAGCGACGGCGTGGCCGAGGTCTACACCGACCCCGGCGACCTGAAGATGGTGCAGGATGCCTTTCGCCTGCGCGGCCTGCCGGTGGAGGGCGCCGAGCTGACCATGAAGCCCAAGACGCTGCTCAGCCTGGATGACAAGACCACCATCAGCGTCCTCAACCTGATCGAGAACCTGGAAGACCTGGACGACGTCACCGGCGTCTACTCCAATCTGGAGATCAGCGAATCGGTCTTGCAGAGCATGGAGGAATAGCTTGCGGGTATTGGGCGTCGACCCCGGCACGGCCATCACCGGCTACGGGCTGGTGGATTTCGACGGCGAGCTGCGCCTGGTACACAGCGGCGCCATCCTCACCCCGGCCGGCATGGCCCTGCCCCAGCGGCTGTTGCTGATCCATCGCCAGTTGAGCGAGCTGATCCAACGCTATCAGCCCGACGCGGCGGCGGTGGAAGAGCTCTTCTTCAGCAGGAACGTGCGCACCGCCATGAGCGTCGGCCAGGCCCGCGGGGTCATCCTGCTGGCGGCCGCACAGGCCGGTCTGCCGATCTATCACTACAAGCCCTCCGAGGTCAAGCAGGCTGTGGCCGGCTACGGCGCCGCTGCCAAGCCGCAGATGCAGGAGATGGTGCGGCTGCTGCTGGGGCTGGAGGCCGTGCTGACCCCTGACGATGTGGCGGATGCCGTGGCCATTGCCATCTGCCATGCGCACGGCGCCCACTGGAACCAACTCCTGATCGACGATCAAACGCTGGACTGACCTGCCAGCACCCCCATGTCAAGCACGGAGCAAGCGATATGGCCCAGCCGGCAAAAATCCTGATCGCGGAGGACGAGGCGCCGTTGCGCAACCTGGTGCGCATGTCGTTGGAGGCCATCGGCCATCAAGTCACCCCAGCCAGCGATGGCGCCGAGGCGTTGGCAGCGTTTACCGCGCAGCCGTTCGACCTGGTGATTCTGGACGTGATGATGCCGCAGGTCGATGGCTTCGACGTTTGCCAGGAGATCCGCGCGCGCTCCGATGTGCCCATCATCATGTTGACCGCGCTGGACAGCACCGACGACATGGTGCGGGGTTTCGAGCTGGGCGCCGATGACTACATCGCCAAGCCCTTCTCCTTCAAGGAGGTGCAGGCGCGCATCCACGCGATCCTGCGCCGCAACCAGTGGATCCAGGAACGCAGGCAGCCGCTGGTGCTGGAGAACGACAGAATCAGGATGGATGTGACCGCACAGCAGGTCAAGGTCGCTGGCCAGTTGACCCACCTCACCCCCATCGAGTTCAAGCTGTTGTTCACCCTGATGGTCAACGCCGGCAAGGCCATGTCGAAAAGCGAGCTCTTCCTCGAGGTGTGGGGCTATGAGTTCATCGGCGGCACCAATCTGGTGGAAGTGACTGTGCGGCGCGTGCGCGAGAAGATCGAGCCCGACCCGTCGCAGCCGGTCTACCTGCTCACGGTGCGCGGCGCGGGCTACCGGTTCGTGCGCCCTGACGAGCCAGTTGGCGCCGCGGGAAGACGGCCATGATCGCCAGCATCGAAGGGGTTGTGCTCAGCCGCCAGTCCGACTCCCTGGTCATTGGCCTGGGCGGCCTGGGCGTGCGCGTCTATGCGCCCACCGATGTCCTGGCCAGGTTGCGCCCGGGGGAACTGGTGCTGCTGCACACCCACCTGCATGTGCGCGAGCAGGAGTTGACCCTCTACGGCTTTGCCGGGGAGCAGGAGCTGGCCTTCTTTCAATTGTTGCTGGGGGTGTCGGGTATCGGCCCCAAGTCGGCGCTCTCTGTGCTTTCCAACATGCCGGTGGACGCGCTGCGGCTGGCCATCAGCCAGGAGCAGCCGGGCGTGCTGGCCCGTCTGCCCGGCATCGGCAAGAAGACGGCCGAGAAGATCGTGTTGGAGCTGAAGGACAAGGTGGGGACGCCGGAGGGTGCGCCGCCCGAGCTGGCCGCGTTGAGCGCGGCCGACGCCGAGGTGATCGACGCGCTGACCGCCCTGGGCTACAGCATCGTCGAGGCTCAGCGGGCGGTGCAGGCCCTGCCGCGCGATGTGCAAGACGTGGAAGAGCGGCTGCGGCTGGCGCTGGCGGGCTTTGCGACATAGGCGAATAAACAAGGTCACCTTTTGACAAATTCAATGCCTTGTGCTAAATTGACCGCTGCTTGCACAACCGCATAGCTGGAGCTCCCATCCAGAGAGGCGGAGGGAACGGCCCTTTGATGCCTCGGCAACCGGATCAGGAGTCAGTGAACAGCCAACGGTGGACCACAGGAAACGACCTGACGACCCATCTGCAACTGCTCATCACACTGATCATGGTGCCAATTCCGTCAGGCGGCGCTGCAAGCGCCGGCCTGAAAGATGAGAGGCAAGCCCGTTGCAGGCGCGCTCCTCGGAGCGTCTTTTTTTTGCACCTGAAGCTCTGGCCGGTCTCCGACCGAGCCAGCGATGTGGCTGTTGAAGATTCCAAGTTTCACTGAGGAAGATGACCATGCGCACGATTTGGTGGCAAGATGGCCAGGTGAAGATGATCGACCAGCGCATCCTGCCCTTGCAGTTTGCGGTCGAGTCCTACGATGACCATCGTGCGGTGGCCAGCGCCATCACCGACATGGTGATTCGCGGCGCGCCGGCCATCGGCGCGGCCGGCGGCTATGCCATGGCCCTGGCCGCCCAGCAGAGCCCAGCCGTCGACCGGGAGAGCCTGCTGGTCGATCTGGCCGCGGCCAAGGAGGTGCTGGACGCGGCCCGTCCCACCGCGGTCAACCTGACCTGGGCCACGCAGCGTCTGCTGGACCTGGCCGCCAACCTGGCGCTGCCCAACGTGGACGACATCCGTTCGGCGCTGCTGGTCGAGGCGGAGGCCCTGGCCGATCAGGACGTGGCCATCAACCGGCGCATGGGCGCCAACGGCGCGGCCGTGGTGCCGCACGGCGCCAACATCCTGCACCACTGCAACACCGGCTCGCTGGCCACGGTGGACTACGGCACCGCCCTGGGTGTGGTGCGCGCCGCCTGGGAGCAGGGCAACCCGGTGCATGTCTGGGTGGACGAGACCCGCCCGCGTCTGCAAGGCGCGCGCCTGACCGCCTGGGAGCTGATGCAGGCCGGCATCCCTATGCATCTGATCGCCGACAACGCGGCCGGCCACCTGATGCGCGCCGGCCGGGTGGATGTGGTGCTCTTCGGCGCCGACCGCGTCGCGGCCAACGGCGATGCGGCCAACAAGATCGGCACCTACAAGCTGGCCGTGTTGGCCAAGGAGAACGGCATCCCCTGCTACTGCGTGGCCCCCACCTCCACCGTCGACCTCCACACGCCCACGGGCGACGCCATCCCCATCGAAGAGCGCTCCTGGGAGGAAGTGGCCGTGGTCGACGGCGTGCAGATCGCGCCCGACAACGTGCCGGTCTACAACCCAGCCTTCGACGTCACCCCGCACCGCTACCTGACCGGCATCGTCACCGAGGAGGGGATCTGCTACCCCCCCTTCGACGTGAGCCTGCGGCGGGCCAAAGAGGCGGCGGAGGCGAGGATACGTAACGAGTAACTCGTAACTCGTAACCCGGATACGTGATTGAGGGACGAGTCTCATCTGGCAGATTCTGAGTTACGAGTTACTCGTTACTCGTAACTTTGACACAGCAGTGATTGATTTTCAGCGAATACTTCGATGGCCCACGATGTGATCATTTGCGGCGATGCACGGCGGATGGATGCACTGGACGCTGCCAGCGTCCAGTTGGTCGTCACCTCGCCGCCCTACAACGTCGGCAAGGCCTATGCCACCCACGACGACAGCCTGCCGCTGGATGAGTATCTGGCTTTTTTGAACCAGGTCTGGCGCGAGTGCTATCGGGTGTTGGCGCCGGGCGGCCGGCTGTGCATCAACGTGGCCAACACCGACCGCAAGCCCTATCTGCCGCTCAATGCCCTGATCACGGCCGAGCTGCTGCGCATGGCACGCGACGAGGGCCTGGGCTGGCAGATGCGCGGTGAGTTGATCTGGGACAAGGGGTCCAGCGCCGGCGTCAGCACCGCCTGGGGCAGCTTCGCCAGTTCCACCGATCCGGTGCTGCGCGATGTACACGAGTACATCATGATCTTCTCCAAGGAGCAGTTTCGCCTGGAGAGCGGCGGCAAGACCGGCATCAGCGGCGGCCAGTTCGTCGATTGGACGCGCAGCATCTGGCGGCCGGAGGAGATCGACGGCCCGTCACCGGCGGTCGATGGCCGGCCACCCGTGGACGGCGCAGGCGCGGCGCAGCAGAGCGGCGAGCCAAGCGGCGGCGCTGGGACCGGGCGCAGCCTGGAGGCCTTGCAGCGCAAGCTGGCGGGCAAGCTGAAAGAGGCCCGCCAGCGCGGCAAAGATGATCAGTGGATCGCCGAGTCGTTGGCCCGGGCGGCCTGGCAGTATGCCAGCACGCCGGGCGAGGGCATCTGGTTCATGACCACCGAGTCGGGCGTGGCACATCCGGCGCCCTTCCCGGTGGAACTGCCCCGCCGACTGATCCTGCTCTACACCCGACCCGGCGACCTGGTGCTGGACCCCTTCATGGGCGCAGGCGCCACGGCCGTGGCCGCGGTTCAAACCGGCCGGCGCTACGCCGGCTATGATCTGTCCGAGGAATACTGCGCGTTGGCGCGCAGAAGAGTGGCAACAAGCAAACAAGCAGGCAAAGAAAATTCATGACCATCATCGTCACCGGCTCTGTGGCCTTCGACTATTTGACGACTTTCCCCGGCCGCTTTCGGGAGCAGATCCTGCCTGAACACCTGAACAAGCTGAGCGTCAGCTTCCTGGTGGACAACAAGCAGAGCTTCCGCGGCGGCACCGGCCCCAACATCGCCTACAGCCTGGCGCTGCTGGGCAACCGTCCTAAGCTCTTCGCCGCGGCTGGTAAGGATTTCGGCGAGTTCCAGCAGTGGCTGGAGGCTCAAGGGGTGGACACCTCGAAGATGGGCATCTTCCCTGATGAGTTCACCGCTACCTTCAGCGTCATCACCGACCTGGACCACAACCAGATCGCCAGCTTCCACACCGGCGCCATGTCGCGGGCCAGGGAACTGTCGCTGCGCCAACTGGACGGCGAGTCCATCGATGTGGTGATCATCTCGCCCAACGATCCCGATGCCATGCGCAAGTACGCCCAGGAGTGCCGCGATCTGGGCCTTCCCTTTGTCTATGACCCCAGCCAGCAGTTGGCGCGCCTCGATGGCCCGGTGTTGGTGGAGTCCATGGCCGGCGCGCGGGCGCTGACGGTCAACGAATACGAGTATGAGATGGTGCGCCAGAAGAGCGGGCTGGACGAAACCGGCCTGCTGGCGCTGGTCGATGCCATTGTCGTCACCCTGGGCGCCCGCGGCTCCAGGGTCATCGGCCAGGGCTTCGAGCTGGTCATTCCGGCCGCCGGCGCCAACCATGTGGCCGAGCCGACCGGCGTTGGCGACGGCTACCGGGCCGGCCTGCTGACCGGCATGGTGCACGGTTTTCCCTGGGATGTGACCTGCCGCCTGGCCAGCCTGGCCGCCACCTATGTCATCGAGCAGCAGGGCACCATGAGCCACCACTACGACCTGCCCGCCTTTGTCGCACGCTATCGCCAGGAGTTCGGCGACACGCCGGAACTGGACGTCTTGCTCAAGCCGAGGATGGATTGAGAGAAACTGAGGAAGTCAGGAGCAACTGCGGCGCACCCTGTGCATGGATTTCCTCCCAGTTCTCCAGAGTTCTCCCCCACGCCAAGCTCCCATGAGCTACGCTATCACCTTAACAACCGACAAATCCAGGCTCCACGCCTTCATGCAGGTTGACCCGATCTGGGCGGCCTATGCCATTGGGGATTTGGAGCCGGTACACTTCGCCTGGTGTACCTGGTATCTGGCTGAGGACGCGGCCGGCCAGCCGGCGGGCCTGGTCCTGCTTTATCGCCGGCTGAACCCGCCCGTGCTGCTGACTATGGGCCAGACGGCGGCGATCGCAGCCATCTTGCAGCAGATCACGCTGCCTGATCGTATCTCCATGAGCGCGCAGGAGGCTCACCTGCCGCTCTTGCAGGAGCATTACGACTTCTGCGCCGACAGGGTGCGGCCGATGCTGCGCATGACGGTGACGCCAGACTCGTTTCTGCCCGCGACGACCGGCCCAGGCGAGACCGTTCCTGCTCTGCGCAGGTTGGGCGCAGCCGACGTGCCGGCCATCGAAGCGTTGATTGCACTGGGTGGGCCGTTTGCGCCCGATGCCTTCATGCCGAGCCAGGTGGATGAGGGCGTATTCTTTGGCATCGAGGCGGCTGGCGGGCCGGGCATGCCGGTTCCGCGCCTGTGGGCTGTGGCCGGCACGCACCTGACGGCGCCGGCCTGGGGCGTGGCGGCTGTGGGCAACGTCTATGTCCACCCTGCCCAGCGCGGCCGCGGCTATGGCGCTCAAGTCAGCAGCGCCGTGACCGCTGATCTCTTGCAGCGCGGCCTGCGCGTCGTTCTGAACGTCGATCAGGACAACCTGGCCGCCATCGGTTTATATCGACAACTGGGCTTTGCCGTGCATTGCCCCTTTGTAGAAGGAAATGGTGCAGTACGTAATGCGTAATGCGTAATGCGTAATGCGTAACCCGGAAACACTTCCCGCAAACCGACCTCCGGTTACGCATTACGGGTTACGCAACCAAGAGACGCCACCCACAAACCGACCTCCGGTTACGAGTTACGAGTTACGAGTTACGCAACCAAGAGACGCCTCCCACAAACCGACCTCCGATTACGCATTACGCATTACGCATTACGCAACCCAGAAACACATCCCACAAACCGACCTCCGATTACGCATTACGCATTACGCATTACTTTTCCCGTCGCTTGACCCAGCGACGAACTACACACACAGAGGTTACACGTGAACTACGACATCAAAGACATCAGCCTGGCTGAGCAGGGCCGTTTCCGCATGCAGTGGGCGGCGCGCGAGATGCCGGTGCTCAACCTGATCGAGGAGCGCTTCGTCAAGGAGCGACCGCTGAATGGCCTGCGCCTCAGCGCCTGCCTGCACGTCACCGCCGAGACCGGCAATCTGATGCGCGTCCTGCAGGCCGGCGGCGCCGATGTGGTGCTGACCGCCAGCAACCCCCTCAGCACTCAGGACGACGTGGCCGCGGCGCTGGTGGCCTACAATGAGATGCCGGTCTACGCCATCAAGGGCGAGGACAACGACACCTACTACCAGCACCTGCACGCCGCGCTGGACTTCAAGCCCAACATGACCATGGACGACGGCTGTGACCTGCTGGCCACCCTGCACAGCGAGCGGGCCGAGCTGCTGGAGCATATCGTCGGCGGCACCGAGGAGACCACCACCGGCGTGATCCGTCTCAAGGCTATGGCCAAGGATGGCGCGCTCAAATATCCGGTGATCGCGGTCAACGACGCCATGACCAAGCATCTCTTCGACAACCGCTACGGCACCGGCCAGAGCACCATCGACGGCATCGTGCGCGCCACCAACATCCTGCTGGCCGGCAAGACCTTCGTGGTCGGCGGCTATGGCTGGTGCAGCCGCGGCATCGCCATGCGGGCCAAGGGGCTGGGCGCCAACGTGGTCGTCACCGAGATCGAGCCGCTCAAGGCGTTGGAGGCGGTGATGGATGGCTTCCGCGTCATGCCCATGCTGGACGCGGCCCGCATCGGCGACATCTTCTGCACCGCCACCGGCGACATCCACGTCTTCGACCGCCATCACTTCGCGGTGATGAAGGATGGCGCGATCATGGCCAACTCCGGCCACTTCAACGTGGAGATCAACATCCCCGCGCTGGAGGAGATGAGCACCGAGCGGCGGCGGGTGCGCCACCAACTGGACGAGTATGTGCTCAACGATGGCCGGCGGCTCTACCTGGCCGGCGAGGGCCGGCTGGTCAACCTGGCCGCGGCCGAAGGCCATCCCGCCAGCGTGATGGACATGAGCTTCGCCAACCAGGCGCTGAGCGCGGTCTACATGCGCACCCATGCCCACGAGCTGGAGAACAACGTCTACTCCGTGCCCGAGGCGCTGGATCAGGAGATCGCCCGCATGAAGCTCACCGCCATGGGCGTGGAGATCGACGTGCTGACCCCGGAGCAGGAAACCTATCTGGCGTCTTGGACGGAAGGCACCTAAAAAGTAACACGTAACTTGTAACACGTAACTGGTGTTCCGGGCGCACAGCTCATTCCAGCAGATTCCGGGTTACGAGTTACGTGTTACGGGTTACTCTCTCATTCCCAGACACAACTCTCAACAACCTAAGGAGAACATAAACCCATGAGCAACACGTTTATGACAGCCCCCAAGCTGTTCTACACCTCCGAGTCGGTGACGGAAGGCCACCCCGACAAGATGTGCGATCAGATCAGCGACGCGGTGTTGGATGCCATCATCAAGGATGACCCCGACGCGCGCGTGGCCTGTGAGACGGCCGTGACCACCGGCCTGGTGCTGGTGATGGGAGAGATCACCACCAGCACCTATGTGGACATCGGCGCGCTGGTGCGCGATGTGGTGACCGACATCGGCTACACGCGCGGCAAGTATGGCTTCGACGCCGACACCTGCGGCGTGATCGTCTCCCTCAAGGAGCAGTCGGCCGACATCGCCCTGGGCGTGGACGAGGCGCTGGAGCACAAGACCGGCCAGATGACCGACGACCAGATCGAGGCTATCGGCGCCGGCGACCAGGGGATGATGGTGGGCTTTGCCTGCGACGAGACCCCTGAGCTGATGCCCATGTCGATCCACCTGGCCCATGGCCTGACCAAGCGGCTGACCCAGGTGCGCAAGGATGGCACCCTGCCCTATCTGCGCCCCGACGGCAAGAGCCAGGTGACGGTCGAGTATGTCTATGGCAAGCCCAAGCGGGTCGATGCCATCGTCATCTCCACCCAGCACTCGCCCGACGTGGATCAGCACAAGATCAAGGCTGACCTCTACGAGCGGGTGATCAAATATGTGGTGCCCAACGGTCTGCTGGACGCCGACACCAAGATCTACGTCAACCCCACCGGTCGTTTTGTCATCGGCGGCCCCATGGGCGACGCCGGCCTGACCGGCCGCAAGATCATCGTCGACACCTACGGCGGCATGGCGCGCCACGGCGGCGGCGCGTTCAGCGGCAAAGACCCGACAAAGGTCGATCGCTCCGGCGCGTACATGGCCCGCTACATCGCCAAGAACTGCGTCGCGGCCGGCCTGGCCAGCCGCCTGGAGCTGCAGATCAGCTACGCCATCGGCGTGGCCCGGCCCCTTTCGGTCAGCGTCGAGACCTTCGGCACCGGCCGGGTCTCCGATCAGCGCATCATCGACCTGATCCACGAGCACTTCGACATGCGCCCGGCGGCCATCATCCGCGACCTGGACCTGCGCCGTCCCATCTACCGCGACACCGCGGCCTACGGTCACTTTGGCCGCAACGACATCGACGCGCCCTGGGAGCGCACTGACAAGGCTGAGCTGCTGCGCGCCGACGCAGGGCTGGACTGACGCGCGTCTGCCGATCTGTGGCTCGTAACTCGTAACTCGTAACTCGTAACCCAGAGCGTATATGCCAGGGTTTTCCGGGTTACGAGTTACGGGTTGCGCCGCCAAAGCCAACCCCCACTCACCTACGCCTCCCATGCCGCGCACCTCCCGCATCCTGCTGCTCCTGATCCTGGCCATGGCCACGATCTTGCGCATCTGGCGGATCGACGGCGTCCCGCCCGGCTTTCACTTCGATGAGGCCTTTGAGGGGTTGGAGGCTTGGCGCATTCTGACGGAGCCTGGCTACCGACCGGTCTTCCTGGCGGGCAATTTCGGCGTGCCCCCGTTGAACGCCTATGCCAACGCGCTGATGTTCGGGCTGGCTCAGGCGCTGGGCGGTGAGGCGGGGCCGACCGCCATGCGTCTGACGGCTGCGCTTTTCGGCGTGGCCGGCGTGCTGGCAATCTACCTGCTGGCGGCCGAAATGCGCCGCCACGAGCCCGACCTGCCCCCAGCCCTGCCGCTGTTGAGCGCGGCCAGCCTGGCCTTGATGCGCTGGCACATCCATTTCAGCCGGATAGGCATCGAGCCGATCCTCGTGCCGCTGCTCTGGGCCGGCAGCGCCTGGCTCATGCTGCGCGGCTGGCGCACCGGCGGTTGGCTCAGCTTTCTCGGGGCCGGCGTGCTGATGGCCGCGGCGGCCTACACCTATCAGGGGGCGTGGGTGATCCCGTTGTTGATGGTCGTGCTGATTCTCCACCTGGCCGCCGGCGATCGGTCGCGGCTGGCCGCCTGCTGGCCGCCTCTTGTGGCCGCGTTCGGGCTGGCCTTGGTGCTGACCCTGCCTCTGGCCCACTTCTTCTGGCAGAATCCAACGCTGCTGTTGCTGCGCCCTGATCAGATTGACGCCTTTGACCAGGTGAGCGCTTCGGCGCCGGCCAGCCTGGCGACCAATGCCTGGAGAACCCTGCGCCTCTTTGGGCCGGGCCAGACCGGCGACCTGGACGTGCGGCGCAACCTGCCTGGCGAATCTGCCCTGAATCTCTGGCAGGCGGCGCCCTTCTATCTTGGCCTGGGATTGGCGCTCTGGCGCGTCCGGCGTCCGGTCTACGCGCTGCCGGTGGCGGGGCTGGTGGGACTGCTGTTGCCCGGCGCCCTCAGCGATCAGGCGCCGCATTTCCATCGCGTCCTGGGGGCGGCCGCGCCGGCCGCGCTGTTGGCCGGCCTGGGACTGGCCTGGCTCTGGCAACAGGCCAGCCTGCGTTGGCGACCGGACGCAGCCAGGAACTGGGTCCGATGGGCCTTGCAGGGCGCGGTCGTGGTCGTGCTGCTGGCCGGCGGCCTGGTCGCGGCGCGCGGCTATTTCGTTCGCTGGGCCAGCCAGCCCAGCCTGTACTACGCCTTCGACGCCGGCCTGTGGGATGTGGGTCAGTGGGTTGCGGATCAGCCGGTCGATCAGCCCATCTATCTTACGCCGCGCGCCGCCGATCATCCGACGCTGGCCTTCGCCTGGCGGGCAGGCAGCGGCAGCCGCCCCGCGCCGGTGAGCTTCGATGGCCGGCACATCTTCCCCATGGCGGTCGCTGCGCCCCCTCAGGCCGAGCACTACGTCGCCATCGAGCACGAGGATTTTCGCACCCAGCTCCTCTTGCCTGAGCTTTTTCCTGACGCGACCATCGGCCCTGACTTCGTAGATCGCGCCGGTCAGGTGTATGCCCGCGTCTACAACCGGTTGGCTGGCGTCAAGTCGCTGCGAGCCCCGCCCCAGCCGCTGAGCACATTCTTGGGCGACGGCATCCGGCTGGAGGGCTACGAGCTCCTGCCCGATGCGCCCGCGCCGGGCGGCATGTTGTATGTGCGGCTCTACTGGCTGGTGGATGCTCTGCCAGAGGGCGATTGGACGGTCTTCGTCCACCTTCTTGGCCAGGCGAAATCCGACGGCAGCCGTCTGTGGGCTGGCAGGGACAGTCCGCCCGGCAACGGCAGCCTACCCACGGGGCGGTGGCAGCCGGGCTGGCGCGTCATCGACGAGTTTGCCCTGCAACTGCCGGTCGATTTGCCCGCCGGCGTCTATGATCTGGAGATCGGCATGTACCAGGGGGACGGCGCGCATCTGCCGGCCGGCGGGGGAAGCGTTCACCTGGGGGCCGTGGCCATCCCCGCGTCGGAGGCCGCCCCATGAACGCACCGGTCACAGCCGTGGGGCAGGTGCGGGTTTGCACCGTGCTTCCCACCTACAACGAGCGGGCCAACATCCCCCTGCTGATCGACGGCATCATGCAGGCAGCCATCACGCCCCATCGGGTGTTGGTGGTCGACGACGATTCGCCTGACGGCACCTGGCAGGTGGTGGAGGCGCTGGCAGCAGAGCGCGCCGGCGACGTGGTGCTGATCCGGCGCCAGGATGCCAAGGGGCTGACTTCGGCCATCCAGTGCGGCATCGACGCGGCCATCGGAACCTACGCCGCCGACATCGTCACCTGGATGGATTGCGATCTTTCCATGCCGCCGGAGGACATTCCCAGGCTGGTTCGAGCCATCGTGGATGGGGGAGCAGACGTGGCCATCGGCTCCCGCTGGACGCCTGGGGGCGCCGACAGGGCTCACGGGTGGATGCCCCGCACGCTGAGCTGGATCCTCAACCATTGGGCCATGCTGCTGTTGGGTCGTCAGGTACACGACTACACCAGCGGCTTCGTCGCGGTCCGGGCCGAGACGCTGCAGCGCATCCGGCTGCAAGGGGACTATGGCGAATACTGCATCGATTTTCTCTATCGGGCCGGGAAACTCGGCTATCGGCTTCAGGAGATACCCGTCATCTGCGTGCCGCGCGCCAGCGGCGAAAGCAAGACGGGCGCTGATCTGTGGGACTATCTGGCCAAGGGACGCCACTACCTGGCGACTATCTGGCGTTTGCGATTTCATTATGGGAGCATGAACGATGTTGAAACCAGTTGAACTGAGTCTTGAGGAAATGGGCGAGTTGGCGGCGATCATCCCAGCGGCTGAGCCGGAAGTGACCATCAGCTATCAGGCTATTCCCCGCTTCGACCAACCCAGCCGGCGTTCGATCATCCCGGTTTGTGAGCCCACGCTGCAAGGCAATGAGCTGAAATATGTGCAGCAGGCTGTGGAGACCAACTGGATCTCCTCGATGGGCAGCTTCATCCGCGATTTCGAGACCGGCTTTGCCGAATATTGTGGAACCCACTACGGCATCGCCTGCGCCAACGGCACGGTGGCCCTGCATCTGGCCCTGGCCACGCTGGGGTTGGGGCCGGGGGACGAGGTCATCCTGCCCGCGTTCACCATGATCGCCACCATCAACGCCGTGACCTACTGCGGCGCGACCCCGGTGCTGGTGGACAGCGAAGCCGCCTATTGGCAGATGGACATGAACCAGGTGGCGGACAAGATCACCGCGCGCACCAAGGCCATTCTCCCCGTCCACACCTATGGCCACCCGGTGGACATGGATGCGCTGAACCAGATCGCCGCCCGCCGCGGCATTTGGGTCATCGAAGACGCGGCCGAGGCTCACGGCGCCGAGTACAAGGGCCGGCGCGCCGGAGGGCTGGGCGTTGCGGGCTGCTTCAGCTTCTACGGCAACAAGCTCATCACCACCGGCGAGGGGGGCATGATCACCACCGACGACAAGGAGATCGCTCACCTGGCCTGGAATCTGCGCGACCACGCCTTCAGCGAGGAGCGCCATTTCTGGCACAAGCTGGTCGGCTACAACTACCGCATGACCAATCTGCAAGGCGCCTTGGGACTGGCGCAACTGGAACAGTTGGATGACCTGGTGGCGGCGCGGCGGCGCAACGCGGCCCACTACACGCGGCTGTTGAGCGACATTCCGGGCATCACCACGCCGCCCGAGGCTTCCTGGGCCAAAAGTGTCTTCTGGATGTACGGCATTCTGGTGGATGCGCAGGCCTATGGCATGAATCGGGATCAACTGCGCCGCGCCCTGGCTGACAGGGGGGTGGAAACCCGCACCTTCTTCATTCCCATGCACTGCCAGCCGGTGTACTGGCAGCGTTTCCTGGGACAGCGCTATCCGGTGGCCGAACGTCTCTGCCGCGATGGCTTCTATCTGCCGTCAGCTTCTTCGCTCAACCCGGAAGAGATCGACTATGTGGCGGGGGTGATCCGCGAGGTGTGTCAGTAACCGAACTGCCCTGTCGCCACACCTTTGGGAGAATCTGCGCACATGCGCTATAATCAGCCACCGTAACCACCACCGCTGAAAGGAAACGGCCCTTGCGGGCGCTAATCACTGGCATCTCCGGCTTCGTCGGCAGCCATCTGGCCGAATATCTCCTGGCTCATACGGATTGGCAAATCTCCGGCACGGTCTACGGTCGGCTGGATAACATCGCCCATCTGCGCCAGCGCCTTGCGCTCTTTCCGGCCGAGCTCTCGCACCTGGACGTGGTGCGTTTCATCGTCGAGGAAGCCCAGCCCGACTACCTTTTTCACCTGGCCGCCCAGCCCATCCCCTCGCTTTCCTACCACGACCCCTGGTTCACGTTGGAAAACAACATCCGTTCACAGCTCAACATGCTGGAGGCGGTGGCGCAGTTGGGCCTGGCCTGCCGGGTGCTGGTGGTCGGCTCCAGCGAGGAATATGGCGCCGTCTCCCCGGCCGATCTGCCCATCGACGAGGAGACGCCGTTGCGCCCCACCTCGCCCTATGCCGTCAGCAAGGTGACCCAGGATCTGTTGGGGCTGCAATACTGGCTCAGCCGGCGGGTGGAGGCGGTGCGGGTGCGCCCCTTCAACCACATCGGCCCTCGCCAGCGGCGCGGCTTCGTGGCCCCTGACTTCGCCTCGCAGATCGCCGAGATCGAGGCTGGGCTGCGGCCGCCGGTGATGGCTGTGGGCGAGCTCAACGTGGCGCGTGATTTCAGCGACGTGCGCGATATCGTGGCAGGCTATCATCTGGCCCTGACCCAGGGGCAGGCGGGCGAGGTCTACAATCTGGGCGCGGGCCAGGCGCGTTCGGTGCAGGAGCTGCTGGACACGATGATTGCCTTCTCCTCCGTTCCCATCGAAGTGACGCGGGACCCTGACCGGGTGCGCACCGTGGAGACGCCCCGCATTGTGGCGGACTGCACACGGCTGCGCCAGCAGACCGGCTGGACGCCGGGCATCCCCTTTCATCAGAGTGTGGCCGATGTGCTGGACTATTGGCGCGACCAGGTGGCCAGCGGCGCCGTCGATCCGACGCCGGCCGAGCTGCACGTGCGCAGGTGAATGGGCCGGTCGCAGCCTGTCCCGTGATATCTGACAGACAAAACCCTCTCATCAAGGAATAGACATGCCAAAAGCGTTGATTACCGGAATCACCGGCCAGGACGGATCGTATCTGGCTGAGTTCTTGCTGGCCCAGGGCTACGATGTGCTGGGCATGGTGCGGCGTTCCAGCACCGTCAACTTCGACCGCATCCGCCATTACCAGGACCAGGTGACGTTGGTGCAGGGCGACCTGCTGGACCAGGTCTCGCTGATCAACATCCTGGAGGAGCACAGGCCGGTCGAGGTCTACAACCTGGCCGCCCAGAGCTTCGTGCCCACCTCCTGGCAACAGCCGGTGCTGACCGGCGAGTTCACCGCCCTGGGCGTCACCCGGCTGCTCGACGCGATCCGGCTGGTCAGCCCGACGACGCGCTTCTACCAGGCCAGCAGCTCCGAGATGTTCGGCAAGGTGCAGGAGGTGCCGCAGCGCGAGAGCACCCCCTTCTACCCCCGCTCCCCCTACGGCGTGGCCAAGGTCTACGGCCACTGGATCACCGTCAACTACCGCGAGAGCTATGATCTGTTTGCCTGTTCCGGCATTCTTTTCAACCACGAATCGAGCCGGCGCGGCCTGGAATTCGTCACCCACAAGATCACCAACGCCGTGGCGCGCATCAAGCTGGGGCTGGAGCATGAGCTGCGGCTGGGCAACCTGGACGCACGGCGCGACTGGGGCTATGCGCCCGACTACGTGCGCGCCATGTGGCTGATGTTGCAACAGGACCAGCCCGACGACTATGTCATCGCCACCGGCGAGACGCATTCGGTGCAGGAGTTCTGCCAGGAGGCCTTTGGCTATGTCGATCTCGACTGGCAGGAGTTCGTGGTGCAGGACCCGCGCTTCATGCGGCCGGCCGAGGTGGATCTGCTGGTGGGCGATGCCAGCAAGGCCGCGAAGCATCTGGGCTGGGAGCCTTCGGTGACCTTCCGGGATCTGGTGCGCATCATGGTGGACGCCGACCTGGAGGCGCTCCAGCGCAACCAGCATGTGCCGCGCATCTTCTTGGGGTGATATGACCACACGACTATTCGGAACTGACGGCATTCGCGCCCGGGCTGGCGAATGGCCCCTGACCCCGGAGTTCACCCTGCGGCTGGGCCGGGCGCTGGGCCACCTGGCCCGCCAGCGCAGTCAGACGCCGGTGATTGTGGTGGGACGCGACACCCGCCGCTCCGGCGCGCTGCTGGAAAGCGCGCTGCTGGCTGGCATCATGGCGCAGGGGGTCGATGTGACGCTGCTGGACGAGTTCACCACCCCCGGCGTCAGTTTTCTGGCCGCCCATCACAACGCCGTCTTTGGCGTCGTGATCTCAGCCTCCCACAATCCCTACTGGGACAACGGCATCAAGGTCTTCGACGGCAACGGCTTCAAGGCCAGCGATGAGCTGGAGCTGCAGATCGAACAGTTGGCGCTGGACGATGGGCAGCTTTGGCATGAAAACAACCATCTCCCCTTGCTGGGGGCGCTGCGGGCGCAGTTCCCCGAAGGGGCCGACCAGGCGCCGCTCTTGCCCGGCGTGGTGCAGCTCACCCGTGACCTGGGCGAGAACTATGTCAGCCATCTGCTGCGGGTCTTTGGCGGGCCGGGCGCGCTGCGCGGGCTGCGGGTGGTGCTGGACTGCGCCAATGGCGCGGCTTCCTACCTGGCCCCGGAGGTCTTTCGCCGTCTGGGCGTCGAGGTGGTGGGGCTCAATGTCTGGCCCAACGGCGTCAACATCAACGTCCATTGCGGCACCGAGGGCGATGGCCCCCAGCGCGCCGGCCTGGCCGTCACCGCGGCCATGGCCGACATCGGCTTCGTCTTCGACGGCGACGCCGATCGCTGCAAGTTCGTCGATGAGACGGGCGTCGAGCGCGACGGCGACTACATCCTGGCCATCCTGGCGCGTGACCTGCTGGCTCAGGGCAAGCTGAGCGGCAATACCGTTGTCACCACCCAGATGGCCAACCTGGGGCTGGACCTGTCGCTGCGCGAGGTCGGCGTGCGGCTGGAGCGCACCCAGGTGGGCGACAAGTGGGTGTCGCAGTGCATGCGCGATGGCGGTTTCGTGCTGGGCGGCGAGCAGTCGGGCCACATCATCCTGTTCGAGCACGGCCTGACCACGGGCGACGGACTGTACACCGCGCTGCGCATGAGCCAGTTGCTGCTCTCCCAGCGCGAGCGCGGCCAGTCCTTCTCTAACCTGGCCAGCAACGTCCTGCGCAAGGCGCCGCAGGTGCTGGTCAAGGCCGACGTGCCCGCCAAGCCGGCCCTGGAGGATCTGCCGGCCGTGCAGGAGCAGATCCAGCGTTCACAAGCGGCCCTTGGCGCCGATACCCTGATCAACGTGCGCTATTCCGGCACCGAGCCGGTGGTGCGGGTGATGATTCAGGGCGCCGGCCAGAGGGTGGAGGCGTTGCAGGGCGAGGCGCAGGCGATCTTGCAGGCTGTCGTCGGCAGCATTGTGCGTAACACGTAACTCGTAACCCGTAACACGTAACCCGGAGTCAGCAGAGAGCCCTTCCGGTTACGAGTTACGGGTTACGTGTTACGAGTCCCTCACATCAACGTCAACGAGGACAAAACATCATGACTCCCATCATCTTCGGCACCGATGGCTGGCGCGGGCGCGTCGGCGAGGACTATACCTTCGACAACGTGCGCCGCTGCGCCCAGGGCTTTGCCAGCTACCTGGCCGACGCCTTCAAGCCGGCTGAGCTGGCGCGCGGCGTGGTGATCGGTCACGACAAGCGCTTTTCCGGCCGCGATTTCGCCCTGGCCGCGGCCGAGGTGCTGGCCGGCAACGGCATCCCCGTTCACTTCTGCCAGGGCCCAACGCCGACGCCGGCCATCTCCTTCCAGGTGGTGCATCAGCGGGCGCTGGGCGCGGTCAACATCACCGCCAGCCACAACCCGCCGGGCGACAACGGCTTCAAGGTGCGCGACCCCTCCGGCGGCGCGATCGACCCTGACCGGCTGAAGCAGATCGAGGCCCTGATTCCTGACAGCGTGGCCGGCGTGCGACGCATCCCGGCCGAGCAGGCCGAGGCCGTGGGGCTGCTGCGTCCCTTCGACGCCAAGCCGGCCTACCTGGCCCGCATCCGCGAGCTGGTGGATGTGGAGCGCATCAAGGAAGCCGGGCTGAAGGTTGTTTACGATGCCATGTGGGGCAACGGCGCGGGCTGGCTGGACGAGCTGCTGGCCGGCGGCAAGACGCAGGTGACGGTTGTGCATGGCGGGGCCAACCCCAACTTCCCGGAGATGGATCGCCCCGAGCCGATCCGGCCCAACGTGGACGCCGGCATGGCCGCGGTGCGGCAGGCCGGCGCGGACGTGGGCCTCATCACCGACGGCGACGCCGACCGCATGGGGCTGATCGACGAGCAGGGCGCATTCATCGACCAACTGCGCGCCTACGCGCTGATGGCGCTCTACCTGCTCAAGATCAAGGGCGACCGGCGCCCCATCGTCAAGGCCCTTTCCACCACCGGCATGTTGGAGATCCTGGGCCAAAAATATGGCGCCGAGGTGTTCGAGGTGGGCGTGGGCTTCAAGTTCGTGGCCCCCAAGATGCTGGAGACCGGCGCCATGATCGGCGGCGAGGAGAGCGGCGGCTATGCCTTCGGCGATCACCTGCCTGAGCGCGATGGCATCCTGGGCTGCCTGCTCTTTCTCGATTTCATGGTGCAGACGGGCAAAAAGCCGTCGGAGCTGGTGGAGCTGCTCTTCGACGAGGTGGGCAACCATTATTATTACAGCCGCGTCGATACCCGCTTCCCCGGCGAGAAGCGGCCGCTTGCCAAGGAACGGCTGGACGCGGCCCGGCCGGAGCAGATCGCCGGCATGCGCGTTGTCCGTTTCAGCGGCTACGACGGCTACAAGTACTACACCGAGGATGGCGGCTTCCTGCTGATCCGTTTCAGCGGCACCGAGCCCATCGTGCGCGTCTACACCGAAACCACGCGCCAGGAGCTGGTGCCGGCGATTCTGGATGCCGGGCTGGAGATCGCCGGGCTCAAATAAGGACGCGTTGGCTCGGTCAGGAGACCGGCCCAAGCAGCCGGCTCGGTCAGGAGACCGGCCTAAGCGGCAGGCGGACGCGTTGGCTCGGTCAGGAGACCGGCCCAAGCGGCAGGCGGACGCGTTGGCTCGGTCAGGAGACCGGCCCAAGCAGCCGGCTGCATCACCGGAGACTCGCTCCGGGTTACGAGTTACGCATTACGAGTTACGAGCCCAAAAACCCAACGATCCGCCAGCCCCCACCCCACCATGTTCATCGACACCCACTGCCACCTCAACTTTCATCAGTTCGATGCTGATCGCGATCTGGTGGTGCAGCGCGCTTTGGACGCGGGGGTCGGGATCATCATCAACCCGGCCGTGGACCTGGCCACCAGCCGGCAGGCCATCGCGCTGGCCGAGCGCTATCCGGGCGTCTATGCCCAGGTGGGCGTCCATCCCAACGATACGGCCGACTTCAGCGCCCACACCGCGGCCGAGCTGGCCGAATTGGCGCAGCACCCCAAGGTGGTGGCCATCGGCGAGATCGGCCTGGACTACTACTGGGAGCGCGTGCCGCACCAGCAGCAGCAGGCCGCCTTCGAGGCGCAGCTCGACCTGGCCGCCCGGCTGGACCTGCCGGTGGTGCTGCATTGCCGTGACGCCCACGCCGATCTGTGCGCCATTCTGCGCAACTGGACGCCCGGCGCCCAACTGCAGCGCCCGGCCCAGGCGATTCTGGGGGTGTTGCACGCCTATTCGGGCGACCTGGCCATGGCCGAGGATGCCTTTAGCTGGAACATGGTCCTCTCCTTCGGCGGCCCGTTGACCTTCCGCAATGCCCGCGATCTGCACAGCCTGCTGGCTCTGCTGCCGCTGGAGCGCCTCCTGTTGGAGACCGACGCACCCTATCTGACGCCGCATCCGCATCGCGGGCAGCGCAACGAGCCGGCCTACATTCCGCTGATCGCCCAGGGCCTGGCTGAGATCAAAAACAGCGACGCGGCAGCGGTGGGCCAGGCGACCAGCGCGCTGGCCCACGCCGTATTTGCCAAGCTGGCCCTTGACAGACATAATTGACTTTCAGGTGATGTATTTCTTCGAGGAGCGCAAGGACTTTGAGTAGCCATTCTGACGCGCTGGCGCTGGTGGCCGACGACATGCAGCAGGTCGATCTGAAAATGCAGGCGACCGGCGAGGTCTTCGCCCCGTTGGCTGGCGCCATCAATCTGCTCTTGGCCAGCGGCGGCAAACGGCTACGGCCGGCGTTGGCGCTGCTGGTGAGCCGTCTCTACCCACAGGCAGAGCTGGAGCGGGTGATCTCGCTGGCGGCCGCCGTGGAGATGCTGCACTCGGCCACCCTGGTACACGACGACGTGATCGATGGCTCGCTGCTGCGCCGCGGCCAGGCGACGCTCAACGCATCCTGGAGCCAGGGCGCAACCATCCTGGCCGGCGACTTTGTCTTCGCCCGCGCGGCCTTCTTCGCGGCTGAGACCGACAACATCCGCGTCATGAAGATCTTCTCCCAGACCTTGATGACCATCGTCGAGGGGGAGCTGCGCCAGCTCTACGCCCTGCGCCACTGGTCTCAGCCGCGCGACGCCTATTACCAGCGCATCTACGGCAAGACCGCGGCGCTTTTTGCCGCGGCCACCGAGGCAGCCGCCGTGCTGGGCCATGCGCCGGAGGAGCAGATCGACCTGCTGCGCGACTACGGCTACAACGTTGGCATGGCCTTCCAGATCATGGATGACATTCTGGACTTCGTCGGCGACCCCGGCAAGGTGGGCAAGCCGGTCGGGGGCGATCTGCGCCAGGGCGCGGTGACGCTGCCGGTCTTCCATTACCTTCAGATGCACCCCGAGGCGCTGCAAATCATGCAGACCTCGGGCAATGGCCATGACAGCGGCAACCTGCTGGGCCAGTTGATCAGCGACATCGCCCAGTCGCCGGCCATCGACGCGACCCGCCGGGAAGCAGAGCAGTTCATCGAGGCGGCCAAGGCCTGCCTGGCCCCCTGGCCCCCCGGCCAGCACCGCCAGGCGCTGCTGGATCTGGCCGATTACGTGGTGGCGCGCAGCCTGTGATGAACGGCGCGCCCGACCTGTCGGTGGTCATCGTCAACTGGAATGTGCGGGAGCTGCTGCGTCGCTGTCTGGAATCGATCCTGGACAGCGACGCTTTGTCTGTGACGGGTTCCGATCCAGACGCCTGCGCGCCGCGGTCCCCGACCGACCAGGGCTGGACCGCGGAGGTCATCGTGGTCGACAACGCCTCGACCGACGGCAGCGTGGCCATGTTGACCGCGGACTATCCCTGGGTGCGTGTAGTCGCCAATTCCGACAACCTGGGCTTCACCCGCGCCAACAACCAGGGCATGGCCATCAGCCGCGGCCACAGCCTGCTCCTGCTCAACCCAGACACCGAGCTGGCGCCGGACGCGCTCAGCCAGATGTTGCGCTACAGCGCGGCGCAGCCGCAGGTCGGCGTGATCGGCCCGCAGTTGCGCTATGGCGATGGCAGCTTGCAGTCCTCGCGCCGGCGCTTTCCCACCCTGCTCACCTTCTTTCTGGAAAGCACCGTGGTGCAGCGTTGGTGGCCGCGCAACCGCGTGTTGACCCGCTACTACGCCCTGGACCTGCCCGACGATGCCGTCAGCCAGGTGGACTGGGTGGTGGGCGCCTGCATGTTGGTGCGCCGGGCCGTGGTGGACCAGATCGGCGGCTTCGATGAGGGCTTCTTCATGTACTCGGAGGAGTTGGATCTCTGCCGGCGGGCCGTGGACGCAGGCTGGCAGGTGGTCTATCTGCCGTCCGCGCTGGTCACGCACTACGAGGGCAAGTCCAGCGAGCAGGCGGTAGCTGCCCGCCATATCCGTTTTCACAGCTCGCGCGTGCGCTATGTGCGAAAATATCAGGGCCGGCTGGCCGCGGCCCTGGTGCAGAGCTTCCTGCTGCTGACTTTCGTCTATCAATGGCTGGAAGAGGCCGCCAAGTGGCTGGCCGGCTTCGTGGTTCCCAGCCAGCGCGCCCAGCAGACTATGCGCCGGGCGCGCATGACAGCCTATGGCCAGGTGCTGCGCTCCGGACTGCGGCCCCAACCTTAGGGGCCGGCCAGAGAGACCTATGCAACCCGGTGACACCTCCGACCGCCCCGCAGGCCACGCGCCTTGGGCCGGCCCAGGCGCCGGCCGCGCCGCGCTGGCCGTGATCCTGGTGCTGGCCTTTGGCCTGCGGGTGCATCGGCTGGGCGTGCAGGAGCTGCGCGGCGACGAGGCCTTTGGCTATTTCTTCAGCCAGCCCCCTGTCGGCCAGATCGTCGCCGCCACCCTGGCCTTGCAGGAGCCGCACCCGGTGGCCAGCTACGCCGTGCAGCATCTGTGGCTGAAACTGGCCGGCGAGAGCGAGTTCGCCCTGCGCTTTCTGGGCGTCTGCTTTGGCGTGCTGGCCGTCGCCCTGATCTATCACCTGGGACGGCGGCTGCGGCTGGGCTTCTGGAGCGCCGGGCTGGCGACCGGCCTGTTGGCCATCAGCCCCTACGCCATCTGGCATGCCCAGGACGCGCGCATGTACAACATGAGCCTGGCGCTGACGCTGGCTGTGGTCGCGGCCGCGCTGGCAGCTTGGCAGCGGCCGCGCTGGCCGGCATGGGCCGCGCTGGTCGCGCTGAGCTGGCTGGCGCTGCACACCCACTATTTCACGGCCTTTGTCATCCTGGCCCTGAACTTCACCGTGGTGGGGCTGCTGTGGATCAAGGCCGTGACGCCGCGGGCCGCGCGCCAGTGGCTGGCCAGCCAGGTGGTCTTGGCCCTGCTCTATCTGCCCTGGCTGATGGTCGCCTGGGACACCCTGACCGGCTATCGCGGCAACGGCGCTTCGCCCGGCTTCGGCGCCATGCTGCTGCGCGGCCTGGCGGTCTTTGCGGCCGGCGAGAGCGCTCCGCCCGGGCTGCGGGTCAGTCTGGCGCTGGCGGCCGGCCTGCTGATCCTGTTGGGCGGCGCACGGCTGGCGCTGGCCGGCCAGCGCGCCCGACCCGCGCTGTTGCTGCTCGGCCTGTATCTGGCTGTGCCGCTGTTGGCGACCTGGGTCAGCGCCTTGCAGCGGCCGATCTTCGACGAGCGCTATCTGGTGGCCGCCGCGCCCCCCTTTTTCCTGCTGGCGGCCGTGGCTGTGGCCGGCGTCGGCCAGCCCCATCCCGCGCGCGGCGCGGCCACGCCGGCCCGCGGCGGCCGGCTGGCCGGCTGGCTGGCCGCCGCCCTGCTGATTTTTCTGCTGGCGGGCATGGTGGGATCGCTGGCGCGATTTTATGGCGATCCTGCCGTCAGCAAGACACGCGGCTGGCGTCAGTTGGCGGCCGCGTTGGAGCGCTACAGCGCAGGCTGGCCGGTCGACGCGGTGCGTCTGGCGCAGAATTTCCCCGATCCCACGCTCTGGTACTACTACCGTGGGCCGGTGGAGCACCTGGTTCTGCCGCCAGCCGCCCATGACGCCGCCGGCGCTGAGCGTGAAGTGGCGGCCCTGGCGGCCGCCGGCGTTCAGCGTCTGCTGGCGCCGCTGCAACCGGCCGCCGGCTGGGACGCCGCCGGGCTCGCCCAGCAGGCGTTGGATCGACACTATGACCTGGCGCTGGAGACCGCGGTGGGCGTCTGGCCCTTGCGCGTCTATCAACGCCGGCCGCAGACCATCGCGCCGCTGGATCTGCCGTTTGCCAATGGGCTGCGCCTGACTGGGGCCGCGTTTGCCGCGCCGCCGGTCTTGCCGGGCGATGCGCTGCTGGTCTACCTGCGCTGGCAGGGGGAGGGCGGCGGGTTGGCCGGCAGCGAGAAGCTGACGCTCCAGGTGTTGGACGACACTGGGCGCGTGGCGGCGCAGTTGGATCAGCCCTTCGGCGCGGACGATCTGGCGGCCCCTTTTCAGGTCTACAGCGTGCCTTTGCCGGCCGATCTGGCGCCGGGCAGCTACCGCCTCCTGGCCGCGCTGTACGATCCAGGGCAGGCCGGCGCGCCGCGGCTGTTGACCAGCGCCGGCGCAGATCACGTGGAGCTCGGCGTCATCAGTTGGTAGCGCCGCCGTTTCGGTCGGCGGCGCGCCATAGCGAAAGGTGGTATCAATGTTGCGCGTGCTTTTCATCACAGGCGAATATCCGCCCATGCAGGGGGGCGTGGGCGACTACACCTGGAAGCTGGGGACAGCGTTGAGCCGGCTGGGTCTGGACATCCACGTGCTCACCAGTCAGGAGGCCGGGCCGTCGCACTTAGCCCCGCATGGCGTTTCCAACGTCTATCCGCAGATTGCCTCCTGGGGCTGGGGCATGCGGCGTCAGGCGGTCGAGCTGGTGCAGGAGATGCAGCCTGACGTGGTGCATATTCAATACCAGGCGGCGGCCTTTCACCTGCACCCGGCCATCAACCTGCTGCCGCGCTACCTGCGTGGCCGCCAGCCGGCGCGGACGGCTGTGACCTTTCACGACCTGCGCGTGCCCTACCTCTTCCCCAAGGCCGGCCCACTGCGCTGGCGCAGCAACCTGGAGCTGGCCCGCGGCAGCGATCTGGTGATCGTCACCAACGCCGAAGATCGGGAACACCTGCGCAGCTATGCCGACCTTGCCGTCCGGCTGCACGAGATCCCCATCGGCGCCAACATCCAGCCAGATCCGCCGGCCGATTTTGTGCGCGACCGGCAGCGCGCGGCCTGGGGCGTCGGGCCGCAGGACCTGCTGCTCTGCTATTTCGGCTTTCTCAACGCCAGCAAAGGGGCCGAGGAGTTGGTCTTGGCGGTGGCCCATCTGGCGGCCGAGGGCGTTCCAGTTCATCTGTTGATGCTGGGCGGCCAGGTGGGCGCCAGCGATCCCACCAACCAGGCCTATCTGGAGCAGGTGCAGGGGTTGATCGACAGCCAGGGCCTTAGCGAGCGGGTCCATTGGACCGGTTTCACCGAGGCCAGCCAGGTTTCGGCCAATTTCCTGGCCTCGGACATGGCCGTCCTGCCCTATCGCGATGGCGTCAGTTTCCGCCGCGGCAGTCTGATGGCGGCCCTGGACCATGGGCTGCCTGTGATCAGCACGGAGCCGGCGGTGTCCATCCCTGAGATCATCCAGGGCGAAACCATGTGGTTGACCCCCGCCCGCTCGCCTGACGCCTTGGCCAGCGCCATCGCCAGGCTCTGGAACGATCCCGACCTGCGCCAGCGTCTTGGTGCAGGCTCGATGCGGCTGGCGCGCCGTTTTACCTGGGAAGCCATCGCCCAGCAGCACGTGCAAGTGTATCGTGAACTTGTCGAACCATCCGCGCCCTGATCAGGCCCTTGGCCGCCACAGGCGAGAACGTTGGACAGCCACACTGCGCGCCCATGCCGGCGCATTGGCTGTCGGCGCCATCTTCCTGGTGCTCAGCGCGCTCTACGGCGTGGCCATTCCGGCCTGGGAGGCTGACAACGAGCTTTCACATTTCAACTACGTCCGCTATCTGGTCGATCAACGGGCGTTGCCGCCTGCCGATGCCCAGGTCGCGACGCCTGTCATGGCAGATCTGTGCCGCAGCGGGGAAGAGCGCATTCTCACCGAGCTGACGCATCAGTTCCGCCAACCGCCCCTCTATTACCTGCTCGGCGCGCTGAGCACCGGCTGGATCCACGTGGATGCGGCTGGACCGGCCGCCGCCAACCCGTTTCGCATCTGGGATCCTCGCCAGCTTGGCTATAATTTTGCCCTGCACAACCTGGCCGAGGAAGGGCCGCCATACGCCGACGCCCTGTTGGCCCTGCACGCGCTGCGGCTGATGTCCAGCCTGCTGGGCCTGCTGGGTCTGGTCGCGACCTATTTGTTGGGTTTGTTGCTCTTTGGGGGGCGGCGTCCGCTGGCGCTGGGGATGATGGCCATCAACGCCTTCATTCCCCAATATCTCTTTGCCTCGGCCATTGTCAACAACGACATCCTGATCGCCGCGCTCAGCGCCTGGTGTCTCTACTGGTGTGCGCTGGTGATGTTGCGCGCGCCGCGGCTGCGCATTCTGGCGCTGGCCGGGCTGACAGCCGCGCTGGCAATTCTGGCCAAATACAACGGCGTTGTGCTGCTGGCCCCGGTCGCGCTGGCGACGCTGGCGGTGCTGCGCGCCGCCTGGCGTCAGCCCGGGCGACAGCGGGCGGCTGCGCTGCTCAGAATCGTGCTGTTGATCGCGATCATCAGCGTTCCGACCGTGTTGTGGCTGCTGCGCAACCAAACGCTCTACGGCCAGTGGCTGGGCAGCTTTGCCACCTCCAGCGGCTACCTGAGCGCGCTGCTGAGCGACCTCGCCGCCAGATCGGCGCGGGACTTTTTGCAGGCGTCCGTCTATGCCTATTCCACCTTTTGGGGGCAGTTCGGTTGGGATACCCTGACCCTGCCGGGACCCATCCTGGCGCTGTTGGCCGTCGTGTCGCTGGCGACTACGCTCGGCATCGCCCTCATTTTGCTGGATCGTCGCCAACCGGCGGCAACGCGCTGGACTGTGCTGGCGGCGGTAGTTTTTACCTTGCTCGTGGTGTTGCAAGCCTTCATCAGGGCAGGCGACTCGCTGGAGCCGCGCGGGCGCTATCTGTTTCCTGCCCTGGCCAGCTCTTGTTTCCTTCAGGTGGCTGGCTGGCAGCGCATCTGGCCGGCAAAATATCAACTGACCGGGGTGCGGGCTTTGTGGATCGGCTTTCTGGCGCTGGCCGTCGCCACGCCCTTCTTGGTGTTAAGGCCAGCCTACGCGCCGCCTCGTTTGACCACCAGTGCTGAACTGTTGCCGGGCGAGCAGCCGCTCAACGCCGTCATCGGCGACTTCGCCGAGTTGGTGGGCTATCGTGTGGCGCCGCAGCGTCTGATCGTCGGTGAACCGGTGGAGGTGACGCTGGTCTGGCGCGCGCTGCATGAGACGTCGAACAACTACACGCTCTCGATCCATCTCCTGGATGGCGCCAAATTCCCGCGGGCCTGGGTCATGTCACATCCTGGTCATGGCAATTACCCGACCTCAGTCTGGCAGCCTGGCGCGGTCTTTCGCGAGAGCTATACCCTGTATTGGGCCGACACACCCTGGGAAAACCTGCCCAGTCAGGCGACTTTCAAGGTCGCGCTGGGCTGTCCTGGCAGCCCCACCGTGAAAGAAACCTCTCTCGACGTGGTCGATGCGCAGGGAGTCGCGCTGGGCGATAGCGTCTATTTCGGCCGCATCAAGGTCGTTGGGGCGGACCAGGTGTCCGACGCTGTCGGTGGAGAGGCTGCCGGCAGCGCCGCCTTCGGCGATGAGCTGGCTTTGGAGAGCCTGGAACTCTCGCCGGAGATTCTGGTTCCTGGGGGAGAGGCGGCCATCTTGCTGCGACTGCGGGCGCTGCGCCAGCCGGCGGCCGATTACACCGTTTTTGCGCATGTCGTTGACGAACAGGGGCAGCAGGTGGGCGGCAACGATCAGCCGCTGACCGATGGCTACTATCCCAGCAGCCTGTGGGAGGCGGGCGAGACCATCAGCCACACGCAGCATGTCACGCTTCCCCCGTTCCCGCCCGACAGCAGGTACGAGATTCACATGGGGCTGTACGATCCCGTTTCAGGCCAGCGCCTGCCGCTGTTGGATCCGGCCGGCCAGCGCCTGCCTGACGACCGCCTGATCGTGACAGTCATCGAAACGCCCAGC
>Ga0209605_1000103_pt1 | contig 118659 bp, 71 predicted proteins | sample AD_UKC035_MetaG_FD_184408 | JGI IMG/M metagenome (GOLD analysis project Ga0209605, IMG submission 184408) | Active sludge microbial communities of municipal wastewater-treating anaerobic digesters from USA - AD_UKC035_MetaG (SPAdes) (version 2) | ecosystem: Engineered > Bioreactor > Anaerobic >...
CTTCGAGATGCAATACGGCGGATGCCGCGGCGCTCGCCGGTGCGGAAGTTGTATACGCCCATGCCGCCGTATTGCATCTCGAAGTAGACCTGGTCCGGGTCGCGGGCGTCCACCTGGTTGATGAACCCGTCGGCCCAGTTGAGCAGCACCCAGTCGTCGTTGACGGGCCCGGCGTCGGAGCGGGAGCGGGCCGGGCCGCCCCAGGTGCCGTTGTCCTGCAGGCCGCCGTAGACGCGATACGCAGGCCGCGGGTCCACGGTCACGTGATAGAACTGCCCGATGGCGACGTGGTTGAGGTAGTCCCAGACGGCGCCGCGGTCGTGGCTGATGTAGATGCCGCCGTCGTTGCCGAGGATCATGTGCCGGCCGTCTTTGGGGTCTATCCAGAGGGCATGGTGGTCGGGATGGGCGCTGCGGGCTTCGTCGGAGACGAAGGTGGCTCCGCCGTCGGTGGAGGAGTGGAACGCGATGCCCAAGACGTAGAGGAAGTTGTTGGCGCTGGGATCGACGCGGACCTGGCTGAAGTACATGGGGCGCGGGTTGACGCTGTTGACGCGCGTCCAGGATTGCCCGCCGTCCGCGGAGCGGTAGACGCCGCCGTATTCGTGACCCTGAGGGCCCTGCATTTCGTGGACGTTCTCGGTCTGACCACCGAGGCCGGAGCTGAACGGGAAGCGTTCGCGACCGTCCTCCTGGCCGGCAGCGGGGCGTCGGGTGAAGGTGGCCTGCACCAGGACGCTCTTGCGCTGGCGGGAGACCTCGATCTCGACGGTGTCACCCGCGCGGCGTTTGCGAATCTGTTTGACGAGATCGGCGTAGGAGTGGATGGTGGTGCCGGCGAGGCGCAGGACGATGTCGCCCGGCTGCAACCCAGCTTTGGCGGCCGGGCCGTCCACCGTGACGTGCGTGAGGCGAGCACCGACGTCGGCGTCCTCGCCGTCGATTCCCAGGAAGGGGGTGTCCGGCGGTTCCTGGGCGATACGCTCGGACTCCAGCACCAGGTAGACGAAGTTCGGGTCCTTGCGGTAGTAGTCGATGCCGATGCGGCCGAGCTGGCAGGTGGGCAGCCCGGTGGTCATGCGGCTCCAGGATTCCCCGCCGTCGGTGGTCTTGTACAGGCCGCTGCCGGGGCCCCATTTCTTGGCGGGGTCGTTGCCGTCGAACTGGTCGCGTTGACGTTCCCAGGTGGCGACCAGCAGCGTGTTGGGATCCTGCGGGTGCATCTGGACGTCGATGACGCCGGTGCGGTCGTCGATGTAGAGGACCTTCTTCCAGGTTGCGCCGCCGTCGGTGGTCTTGAACAGGCCGCGCTCAGGGTTGTGTCCCCAGAGGCGACCCAGCGCGCCGACGTAGACGATGTTGGGATCGGTGGGGTGAATGGCGATGCGGCCGATCTGGAACGAGTCCTTCAGGCCCATGTTTGTCCACGTCTTGCCGCCGTCGGTGGACTTGTAGACCCCGTCGCCCCAGGTGACGCTGTTGCGAGGGTTGTTCTCGCCGGTGCCGACCCAGACGATGTTGGGGTCGGACTGGGCGACGGCCATGTCGCCGACCGCGGCTACGTTCTCGTGCTGGAACTGGTACTCGAACGTGATGCCGTCGTTGGTGGTCTTGACCAGCCCACCGGAGGAGGTGGCGGCCCACCAGATCGTGGGGTCCTTCTCGTACACGGCGAGCGCGGTGATCCGGCCGCCCATGACGGCCGGACCGATGGACCGCCAGTGGAACGTGCCGACCCACTCGGGGGGCAGCGCCAGGGACGCCTGCTCATTTGCGTGCAGGGCGCCCGTGCCGCATGCCGACAGCAGGACGGCGGTGCAAACGATTCCGGGGAGTCTTCCACGCAGCATCATCATTTCAGCGGCTCTCTACATAGCAGGTTCTCCGTGTTCCCCGTGCCACCGGGGTGCGGCCCCTCCGCCGAACCGAGCGGCCGGAGAGGATGGGGACCACGGAGGCACGGACGGCACGGAGAGGGCACTTGGGGGTTGGGTTGTCGTCGGTTGGGTTGGGTGGGAACGGCGCGTGCCGGTGAGGTCTCGGTTGCCGAGCTGCCCGCAGGCGGCCATCAGGTCGCGACCCTTGGTCAAGCGACGTTTGCAGATCTGGCCGGCTTCCTGAAGCCAGCCGAGGAAGCGGACCACGCTCTCCTCGGTCGGCGCCGGCCAGGGCGAGTCGCGGCGGGGGTTGTAGGGGATCACGTTGACGACGCCCTTGACGGGGCGAAGGTACTCGGTCAGTTCGAAGGCGTGCTCGCGGGCGTCGTTGACGCCGGGGATGAGCACGTATTCGATCATGAAGAACTGGCAGCGGCGCAGCGGATAGGCCCGCAGCGCGTCCCGCAGTTCGAGCATGGATTCGCGGGCGGCCGTTGGCATGATGCGGGTGCGGATTTCGTCGTTGGGCGCGTTGAGCGAGATGGCCACGTTCAGCCGGCGCCAGCCGAGCTCGGCCAAGCGGCGGATGCCGGTGGCGCGGCCCACCGTCGACAACGCGATGCGGGCCATGGAGAAGGACAGGCCGGCCGGGTCGGTCAGCACGCGCACGGCTTGCAGCACGGCCTCCAGGTTGTCAAGCGGCTCGCCCATGCCCATGAAGACGACGTTGCGGACGTCGCGGAAATACCGCCGCCCAGCCACCACTTGGCCGACGATCTCGCCCGCAGTCAGGTTGCGCAGCAGCCCGAGCTGTGCGGTTTCGCAGAAGAGGCAGCCGCGGGCACAGCCGATCTGCGACGACACGCAGAGGGTCTTCCATGCTCGTCCGCGGCGCCGCATGGGCACGACTACGCTTTCCGTCTCCAGGGCGTCGTGCGTCTGTTGGATGAACTTGGTGGTGTCGCCTTCGCCCACGGAGCGCACGACCGGCAGGACGTCGGCACGGAGTCCCCGCCACGCCTCGGGCGAGGCGATGGGCGTTGGGGGAGGGTCGCAGCCTTCCCGGCGATCCAGGAGCCGCTGGTATGTAAGGCGCAGCGCACGCATCTGGTGCCTTGCCGGTTGCAAGGCACCGCGCAGTTCAGCGAAGGTGAGACCGAGGACATCCATATTCGAGCCTGCGACCACGTCGGGGGTCGGGAGACCGTACCCGAGTGGTGTGATCAGGGCCGGTGCCCCTCCGGCCGCGCGCGTACCGGCAACCGGCGGGCGGCCGGTGTAGTTGTCATCGGCGAGTCTGCCTGGATCTCCGCACCCGAACCCTCCCAGGTTGTACGGGGGCGTCGAACGTAGGGTATGACCCACCCCTCTGCCATATTGCCATACGAGTGTACGCGTTTGCAGGAGCCGTTGCCAGCAACTCCGGGGTTGTCAATTGAGGTGGCACCGGCCCCGGCGGCCGACACGGAACGCGCTGCCTGCGGTAGTCCCTGGGCTGCGAGGATTCCGGGGCGCCGGCGGAGCCACGGGCGAGACGCCCGTGCCACGCGTCGGGCTGCGTGCAGCGTGGGAAACGTGCGCATAGAAAGAGGGGGCGTGGGCTTCCGCTTGGCCCCCTGTGTAGTTGCTTCCGGTTACCGAGCAGATCCTACTGGTCGCCGACCTGGCTGCTCATGCCCGTCATGTGGCGCTCATGTTCCATCCCGCCGGTCAGCGCCTGCTCCTTCGGCGTGGTAGCGCAGGCCGTCACCAGCAGCGCCATCGCCAGCAGCCCCAGACTCAACAACCCTCTGATCCAAGTCCGCTTCAACATGGCCTCATCTCCCGTATTTGATGTGGTTCCCGCTCCAGCGTGGTTCCAACCGCGACCGCCCGGCTCCGTCCCTCCACGGAAGCTGCAGCGGCCGACCTTGATGTCCGCGTCCGGCAGCCACGTGCCTGCCTGGTGTCGAATACTAGCTGTGCTCCGGCACAATGTCAACGCGAAGGGCAACTTGGCCGCGCGCGCCGGCTGACACGGTGCGCGGGTGTCTCCGTGTTTGCGGAAACGCCGCACGAATATCGGCCCCGGTGACAGCACTGTGACACCGAGGATACCGGGCTCCCTGCCTATGGGACCGTGCGCGACAGCGGCGGATGTACCCCAAGGCCGACGGGCATGGAGTCCACGCCCGGAACCGCGGCACCGGCCGAGGAAGCAGGGAGGACAACCCCTTCCCGCGGGGTTGGTGAGCATGCTGCCCTCCGGGGTGGCGGAGCCGCGCTCCGGGTGGCCGCCGGCCGGCCGCGTCGGACACCAAAAGACAGCAGCGTGGCGAGCGGAACATCCTCCCCGCGCCACGCTGCACACCCAAGCGTTGCCGAATCTGACCGCGGCCGCTAGGGCAGCGGGACGTTGTCGCTCAGGATGCTGGTGGTTGTGCTCTTCACGTAGGCAAGCGTGCCGGCGACGATGTTGGCCCAGATGTCCTTCACGCCGCAGGACGTTGCGAACAACATGCCTCCCATGACCAGGGCCGCTAGTGCGCCCCCCTTCACCCGCCGAAGCATACGGCTCTTCATGTGTGCAATCTCCAGAAAAGGACTGAACTACGCCTCTCGTTAGAATGAGAGCTTGACCCGGACGCCGCCGACGATGGCGTCACGTGCGTCCTTGCTTGCCCCGGGGTTGGTGATGACCTGGAAGTCAGGCGACACCGTGCACCAGGGAGTAACCTCGAAGGCATAATACAACTCGTACACCGTCTCGCGGTCCGCCCGGGCGTTGACGAACTCACGCAGATCGCCGGAGAGAATGCTCTGGGCCATGCCGAAAGCGAGCACGTCGGCATTCCGCTGGGGGATCAACCCCTGGTAGGACGCCCCGAGGGACCAGAAGTGCTCGATGCGGTTGAGTTCCTCGTCCGCCCAGCCGTAGCGGGCGAAGACGCCGAGTCCCTGCTTGTCCTTGGCGTCCTCGTTCTCTTTCCAAACCATCTGGTCGGCGCTGAAGTAGTACCCCACGTCGCCCGTCTCGAAGCGGTCGGTGAGCAACCCGCCGAGGTTGTTCCCATAGACGCGCTTGGTCACCGGATCATACCAGCAGCCCAGGCGGTAGTTGCCGGGGAGCGTGACGCCCAGGTGCTTGGGCAGGATGCCCGCTTCCCAGAAGCCGCGGAAGCGGCAATCGTCGTGGAAGGCCGTGTCGAAGCCGCCGGTGCCGTGCCGGTTGTGCGTGTTGATGGTGTCGGGGTCCATGGCGGCCATCTGGAAGTACAGCCAGTCCACGGGCCACACCTTGCCGAAGGCGCCGATGCCCTTGGTGTAGGGCATGGCCATGTTGTGGTTGAGGGCCCGATTCATGAACTGGTTGAGATAGTTCTCCGCGTAGACGTTCTTGTCGAACAGGTCGGAGATGTTCTGCAGCTTGCCGAGGCGGAACTCGACGCGGTCGTCCCAGAGCCGCTGCCGATACCAGTACTTATCGAGCTCGATCCACTGGTCGCCGCTGGAGCCGGCCGCCCAGAACGGGGGCGTCAGCGAGCCGACGTCGGCCTGGATGCCGTTATTCCAGTTTGACACAGCGCGAACGAAGAAGCTCCCGCCGTCGATCAACTTCATTTTCTGGAAGTCCAGTTCGAGGACGTAGAACGCCCTCCCGGCGACGTCGCAGGCGTTGTGGGTGTTGAGCCCGCCGCGGAAGTTGAACTGGGTCATCGTGCCCAGCAACGCCGAGAAGCTGATGCCCTGGTTCTCCAGATCGGTGCGGGTTCCGCCCCAGTCCCCGGTGAGACGTTTCGTCGTCCAGATGTCATAAGCTGGGGCCGGAGCGGGGGTGCTCGCGGCGGGCGGGGCCGGCGCTGCGGGCGGGGCCGGCGCTGCGGGCTTCTCCTGCCCGAGCGCGTCGCTCGAGCCCCAGGTGATGGCAGCCAGCACGAGGGCCATCACCACGACAGACAGCCGTTGACAGATTGCATCCATGCCTAGACCTCCTGACGGAGCTATGCTGTGGGGTTTACGGTCGAACTCACGTTTTCCGGGCTGAGCTGCCTCGAATACCGCGCCACAGGCTCGAGGCTTCCACACTGTCCCTGTCCCTGGCCGGTCGCCTCGCAGCGACTGAGTGGGGCTGGGGTTCGCCTTGTTTATCGGTCGTAAAGGCGAAGGTCAATAAAGAAATCGCCTGTGCGAGTGCACTACGACGTTACGATAGGGGATCACCGCAGCATTGGTCCACAAGCAGAGCCATTGGATGGCAGCCCCGGAGCCTTGCGAACCCCACGCCCCTCTGGTTCCGACATGCCCGCTCCCCGTGGGGGCCGGCCCTTCGCCGGTCGCTCCCGGGCCGTGTGCGCTGCCAGTAGTTGGCACAGGCGGCGATGGGATTCGAACCCATGATTAACGGATTTGCAATCCGTCCCCTTGGTCCACTTGGGTACGCCGCCGGACTCACCCAACCGCGCGGGCAGGCAGGTCGCAGGCACTTAGCTGGCCGTCATCCGGCCGCGACTACGCCACGCCCGCCGCACGGGGCGTACTATAGCATCGGCAGCTTGTGGAGCCAAGCACGGTTTCTGGACGTCCCGGTGAGTCTCAGGGGGCTGGTTGCTGCGTTCCGGCCGGTGTGGCTGTCGTTACAGGGGTGTGCGGCAGGCGCGTGTCTTGTCGGTCAGGCGGTCGCCAACGCCGGGTGAGGCGTTTCACGTCGCCGCGATGTGCGTATGGTGAAGGGGTGAGACCCGGTCCAACGGGATCCGCGGCGCCCCGGGGATGACGCGAGTGCGTTAGCGCATGGGTGTGCGGCGTCCCGGTCCTGCGCCAGAGCTGTGGTCCTGACCTCGCCGGAGGGCGGCGGTCCGACCGGCCCGGAAGAGGACGCGCGGTCGCGGGTCTGATCCTGCACGGGCACGGTGTCCACAGCGGTGCGCACGTCCGGGGCGTCCCTTGAGGGACTGCGGGGCCGGGTGTCGTTGTCTCGCGAGCGGCTACCGCGTGCGCCGGTCATACCAGGCGTGGGGGACCGAGATCCTCGATGTTACTCACTCCGTCTGCCGCGGTACTTATGTTGCCGGTCGGTAGGCTACTGCCTATAGTGGCGCGCGGGCGGTCGCGATGAGGGCGGTGAAGCCGGTTGATGCCGCGGGCCGATAGGAGTCGAAGCGGTGCGGTGTGCATGGGCACCGGCGCTGAGCGATATCGCCGTAACGTTCGACCCTGACTTTGTGCCGGCAGCAGGCCGGCCGGACCGGCGGCTCGAAGGTGTCGCGGAATCGCGCAGCCGGGTGCTTTGCCTGGACGGTGGGCGTGCAGGACGTGCTTCCTGTGCGCGATGGACAGGCCGGCACAGGACTGACGCATGCCCAGTCCCGGACGCTTGCCGGTTGCTCAAGGGTGACGAGTCACGGAAACTGATGCAGCGTTGCGGGCCCTAACGCCGGCGCCGGCAACCAAGTGGCCCGGCGCGGAAGGAGCCGATCATGTCGTCAACGAACATTGCCCACGTGGAAGCCCGAGAGATCCTCGACTCACGCGGAAACCCGACGCTGGAGGCGATCGTGGTCCTGGAAGACGAGAGCTACGGCGAGGCGGCCGTGCCGTCCGGGGCCTCCACCGGTGCGCATGAGGCCGTCGAGTTGCGCGATGGTGATGAGAAGCGCTACGGTGGCAAGGGAGTGCTGACGGCCGTCGAGCACGTCAACACGGAGCTGGCGGATGCCGTCATCGGGATGGACGCCACGGACCAGGAGGACGTCGACCAGGCGATGATCGACCTGGATGGGACGCCGAACAAGTCGCGTCTGGGGGCGAACGCCATCCTGGCGGTGTCGCTGGCGACGGCCAAGGCGGCGGCGCAGGCGTGCGGGCTGCCGTTGTTCCGCTACCTGGGCGGGCCGAAGGCGCGCGTGATGCCCGTGCCGATGATGAACATTATCAACGGGGGTCGGCACGGCGACAACACCGTGGATTTCCAGGAGTTCATGATCCAGCCGTGGGGGGCGCCGTCCTTCCGCGAGGCGTTGCGCATGGGGGCGGAGTGTTTCCATGCCCTGCGCGCCGTCCTCAAGAAACGCGGTTACAACACCAACGTGGGCGACGAGGGTGGGTTTGCCCCGAGCCTGAAGTCCAACGAGGAACCCCTGGAACTCATTACCGAGGCAGTCCGCAAGGCCGGGTATGAGCTGGGCAAGGACGTCTTCATCGCCCTGGACCCGGCCACCAACGAGATGTTCGATGCCAATAGCGGGCGCTACAAGCTCTTCAAGTCGGCGCCGGACAAGAGCATGAGTTCGGGGGAGATGGTCTCGTACTGGCAGCGCTGGTGCGAGAAGTACCCGATTCGCAGCCTGGAGGACGGCTTGGCGGAGGACGATTGGGACGGCTGGAAGGAGCTGACGCAGCGCCTGGGCGAGCGCGTGCAACTGGTGGGCGACGATCTGTTCGTTACCAACACGACGCGGCTGAAGAAGGGCATCGAGATGAAGGCGGCCAACTCGATCCTCATCAAGGTCAACCAGATCGGCACGCTGACCGAGACGTTCGCCGCGATTGACATGGCCGCGCGGGTGGGCTGGACGGCCGTCATCAGCCACCGCAGCGGGGAGACCGAGGATACGACGATCGCCGACATTGCGGTGGCCACCGGGGTTGGACAGATCAAGACGGGTAGCGTGTGCCGTAGCGACCGGATCGCGAAGTACAACCGGCTGCTGCGCATCGAGGACCACCTGGGCCCGGCCGCCATCTACGGCGGCAGCCTGTGGAGCAAGTAGGGCGGGTTCTGCCTGCGTACCTGTTTGGCGTGGGTGCCATGCCCTCACCCGCCGCAGGCGGGGGTGGGCAGGTGCCGCGTCCGCAGAGGCATGCTTACCCGCGACCGCGGTCGCGGGAAAGCATGGCACCCAGAACGCCGAAGACGCTAAACACGTACCTGCCCGCCAGCGGCGTGTGGACTGGGTTACCATGCCGTTGGGGGGGGCGGGCGCGGCGGCGGGCGCAGACCGCCCTACGGGGGGTGCATGGATGCACGGACCGCACGATACATCTCACGAGCCTCCTGAGGCAGAGGGGCGGGCGTCCGCATCCGCCACCGGCGGCAGCGCGCTGGTGTTCTGGCTGCTGATGGCCATGGCGGTCGCGAGCTTCGCGCCGTGCGTCATCATGCCGGAGTGGCGGCAATACCAGGTGCTGCACGCGGCCGAGCAAGTCCAGCAGGCGCGCGTGGACCGCCTTGAGCAGGCCGTCACCGAGGAGCAACGCAAGCTCGATGCGATGCGGACGGACCCGGCCGCCGTGGCGCGGCTCGCACAGCGGGAGTTGCGGTACCGCCCGGCCGGGGAAGAGGTGGTGTGGGTACCGACGCCGGTGACCGCGCCGCCTGGTGACAAGCCGATCGTGGTGCAGCCCCCCGCGCTGCCGGGCGCCGTGGCCCAGGCCGCCGGCTATTTGCCCACCCTCAATTACGACGGCATCTTCTGCGAAGCCCCTACCCGCTACGTGATCATGAGCATGTCGGTTGCACTGGCGGTCGTGGCCACCGCGCTGTTCCGCCCGCGAAGAGGCGATGTCGCCGGCTAGCTGCTCGCTAAGGAGGCAGCGGCGGTTCACCGCGCCTTGGCACAGTGCCGACCGGGCCCGAAGCCCAAGAGGCGGCGGAAGCAGGTATGGTGTCCCCCGCTGTCGGCGGTACAGGCGGCATGAGCCGGGCTGCAACCAGCCCCACGTACGGCGGGTGCTTGAACCGCTCCGTCGGCATCCTCGTTACGGTTGCCGCCGGCTCAGGGTACTGGTAGGGAGGCGGGCGACACTTGACGCGCGAGAGCCGTTCTCGACTCCCGCCATGCGGTGGCTACTGAAGGCGAATGCCTACTCCACGGTCAGATCCAGCGCGGTGACCTCCGTCGCCGTGAGTTCCACTGTCTTCTGCACCAGTATCTCTCCGCCACGCTCGAGCGTCACCGTCCAGGTGCCCGGCCAGAGGTTCGAGATGGCGTATTCCTCGCCGTTCCGGCCGGTGAAGTCGATGGCTTCGAGGGCAACGCCGCCGGCGTCCGTCGCGCGCACGGCCGTCGGCGCCCCTGTCGCCCTGACCACGCGGACCGTGCCGCGGACGGTCGCACCTGCCGTGAGCTGATGCTCACCCACGTCCGTGATGTCGTCGGACACCGGGACAACCGGCAACCGGCAGCAGCCATTGGCGTCCTCATGACCGTAAAGTACGTACTCGCCCGGCGGCAGGTAGCGCACGCAGAAGTCGCCGTCATCGTCGCAGCGCGCGCGGCGCGGGTGCGTCCGACCGTGCGTTTCGACGGCGATGACCTGCGGCATGCGCCGAATAGGGTTGGACACTTTCATTTGCCCGGTGATGGCGCCGGCGCCGAGCGGAACCCGGAATGGCGCGACCCCCGGTTGCACCTCAACGTTGGCTTGATACAGCAGCCCGTCGCGGAAACCGCGAGATTGCAGCCAATCGTAAACATGCAGGCGATATGCGCCGGCCGGCACGTTCCACAGCCAGATGAAGCCGTCCGCATCGAGTGGGCGCCAGTCGAACATGTCCGGCATCGCCGGCGAGCCGGCGGCCAGGGGCTCCAGCTCCACGCGAAACGCGGGATCGCGCGTGGTGACGTTCTTCACGAGGCGTTTCGCCGCCATGCCGGTGCCGGTCAGGCGCTGCGCCTCGGACCCGTCGCCAATCTCGATCCGGAACTTCACGTCGCGGCTGCGCTCGGGGTTGTTGATGACGACGCTGACCTCACCGCCGGGCACGACATTCACGCTGACGAGATCAGCCCAGATGATGTCACCGCCAAGGTACTGTGCCCCGATGCGTGCTCCACCCGCCGGAACGTCCTCGAGCGCGAACCGTCCATCCTCAGCCGCCTTGAATCTTCGCTCCTCAAACGTGCCCAGCGCCGGGTGATAGAGCGCCCCGTCGGCGAAAGCCCAGGGCTTCCCCTGCCGGGTAAAGATCCGGCCAACCACGCGGCCCGTCCTTTGCACCTCGATCGGGTCGATGGCGAGATCCTCGGGCGGAACCTCAACCGCGACCGCGCGCGGCGTGATTCCACGCCCAGAGACGTGCAACGCATACTTGTCCGGGCGGACATGGGCGAACCGAAAAGCGCCATCGGGGCCGAGGGAGGTCGTCACGGTGCCGGCATCCTGCGGAGCCGTCCGCTCCTGCGTATACTCCTGGGGAGGTCGCTCCAGGACCAACTCAGCCAGGCCACCGCCGAAACCTGCCGGAATGCCGGACAGGCGTCCGGAAACAACGACACCGGGCCGCAGCGCCACAGAGACAGCGGCACCCGCGCGGTCAAACGGCACCAGGTCCTCCCAGACCGCATAGCCGTCTGCCCAGACGGCCAGCCAGTGCCTGGGCTCGCTGTGCCTGCCGTCTTCCCCCACGCCTCCCAGCCAAGTCGCACGCGTGTCAATCGCGATCGAGAACCGGCCCTCGTCGTCGGTCACATCAGCACGGGTGCATGAACACGGATCGGGGTTGCCCCCCGGACCCGCCATGACCGCGAACTTCCTCACGGGCAGTCCATTCGAATCAACCACCCGGCCGTGTATCTCAAAGAGCGGCTCCAGCGTGATCTGGAACCCATCCTCAGGCATCGAATGCGGCGTCTTCCAATACCGCATGAACCCTGACTTCTCCACGTCCACGTAGAAGTCGCCATGGCCCCAGTGTTTTCGCACGCCGCGGATGCGAAACGTGCCGTCGGGTCTGGTTTGCGTCTTCTTGCCGTCGCCGGAATCCACGGTGGCGCCGGCGATCGGTTCTCCGTTCGGTCCCCGGACCACCCCAAGGATTGTGTCGCCAGCCGCCAATTGCACCGTGATGTCACTCGCCGGCCGCGTCATGTCCGACTCGAAGTCGTACGGATACCACCCGGCCTCCAGATAGTCCGCATGCTCAAAGGCGATGCTGCCCAGGGTCGGATTGATTCCGAAAATCTCAAACCGCCCGTCGGCTTGGCTGAAAACGGAACGGTCGTGGTCCGGATCAAAGGAAGGGTTATGGAAAACGGTCGGCGACACGCGCACGCCGGCGACCGGCTCGCAGGTGGCCGCGTCGACCACCAGCCCAGTAACCGTGATGCCACGCTGCAGGGGGTGCCTGATGCGCCGCACCGTGTCGTCTGCCATAATGGGATACTGCTCGATGCAGAACGTGTCGTACACGTACCCAAAGGCGCGGGCCGCAAACGTAAGCTCGCACGAGGCCGGTACGTCCAGCGTGACCGCGCCGGCCTCGGACTTCGCCGCGATCCACTCCCAACCGCCAGCCTTGTAGCCGCTCGCGGCTTCGACGCGATAGAAGCAGTCGAATACCAATATCGGCTTTCCGGTCTCGGCGTCGACCACAACTACCGTTAGCGGCTTCAGCGGCTCGGTTTGCTCAGCTTGCGCCAGCGTCGTCGCCGCCGCCACCAGCACGGGCAGCGCTGCAAGGAGGCGAAGGTGCGACATGGTCGGCAACTCCCGAGGCAGAGCCACTTGTAGTATATGCCTGCTCGCCTTCCGCGCCGCTTGCTAATCTGCCAGGAGTCGGCCGGTCGCCCGACACTCACGCCAGTTTTTGGGACACCATATCGACTCCAGGACGAACGCCAACGGTGACCGTAGACCTCGGGTCTGCCACGGCTTGCCCGTGTCGTGGTCACGGGCTACCCCACCACCTGACGCAGTGCAGGAAGCGGCCACCGCAGCGGAGGAAGTAGGTATGGTGTCCCCCGATTTCGACAGCAGCTTCGGCGAGGGGGATAGGGTGCGGCGGTTCCTGCGCGGTTTCCACACCCCAACCCTCACCCCTACCCCTCTCCCTGAAAGGGCGAGGGGTTTGTGTGCGGTCGCGGCCGGCGGGGTCGCCTTGGGTGGGGATAACCCCAAGTTCGACCCTGGACACGTCACGGTGAACGATGCCCACCGGGCGCTGCCCGCCCGCGCCCTGCGTGCGTCGTGACGCGGTCAGGACAGGCAACCTCCGAGTCCGGCCCCGCGCTGACCCAAGCTTGCGTGCCCATCGAGCGTAAGCGGTTTGGCGACCCCGGAAGCGGGGTCGGCGGACCGGAGTCTCCACTACATCACGTTTCCGCCCCGCCCCTGCCCCTGGTAACCGCGCCCCTGGCTTTCTGCCCCGCAAAGAAACCGAAGAATCCTCACTGCTGTCTAACTTGCGCCAACCTAGCAGCATTCCAGTGATGTTCCCGTTCTCTCAGGGCGCCGGCAGCAAAGCCAGGGTGGCATGGCCAAGCGCAGCGCCGCCATGCGCTCGCTTGGACGAGGCCTGCTTTCCACCACGCATGCCGGCGCCTTCGGCTTGGGCATGCCACCCTCTTGGTTTCCCATTCGCGTGGTGCTGTTTAGCGGCATTCCAGTGATGTCCCCGTTCTCTCAGGGCGCCGGCCGCTCGTGCTGCTCCGGCGTGCGGCGGAGGGTGTCGAGTTGCTCGCGGATGTGATCGACCAAGGGCTGGTACTTCATGGCCTCGGCCAACGGTAAGGCCGTCTCCAGCGTGGCGATGGCCCGGCCGATCTGACCATCCACGGCGTACACAGTGGCCAGCGTGTTGAGGATGCCGGGGTCACGCTCCTGAGTGAGGGTGGCGGCGCGTTCGGCCAGGGAAACGGCTTCGCGAATGTTCGCAGGATCCTCGGGCGCGGCCGCGACCAGGAGGAACGCGAGCACGTTCATCGGCGCTGCCCAGTTGCTGTCCAGCCGGACGGCCTCCCGCAGCTCCGCAATGGCCTCCGCCGGTTCGCCAACCTCCTGCAACGCCATGCCCAGGAAGTAACGCGTCCGGCGATTCTCTGGTTCCAGGCGTCGCGCCTCGCGCAGATGTTCGATCGCCTCGCGCGTGTGGCCTTGCAGGCTCAAGGCAAGCCCGAGATTGTAGCGGCCCGGCCCGTACTGAGGTCGATGCTGCACCGCCGCGCGGAAGTGTTCGATGGCCTCGCTCGGCCGGTTCAGTTCCTGCAGCAGTGTCCCAAAATTCAGATGCAGGGTCGGATCGCTCGGACTGACCGCCAAGGCGCGCCGGAGCAAGGCCTCCGAGTCCCGCCAGTGTCGCGCCTGGTGCCAGGTGCCAACGGCACAAGCTGTCAGAATGAGGAACGCCAGGCCGGCCACCAACCACCGCGGCCCGTGCGGGGCCGAAGGCTCGCGAGGCGAAGGCGCCCGACGACGAACGCCCAGTGCGTCCGCCACCGCGAACGCAATCATCACGAACACACCCGTCAGCGGCAGGTACGTGTACCGGTCCGCCAGGGCCTGATGTCCCACCTGGATCAACCCCGACACCGGCACCAGCATCCCCAGATACCATAGCCAGCCCACCAGGAGATACCGCCGGCGATGCTGCCACAGCACTAGCGCCGTCACCGCCACCAGCACCGCGGTGGCCGCCGCCACCTGCCCGGCCGGCCACGGCTCGCCGCCCGGCAGGTTCGGGTGGGTGTACAGCACCCCAAGGTCCTGAGGAACGAACATCTTCCCCAGGTAGCGAACATAGGACACCACCGCGTTCGCCAGCCGCAGCGGAAACGGCACCACGTCCGAGGCATCCATCGCCGGACCGGCCGCCTGCATCAGATACGTCACCACGCTGGACACCGCCGACAACGCCAGCAACGGCAGCTTCTCCAGAACCAGATAGGCGAAAGAGCAAGGGCGCAGCTCATGCCGTTGGCGGACGCTGCCGGTGGCCGCGACCGGTCCCCTCGCGCTGCCGAGTTCGCCACGCTGAGATGAGGGAGTCGTCGCGGGTCCCCCCCTCACCCTACCCTCTCCCCCAGGGGGGAGAGGGGTGCCGGCCCAGGCAAGACGCATGCGATCCAGCGGCCAGTAGTCCAGCAGCAGCATCACGGCCGGCAGCGTCACCAGCATCGGCTTGGCCAGCAGACCCAACGCCAAGAGCACCGTCACCAGCAGGTACCGTCCGACGCCACCCCGACGGGCGTAACCCGCATAGGCGCCCAGCGCCAGCAGGCCCAGCAGGGTGCTGAGCAGGTCCTTGCGTTCCGCGACCCACGCGACGGATTCGACGTGCAGCGGATGCAACGCGAACAGTCCCGCCACGAACGCCGCGGGCCACAGCCGACCCGTCAGCCGTCGCAGCAGCTCCAGCAGCAGCACGGCGTTGGCCGCATGCAGCATCACGTTGACTAGGTGGTGCCTGCCGGCGTGCAGGCCGAAGAGGGTGCAGTCCAGCATGTGGCTCAGCCACGTCAAGGGGTGCCAGTTGGAGGCGTGGCCGGTCGTGAAGGCCCAGCGGATGCCGTCCGCCGTCAGCCCGTTCTTCACCTGGGGGTTGTCGGTGACGTAGGTAGGATCATCGTAGTCGACAAACGGGAAATCGAGCACCTGCCAGTAGGCCGCCAACGTCACCACCACCAGCACCGCGGCCAGGCAGAACACACGGGCAGACGGGGAGAGGGACCGCAGCGGTTGATACGCAGCCGACCCGCTATCAGAACGCATAGAGTGTCTCGCTGCTGTGCGGAGGTTCACCATGGCCGCAGGCCGCTACGAAGAGGCCACACCGAAGCAGCACTACTCGCCCGCGGGAACTTCCCGACGAGCTGGGCCAGCCAAGTATCGGACCGACCCGCACAGCCTGTCCAGCCCGTTCCTCGCCACAACCCCCTGGGGACGAGCGGTGTGCACGGGCGTCGGGGTCGGTGAGGGTGGTTGGCGACCCGCGCAGCACGGGCCAGTGTGCTTGTGCCCTGGGGCCTGTTTGCGCTTGCCCCACCCTCACCGATTCCCCTCTCCCTGCGAGGGAGAGGGGGTACGCGTAGCATGCCCGGCGAAGCGTGGCGGGCACCGCGGCGTTTCGGGACGCCCGCCGCCGGGACGTCGGTCCACCGTCGCACGCGGCCGCTCCGGCCGGCGTTTGCCAGGATCACGGAGGCGCTGCCGATCGTTGAAGATCGCGAAGGTCAGCGAGCATCCGCTGGATGGACTCGGTGAGTTCCCGGTTCTTCGCCGCCTGCGCCAGTGGGAGTGCTTCTTCGAGGCCGGCGATCGCGCGGTCCTTCCGGCCGGCGTTGGCGTCGGTCGTGGCGAGAGTGCGCAAGGCGAAAGCGAGGACGTTCTTGGGGGTCGCCCAATCAGGAGCGAGGCGGACTGCCTCGCGGAGGTGCTCGACGGCGTCGGCCACGGCCCCGCTTTCCCGGAGCGCGAAGCCGAGGCTGTAACGCATCTTCGCGCTGGTGGGATTGAGGCGCACAGCCTCGCGGAGGTGCTCGATGGCTGCGCGCGTCTGACCTTGCAGGTGCAGAACAATGCCCAGGTTGTTGTGCGCTTTGGCGTACTCCGGATGAGCTTGCAGCGCCTGGCGGAAGTGGTGGCTGGCCTCGTCGAAGCGGTCCTGCGCTTGGAGGATCGTGCCGAGGTTGTAGTGCAGCGTGGGATTCGTGGGGCTGACGCTCAGGGCGTGGCTGAACAGGGACTCCGAATCGCGCCAGGGTCGCGTCTGGTGCCAGGTGCCAACGGCACAGGCTGTCAGAATGAGGAACGCCAGGCCGGCCACCAACCACCGCGGCCCGTGCGGGGCCGAAGGCTCGCGAGGCGAAGGCGCCCGACGACGAACGCCCAGTGCGTCCGCCACCGCGAACGCAATCATCACGAACACACCCGTCAGCGGCAGGTACGTGTACCGGTCCGCCAGGGCCTGATGTCCCACCTGGATCAACCCCGACACCGGCACCAGCATCCCCAGATACCATAGCCAGCCCACCAGGAGATACCGCCGGCGATGCTGCCACAGCACTAGCGCCGTCACCGCCACCAGCACCGCGGTGGCCGCCGCCACCTGCCCGGCCGGCCACGGCTCGCCGCCCGGCAGGTTCGGGTGGGTGTACAGCACCCCAAGGTCCTGAGGAACGAACATCTTCCCCAGGTAGCGAACATAGGACACCACCGCGTTCGCCAGCCGCAGCGGAAACGGCACCACGTCCGAGGCATCCATCGCCGGACCGGCCGCCTGCATCAGATACGTCACCACGCTGGACACCGCCGACAACGCCAGCAACGGCAGCTTCTCCAGAACCAGATAGGCGAAAGAGCAAGGGCGCAGCTCATGCCGTTGGCGGACGCTGCCGGTGGCCGCGACCGGTCCCCTCGCGCTGCCGAGTTCGCCACGCTGAGATGAGGGAGTCGTCGCGGGTCCCCCCCTCACCCTACCCTCTCCCCCAGGGGGGAGAGGGGTGCCGGCCCAGGCAAGACGCATGCGATCCAGCGGCCAGTAGTCCAGCAGCAGCATCACGGCCGGCAGCGTCACCAGCATCGGCTTGGCCAGCAGACCCAACGCCAAGAGCACCGTCACCAGCAGGTACCGTCCGACGCCACCCCGACGGGCGTAACCCGCATAGGCGCCCAGCGCCAGCAGGCCCAGCAGGGTGCTGAGCAGGTCCTTGCGTTCCGCGACCCACGCGACGGATTCGACGTGCAGCGGATGCAACGCGAACAGTCCCGCCACGAACGCCGCGGGCCACAGCCGACCCGTCAGCCGTCGCAGCAGCTCCAGCAGCAGCACGGCGTTGGCCGCATGCAGCATCACGTTGACTAGGTGGTGCCTGCCGGCGTGCAGGCCGAAGAGGGTGCAGTCCAGCATGTGGCTCAGCCACGTCAAGGGGTGCCAGTTGGAGGCGTGGCCGGTCGTGAAGGCCCAGCGGATGCCGTCCGCCGTCAGCCCGTTCTTCACCTGGGGGTTGTCGGTGACGTAGGTAGGATCATCGTAGTCGACAAACGGGAAATCGAGCACCTGCCAGTAGGCCGCCAACGTCACCACCACCAGCACCGCGGCCAGGCAGAACACGACGGTCGATGGGCCCCCCGAGCGTCGCAACGACGGGTTCGATAAGGGAGATCGAATCGGGGTCATATTCAGTCCCATTTGGTGCCCAGGGCCCCGCGTAACGACAGGGTTCCCCGGGGCGGTGTTGACAGCCCGCGCAGGCTGAGCCCCGAGAATCGCGTCGATCTCGACCAGCGGCAGGCCGTCTGGCAGCCCGCGCGGGCGGTGCTCCGAGTTCAGTTTGGTCAGCGGCTCGCGGCCACCGCGGTCCGGGCGTGGCCCGCCGCGAGCGTCGGCTCCCAGCCCAGCGCGTCGGACCCGGGTTCCGGTAACTGAAGTATCGGGCGGGCCGTGGGCGGGTGTCCAGACCCGCTGCCGTTCGGCAGCGCAGGTAGGGCGGTTGCGGAGCCCACGGGGGAGGCGCCGGCCGCGCTTCACGAGCGTTTCCGGGTTGAATCACCGGGCGGCCATCGGGTACACTGACGTTTTGGGAGTTGCGGTGCGACCGGGAGGCAACGGGCGAGAGGGCAGCGTTGCCGCACATCGCAGGAGGGAGGCGTGCCGCCACTTCCGAGCGCAGTTGGGAGAGAAGAGGACGGAAGGGCTGCGTGTCAGTCCGCGCGTGGGGGGCGGTCAGCGATCCAGATCACGAGGTCACCGATAGACGTGGGCTGATGAAGCCGCCCCGCGCCCGGCGCGAGACATCACATCCTGGTGTGCAGGTCGCAGGCTCCGGAGCAGGATCCGTGGCCACGTGCAGCAGCCTGACCACTGCGTTCGGGTGCACTTGACAAGGGAATCCGGGCGTCGTCGCGGGATCCGCGGCCGGACGGTGGCAGCGGTCCGCGACGGCAGAGGAAACGAGCCTCGCGAACGGGTTTTTCGCCGTGCGCCGAGCGAAGCGTTACGCGCGGAAACGTGGGCTGCGTCGGGGCGAGCCTCGGAGGATGGCTGAGCACATTCGGAGCCTCATCATGAGCACGTGTCAGCGGAACTTAAGGATGAGTGCGATGGCGGTGGCGTGGCTGACGCTGGCGGTGGCGCTCGCGGCACTGATGGTCGGCAGCGCGCGGGGCGGCGCCGGACCGGGGGAGATGACGGCGGCCGCGGTGGGGGCCCCTGCGCTAGAGACGCAGCGGGTCGACGCTGCGGCGGGGCCCGCCGACGCGGTGACCGGCGTGCGTGCCGGCGTGGTGCCGATGAGTCTGGCGGAGTTGGCGGACCGGTGTGAGCACGCGGTGACCGGCACCGTGATTGCGGTCGATTCGTACTGGAACGAGGACGAGTCGCAGATTCTCACCGACGTGCAGATCGCGGTGGAGGAGGACTTCAAGGGCAACGTGGCCGGCCCGGACGGGATTCTGGTGCTGACCGAGCTGGGCGGCACGGTCGGCGAGGATGCGATGGTGGTGACGAACCGGCCGTCGTTCAACGTCGGCGAGCGGGTGCTGGTCTTCACGTACCTGTTGGCGGACGGGCGGCTGATTGTCCTGGGGGGTTTCCAGGGCAAACTCGTGCTGGCCCCGGCGCCGGGGACCACGCTCGATGAGCACGGCAACCGCGTGGACACGGGCGCGGTGGCGGAGAGCGGAACGATCGCGCATGGCGAGCCGGGGCGGGACCCGGTCGCGGAAGTCGCAGAGCTGATGGCGGCGCGCGGATTCACGCGGGTGCGTGCGGTTCGGGTCGATGAACGTGCGGTGGCGGCAGGGCCCCTCGCTGACGCCGCGGAAGTGGCCCTGGCGCACGCCCGCGCCGAACTCTGTCCGGCGAATTGGGCTGAAGACGGTATGTATGCCGGGCGCAACCCTCTGGATGAACTTGCGCCGCGTCGCGACGCCTTTGCGAAGCACTTTGCGAGTCCGGACGGAACGAGCACCGCAATCATCTCGCAGACTCCCGTCCATTACGCAGATGAGCAGGGGATGTGGCGGGAGATCCGGACCGACATCCGGGCGAATCCCATTGTCGACCGGAACGGTTACCCCTACGCGATCCTCGAGAACACGTACCAGCTTTTCTTTGGTGCGACGCTCGATGACGGTTACGTGGTCAACCTGGCGGAGGGTGACCTCCGCCTGGGACTGGGTGGCGAGCTACGCTGGCTGACGGCGGACGGGAGCGTGCTGGAGGCGATTCCGCGCGCCCCGGTCGTGGGCAGCGTAACCGACAACACCATGACGTTTGCCGGGACGTATCCTGCCGCGGATGACCTGTTGCGGGTTCGGCGCCGGGGAGTGGATCACGACATCGTGCTCTTCGCGCCACCCGCCGGCCCGGAGGCGACGACTCTGGCCTTTCGGGAATTGGTGCTGCTGCCCGAGGGCTGGCGCGTGGAGGCGACGGAGCCGGCGGCGTGCGGGCCGCAGACGGCGGGAGGGCTGGCCGTGCTGGACCAGACCGGATACCCGGTTGCCGAGTTTGTCGCGCCGGTTATTCGGGAGTTGCTGGCGCGCGAGCTTACCCACGACGATCCCCTTAAGGGCTCCTACACCGAGCGCCGGGTAGAGTCGGTAACGGGGTCGTATCACGTGGAGGCGACGGCAGGCGGCGTCTTCGTCGAGACCCGCGCTCCGCTCGCCTGGCTCCTGGATGCGGAGCGCGTCTACCCAGTGGTCGTTGATCCGACGGTGAACTGTTACCCGAGCGAGGTCGCCGGCTGGACGGGGTTCTCATACGACTCTTCCACGTGTTACTGCGGCGACAGCTCCTGCGGCGACAACGTCCGCTGGCGCGGGGGCGCGACCGTTCGCAAGGGCTGGATGTACTTCAACACGGTGTCCATTCCCGACGGGTCAACGATTAACGATACCGTGCTCTGGTACAACCTGGGGGAGCAGAACTGTCCTTACTACTATATGCGCGCCATGGCCGGCTTCACGACGTCGTGCGCGACGGTTTGGACTTACGAAACGACGGGCACCATCTACGTACATAAGAACTCCTGCCCTGTCACCGGCTGGAACTCCCATGATCTGGGGGCTACCGCCGACGCCGATTTGCAGGCCCGGCTCGGCAGCGACTACTTTGGCACCGCCTTCGACGAGTACGAGGCGGGGGATTACTACGCCACTGCTTACGGATACTATGGCAGCAACGATCCCTACGTCGTGGTTACCTACACAGCCGGCGCCCTGCCGGGTGACACCTGCGCCACCGCTCAGAATCTGGCCGGCCTCACCAGTCCCTACAGCGGCACGACTGCCGGCTATGCGGATGATCGCGTGAGCTGCTGGAACGGAGCGTCGGGCGGGCCCGACCGGTTCTTCTACTACGACGTGCCGAACTACTACACCATTGACATCTGGCAGTCGTACAACAACTTTGACTCAGTGCATGAAACCCGCCGAGGCGCCACGTGCCCGGGCGACACGCAGATCGCCTGCACGGATGACGACGACTACACCCACCACACCTGGACGAACACCACCGGCTCGACGCAGCGCGTGTGGTTCATCCTGGACGCCTACGGCAGTGGTTCGGGCGCTTTCACGCTGAACTGGACGGTGACCCCGATCGATCCGTGCAACTACGTCACGTCCATCGGCGGGTGCGGCTCCGGCTACACGCAGACGTACAATGGGAACGGCTCGGGGGTATGGGACATCGCGGCGTGCGGCTACAGTACGCCCGGCATCGAGAAGGTCTACAGCTTCGTGGCCCCGAGCACGGGCACCTACAGTATCCAGGTAGCAAGCGGCGGGTGCTGGGTGGACTACTTCTGGCGGGCGTCGTCATGCAGCAGTTCGGGCTGGAACTGCATACAGGACATCTACTCGGCGGGCACGTACGGCGCGATGTCGTGGACGGGAGGGACGACGTACTATATTCTGCTCGACGCGGAGACCACCTCGAGCTGTACGCACGAATTCTATATCAATTGCCCGGTGACCGCGCCGAACATCAGCGGCGTGTCCCCGTCCAGCGCCCCGGCCGGGGTGGGCAGCGCCGGGCCGGCGGGCAGCCTGGTGACCGTCACGGGGACGAACTTCGGCACCAAGGGCGCCAACGACCATATGCTGTTCTGGCAGAACGGTTCCAGCTACGCGTACGATGATACCTACATCGTGTCCTGGACCGACACCCAGATCCAGTGCTACGTGCCCGCTACCGCCAGCTCCAAGGACTGTGCCGTGTATAAGAACGGTACGTGGTCGAACCTCTACACGTTCGGGGTCACGTTCTCGTTCTGGTATCGCTGGCTCGATCAATCGATCATGCCGCTGGTTTACTATGTGAACCCGACCGCCTCCGGTGTCGATGCGGACACCACGCTGGCAGTGACAAGGGCCTCGCTACAAGCCTGGGAGAACGTGGCCAACACGTACCTGGACCACAACTATCGTGGTACCACAACGCGCGACGGCAGCAACCATAGCGACGGCTACAACGACATCACGTGGCGGACGGGCTGGCCGTATGACCCTGGGTACATCGCCCAGAGCACGATCTCGCTCAGCGGCAACATCATCGTCGAGACCGACATCGAGTGCAACGCCACGAACTTCACCTGGAGCGCAACCGGTGAGGCCGGTAAGATGGACATCCAGAACATCATGGCGCACGAGGGGGGGCATGGGTTTGTCGGCCTCAGCGACCTGTACGGTGTGCCCGACAACCAGAAGACGATGTATGGGTACTCGGAGACCGGCGAAACGTTCAAACGCGACCTTGCGGCCGAGGACATCGCCGGCTGCCAGTGGCTGTACCCGCAGACCGGCGCGTTCGCGCACGACGCCTGTGCGTCCGCCATCAACATCAGTTCCCTGCCGGCGTACGTTTCCGGCAAGAACTCGGCTCCGTATGCCACGGATGATTACACGAGCAGCACGTGCGACGGGCCGTACCGGAATCTATGGTGGAAGGTCACCGGCACCGGCAACGAGCTGGTGGCGACAACCTGCAGCGTAAACACGACGTTCGACACGGAGATCGCAGTGTTCGACGGCTGCGGGGGCGACCAGGTAGCGTGCAACGATGACTACTCCTGTACCTGGAGCGGCCTGCACTCAACGGCGCGCTGGTGCTCAGTGTACGGACAGACGTACTACATCTCCGTCGGCAGCTACTACCAGGCGTATGGGACGGGCTCCTTCGAGTTGTACGTGTACGAGGGTGAAGCCACGCCGGCCGCGCCGACCGGCGCGACCGGCGACCCGAGCACGCTCTGCCAGGGCGAGGCGACAACGCTCAGTTGCAGCGCGCCGGGCGCCGGGGCGGTGGACTGGTACAGCGGGAGCTGCGGGGGAACCTACGTCGGCACGGGCAACCCTCTTGCCGGCGTGGCACCCGCAGGCACCACGACCTACTACGCTCGGGCCCGCAATGCGACCAGCGGGTGTGCCAGCGTGGGTTGTGCCGGCGTGACCGTGGCCGTCAACCCGGTACCGAGCAACGATGCCTGCGGCGGCGCGGCCACGGTAACCCTGGACGTGCCCATGGCGGGCAACACCGCCGACGCCTGCTGCCACGGCGAGACGCTGGGGGACTGCGGCACCGGCGACGGCAGTGGCGGTGCTCTTTGGTACAAGGTCACCGGCAATGGCAACCAATACACGGCCAGTACCTGCAACGACGCGAACTTCGATACCAAGATCCGCGTCTACACGGACGGCTGCGGGACGCTGACGTGCGTCGGCGGCAACGACGATTACTATGGCACGCCGTCGTGCTCCGGCAACACGTCGTGGTACCAGTGGTGCACGGAGATCGGGCGAGAGTACCTCATCCTGGTGCACGGTTACAGCTCATGGGAGGGCACTTTCAATCTCACCGTCACGGATGACGACTGCTCCGCGCTTGACGACGACTGCAACTTGGGCACGTGTCAGCAGTCGGGCGGCTGGGGCTACTGCGTCGGTCAACCAGCCAATGAGGGTGGCCCCTGCGGCGACCTGGGGAACACGGACTGTGACAACCCCAACACCTGCAACGCCGGCACCTGCCAGCCGAATCACGAGCCCTACGGCACCGGCTGTACGGGCGACGGCAACGTCTGCACGGACGATATCTGCGACGGCGCCGGCAGTTGCACCCATCCGCACAACTCGGCGCCCTGCGATGACGGCGTCTTCTGCAACGGGACGGACACCTGCACGGGCGGAAGCTGCTCTGTACACAGCGGCGACCCGTGCAGCGGCGGCCCGGAGTGCAACAACGTCTGCAACGAGGGCGCCGGGAACTGTTACGCGGCTTGGGGTACGGGCTGCACGGACGACAGCAACGAGTGTACGAATGACGTCTGCGACGGGGCGGGAGCCTGCGTCCATCCCAACGCCCCGGACGGAACAGCCTGTGGTGATCCGGGCAACACCGATTGCGACAAGCCGGACACGTGCAACGGCGTCGGTGCCTGCCTGTCCAACTACGAACCGTACGGCGCCACCTGCACCGGCGACGGCAACGACTGCACGAGCGACCTCTGCAACGGTACCGGGAGCTGCATTCACCCGGCCCTGCCGGATGGGACCGGTTGCCCGGACGACAACGACCCCTGCACGGACGACGAGTGTCTCGCGGGAATCTGCGAGCACACCGACAACAGTCCGACGGCGCCCACGGGCGAGCAGGTGACCCCGGCCTGGGTGTGTCCGGGCGGGCCCGCCAGCCTCTCGGCCACCGTGGGCCCGGCCCAGGCGCTCGATTGGTACACCGGCGGCTGCGGCGGCACCTTCGTCGGCACCGGCAACCCGCTCACTGTGTATCCAATTACCACGACCGTCTACTACGCCAGGGCCCGCGACGCAACGACCCAGTGCGAGAGTGCCGCGTGCGTGACGGTGACGGCCACGGTGGACAGCGAGGCCCCGTGGTTCACATTCACGCCTGCGAACATCCAGCAGAACGCCGATGCGGGCGGCTGCGCGGCGGTGCTCTCGATCAGCCCGGCCACGGCGGCGGATACCTACGACACGAATGTGCAGGTGACCTCCGAACGCAGCGACAACCCCGCGCTGAGCCTGACGGATCCGTTCCCCGCGGGCGTAACCACGGTCACCTGGACGGCCAGCGATGATTGCGGGCACAGCCTGCAACACCATCAGTACGTGACCATCAACCCTTACAACGACCTGATCGTCACGACCCAACTGCTGGCCGTCGGCGGCGGGAGCCTGACGCGTTGCATTTCATTCGAGTTGTTCGACTGCGGCGGCGCCACGGTACCCTTCAGCGAGGACGTGCTCTTCACGGCCGGCACCAGCGCGTCGGTGAACCTGGAGGTGGCCTGCGGCGATTACGACTGCCTCATGGCCCAGGATGAACTGCACACGCTTACGCGGCGCCTGGGCCGCAACGTCGGGCTCAACATCGTGGGCACGGATTACGTGGCCGGCTTCACCGGCACCACGCACGGACTCATCGGCGGGGACCTGTACGATGACAACTGGATCGACATCATCGACTTCGGCCTGTACGTGAACCGTTGGGCGACGCATTACGACAGTAACGCCGACACGTTCGACGACGGGCACACCCCTTGCAGTTGGAACCCGACGCCGGGCGGGCCGTACCATGCGGACGTCAGCGGGAACGGCGTCGTGGACGATGATGACTATACGTTTATCTACATCGCGTTCCTGACGACGGGCGAGGACGATTGCTGCCGCGCGTTCGGTCCCTCCGGCGCAGAGGGCGAGGGGCCCATCGCGGAGATTTCGGTTGCGCAGCTCGTTGAGCGCGGACTGGGCGAGTTGGTCATCGCCGATCTCAATCACGACGGCTGGGTGGATCAGGCGGACATGGGGGCATTCCTGGAGGGCGCCCGGCCGATGAGGGTGGCGCCGGTTCTGCGACCGGTGGTGACACCGTAGCGGGAGAAGGCGGGGCCTTCGGTCGGCACGCCGTCCCGCGGCGGGCCGCCGGAAAGCGGGAGCGGGAAGGGAGACGTGCTTGAAGGGGCAAGTGCCGCGCGTGCGTCACCCCCTTCAGACGACGGCAGCGTGGGGAAGACACTGCGAAATCGACCCTCCCCCGGGGTGCTTGCTTGTTGGGGGCGGGTAAGGCATTGCGCTGGAGAGCGGAGAAGAGACACCGGACTTGGAGGAAGGACAATGAGAAGAGTATGTGTACTGTTTGGGACGCTACTGGTACTTGCGGTAGCGGGACGGGTCTGGGCGCACCCCGTGTTGACGCTGACGCCCGACGCGGGCTGCTACAACACGACCGACCACAAGGTAGTGACCGTTACCATCGCGCTGACCGGCGATAAGGTCATTGTGGGCGGTCAGTTCTTTCTGTCGTATGACACGACGAATCTCGATTATCAGAGCATCGTGGTGGGGAGTGCTCCGTTCACCCGCGAAATCTACAAGGTGGTGAACGAGGGAGCCGGAACGATCGACTACGCGGTCGGCGTGGTCAACAACACCCCCGGCGCGATGTCCGGCACCATGGCCACGATCACGTTCTGGGCCACGGCGGAAGTCTGCACGACCGCAAACCCCGTCGAGTTCCGCAGCAGCGGACCGCCGTGGACGACCCTGATCGACGCCAACGATGTCTTCTACCGCGTGCCCGACAGCAACTTGACGCTGAACAACCTGGCGGCCATCACTGTCGACGGCACCAGCCCGACCATCAGCGGCTGTCCGGGCAACATCACGGTCAGCAACGACGCCGGCAACTGCTCGGCTGTGGTAACCTGGACGGCGCCCACGGCGTCCGACAACTGCGCCATCCAGTCCTTCACCTCAAACTACGGCCCGGGCGCGACCTTCCCGGTGGGTACCACGACGGTGACCTACACGGCCACGGATACCTGCAATCTGACGGCTACGTGCAACTTCGACGTGACGGTCAACGATACCGAGGCCCCGGAGATCACCACCTGCCCGGCGGACCGCACGCTGTACGTGGACGCCGACTGCGAAGCGCTGGTGCCGGACCTGACCACTGAGGTGATGGCGGGCGACAACTGCGACACCAACCTCACGGTCACGCAAAACCCGTTGGCTGGCGCGATCGTCACTACGGGCACCACCGTGGTGACCATCACGGTGACGGACGACTTCGCCAACGTCGATACCTGCACCGTGACCCTGACGGTGGCGGACAACACGCCCCCGGAGATCACCGGCTGCCCGGATGATATCACGGTGAACGCCGATGCCGGCGGGTGCACGGCCGTGGTGACATGGACTGCGCCCTCCGCGGCTGACAACTGCGGCATCCAGTCGTTCACGTCCGACTGGGATCCGGGCAACACCTTCCCCGGCGGCCCGACCGTAGTGACCTACACGGCCACTGACATCCATGAGAACATCAGCACGTGTTCGTTCACGGTCACGGTGCTGGCGTTCAACGACTTCCTGTTGGACATCGAGATCCAGGGCAGTCTCGATGCCGCGATTGAACGGTGCGTCCTGTTTACGTTCAACGACTGTGCCGGGCACGCCTATTCGTTCGAGAAGGAGGTGTCCTTCGCGGCCAGCGGTCTGGCGCAGGACGTGCTGCTGACCGAGGAACTGGCCTGCGGCAACTACACCTGCGTGACGGCCGAGGACGAGCTGCACACCATCCAGGTGCGGGTCGATCTCACCCCGGACGGCGGCCAGTACGTTGCGGACTTCACCGGCGCCAACATGCTCTACCAGGGCGATCTGTACAATGACAACTGGGTCGATATCATCGACTTCGGTGTCTTCGCCAATCGCTGGGGTACCCACCCACCCGTGAACACCGACTGCGCCACGACGGGCTTCCATGCGGACATGTCCGGCAATGGCACGGTGGACGATGGCGACTTCACGTTCATCCAGCTCAACTTCCTGCTGGAGGGTGATGGCCCCTGCTGCGTGCCGTTCGCGCCAGGTGCACCGCAGGGCATGCCGCTGATGGAGATCTCCGTGGCGGAGCTTGTCGCCCGCGGGTTGGGTGAGCTGGCCAACGCCGACCTCAACGGTGACGGCCTGCTGAATACGACCGACGTGATGCTGTTCGCCGCCGGTCAGCGGCCCCGGCCGCCGCAGACGGTGACACCGCAACCGGTTACCCCGCAACCGGGCATGCAACCCACCCCGGTCCAGCGCGGGCTTCCCACGGCGGTTCCGGAGCGCATTGCGCCGTAGGTAGCGACAACCGGCGCGGGTCCGGGCGGCCTCAGCGTCGCCCGGACCCGCTGCCCGAACGTGTGCGGAAGAGCACCTGCCCTGCTTGCGTCTTTGCCCGAATGGGCCGGAGCGTTAGACTGGCGGGGCACCAGCATGATCGAGTGGACGCCCACGCGGAGGAGGAGGCCGAATCGGGCGTCCCAAGAGTGACGGATCTGGAGCGGCGTGGGCGTCGCAAGCCGTCCATGCCGCTCCACCCCGTCCACCACGGTGAAGCAACGCGGAAGGAGCGAGGTTCAAACGATGCAACCGGTTAAGACGTATGCGATGCTGGCGGCGATGTTGTGCATCGGGAGTGCGCTGGGAACGGCGGCGGCCTTGGCCGACGACCCGCCGCCGTACATCCCGGTGAACCTGGAATGGCGCCCGGCCTGGCAGATGGTGGCACCGGGCAGCGCGGTCCAGATCGGGCTGTACGCCGTCGCCGACAGCGAGGAGGAAGAGCAGAAGATATCGGCCGCTCGCGTGCTTTTCGGATGGGACCCCGCCTATCTACTGCTGGAGGGGCTCAATCAGTCGGGGGCCGCCCCGTTGATGGTCTCGACGTTCCCCCAGAACGACCCCTACGGCCTCAATGAGGCGAACGGGAGCGTCCCGTACCGTCCCCTCGATGGAGACGGGTACTACCAGGCTTGGGCGATGCTCGGAGACAACCTGTATGCCACGCCGGCGGGCACGCTGTTGACGACCTTCGTATTCACGGCCATGGACTACACGGCCGGAACGACGCTGGAGATCTTCGAGACGGCCGGTAACCCGCCGGGGACGAGTGCGGTGTTCGATGGCAACTGGGCGAACCGCAACATCCTGGCCGAGCGGGGTTGCGCGATGGTCGTCATTCCGGAGCCCGCGACGGTGCTCCTGTTGGCGACCGGTTGCCTGCTGTGGCGACGCCGGCGGTAGCGCAGCGACGCGGAGACTTGTCAGCCGGGCACGGCCGTGCCGACCATGCAGCCCGACGCGTAAAGTCAGCGCGGGCAGGCCCCTCGGGCGGGGTCCGCCCGCTTCTTCTGCGCTCGTAGTCTCGTGAAGCGGAGAGGTACGAACGGGTCGTGACCAGAGTGACGCGCGCACTGCATAGGACCACGCCAACGCGAAACCAACGTGGTACGCCTAAGCCAGCCGCGGGCGACTGCCGGCATGCCGCGGGGACGTCCGCGCACGCCAATGGGAGGGCGTGGCGGCGCTGCGCTTGCCCATGCCACCCGCATTGGAGCGGCGGTTTCGCAAACGTGTGGCGCTGTTTGGCGTCCATGTGCACCGCGGCGGCCCTGCTGGCCGGAGCAGCCGCTGGGTCGGCAGGCATTGAGCAATCTCGCGGCGGCTTACCGCACCCACGCGTTGCGGCGGTCCCGCCGCCGCCGAACGGTCCCCACGCGGGGTTGATGACGGCCCCCGGTTCGATGGGCGTGGACGGCCACGGTGCCGGTGACACGGGACCGTTGCCCGGAGGCGACGTCCCCACCCTGCTCCTTCGTCTGAGCGACGATGGAGGTTACCTTTGCACCGCGCCCGGAGCGGAGTTCAGCGTAATCCTGTCCTTGCGCCATCCGCCGGGGCCGGTGGTCGGCTACCAGGCGTTCGTGCGTTTCGACGCCGACGACGTGACGTTTGTGCGGGGCACGTATTCCCATCCTGACCCGTTCGCCGTCCTCTTCGCCTACCCGATCGCGGCCGTCGATGGGCAGATTACCCTGGCGGCCGGCATACTCCCCGGTATCCAGCCGCCCCTGACGCACGACGCCGACCTCGCCACGCTGACGTTTCTGGCGATTTCCGGCGCGGTGCCCACGGTCGTCGAGCTACCGTCGCACAATCCGCCGTCGCGTCTCATTCTCAGCGACGACACTCTGGTGCTCCCCAGGCTGGTCGACTCACCGTGGATCGTTCCGGTCAACGGTCCTCCCGATCCATGCGGCTGCTTCCGGCCTGACGTGAACACCGACGGGCGCGTCGATGCGGACGATTTCGGCCTGCTGTGGGAGTGCCTTAGCGGACCGCAGGTGACACCGCCCGCCGGCGGATGCGACTGTGCGGACCTCGATGCCGATGGCGACGTCGACCTGGCCGACGTGGCCCGGCTGCAATGGGCATTCTCCGGCTGAGGGCGCTTCGCCCTGTTCCGCGAGCCCGGTAGCGACGCTGCGACACGCGTGCGTGCAAACACGCGTCGGCGGCGTTGAGGCTCGACCGCTCCCCGACGGTCGCGGCTAGCCACCGCCCCGCGTTGCCTCCTCGACGACGCGGATTTCGTCGTCTGTCAGACCGTAGAGCTCGTAGACAAGCCGGTCGATCTGTCGGTCGGTGGCGTCGATCTGGCGCTCGAGGGCGGTCCGCTTGTGCGGGGTCTTCGCCGCGGGAAGGGCCTGGTGCAGGTCGAGCATCGTCTGGACGAGGGTGACGAGGCGGTGGTAGCGTCCTCGCGGGCGCGGGGCCGCACGACCGGGAGGGCAAACCGGGAGACTGCGCGTTTCCTTCAAGACGATCTTCGGAAAATCGTCACGTTGAGCGATAGTCGACTTATGCAGGAAATACCAGGACAGAAGTCGGCTGTTAAGGATACCAAGCAAGTACCTGAGATCGGGCGCACCGGGAAGGGCGAGCACCGATTGCATCGACTTGTTCGTCACGAAGTCTTGTGATACCATGACAGCTTGAATTCGGAATTTCCGGCTGATGAGCTCGCGGAGCAGAAGCCGAGGTCCGGTGAAGTACCGTTCCGGCTTCGGCTCCGCGAGGGTATCGTCAAACTGAATGAACGCCGGCGGCCCCGGTTCGTAGGTGTATCTGCGCACGGTCCCGGTGAACGCCGGGCGCGCGTGTCGGCCCCGCGAACGCCCCGTGAGCGAAAACGGTGTGACGCCTCGCTGGATGTCAGCGAAAGTGCTGAACGGGCGAGCGACGCTCTCAATCTTGCCGAGGATGGATGTAGCCGCGTCATCTGCGCAGGTCAGATACTCGTCCCTGTTGTGCGCGAGCCACCGCGTGAAGTCTGCCGCAAGGTAGTCCTCGTCTATCTCCGAGCTCTCCGAAATCCGATGCCGCTTCGGGAACGTTCGGAGTCTGACCGGACACGGCACGGTCCGTGGCCACTGGAGACGGTCCGCACGCTTGGCCAGGACAAACATAGTCGTGTCAACCCAGGCGCGAAAGACATCGTACGGGAGGTTCACGAAAACTCGCGGATCCGTGGTACAAGCGAGCAGCCGACGTAGAGGCGAGAAATCCGCGCCGCTGTACCAGCCGGTCGGGGTGATGAACGCGATCAGCCCCCCAGACTTCGCCAGACGAACCGCCTGCTCTATGAAGAGGGCGTAGCTGTCCACCCCTGAAGAAACGCCTTCAAAGCGACTTCGCAGATACAGAGACTCAGGCGCGCTGATTGCGGCTCCATACGGCGGGTTTCCGATGACCGCGTCGAAGCCGCAATCGGGGTCGGGGGCCCGGGACTGGGGAGTGGGGACTGGGGACTGGGCGCCTGCAACCCGAGCCCCGGAACCTGAGCCCCTGCCGCCCGGGCCTGACCCCCGAAACACCTCTGGGAACTCAGTCTTCCAGTCGAAGACGTTGATGCGCAGGCGCTCGTCCTCGTCGAACATGTTCAATTGCTGCCCGTTGTAGAAGTCCGGGCCGATCAGCGAGTTGCCGCACTTGATGTTGCGGTTCAGGTCGGGCAGGGCCCGTTCGTGGAAGAGCCGGAGCGTCGAGTCGATCGTCTCGCCGGTCTCGCCCTCCAGCACCTTCAGCAGCAACGACAGCTTGGTCGTCTCGACGGCCTGCGGATCGATGTCCACGCCGTAGATGTGGTTCAGCAGAATCCGCTTCTTTTCCTGGATGGTGAGGCGCCATTGACCGCCGGCGGCTTGGTAGATGGGAAGCGACGAACGGCGGGAGGCCTTGTCCGCAGATGACGCAGATTGACGCAGATTACATACCTGTGATGCCGGCTGCTGATCTGCGTTAATCGGCGAAATCTGCGGACCCGATCCGGGCATCTGGGCGACGTACCAGTCGCGGTGCCAGTCCAGCAGGTACTGGTACGCGCCCAGCAGGAACGATCCCGAACCGCAGGCAGGGTCGAGAATCCGCAGCCTGGAAATCGGGCCTAGGGGCTCGGGGTCAGGGGCTGGGCGGGGTTTCTTCGCAGGGCGGCGATGAGCGCGTTCAGGAGTTTTCCCACGCGCTGACAGAGATCCCAGATCGGCACGACGGCTTCCCGTTTCACCAAGTCGAGCCGCACCGCCAACGTCAGATGAGTCTCCAACTCTGCCAGCGAGCCCCGCGCCATGGAGAGGTGATGAAGGTAGTCGCCCCGGTGCGTCCGGCTGTGCCCCTCCGCGACGTTCGCCGGAATCGAGACGGCCGCTCGTTGGATCTGACTGGCCAGTCCGAAGCGCTCCTGCGCCGGCAGCGCTTTCGCCACACGGTAGACCTGCTCCACGAGGTCCATCGCTCTCTGCCACACTTCCAGGTCGCGGTAGTGCTTGACGGCCATCGGCCTCGTCTCCCAAACCCCCACTCCCTGACCCCCGACCCCGAGTCCCGAGTCCCGAACCCCGTTCTTCGAGCAGCTTGCCGACCGTGTTCCTCACGATGTAGTCGACGATGTAGGTCGGCGTGTAGTACACGCCGCCGGCCTTGCGAACCTCGGGCTTCTCCTCGACCTTGGCGTGGTGGCCTTTCGTCAGGCGGATCACCTTGCCCAGGAACTGCTCATAGACGTGCCCCAGAATCTCCGGCGGTAGGACGGAGAACTCGTAGGGGCTGTCGGGGTAGTACAGGCCGCGAAGCACGTCCTTGAGCACGCGGTCATCAAGTTGCAGGCCCAGTGTCAGCTCATCGATTGCCCCGCGCCCGAACTCAGGTGTGAAGTAGAACAGCCCGGAGTTGTAGCGTTCATCGGCGCGGCGGAAGATCGCGCCCAGGCGCTCGTAGACCTTGTCCCCGTTGAGCAACCCCTGGAGTTGCCCGTAGCGCTCGATGCCCCGGTCTTCGCACAGGCGCAGGAAGACGACCCGGTCGATGGTGCGCTGGACGGCAAAGTTGAGGTCGCGGACCGATAAGTCCGGATTACGCAACGCGAAGTTCTGCGCCAGCATCTCCCGCCAGAGCTCGATCTCCCGGAGAAACTCGGCGTCCACCTCGGCCGTGCCGCGCTTGCGTTTGTTGGATTCGGCGTATTGGTCGAAGGCACCCTTAAGGACGGCCTCCTTGGCGAACAAGCCGCTGATCCAATCCCAGTGGGCGGCGTATTGATCGCAGGTGCAGTAGAAGACGCGGGCCGTGGCGGGCTTGTCCGTTGGCGCAGGGCGGATGCGGCAGTCGTAAACCGCGAACTCCTCGAAGTCCGTCAGGACGGAGAGGGGCAGCTTGCTGGTCCAGGCGTAGCGACGGAGTTGATAAGCCGCCTCCGGATCGCTACTCAGGGCGACCGCCGGCTTCTTCGCCTCGACGAAGAACTTGCGCGTGCCGCCGATGCGGAAGCAGTAGTCGGGTGCCTTGGTGGCCCCGCCGATCTTGATGGCGTCCTCGTGGATGACGTCCTTGTAGGCTTCGGCCAGCCCGCCCTCGTTGTCCACGTCCCAGCCGAGGGCTTCGAAAAAGGGGTCGATGAACTCGCGGCGCACCTGGGTCTCATGGTAGCCTGGCGAGCCATACGCTTCGCGGTTGCGCGCGAAGCGCTCCGCCAGCTCCACCACCGTGGCCGGGCAGGGCGATTGCGCTTCGCGCTCTGAGGTGCTCACGGCAGGGAGAATAGCAGGCGTCGCGCCGGGCTTCAACGCCTGGGCGACACGGCGCAGGAGCCAGCGGGAGCGCCGGTTGTCACTGTGCCAGTTCGTCCGGCAGATCGGCGAGGAAGTCTTCGAGGGGCAGCAGGCCGGTCTCGGCCAGGTCGGCTTCGAGTTCCTCGTCCAAGCCGAGGACGGTCTCGCCGGAGGCGGCCAACTCGCCTTCCGGACGCAGCAGAATGGCGCGGGCAATCTCCGCCCGCTCGATGAACGTAGGCATGTCGCGCAGCCGCCCGTCCATGTCGCCGGCGCAGCAATCCTCGATCAGACGCGCGACCGACATCGGCAGTTCCGCGCCGGCCGACTCCCCCGCCCGCGTGCGCAGCAGACCGGCGCGGGTGGGGGCGTCCAGGTTGATCGTCTGGTTCATTTGCGTGGGCACCGGACGGCCTGTGAGTACCCGATGCAGGGCCGCCCCCAGCCCGAACACGTCGGTCCGCTGGTCCAGCCGCTCCATCCGCACCTGCTCCGGTGCGATGTAGTCCGGGGTCCCCTGAATCTTGGTCTTGGCCTCTCCCAGCCGCGAGCTTTGCCCGAAGTCGATGAGCTTCACCTGGTCGTTGGGCATCAGCAGGATGTTGCCCGGCTTTAAGTCGGCATGCACGTACCCGGCGCAGTGCATGGCGTGGAGCCCCTCGGCCGCCCGGACGAACACCCGCAGCATGTCCGGGATGCCGCGCGGCGCCTTCCCATCGGTCAAGGGCACGCCGTCCACGTACTCCATGAACAGCATCGCGCCGCGCAGCCGGAAGCGCTGGCGGATCATCCGCAACTCGTACACCTTGCGAATGGCGGGATGGTCGATCAGTGACCCGATCGTGTACTCCGCCCGCAGCAGATTGGCTATGCGCACGTCCTCGGGCGACTGAATCTTGACGATCTTAACGGCGTAATCTCGCCCCGTGCGCATACACCGGGCACGATAGATGCGCGACTGGGCACCCGTCCCGAGCTTCTCTAGAAGCCGGAAGTTTGGGATGTCAAGTGTCAATTCCCACCCTCAACAGACAGTGCAAGCTGCCGGACGCTCCGCAGCAGGAGGAGCCCGAGTGAACCCCCAGGGCGCATCCAAACGTGCATCGGCAGTTCGCTGCCGTCCCAGACACCTCCAGCGGAGTCGTCAAGCCGTCCGGATCGCCGCGCCGCAGTCTTGGCGCGGTCGGTCCACACGATCAGCAGGCCTGGGGAGGGCAGAAAGCGGCGAACAGGTATGGGGACGAACGAATGATTGCGTACGGAAAGATTGTCTTCCGCTGTCTGCACATCCCCAACAAATCCAGTATAGGAACACGGAACCCGATGGTCAAATCCAGGCTGGTTATCGGACTTCAGCCAGGGCGTGGGCCGCGTCCGGGGGGATGCTTTGCGGCGCGCCCTGGACGTCTTCCGGGGTGCGGGTCAGGGTCAGTGCTACCAACTCCGGGGGGCAATTGATGCGGATGCGTACCGGCCCCGAGAGACCGACCCCGGCCGTGACGTGGACCAGCGTGCCATTCAGGCGGTGCAGCCCCTGGGATGCCCTCAGCGGGATGCGATCGTGATTGAAGAGGCAACCGAGCTTGGTGAAGCGGATCTGGCCCCCGTGGGTATGCCCGGACAGTAGCAGGAGGACCGAGCCTGGCCGAATGCGGTAGACGGCCGAGGGGTAGTGGGTCAGCAGGATGGTCGGCAACGAAAGCGCGGGGTGGGGCAACGCGAGTTGCGGGTTGCCATCTCGGCGTGACCACTGGGCGAGGCCGGCAACGGCCAGCGTTTGCCCGCGAACGCGCAGCGGTTCCCACTCGTCGAGCAACAATCGGAACGGCAGGTTGGGGTGGGTCGCCATCGCTCGGCCGTCGTGGTTGCCGGGCACCGCGAACACCGGGACGCGTCCTGCCACCGGCTCAAACACGCGGCAGATCAGGTGGGCTACCTTGCGCCAGCGCCGCGTACGGGGTGCCAGGTCGCCGGTAACGGCCACGAAATCAACCGGGGTTTCGGCGAGCAGACGCTGGGTGTGCGTGAGTACGTCAGTCCATCCGCGCACGTGCAGGTCCGAGAGGTGCAGGATGCGGAGCCCCACGAGGGCCTCCGGCAGATGCGGGACTGCAACGGACCGGGTGCGCACGACCAGTGTCCCGTGCCGAACGTCGTCCACCTCGGACGGTGCGAACACGATGGTACCGGTGTCGGTTATGGTCATCGGGCATACATCGGCAGGCCCACCGTGGCCCGTGCAGCGTGTCCCGGTGCGGGCCACGTGTTGGCGGCGTCCGGGAGGCCGACGTCGCGGGCGGGCCTGCTTAGACAATCTACGTCGGCCGGTGGCCGGCGGTGCGGTGGGGGTAGAGCGTGGGCGGCGAGGTGAGGGCTGCGGGCGGCAAGCGGCGGTCCCGCTGTTCCGGGACTGCGCCGTCTGGGTTGTGTCGGCACAGGTGCCTTACTATGATCCTGGAGTCTCAACAAGCGGGCGACCGGCGTGGGTTGGGCATTCGGGCCGGTCTTCGGGCGGTTCCCGGCAACAGATAGAGGACCGGCGGACGCACGGTCGTGCTTACCCCCGGGGCAACACGAGAAGGCGCGGCATGGGCCCGTCCTGCCGGGCGACCGGTCCGAGCGCCTGGATGAGTGTGCGTGCGGCTTTCCCGGCGGGTGGCCAGGGGGCGGTCACCAGCGCTGTCCGGTGCCGCTTGCGACAGGCCGTGCCGGCGGAGGCTCTCGTTGGTATCGGGGCGGTCCACGACGGCCACGCGGTGCCGGCCACATCGCCCCGCGGGACACCCGGTGAGGGAGTCGTTGGGGACCATGAGCGTGCCTAGCGCGGAACAGCAACGTCAGCGGCGGACCGTGGAGACAATCGACCTGGCGGACGTGACGGTCCGCTTCTCCGGTGATTCCGGCGACGGGATGCAGCTTGCCGGGACGCAGATGACGAACACGTCGGCGATTTTCGGCAACGACGTGTGCACCTGGCCGGACTACCCCGCGGAAATCCGCGCGCCGGTGGGCACGCCGGCGGGCGTCAGCGGGTTTCAGTTGCATTTCGGTTCGCACAAGCTGCGCACGCCGGGCGACCGCGTGCAGGCGTTGGTGGCGATGAACCCGGCCGCCCTGAAGGTAAACCTGGCGGATCTGGAGCCGGGCGGCATCCTGGTTGTCAATGAAGACGCGTTTACCGCGGGCAACCTGAAGAAGGCGGGGTACACGTCCAATCCCCTGGACGACGGCTCGTTGAGCGGCTTCCGCGTGCACCGGGTGCCGATCGAGCGGCTGAACGCCGAGGCGGTGGCAGACACGGGGCTGACCGGCCGGGCGGTGGGACGCTGCAAGAACTTCTTCGCGCTGGGGCTGACGTACTGGCTCTACGATCGTTCGATGGAGCCGACGCTCAAGTGGATCGAGGAGAAGTTCGGGACGCTGCCGGCGGTGGCGGCCGCCAACGCCCGGGCGCTCAAGGCGGGCTACTACTTCGGCGAAACGGCCGAGATGTTCGAGGCGCGCTACTTCGTGCGCAAGGCCACCCTGCCGCCCGGACGCTATCGCCGCGCCACCGGGAATGAGGCCTTGGCATTGGGGCTGGTGACGGCCGCCCGGCTGGCGGGCAAGACCCTGTTCTATGGCAGCTACCCGATCACGCCGGCCAGCGACATTCTGCATGAGCTGTCGCGGCTGAAGCACTACGACGTGCGCACGTTTCAGGCGGAGGACGAGATTGCCGCGGTGACCTCATGCATCGGGGCGGCCTACGCCGGCGCCATTGCGGTGACGGGCACCAGCGGGCCGGGGCTGGCGCTGAAGGGTGAGGCGATCGGACTGGCCGTGATGACGGAGCTGCCGCTCGTGGTCATCGACGTACAGCGGGCGGGGCCGAGCACCGGCATGCCGACCAAGCCGGAACAGGCCGACCTCAGCCAGGCGCTGTGCGGGCGACACGGTGAGTCGCCGGTCTGCGTGCTGGCGGCGGGCACGCCGGCCGATTGCTTTGACCTGGCCATAGAGGCCGTGCGCATCGCCACCGAGTTCATGACGCCCGTGGTGCTGCTCAGCGACGGCTACATCGCCAACGGGGCGGGGCCGTGGCGGGTGCCTGAGCTCAGCGCCCTGCCGATGCTGACCGTCAGGCACCCCAAGGCCGGGGAGCCATTTGAGCCGTACCAGCGTGATGAGCGACTTTCCCGACCGTGGGCGCTGCCGGGCACGCCGGGATTGCAGCACCGCGTCGGCGGGCTCGAGAAGACGGATATCACCGGGCACGTGTGCTATGAGCCGCAGAACCATGAGCACATGGTCCGCCTGCGGCGGCAGAAGATCGACAATATCGCGCGGACGCTGCCGCCGCTGGAGGTGCTGGGGCGGCGGGACGCGGAGCTGGTGGTGGTCGGCTGGGGCAGTACGTATGGGGCGATCACCACGGCCGTTGAACATTGCCAGGCGGAAGGCCTGAGCGTTTCGTCGATTCACCTGCGTTACCTGGACCCGCTGCCACCGGAGTTGGGCACGCTGTTGCCGCGTTTCGGGCGGGTGCTGATTCCGGAGAACAACCTGGGCCAACTGCGCCGCCACCTGCGGGCGGAGCTGCCGGTGGACCCGCTGGGGTTCAACAAGGTCCAGGGCAAGCCATTTGCGGTGGGGGAGATCGAGGCGAAGATCCGCGAGGTGTTGAAAGGAAAGTAAGAGTCATGCCGGCGGACGTTACCCTGCCGCAGCTTACGGCGAAGGACTACGCCAGCGACCAGGAAGTGCGCTGGTGTCCGGGCTGTGGGGATTATGCGATTCTGGCGCAGATGAAGAAGGTGCTGGCCGAGGTCGGCATCCCGCGGGAGAAGCTCGTGTTTGTGTCCGGTATCGGCTGCTCGAGCCGGTTTCCGTACTACCTGGAGACGTACGGGCTGCACGGGATTCACGGGCGGGCCATGGCCGTTGCCACCGGCGTGCGGGTCGCCAATCCGGACCTGTCGGTGTGGGTGGTGACGGGGGACGGCGACGGGCTGAGCATCGGCGGCAATCACTTCATTCACACGATGCGGCGCAACGTCGATGTCAAGGTTCTGCTTTTCGACAACCGCATCTACGGCCTGACGAAAGGACAGTACTCACCCACCAGTCCCCAGGGCAAGAAGACGAAGTCGACCCCGCTGGGTGCCATCGACTATCCGCTGCACCCGCTTTCCGTGGCCATCGGCGCGGAGGCGACGTTCGTCGCCCGCACGATCGACGTGAACGTCAAGCACCTGGCGGAGGTGCTTAAGCGGGCGGCCGAGCACAGGGGCACCGCGTTCATTCAAATCTACCAGAACTGTGTCATTTTCAACGACGGCGCGTTCGAGTACGCGACGGATAAGCCCACCAAGGACGACACCACCCTCTACCTCGAGCACGGCAAGCCGCTGTTGTTCGGCCGGGACCGCAGGCAGGGCATTCGGCTCAACGGCATGACACCCGAGATCGTGACGCTCGGTGAGGGCGTCACCGAAGCCGATCTGCTGGTGCACGACGAGAAAGCGGACGACCCGAGCCTGGCGTATCTGCTCAGCCGCATGCACCACCCGCAATTCCCCGAGCCGATGGGCGTGTTCCGCTGCGTGCAGCGCCCGACCTACGAGGACCTCCTCATGGGTCAGGTGCAGTCGGCGATCGAAGCCCACGGCCCCGGCAAGCTGGAGGACCTCTTCGCCGAAGGCGAGACCTGGGACGTGAGCTGACGGGTGGGCCCGGGCCGCCTGGGTTTCAGCGCTGACCTTGTAGCCGTCCGCTCTGCGCCTTATCCTGCCCGCCATGCGGCCGACTTGCCCCGCAGGCTCGTCGGGAGAGTCGAGTGGACAGGGGCGCAGGAGTGCTCGCCATGGCCAAGCGGCGAAAGGCCCGTTCCCCCGAGCCCGAGGTCTCAGGCCCCGTGAAGGGCGACTTCATCGCCCCGCCGGAGGCATCGGAGACGGACGAGCGCGAGGACGCTCTGCCGCGGCAAGAGGAGTTCTGGCGCCCGCCGGTGCGGTTCGGCAGCGTCCCGGTGGAGAAGGAGCCGCTGGGCTGGGACCGCCGGCGCGGCTTCCGCAAGCTCTTCCCGCATGTGCCGCTGCCGTTTCAGGTCATCGAGCGGGTGACCTTCGGCCATCCCGAGCTGGAGCCCAACCGCCTGTTCTGGGGCGACAACCTGCACGTCATGCGGCAGCTTCCGTCGGAGAGCATCGACCTGATCTACATCGACCCGCCGTTCTTTTCCGGCCGGCAGTACAACGTCATCTTCGGCGACCAGAACGAACTCCGCTCCTTCTCCGACATCCGGGAAGGGGGCATGCCTGGCTACCTCATCTGGCTCAACGCCCGGCTCTACGAGATGAAACGGCTGCTCAAGAAAACGGGGAGCATCTGTGTTCATCTTGATTGGCACGCGGTGCACTATGCGAGGGTCGAGTTGGACAAGATATTCGGCCATGGCTGCTTCAGGAACGAGGTCGTCTGGTACTACTACAACAAGATGCATGATCGTCGCAAACGCCTGTTACCGCGAGCACATGACGCGATCCTCGTGTTCGGTAAGACATCGGAAGCTAAGTACAACCAGGTCGAGATCCCGCTTGAGCAGCCAGTCAAGAGACTCGCTCGAAAGAAAATCGGCGGTCGCGCGGTCAACGCCCGTGATGAAGACGGCAACCTACTTTACATCACGAAGAGCTCGCGGGCCCTGGATGATGTATGGCGAATCTCAATGCTGCAGCCCGCGGACAAGACCTATCGAATTGGTTATCCCACCGAGAAGCCACCGCGACTGCTGGAATGGTTAATCAAAACTTCAGCTACGAAGGGGACACGGTCGCCGATTTCTTTTGCGGCGGTGGTGTTACGCCATTCGCGGCTCAGGCGCTCGCTCGCCGCTGGATCGCCTGCGACCAGTCGCGGGTGGCGGTGGCGATCACGGCCGACCGCCTGGCACGCGGGGCAGAGCAGTTGATGCTCGACCACGTGACCGTGCCGATCCCGGACTTCACGATCGAGCACTGGGGGGTGTACGAGTCGCGGCGGCTGGCGGAGATGCCGCCGGAGCAGTTCCGGGCGTTCGTCCTCCGCTGCTTCGGGGCCGTGCCGGAGGAAATGGACAGGATTAACAAGATTCACAAGATCAGAAACCAAAATCCTGTAAGTCTTGTAAATCCTGTCCATATTCATGGCTACAAGGGCGCGATACCGGTCTGGGTGGGCGAGCCGGACCAGAAGAAGGGCGTCACCGCGCAGGATGTGCAGGCGTTCGCCAACGCTATGCGCAAGACGCTCCGCTACCAGCAGGACAACCTGCGCGAGGGGATCATGCTGGCGTGGGCGTTTCGGCCCGACGCGCTGGAGGCGGCCGAGCGCCTGCGGCGGCTCGAACAGACGGACCTCAACTTCATCCGCCTGGATATGATCCGCATCGACTCGCCGCGCTTCCGCGAGCACGTGACGTCGCTGACAACGCAGCACGCAGACTACGAGAACTTCCTGACGTTCGTGCAGGCGCCGAAGGTCGAGGTGGGGTTCAAGCGCGTGGCCGCGCGGAGCTACGTGTTCGACGTGAGCGAGACGGTCGTGATGAACCCCGGGGCGAAGATCATCAACGTGCAATGGGACTTCGACTACGGCAAACGCTTCTCCAGTACGCCCGGTTACTCGTTCATCCGCGGGAAGAACAAGGAGGCGCAATTGCAGGCGCAGTACGAGTTCCCCAATGCCGGGAGGCAGCGTATTGCATGCAAGGTCCAGGATGACCTCGGCGGCGAGGGCCTGTGGACGGCGGAGATTGACGTGGAGTAGACAGGATTTACAAGATTAACAGGATTAAGAGAGAGAGAAACAGAATCTTGTCAATCTTGTGAATCCTGTCCAACCAGGCCGAGCAATGATACGGGATTTACAAGATTAACAGGATTAGGAGAGAGAACAACAGAATCTTGTCAATCCTGTAAATCCTGTCAAAAAAGAGGGCTCGATGACCATTGACCAGTTGACGGAGAAGGTGATTGGTTGCGCGTACCGAGTTCATAATGAATTGGGGGCCGGGTTCCTGGAGAAGGTGTATGAGAACGCGCTGCGGATCGAGTTGGCTGAGGCGGGATTGCGCGTGCAGCAACAGCACCCAATTCCGGTGGTATATCACGGCGAGGTGGTGGGCGAGTATTTTGCCGATCTGATGGTGGAGGACTGCCTCATTGTCGAACTGAAAGCGGTGCAGAGCGTGGGCAAGGAGCACGAAGTGCAGTTGGTGAATTACCTGGCGGCGACGGGCATTGATGATGGCGTGCTCATTAACTTCGGCTCCTCGGTCCAGGTGAAACGCAAGTTCAGGCGGTACAAGGAGCGGGCACCATCCTCGGCGGTCGCGCCGGGCCGCGCACCGGCGGGGACCGGCGCCCAGCCCATCGCCGGGAGCGTGGTTGAGGGGCAGTGAGCAAAGAATGGACAGGATTTACAAGATTAACAGGATGAGAAGGAAGTAGAACGGGACCTTCGGGGTCTTGGACGTGACGGGACAGACAGGCTGGACGAATCTGATCTTGTCGATCCTGTAAATCCTGTCTAATGATGGGACTGCGATGTTCAACCGCTTCGCACAATACGAGGATGCCTTGCGGGACTGGCGCCGGGACGGAATGCCGGGGCTCAACGCCGAGTCCTACAAGTATATCGAGTTCCTGACTTCACCTGACGACGATCAAGCGCCGCGGGCGGGCACACTCTGGCCGCACCAGTGGGAGTCGTTTCTGCGGGTGGTGTATGCGCATGAGGTCCTGGGAAAGGGCGAGATCGGGGCCGACGGCCTGCTGCTCAACGTGGTGACCGGCGGCGGCAAGACCGCCGTCATCGCGGCCATCGTCGCCTGGCTGCGCATCGCGCACAGCGTGCAGAAGTTCGTCCTGCTTTGCCCGAACCTCATCGTGCGCGACCGCCTGGAGGACGACTTCGAGGGCGGCAAAGTGTTCAAGGACCGTGACCTGCTCCCGGCGAACAGGCCCGAGGATTTCGTTCTGAGCACCCTGGGTAGCGGGAGGCAAGGGGGTTGGGCTGACTTGCTGAGCGCAAGCATCGTGCTGGGCAACATCCACCAGTTCTACCAAAGCAACAAGGCCGGACAAAGCAACCTGTCGGCGTTGATGAACGGGCCCGGCTTCGCCCTGTTCAACGACGAAGCGCACAACTCACCGGCGCCGGAATACGAGGCCACCCTGTTGCGCATGCGCGAGAAGATCGTCCTGCGAGTGGACACCACCGCGACGCCCGACCGGGCCGACGGAAAGGCGCCCGATAGCGACATGATCTATGAGTACGGCGTGACCGACGCGCTTGCCGATGGACTCATCAAGACGCCGGTGGTCTACCAGCCGGACATCAAGACTGTGGAGTTGACGTACACGGACGCCCGAACCAGCGAGCGGCGCAAAGTCGAGGAGATCGACTGGGAGGAAGTCGACCGCCTGGGGCTCAGCGCGACGCAGTGGGTGACGGACGACGAACCGATGCGCCAGCAGATGGCCATCGCACTGCGCCGCCTGGAGGAACAGGAACGCCGCGCGAAGGGACGCTATCAGCCGATCCTGTTTGTCGTCGCCGTGTGCAAGCTGGACGCCGAGAAGGCGGCGGATACGCTTAACAAGTACTTCAAGGTCAAGGCGCTGCTGGTGACCGAGGATAGCGACGAGGCCGATCGGCAGAAGGCGCGCGAGCTCGGCAAGGAGAGGAAATCGGGCAAGCCGTATCGCGCGGTGGTCAGCGTGCTGATGCTGCGCGAAGGGTGGGACGTGCCCGAAGTCGGCGTGATTCTGCTTCTGCGCAAGTTTAGCTCGCGCGTGTACGGTCAACAGGTCACCGGGCGGGGGCTGCGGCGGGTTCGCGTCAAGGGTATCGGTGCCGATGAGCCGCAAATCTGCGCCGTTGTGGATCATCCGAAGCTTGAGCACCAGTGGCTGTGGGACATCTTCAATGCGAAGAAGCGCGAGAACGTCCGCATTGACGACCTGTTTGACGAGACCGAAGACCTGCCGCCTCCGCCGCCCAAGCAGCAGCTCGACAAGCCGGGACTCGTCATCGACGTTCCGCCCGTCGATCCCTCACTGGTGGACGATGGCGAGTTCGACGTCGGGGACGTGCCTCCGCCCCCGAAGCCCGTTGAGAACTGGAAGCATGTGCTGGACCGGATCGAGTACCAGCCCACGGTGGTCGAGATCACCAAGGTGGGCATTGCCGGTGTAGTCGGGCAGGAGCTGGGCGGACGCGGCTGGCGAACAATCCACTCGGCGCCGGACACCGGGGGGCCGGGCGATGCGGCCGCGCGTCCGTCTGACCAGGCCGTGCGGACCGCCGTGAAGGACAGACTCCTGGACATGGCCGAGGAGTTGACCGTCGAGGCGGGTTACGCCGCTGCATTCAAGGACCGTGTGTACAGCGCGCTGCTCCACCACGTCCGGGCCCGGTTCCTGAGCGGCGCTTCCCTCGGGCTTGCCGAGCGCGCGGACGTCGAATTCGCGTGGAAAATGCTGCCGCAGGTCAAGGCGAAGACCGCGGGGATCCCAGGGCTGATAGCGGGGATCATCGAGTATGGCGATTAGCAAACACGGCGTGTACACCAACCCCGCGAAGAGCCCGTGGAACTTCGAGCGCTATCACAGCGATCTCGAGCGACGGATGATGGATCGCCTTGAGCATGACCCGCACGTTGTCAAGTGGATGAAGCGCCACGGCATTACCATCCCCTGGATCGACGGACAGAGGCACCAGCGCCGGTACGTCCCTGATTTCCTCGTGGAGTATGAGGGAGGCGGAAAAGCGGTCATCGAGATCAAGGATCCGAGCCGCCTGGACTCCAACGACGTCCAGCGCAAGCGCAGAGCGGCGGAGATATGGGCCAGGCAGCGGACTATGGAGTACGTCCTGGCGACATGCGAGTAGCTCCCTTCAGCGGGTTCCGGCGAGCGCCTGGCACGCGGTCCGATCGCCTTGTGAAGTCTATATCGTGGCCATGCGGCTGCTGGCACTCTGCACCGCGACCTCTCCCTTCCTCTCCCATTGGCCGGCGTTCACGAGCGTGCGCTCGCGTTCGGCCAGGCGCAGGTCGGCGTCCACCATCATGCGGACGAGTTCATGGAAGCCCACGCGGGGCCGCCAGCCCAGCAGGTCGCGCGCCTTGCTCGCGTCGCCCTGGAGCAGCGGGACCTCGGTGGGCCGGAGGTACTGCGGGTCGAACGCGATGTGGTCCTCCCAGTTGAGGTCCACCCGGCGGAACGCCTCCGCCACGAACTCGCGGACACTGTAGGGAACGCCGGTGGCAACGACGTAATCATCGGGGTCGGGCTGCTGGAGCATCAGCCACATCGCCTCGACGTAGTCGCCGGCGAAACCCCAGTCGCGCCGGGCGTCGAGGTTGCCCAGGTACAGCTTGTCCTGCAGGCAAAGGCGGATGCGCGTGGCCGCCCGGGTGATCTTGCGCGTGACGAAGGTCTCGCCCCGGCGGGGTGATTCGTGGTTGAACAGAATGCCGTTGCAGGCGAACAGCCCGTAGGCCTCGCGGTAGTTGACGGTCTGCCAGTAGGCAAGGACCTTGGCGCAGGCGTAGGGGCTGCGCGGATAGAACGGGGTATGCTCGGTCTGGGGCACCTCGCGCACCATGCCGAACATCTCGCTGCTGGAGGCCTGATAGAACCTCACCTGCCTGCCGGTGCTGTCGCGGTAGTCGCGCAAGGCTTCGAGCAGGTGCAGCGTGCCGAGCCCGACGACCTGGGCCGTGTAGACCGGCTGGTCGAAACTCGTGCGCACGTGCGACTGAGCGGCCAGGTTGTAGACTTCATCGGGCCGGACCTCACTTAACACCCGGCGGAGGCTGAGCGGGTCCAGCAGGTCGCCGTAGTGGAGGCGGAGGCGCACGTCCTCGTGGTGGGGATCCTGGTACAGATGATCGAGGCGTTCCGTGGTGAACACGCTGACGCGGCGCATGATGCCGTGAACGCGGTACCCCTTCTGCAGCAGCAGTTCGGCCAGGTAGGACCCGTCCTGCCCGGTGATGCCGGTGATCAGTGCGGTCTTGCCCATCGGACCATCCTCTCCGTTGGTACCAGGCCATCCGGACGCCGAGGCACCTGCCTTGCCATCATCAGTCCCCCAGGTCCGAAGGACCTGAGCACCCGACAGACTCCGAAGCGTCTGTGCAACCTCTCTCTCTCAATCGACAATCGACAATCGACAATCGACAGTCGCAAATGGCCGCGCGGAATTCGCTTCTTCGGGCGTGGGCGTGACGACGGGCAGTCCAAGCCAGTCGTGCACCGGCCGGGCGTCCAACTTCGCCAGCCGCAGGCGCGTCGCCCGCGCGTGCACCGGGCCGGCGTTGCTGACCACGAGCGCGTCGGCCGCGTACTCCAAACCGGCGGCGACGGACACAATAGGCGTCCCGCGATAGACGCGACCCGGCGCAGCGAAGCGATCATCGAGAATGGCCGGAACATCAATCCCAGTGTCGCGAGCCGCACGCCAGAACGGGTAGATGTTCTTGCCGAGGTCGACAAGCAGCACTCGGCGCACGCCCTCGCCAGCGAGCTTCCGCAGGTGGGCATGAATGAAACGCCAGCCGAGAAAGCGCTCGCAACCGGCGTGGTCGAGCCGCCAGCGTTGATATCGGGGTCGTTCCCAGAGCGCTCTCGCCAAGCCGGCCACGCGGCCACGCATGTGCGCCCATCGGGTGCGCGCGCGTGCCGCCAGCCAGGCGTAGCGTTCGAGCCAGTCTTGCCGGTACACGCTCCAGTACGGTTCGGGCAGGTAACGGGCCGCCACCCGCAGGTTGTTCCGGATGTCGTAGAAAGCGATCCGCGCATGGCGGCGGGCCTGGGCGGTCTTCAGGTGCTCAACCGCCAAGTCGTTGAAGACTTCGACTTTCCACCCCCCGGCCGTCAGGCGGAAGCTCAGGTCGTACTCCTCCGCCTGCATGAAGAAGGTCGGGTCCAACCCGCCGACCGCTCGCAGTGCGGCCGTGCGCAGGCCGACCCCACACCCGACGAACACCGCTGGCAACGCGGCCCCCTCCTCGTGTCCGTTCGGCAGGTGCACCGTGAAGCCGGCTGCTCCGAGCCGGGGGTCCGCACGGAAGTGGTCGATCATCCGCAGGACGGCCCCTTGGCGAGGGTAGGAGTCATCGTCGAGGAAGACGATGAATTCGCCGGCGGCCTGGTGCACGCCGTAAGCCTTAGCGCAACTGCCGGCGTTGCGACGGCGGCGAATCACCGTGTCCGCCAGGTCGGCGGCGGTGTCAGGCGTGCCGTCCGCGGAGGCATTGTCGACCACGATCACTTCATAGTTGGCGCGCGGCAGGCCGACCCAGTCGGGTGCCGCCAGCCTGCGGAGTGTATCCACCACGACTTCGTGGCGGTTGTGCGTGGCCAGGATGAAGCTTACTTGCCGGCCTGCGCGCATATGGGGCGCCCCTTTCGCCCCCGGGACGGGGGCGATGGTGTTTTTATCGGTCGGTTCGGTGTGATACTGGACCCGTGGGGCGGGCGGGAGCGTCGTCTTGGAAGGTGCGATACCAAACGTTGGCATGGGCCGGCCCGCAGGGACTCCGTTTTTGGAGACTATATTCCGCTGGCACTGGAGCTGCGGACGCCGTTGCTGTGGGGCATGCAGTTGCGCCCCAATGTCGGCGTTGGCGTCAAGTGGGAACTGAGCAGATTCCGATAACTGTGTCGATACGAGGCTGGGAAGCGGCCTTGGGGGTGGGTCGGGGTGCCGGTCGGGCTCCGACACCTGGCAGGTTCATGAGAAGGAGTCGAGTGAACATGCGATCAGCCACGCCGGGGGAGGTTCGGCTTGAGGTTCAGGCGAGGCGGCGACCTCCCGGGTTGGCTGTGCGTCTTCCTGCAACCGCACACGGGGTTGAGACAAGTGGCTCGACGTTGGAAGTAGAGGAGACGGGCGAGCGGGCCCCGGCCGAGCTGTGGCTGGAGTGCACCGATGCCGATGGCCGGCCAGCGGAGTGGTTTCACGACCTTTGGTGGACGGAGGTGCTCAGTCGGTGGGGTGACCTGTCGGTGACGGTGCACGTCCTGCCCACTCCCGGGGCGTTGCTGCACGCGGTGGTGGTGTCGGCCGTCGAGATGGTGCGTCGCGTGGCGCCGCGTTGGCGTGTCGTGGGTCATGCGTATGTGGACGAGCTAGGTGCCGACGCCGCGGTGGAGGCGCTAGCGCGGAGCGCCTACCACGAGGTGCGTTTGATCGACCAGCCGCGTTCCACGTGCAGAGGCGATCGTTCGGAATCGTCGCTCACCCTTCCTGAGTTCCTCGGGCGCGTTCGGCGCGAGCAGGAGCGGCTCGGCGTGACTCGTCCGATTCTTACCCGGGTGGCGGATGCGCCCGCGGGCAACTCCGGCGGAGCAAGTGCCTCCTTCGGCTCCGCCGGGACCGTGGTCACTGCTCCCGTTTCCTTGTTTTCGCGGTAGCGAATGGGTCATCGTGGGGCCGTCTTGGGCGACCTGCTGCGGGTCGCCCCGCGCGCCGGCGGAGGGTACCGGTCGGGTGTTGCCGATGCTCGCTTGTCCGTGCGCACCGGGCTACGATACCGTGCATGTCGCTCGTGGTGCAGAAGTTCGGGGGCAGCAGCCTGGCCACACCGGAGAAGATCCACCGGGCGGCGCGGCGGGCGATTCGGTCGAAGTTAGAGGGGCGGCGCGTCGTGCTGGTGGTGTCGGCGATGGGGGACTCCACCGACGAACTGCTGAAGCTGGCCTCGGGCGTCTGCTCCGATCCGCCCAAGCGCGAACTGGACATGTTGCTGACGACGGGGGAGCAGGTGTCGATCGCCCTGATGGCGATGGCCATCGAGTCGGCGGGACATGAGGCGATCAGTCTGACGGCAGGGCAGCTTGGCCTGGTGACGGACAGTGCGCACACGCGGGCCCGCATTCAGCGGATCAGCCGGGAGCGCATTGACCGCGAGCTGGACCAGGGGCGGATCGTCATCGTGGCCGGCTTTCAGGGGACCGACGCCGGGGGGGAGATCACGACCATGGGGCGCGGCGCTTCGGACACTACGGCCGTGGCGCTCGCGGGGGCCCTGGGTGCCGACCGCTGCGAGGTGTACAAGGACGTCGACGGGGTGTACACGGCCGACCCGCGGCTGGTGCCCAATGCGCGTCGCATTCCGGTGCTCAGCTACGACGCCATGCTGGAGATGGCCGGCGCGGGGGCGGGGGTTCTGCATCCGCGGGCGATTGACTTTGCCAGGAAGTTCAACGTGGCGTTGGAGGTGCGCAGCTCGTTGTGGGAAGGGAAGGGTACGATGATCACGCCGGAAACCGCCGAGACGGCCGCCCTGCCGGTGCGCGGCGTCGTGCTGCGCGAGGACCTGGCGCTGGCGGCGCTTGCCGGAGTGCCGAACCAGCCGGGCGTGACGGCCCGGGTGTTCGCTCAGCTTGCCGACAAGCAGATTCTCGTTGACGACATCGTGCAAGGCGTCGAGGCAGACGGGCGCACGGTGCGGATCAGCTTCTCGATCAGCCGGACGGACGCCGGCGCAACGCGCGAGGTGTGCGAACGACTCAGGCAGCAGTGCGGCTGGGCGGGCGTGGAGATGGACGAGAGTGTGTCGAAGATCAGCGCCATCGGCGTGGGCATGCGGTCCCACGCCGGTGTGGCCCACGTGATGTTCGACGCGCTGGCGCGGGCCCAGATTGACGTGCTGGGCATTTCCACGAGCGAGATCGTTATCAGTTGCCTCGTGCGTCGTGGCGACGGGCCGCGCGCGCTGCGGGGGGTGCATGATGCCTTCGGGCTGGGTGAGCCGGGGCCGCAGGCGCCGATGTCCGGGGTAACGTCGTTGCAGGGGCCCGCCGCGACGAAGCTGTAGCGGTGCCCCCGTGGTCGGCGGGCGCTGCCGGCTCCTGCGACGCTCGCCGTGGGGCGAGGTTGCGTCGGGGTGATCGCATGCGCAGACGAAGGCCATGCTTGCCCGCCTCCGTGTTCTTCCCCCGGCCGTGGCGGCGCCGGCGCACGGTGGGGTGGGTCGTGCTGGTGCTGGTGGTCGTGCTGGTCGGCGCGGTGGACCGCTACTACGCGGGGCAGGGCGGCGGCGACGATTGGGCACGCTACCACGACCGTTGCTTTGCGGTCGCGAAGGTTGTGGATGGAGACACCCTGGACGTGGCTGCTCCTGACGGACGCAGCGCGACGACGCGCATCCGGTTATGGGGCGTCGATACGCCCGAGCTGGCGCGTGGGGATGGTGGGGCGATGTACTTCGGTCCCGAGGCAGGCGCGTTTGCAGAGCGCATGCTCGACGGACAGACGGTCCGCCTTGTCCTGCATCCCCAGCGCTCGCGCGACAAGTACGGCCGGTTGCTGGCGTACGTGTACCTGGCCCCGCAAGGACCGATGTTTAATGAGCGGTTGTTGGAGGAGGGCTACGCCTACGCGGACACGCGGTTCGCCCACCCGTTCAAGGCGGATTTTGTGCGGCTGGAGCAGACCGCGCGGCGGGCGGGGGTGGGCCTGTGGGGCGGCGTCACGCCCGGTCTGATGCCTGAGTGGAGGCGGCGTCTGGAGACGAGGGGGCGTAAAGGCTGACAGTGCCGGCCGCGGGTGTTCCTCCCAGGCGGGGGGGTCCGGTAAGACCTGCAGGGCAGGAGCGACAGGTCGCTTGGCCGGCGTGCCGGGTGGGCGGGGGCCGCCCCCAACAAGAGGGGGAGGTTCCGGCCCAAGGGGAGCCGCTGGATTCGGGGCACTTGTCGTGCCTGACCTGCCGGAGCCGGGTCGTGCGGGGTGGTTTCCACGGCGGCAGCCGGGATGACGGACGCCGGGGCGGCGGTTGTCGGGCTTGCGTGGGGTCGCGAGTCGGCCACAGCGGCTTGGCGAGTCTTGCATTGCGGACCGGCTCCGGCTACACTCCAAGTTGGGGTGTACCCGCCGAAATGGGGGATTAGCGGCGTTAAGGGGAGCGTGGGGGACGGGTTCCGGACCGGATGGTCCAGCGAGATTACGGCTGCCGGGGCCGCGCGGGGTTGTCCTTCGACACTGAACAACAGAACGGCACACCATTGCGGCGGGTCGGCGGTGCGTTTCGCCGGAGCCGGGAACAGCCCACGAGGTACCCTGATCGGCGGCGGCGCCAAGCGCAGGCGAGGTCAACCTCGCCCTCCCCGAGGGTGATTTCAGCGGAAGGATACGGCAGAGGGTGGGTTCGGGCAGGGCACGGGGCGACGAGCGGTCCCCCGGGACGACCCGAAAGCACACCTGATAGAAAGGAGCCTGAAACGATGAGGGGGCACGGGAGTCTGAGCATGCGGCTGAGCGGGTGGGCAGTGCCGGGCTTTCTCCTGGCGATCCTGACGGCGCCGACTTTTGCGCAGGGCAGCGGCGGAGCGGTCGAGGTGGCCCAGCGGGGGCCGTCCTACGAGGTCCGCTACACGGCCAACTTCCTGCCGGACGAGCTCTCGCTCGATACGGTGCTGGGCTACGACCACGTGGAGATCACCGACGGGGCGTGGCTGAACGAGGCGGGCCTGCCGTTGCTGCCGGTCCGCATTGCGTCCGTTGCGTTGCCTGCGGGGATGACGGTGACCGGGCTGCGGGTGCTGGGCGTAGAGACCGTGGATGTGGAGGGGGAGTATACGATCTTCCCGGGCCAGCCCTACACGCGTTGCTCGCTGCCGGCGCCGGAGTTTACGGCGCCGAATCCGCTGGCCTACGCTTCGGCCGATCCCTATCCGCTGGAGGTGGCGGAGTTGATTGACCAGGCCGACCTGGCGGGTCAGAGCTTCGCCCGCGTGCGCCTGTACCCGGTGCAGTACGTGGCGGCACAGAAGAAGCTGCGGCTTTGTACGGCGATCCGGATCGCCCTGGACGGGGTTCCGGGGTACGTGTGTGGTGACTACCTGCCGCAGCGGATATCGGAGGAGGGCCGGGCGACGCTGGAGCAGATGCTCGTCGAGTCGGTGGTGAACCCGGAGCACATTGCGGTGCAAGCGGACCCGGCGGGTGCTCCGAGCAGCCGCGGTGTGGCGCCCGGGGATTACGATTACGTCATCATCACCCAGAGCAGTTGGGCGAGTGCGTTCGCGCCCCTGGCGGCGTGGAAGACCAAGAAGGGCGTGCCGGCGACCGTGGTGACCACGACATGGATCTACACCAGCGGTGGCTACAGCGGCACCGAGGCCGAGAAGATCCGCGCCTTCGTGATCGACGCGTACAACAACTGGGGGACGACGTTCTTCCTGCTGGGCGGCGACACGAACACGGTGCCCTACCACGTGGACCACCACATCGAGGACGACATACCCAACGACACGTACTACGCAGACTTCGACAGTGACTGGTTCACTGAAGTGAACGTGGGGCGCGCCTCGGTACGCGACAGTGCGGCGGTGGCCACCTTCGTCAACAAGACATTGAACTATGAGAAGAACCCGCCCCTCACGGACTTCGCGAAGACGGCAACGCTGCTGGGCTTCGATCTGAAGGAGCTCCACAGCAACGAGGGCCAGCTTTGCAAGTACTACATTCACAGCAACTACCTGCCTGCGACGTGGACCGTGCGTACCGAGTACGACAGCGAGCAGGGCTCGCACAAGGCGGATGCCACGGGCTACCTGAACCTGGGTAACGTCCTGGTGAACCACATTGACCATTCCTCCACCAACGTCATGGGGGTAGGGTCGGTCAACCACGGCGACTACTTCAGCACCAGCGACATGGGCGCCCTGACGAACGGGAGCCGCCAGAGCCTGTGGTATTCGATCGGCTGCTGGGCCTGCGACTATGCGGCGACCACCTGCGTGGCGGAGGCCTTTGTCCGCAACGCTTCGGGCGGCGGCATCGGGTTCATCGGCAACTCCCGTTACGGCTGGTACATTCCTTACATCGGGGACGGGGCCTCGCTCCGCTATGACCGTTACTTCTTCCGGTCGGTGATGTCACAGGGGCATGACCGGATGGGGGTCGCCTTAGCCGACCATCGGAACGACGCCTACGCGGGAGACAGCTACGCCAGGTACATTTACACCGAACTGACGCTGCTGGGCGATCCGCAGACGCGTCTCTGGCTCGAGAATCCGGGGGCGTTCACGGTCGAGCATCCGGCGACCCTGCCCGTGAATGCGTACACTTCCTTCCCCGTGTTTGTGTATCGCAACGGGGTGCCCGCCAGCGGATTCACCGTGTGCCTCATGAAGGACAACGACGTGTACGAGGTGGCAATGACCGGCGCGGAGGGTTACGTCACCTTCTGGTTTGCACCGGGCACAACGGGCACCATGTACGTCACGGTCACGCGCAAAAACTACGTGCCCTACGAGGGTCAGGCGCAAGTCGTCTACGGCCCCACCGACCCCGAGGCGTGCTGCTTTGGCGACGAGAGCTGTCTCGACCGGCTGGCACAGGACTGCGTGGCCCTGGGAGGAACCCCGCTGGGGCCCGGTACCGCGTGCGCCACGGCCTGCTGCCCCGGACCGGCCCGGGCGTGCTGCTTTGAGGACGGCTCCTGTGCCGACCTGGATCCGGCGGTGTGCACCGGCGACGGCGGCACCCCCTGGGCTGCGGGGACCGACTGTGACAGCGTCTATTGCCCACAACCGCCCGATCCGCGGATGATCGACATCGGGCTCATCTCCACCGTCAATCCCAACAGTGTCTGCCCGGGGCGGTCGTTCGACGTCTACGTCACCCTCTCGGCTCCTGACGACGACATCCAAGATTTGCGGTTGTTGCAGTTCGACGCCAGTCTGAGCACCAACCTGACGGTCAACAGCGTCACCTGGCAGTTGCCGGTACTTCCCGGCATGTACCTGTTCGACAGTTACCTGCCCGTGATCGGGGCAGCCTACACGGGCGTCGAACGCGAGCCCGGCTACATCGTGGACCTCGACGCCACGGCGCAAACCGTGGCGCGCCTGAGCGTCACCTACCAGGGCGGGACGGCCGAGCTCAACGTGGTCGGCCCCGCGGGCACCTCCATCGACGAGGGCGCCTACTTTGAGGCGGGTTTCGACCCCGTGCCGTCGTTCAGTCTCAACCTCGGCAACGTCACCGGTGGCACTCTGATCTTCAGCGAAGGCAGTTGTGATGAGATCCACATCGTCAGCAGTGATCCCGCCGACGGTTGGATCGACGCCCGCGTGCCGATTGATCCAAGCACGCTGGAGGTGCAGGGTTGGACGAGTGTGCAGGTGACGTTTGACGGCGACGTCGAGGGCTTGGCAGTAACCGACTTTGCCGTGACCGAGGTTTGCGCCAGCGGCTCATGCGACGGCGTTGCCCCCTCCGTCTCCGCCCTGCTGCCGATCTCCAGCACCACGGTGCTGCTGGCCTTGGATCGCCCGATTGACCCGAGGGCGTGGACGGTCATCACCCTGCTGGGTGGGGATCCGACGGACCGCATCCGCCTCGGCTACCTGCCGGCCGACGCCGACGGCAGCCGGACCTCGAATGCTCAGGATATTGTGCAGGTGATCAACCAGATCAACGCGGTGTTCGGCGGAGGCACGCCGGTTCTGCACCAGTGTGACATCAACCGGTCGGGCACGGTGACGGTGGCCGACATGCTGACGCTCATCAACCTGCTCAACGGCGCGTCGCCGTACCCGGTTGCGTACTTTGGAGAACAGCTCCCTGCGCTGCCGTAGGTAGAAGGCAAGCGGCAACAGGCAACAGAAACGTGGCACGGGCGTCGCGCCCGTGACTTCACCGGCGTCTCGCCTGGGTATCCGCCGCGGCTTCGTCCGCGTGGACACCGGCGAGACGCCGGTGCCATAATGCGGGTACCTCGGCGAGACGCCGGTGCGACGGAAGCGGTGCCGGAACGCGGGATGCCGCCGGTCGGGAGCGGCAGAGAGCCGCGGCGGTCTGATCCGGCGGGACCTCATTCGCCACTCGCTCTTCGACACTCGCCATTCCGCCTTGAGCGGCCCCCCCGGGGGGCAGGGGGCAACCGTCCGCGGCCGCCTGCACTTCCGAGCGCGTGCATCTGAGGGTACAAACGGTGCGATGGTCAGCGACGACGACATGCTGCCGCTGGTGCGCCCGGGTGCAGACGGCGAGCCGCCGGGGTTCCAACCGCCGGCGTTGCCCGAGCCCGCGGCGGAGGACGATGACGTCCTCGCCGACGACGGGGAGGAGGCCCCGCCGGTCGTCTTCACCCACCGCATCACCAAGCGCATGGCCGGCGCCCGGCTGGACAAGTTCCTGCGTGAACGCCACCCGCGCATCTCCCGGACCACATTGCAGCGCTACATCAAGGAAGGGCAGGTGACGATCGGTGGGGCCGGCGTCAAGCCCAGCTATGAGATCCTCGCGGGCGACGAAGTCCAGGTCACCCTGCCGCCGCCGCCGACCGTGGACGTGATCCCCGAGGACATTCCGCTGGACATCCTCTATGAAGACCAGTGGCTGATGGTGATCAACAAGCAAATCGGCATCGTCTGCCACCCCGGTTTCCCCGGGCAGCACGGGACGATCGCCAACGCCGTGATGTTTCACGCCGGGCGGGTCAGTGCGGGGAGTGATCCGTTCCGGCCGGGCATCGTGCACCGCCTGGACAAGAACACCACCGGCGTGATGCTTATCGCCAAGTGCGACGAGGCCCACTGGCGCATCTCACGCCAGTTCGAGCGCCGCACGACGCAGAAGGAGTACTTCGCCATCTGTGAAGGGCGCATCGCGTTGGATGGCGACGTTATCAACCGGCCGCTGGCGCCGCATCCCGATACGACCCGGCGCATGGTCCTGGCACGCCCCGGCCCGCTGCCGCGGCAGGCAATGTTCAAGGAGGCCGTTACCGAGTACCGCGTGCTGAAGCGCTACCGCGGCTTCACCACCGTGGCGTTGTTCCCGAAGACCGGCCGGACGCACCAGCTCCGCGTCCACATGATGTCCATCGGACACCCGATTCTCGGGGACACGTACTACGGCGGGCACTGGGTCAGCGAGCGCGACCTTACCGGCGCCGGCGGCACGGAGCCGCTCTGTGAGTTCCAGGCCCTGCACGCCCGGCGCCTGCGGGTCATGCACCCGTTTCTCGATCAGCCGCTGGAGATTGAAGCCCCGCTGCCCGCGCGGCTGACCCGGATTGTCGAGTTGCTCGAAGCGCACCGGCCCGCGGAGCGGTGACGGGCAGGAGGTAACGACGGCAAGGCGCCGCGAACGGCATCAAGACCGCCGTGGCACGGGCATCCTGCCCGTGGCCGCGCGCGGGTTCGAGCGTACGGCGGGTGATCCCTCTCCCTCACAGGGAGAGGGGGTAGGGGTGAGGGTGGCGGAGGCGAGGGCGCGCGGGGCGGCACCGCTGCCTGCGATGTTCTATTCTGTCACTACGAAGCTCCGGTGGGCGCGCAGACATACGTACTGCCCGGTGTCCGGGTCGCAGAGGTACATGCGCAGGTCCAGGTGAACCCGCCCGGCCGGCCCGGTGGTAAACGTGCACAGCGGCGCCTGCGGGCCGGCATAGCCCTCGGTCACCTCGTCGGAGAGCACGTGCGCCAAATAGAAGTGCGGCGGCAGATCGTCGTCGCCTTCCAGTTGCGGCCGGTAATCCTCCGGGATGTCCACCGCCTGGAAGTGGCCGGTAGCGGCCCAGGCCCCGGTGGACGCCGGTGCGGCATCCGAGAATGCGTCGGCGCCGGTGTCGGTGAATGCTGCGAGCATGTACTGATTGACGGCGTCGGTGTCAGCGCGGCAGTGCAGTTCATATGTGGTGTACGGTGCAAGAACGCGCACTGCCGCCCGGCGGTTGGGCCGGCGGACCTCGAAAGTCAAATCGGCTTCCGTGCAGAGGGGGCCTTGCGGCGGCAGCAGAACGCGGGGCTCTCCTTCCGGCAGCGAACCGCCGCCCATGAGCAGGTATCCCTCGCCCCCGCTTGGGCCCGAGAAATTGGCGAAGAAGAGCTGGTAGTCCGTCAGGTCCACGTCGTCATCGCTGTCGAGATCGGCGGCGCCGCACCCCGGCGGGTAGCCGACCCCTGCGCCGAGCAGGCAGACTGCGAAAGTACCGAAGTCGGCCAAGTCAACATCGCAGTCGTCGTCGACGTCTCCCGGCAGGGTCAAGGACGTCATCGTCAGTGTCGCCGCGTCGCTGATGACTGAACCGCAATGCCACACGCGCACGCGATAGTCGCCGGCGTCGGCCGCCCGGGCGTCGGCAATCACCAGCGTGGGCGTTGTCGCTCCGGAGATGACGCTGCCGTAGCCGGTCGGACCGTCGAACAACGGTGTGCTATCGCGGTACCATTGATACTCCAAGGGTCCGCACCCGCATGCGTCGACGGCGAATGAGGGCGTGCCGCACGCCTCGACGGCCTGATCGTCTGGCTGGGTCACCCGTGGTGGCGCTGCGTCGTTCCATCGCGCGATATGTCGCGCCGGGAGTCCTCCAGAGGTCACGAACTGGCCGCCGGCGAACAGGGCCGGCAGATGCGGCGCGCAGTCTGCTTCGGGGTAGACCGTCAAGGCACGCACACAGTTGTTCATCCCCGACCCCAGTGGGTGCCAGGCGCTGCCGTCCCAGCGGGCGATCCTGTCGCATGGACCACCGCTGGCGCTCATGAAGTCGCCGCCTGCGATCAACTCGCCGTTGAAGACCGCAAGGGCACGCAGAGCGTCGTTCGTCCCCGACCCCACTGGCTGCCAGGTGCTCCCGTTCCAGCAGGCGATGTAGTTGCACGTCACGCCGCCAGCGGTCGTGAAACTACCTCCCGCGATCAGCTCGCCGTTGTAGACCCTCAGCGCGTACACATAACCGTTCATCCCCGACCCCAGCGGCTGCCAGGTGCTACCGTTCCAGCGGGCGATCCGGTTGCACGGCACGCCGCCAGCCGTCGTGAAACCGCCCCCCGCGATCAAATCACCGTTGTGGGCCGTTAGGGCGGTCACGGCGCCGCTGTTCATCCCCGACCCCAGCGGCTGCCAGACGGCGCCGTCCCAGCGGGCGATGTAGAGGCACGACACGCCGCCGGCGGTCGTGAACCAGCCCCCCGCAATCAGCTCGCCATTGTAGACCCTCAGGGCGTACACATCACCGTTCATCCCCGACCCCAGCGGATGCCAGGTGCTACCGTTCCAGCGGGCGATCCGGTTGCACGGCACGCCGCCCGCCGTCGTGAAACCGCCCCCCGCGATCAAATCGCCGTTGTAGACCGACAGGGCTTGCACGTATGGGTAACTGCCGCCCATCCCCGATCCCAGCGGTTGCCAGTCCAAACCATCCCATTGGGCGATGTAGTTCACGTCCAGCCCGCCCGCATGTCGGAGTTCGCCGCCCACCATGAGCACGGGCGGTTGCGGACCAGCGCCATCACGGTCCCACACAGTCATCGCCAGCACACGACCGTCCAAGCCCAGGTACCCATCCGGAAACTGCTCCACCCAGCCGAGGCAGGGACACCCCGGCTGGCACTCGTCGGGCACGCCGTCACCCTGGCAATCCTCGCTAGTTCCCGCATGGATATCGCAACAGTCGCGTACGCCGTTCTGATTGCAGTCCGCCCACCAGCATTCCGGTTCGCACTCATCCGGGACGTCATTCTCGTTGCAGTCGTCGCTCAGCCCGGAGCCGATGTCGCAACAGTCGCTTTTCCCGTTCTGATTGCAGTCCTCCCAGCATTCCGGCTCGCACTCGTCCGGTACGCCGCTGACGTTACAGTCTAGGCTGGTGCCGTGGTAGATATCGCAACTGTCTGGGGTGTCGTTGTCGTTGCAGTCCGGCTGCGGCATGTAGCCCTCGAAATCAGCGGCCATGTAGGACTGCGTGTCACAAGCCAAGCTGCTCGAGAGCCCACCATACGGGCTGTCGCTGTAGATCACCACGTCGCGCACGTAGTATGGCCCATCGATGCCGCGTTGCCCGATCAGGGTACCGTTGAAGGTGAGCGTCAAGCTCTCGACGGCGCCGCCGGTTAGGTACTGGGTGCCGTATGCGAACTGGAGGTGCTCCCCACATGGGCCAACCAGCCGAACGTCATAGATGTACACGCGCGTATCGGTGACGAGGACGCCGAGATCGACGCGAAGTTGGTCGAACAGCCCGTTGCCGTTGCTGTCGATCCCGGCGTCGGAATTGACGCCCGTGAGCTGAATCGCCGGATGCTCGAACGACGCAACCAGCCACGCTTGGGTTGGCTGCGAGCCGTCCTGAACCAAGTCGGTCGGCATCGCGCCGGACTCGCTCCAAAGGACCAGTTCGGCCTGGGTGATCGTATAGGGCGCGTCCTCGTTGATGTTGGTGATATCCTCGGCTGAAATCTGGGCCGACACGGTCGTCGAGCCGACCGGTAGTGAGGCTGTGCCGTGTCCCTGGAGCGTCTGTCCCAAGGCCGTTTCGAGCGTCACGTGCAGCGCGTACTCTCCGGCGACGAATACAGTAACCGGAGCTGTGATGGCGAGGAACTCGTACAGCCCGTTACCGTTCGTGTCGACTCCGGCATCGCCGAGGAGCGTCGAGTCGAACGTCGCGGTGGGTACCACCACCTCGAGCTGCGCGGCCACGTGCCGCAGGAAGCTGTGCCCCATGCTGGTCGTGCCGGTGATCTCGGCCATGGCGGTGTACTGCCCGACCTCGTTGGCTTGGAAGACCGCGCTATAGAGCCCGTCACCGACAGTGTCATCGGCGTTCAGGCCGTCGTCCAGCAGCACCAAGGGGATCACATCGCCCGCCGGTGGCATAAGATTGACTGTCACCGTGGCGCCCACGACTGGCGTCGAGTTCTCGTACACCGCGGCCACGACGACACTGTACTTACCCTGGACCAGGATCGCGTCGGTCATGAACAGAGCGGCCGCAACGGGGCTGTCCGTCGTGACCTGAGTGATTACCGCGACGTCCTGCGTCAGCCCGCTGCCTGCGAAGCTCACCACATAGCTGCCTGGACCAAGAGCCGGGAAAACGTACACGTGGTGATACCCCGGGGCGCTGGCGGGCATGATCATGAAACTATCGGGCTCGTCAGTACCCTCGAAGTCGCCGTATTCGCCACCGAAATTGGCGATTGTCTGCGGATCGAGTATCTCGCTGTTGGGCCCGGTGATGCTCGTCGTCAGCGCTCCGCCCGAGGACGTGATCTGCACGTAGATCACCGTGCAGTCGTCGATGGCGAAGGAGGCGGTCTCGCTGGGCACCTCGGGAGCCAGATGCTCCACCGCGGTCTGAGTTCTCTGCAAGGCCACCAAAACGTCGGGGTCCTGCGCTCGAGCGGCGCCCGTACCCGCAGCCGACGTCGCAGCGAGCACGACACCCACCGTCAAAGTCAATCGCGCCCATCGGGAACTTCCCACTGCCTTCATTGGTCATCCCCCTGCTTCAGGTTTGTAGGGACGATGCAAAGCTTGGCCTCCGAAACGTAGACTACGTACCGCTCGTCGTAGGACCAGCACGGCGCGGGTATCCACATCTCGGGGGGAGGCAGCGCCACCGGCTTGCCCACGCGGGTTCCATCGGAGCGCTCGAAGACCTCGTGGTACTGCTCCTCGTAAGACCACCCGCCCCCCCCGATGAACGGAACTGGGGAAAGCGAGAAATGCTGCTTCCGCTTCGCCGAGAACACCGCCACGTACCGCCCGGACGGCGATGCCACCGCGTTGACCACTGTGGGCTTGGCCGTCGACAGGACTCGCCCCTGGAACTTCAATGTGCCGCTCGGAAGATCGAACGCAAACGGGTCGATCGTTTGAGCTTCAGCCCTGCAGTCGCAGACGACGCCCGTCGCTGCCGTCCACGCCGCTGCCCCCACGGGCTCCAGCCGCTCTGCTCCCGGCTGATAGCGGTAGATTACGCTGTCGGGTGGCGGCACACTCGCAGCGAGATCCGCACCGGCCGCTTCCGTCGGCGTCACGGTGCGCAGGAGCAGGTCGGCCGCGTCGGGTGAGGAGCCGCGGAGCAGGAGCTGGTACGCGTCCTCCCAGCCCGGCGTGTCATAGACCGGCAGGTCGGGCGCACGCCGTCTGCAACTTGCGCCCAGCAGCAAGCCGCCCACGGTCAACACCACCACCAGCAGTACGTCTCGGAACGCCATGATTTCACCTCGGTTTCAGGTCGCCATTGGCGCGCTCGACGTTAATCAACCACGGACCGACCGTCGCAGCCACACCGGTGTCCGCGACACTCGCGTGGTTTCGCCCGGCGTTCCGGCGACGGTGACGCCTACTGCCAAGGTCAGTCTCGGGCCTCGGGAACTTCCCATCGCCTTCATCGGTCATTCTCCTCTCTCTACGTCCGTAGGGACGATGCAAAGGATGATGCCGGCAGAATCGCGGTAGACCACATACCGTTCGTCGCAGGACCAGCAGGCCATCGTCCCCCAGTTGACCGAGCTCAGCGGCAGCGCCACCGCCGCGCCGAGGCGGGTTCCGTCGGAACGTTTGAGCACTTCGTGATAGTGTTGCTCGATGCACCCGCCTCCGCCCATAAAAGGAACCGGCGAAAACGAATGACGCCGCGTCCGCTCACCCGAGACCACGGCCACGTACCGCCCGGACGGCGAGGGCACCACGTTCGCGAGCGAGGGCTTGGCCGTCGTTACGGCTCGGCCTTGAAACGTCAACGTGTCGCTCTGATAATCGACCCCGAACGGATCAATCGGTTGGGCCTCCTGGGCCACACAATCGCAAACCTCCCCGGTCGCCGCCGTCCAGGCCGAAGCGCGCACGGTCTCCAGCCGTTGTGCTCCGGGCTGATAACGGTAGATCACGCTGTCGGGAGACGGCGCACTCGTCACCCGATGGGCTGCGACTGGTTCCGGCACCGCAAACGCGCGCAGCAGCAGGTCGGTGCTCCCGGGAGCGGAGCTGCGCAGCACGAATTGGCCAGCCCCCCCCCAGTCCGCAGTGTCGTAAACCGGCAGGTCCGGCGCGCGCCGCCTGCAACTCGCGCCCAGTAGCAGGCCGCCGAGGCTCAACAAGACCACCATCAAGATGTCTCGGAAAGCCATGATTTCACCTCGGTTTCAGGTCGCCATTGGCGCGCTCGACGTTAATCAACCACGGAGCCACATTCGCGACCACGCCGGCGTCCGCGACACTCACGTGGTTTCGCTCGGCGTCGCGGCGAGCACCACGCCTACTGTCAGGGTCGCCCTCGGACATCCGGAACTTCCCATTGCCTCCGTCGGTCATTCGCCCTTCTTTACGTTCGCAGGGACAATGCAAAGCTTGCCATCTGAAGCGTAGACTACATGCCGCTCGTCGCAGGACCAGCAGGCTATCGCCCCCCCCATGTACATGGCCTTGGGCAGGGTCACCACCCGGCCGACGCGGGTTCCGTCGGAACGCCTGAACAACTCGTGGTAGTACTGCCAACCGACTGTGTCCCCCACCCCCGAAAACGAGACCGGCGCAAGCCCGTTACGCCGCAGCCTCTTGGCCGAAAGCACCGCCACGTACCGCCCGGACGGCGATGTCCGCGCCGTCAGCACTTTGGCACCGCCCGTCGTCAGGGCTCGGCCTTGAAACGTCAGGGTATGGGTCCGGTAGTCGAACACCAACGGGTCGATCGCCCCCTGCGTCGCCGAGTCGCAGATTGCTCCCGTCGCTGCCGTCCACGCCGCAGCCCCCACGGGCTCCAACCGGTCTGCTCCGGGCTCATAGCGGTAGATCACGCGGTCGGTCGGCGCGCTGCCCGCGGCGTCGGGCGAGCGCCTTTCCGCCTCCGTCAAGGTGCGAAGCAGCAGGTCGGTGCTGTCGGGTGCGGAACTGCGGAGCAGGAGCCGCGACGCACCCTCCCAATCCGGGGTGTCATAGACCTGCAGATCCGGAGGGCGCTGCCTGCAACTCGCGCCCAGCAACAGCCCGCCCAGGCTCAGCAAGACCGTCGCCAGGATGTCTCGGAACGCCATGATTTCACCTCGGTTTCAGGTCGCCATTGGCGCGCTCGACGTTGACCAACCACGGACTGACCGTCGCGGCCACACCGGCGTCGGCGACATTCGCGTGGTTTCGCCCGGCGGCACCGAGGAATGTGAACGTGTTGGTCACCCGCGGCTGGAGACTGCCCAACCCGACCCCGCTCGGGACCGTCACGAGTGTGTCGTTGCCCAGTGGAACCGGGTTGGGCACGCCCGTCATCGTGGCCACCGTGATCGAGCCCACGCCTATGTTGACGCGCCGGAAGCTCAGGGTTACCGCCGACGTGTTCCGCAAGACCTGATACAACGTGTCGACGATCTCCCGCGAGAGAAGGACACTCTGGGAGTGGATGATGGCCAACGCAATACTCTCGGCCCGCAGGGCGGCATACTCGTCCGTCCCGTAGTAATCAATCATCGCGTTGCCGTTGGTATCCGCGTCGGCCGCGACCGTGTTATACACGATGTCGCCGGGCAGCCTCCCGATGTTGCCCCGATTGAACGCGGCACAGACATTGGTACGCAGGTCCGGCCTGCCAGGGTCGGGGCGCGTCAGGTAGGCCAAGGCGTTCGCCATGCCCGGAAGACCGTCGAATTCGACGTAGGTGGCCAGCACTGCGGCGCTTCGGTGGGTCTCGGCGACGTCAGCCAGGACGCTGCCGTTATGGGGCGTGCTCAATGTGGTATAAGATAGAATCTTGAACGTGTTCCGATGGGCCGGATAGTATCGATCGAGGAACTCGCGCGTGTCGAGGCCGCCCTTGCTGTGGCAGACCAGGTGGACGCTGTCCACGCCGAACTGACGCACGATCGGCGGGATTTGGGTGCTGAGCCGGCCGCCGTTGTCCATCCGGGCGGCGGTCGGCAGGTCGATCGTGTTGTTCCAGAGCAGGAACTGGGCGTCGAGACCCGTTGTGAAGCCCCGCCGCGCGAAGAAGCCGCCGTCCGACTCATTCCCGTGAATCAGGATGACCGGCGACATGCACTGGATCTCAATTGTGACCCAATCGATGGCCGTACACCACCGCTCCTCGGGAAAGTTGGCGGTGTCGATGTCGATTCTGATTATATTGTCACGCGGGATGGGTGGGTCGCCTCCCGTGCCGGGCGCCTCGGGAAACAAGACAAACTGGATCGGCACCCTAAACGAGTTCAACCGCCACTGGTTGTTAACGCCCTGGAGAAACTCACTGTTCTCGTGATCGAGCATGTTCATCGGGACGCCGTTGAAGCTCGCGCGGTCGCGCTCGCAAGGCGGTGTGGAATAAGGGAGGCAGTCGTAGTCAACGTCCGACACTGGCATGCTGATGACAGCATAGCGCGAGATCAAACCGCGCGCGATGAGCTCCTCGGCGTGGACCAGACGTCCGTCAGGGTAGGTCGGCCCAAGGTAGCGGGTGGTCTGACAGGTGATGATAAGCGGTCCTTGGCTGCGGAACAAGCACTCGGTATCGAGACCGGAGCCCGCGTCGACGACGAAGGTTCGGTCGTCACGCGTGGGAGCCGGGAAGGGAGATGAACCCCGTCCGTCCCATTCCGGAGGTGGGTCGTCAACGTCATTCGCCTGCGCCGGGCAGACCCAGAGCAAGTTGGTGAGCAGCAGCCCGCCGAGCCAGAGCTTCAACACGCTGCACGCCTTCATGATCTTCCTCCTTAGTCTCGACGATCGTCGTGCCGCCGCCACCGCCAGCGCGATCATTCTAATCCGAGTTGCCCTCTTCGTCCGCGCCTCCACACACCCGACTTGCCGGAACTTACACACTTTACGGAAGCGTCTCTTGGCATCCTATAGCCTGCCCTTCCCTCGCGTCAAACTCCGCGGGGAGGCGTGCCTCAATCGGGGGTTGGCGGGGGGATTGGTGGTTCAGGCTACCCGACCAGAACCGGCATGCGGTGGCCGAGGATGCCCCATGAGGCGGAGCACGGTGAGCACACTCCGTGGTCACAACTCTCGGGCGCGGCGCAACTTGTGGTCGCCGGGACGCACGGAACATATAGTTGACCGTGCGCAACCGTGCGACAATCGGGGTATCGCTGCCCCGCGTGGGCTGAAACCCCGTATGTGCTTAGCATCTGGTGGGCGGTGGGTAAGCGTGCTTGTGCTCCGCCCGGCGTGTTCGCTTCCCCTACCCTCACCCCAGCCCCTCTCCCTACGAGGGAGAGGGGTTCCTGGTCGCAGGCCCACCCACAGTGGGCGAAGGGACGGCGGCGACGCTAAACACATCCGACGCCCGCGGCTCGCCTGCGTCGCGGAATCGCACACGGTCGCTTCTGCACGCCCCACAGGCCGGACGCGGACCACGGCGGGTGGAACCCGGCCCGCACCATGTGAACCGCGGCGGGTGGAACCCGCACTACGCTGGGACCGCGGCGGGTGGAACCCGGCCTGCGGTGAGGCTGCCCGTCAGTGTTTGGCTGCCTGAAAGCGTTCGATCGTCTCTTGCAGGGACGGCTTGACCCGGTCGTTGGGGCAGAGTTCGAGGGCCTGCTTCTCCAGAGCGATGGCTTCCTCGACGGCGCCGGTCTCGAACTTCGCCAGCGCGAGCGTGTCCAGGAACATCCAGTTCTTCCCGCCGGAGACCTCGTGGCAGCGCTGGGCGGCCGACAGGGCCAGCTCGTTGAACTTGCCCTGGAACGGCGGTTCGGTAAGCAGCGTCCAGGCCGCCTCGTTAAGCAGGCCGGCGTCCTCCGCCGCCTTCTTGAGCAGCTCGGCGGCGGCGGCTTTCGCGGGCTCCGTCTTGCCCATGTCGGCCAGCAGGCGCACCTTCGCCCAGAGCCGGCGCGGCTCTTGCGGCTCGGCCGTGATCGCGCGGTCGAGTGCCTCCAGAGCCACGTCGCCGTAGCGCGTCCGATGCATCTCCGAACCGAGCACGTCGGCCATCTGCGTCAGTGCCGGCGCGTCGGTCTTGCAGATTTCGAGGGTGGCCAGCACCCAGGCGCGGGCCTCGTCCTGTTGACCGGAGGCACTCAGAGCTCCGAAGTGCGCCAAGCGGGCGTCGATGTCGTTGGGGGCGAGGTCGGTCGCGCGTTTCGCGGCCTGGGCGGCCAGCTTCACGAACTCGGGATGGTTCTCGACGCCGAGCAACTGGTCGGCAAGGCCGGCCAATGCCTTGGGCTTGTCAGTGAAGCGCGACAGGGCCTCGCGGGCGATGCCCAGGGCCTGCTCGGGTTGGTTGAGCCCCTCCAGGCAAGCGACGATCTTGAAGTGCCACGGCTCGGTCAGCTCCGGGTTGAGCGCGAGCAGCGTGTCCGCGTGCTTCATCACGTCTTCCCATTTGGCACTGAACAACGCCGTTTGCAGATCGCGCTCCGCGCGGCGAAGCTGCTTGGCCCGCTGGACGTCGTACTTGCCGGCCAGCAACTGAGTGAGCGTCTCTTCCAGGTCGCCCGCGGGGTGCCCGATCCAGGCGATGCGCCCCTCCTTGTCGATGACGAACGCCGTCGGAATACCACCCTCGCCCGCGGCATCCATGTAGGCTTTGGAGGTGCGGTCCTCCTTCTCATACCCGATTGTGTAGGCGAGCTTGTCCCCCTGCTTCTGCACGAAGGCCTCGACTTTCTCCAGCGTGTTGTCAGGGTCTTCGGTGGTCAGGCCGATGATGGTGACGCCCGCGGGTCCGAACTTGCGTTGCAGCTCGGTCAGGTGAGGCACGGCCGCCAAGCACGGGGAGCACCACGTCGCCCAGAACTCGACGACCACCACGGACTTGCCCTTGACGGCCGCGAGGTCGACCGGTTGACCCTTGACCCACTTGTCCACTTGCAGAGCCGGGGCCGGATCACCGATGTCCAACGTTGCCGGCGCGGTCTGTCCGAAGGCTGCTCCTGCGCCCACCAGGACCAGGCCTGCCCATAGTGCGTGTCTCATGCAGTTACTCCTGACTACCATTAACGTTGAGTCGTTTGCCTTTGCGGAAGTTGCCCCCGCGGGTCCAGCGAAGCAGCAGTGTCCGCCCCCGGGAGCTTGTCTAGGAAGTAGCGTCGGCCCGAGGGGGCCGACATGGAGGTCTCCCCACCTGCTGCAACGGGCTGCGGGCCGGCGAACGCACCGGTATGTCCGTGGCGGAAGGAGCTTCTTCAGCAGGTTCCTACGGCTGCTTGTCCTTCTCAAACTCCTGCGCGCGTGCTTCGAGGGCCTTCTTCTGTTCCTCGTCCTGGCACAGCTCCACGGCCTTCTTGAACATTTCCAGGGCTTCGGCGGTGGCCCCGTGGCGGAGCTTCGCCACGGCCAGAGTCAGCACGTACTCCCAGTTGGTGCCGCCGGACAGCTCGTGGCAGCGCTGAGCGGCCTCCAGGGCCAGCTCTTTGTAGCGGTCTCCGAGGAGCGGATCGGCAAGCAACTCGGAGGCGAACGCGTTCAGGCTGACCGGATCGGTCTGGGCCTTATTGAGGAACTCGCGTCCCACGGCGCGGACGTCGCGGGGCTCCTTGGCGCCGCGGGCCATGATGAAGAACTTCGACTGCACGTAGCCGGCGTCCGTGGGGCGGGCCTTGATTGCGTCGTTGACCGCACGCAGCGCCAAATCCGTATACTGCCCGCCGGCCAGACCGGCCAGCGTGGTCGCGAACCCGTGCAGGTCGGGCGGTCTGCCCGCCAGCGTCTTGAGCAGCTTCGCCCCGAAGCGGGCGATTTCCGTGTCGTTCCGCTGCGCCGCCAGGGCCTGGATGTATACCAGGCTCGCGCTGTAGTCGTTCGGGTTGACCTTGAGGGCATCCTGGGCCGCGCGCGTGGCGAGCTTGTTGAAGCTGGCGCCGTAGTTGCCCCTCAGCAGCGTCGTGGCCAGCGATTGCAGCGACGTGGCATCGCCCTGGAACTGCGCGATGGCCTTCTCCGCCACACCCAGGGCGGTCTCGCGGGTCGACTCGTATTGCAGGTACGCGAGCAGCTTCAACTCCCACGTGTCCACCTGCTTGGGGCTGCGCTCGAGCAGCTTGTCGATCTCAGCTACCTGGGCGGCGAGTTTCTCTTCATCGACCTTCCGACGTTCACTCCCGGACTGAGGGGCCCGAGGATTGGCGATCTGCAGCAGTTGCGTGCGGAGCACGGCCGCCTGCCGGGCGGTGTCCACGTCATAGGTACCAGCCAGGACGGCCGGCAGCACCGCGTCCAGCGCAAACGGCGAGCCGATCCACGCGACGCGTCCCGAACGATCCACCACGAAGGCCGTCGGGATGCCATCCTGTCCGGCGGCGCGCATGTAGGCGTCGTACGTCCGCCCGTCTTTGTCAAACGCAACCGCGTAGGCCATCTGGTCGCCCTGCCGCTGCACGAACGACCTGACCGCGTCCAGCTTGTTGCGGTCGTCCTGCTTGGTCACGCCGACGATCACGAGCCCCTGCGCGGCGTATTGCGTCTGGAGGCGTGTCAGATGCGGGATGCTCGCCCGGCAAGGACCGCACCACGTCGCCCAGAACTCCAGCACCAGCACGCCGCGCCCCTGCAGCATGGGCACGTCCACCGCCTCCCCCTTGAGCCACGTGTCAAGCTGGAAACGCGGAGCCGCGTCGCCGATCGTCAAGTCAGCCCCCGCCAGCGGGGCGAACAAGCACACTGCCAAGGCAAACACCGGCCCGGAAGTCCGCTTCATCGTTACATCCTCCGCGCCCGGTGCCGACGGCAGGTTCCGCGACCGATGCGTCCCGCCCCGGACACCCGGGTGAAACGAACCCGATCTCCGACTCCACTTTCATCATACCCTCTGCCGCCGGGTTTCACCACTGCACCAAGACGGGTCTCGGGGCGTTCTGCGAGCGGTGTGCCACGCCGCCGCGAAAGGGGGGGCTGGGGCGTCCGCTCTGAGATTTGAGATATCAAATCTCGCCACGCCCCCGCGATAGGGGTTCCGGGGGGAGCGGACGGCGGCGGCAGCGACCGCCCGGCGGGAGCGGCGGCGGGCATGAATCGGCCCCTCTCCCGCATCGGGGGCTTCCGCGCCCGGCGTGGGCTACGCCCCCATCGACCGCGGGCGAGCTCGGACGCCAAGTTCACGGCGTTGGGTGCCCTGCTTTCCCGCGACCGCGGTCGCGGGTAACCATGCCTCTGCGGACGCAGCACATGCCCACCCCCGCCTGCGGCGGGTGAGGGCATGGCACCCACGCTAAAACGTACTCTCCCCCGGCGAGAGAGGCAGGGGTCTGGAGCTGCAGCGCGGGGCTGATGCCGACCCCTCTCCCCCGGGGAGAGGGGCAGGGGTGAGGGCCGCGGAGGCGGGTGCATGCTTACGACTCGGAGGCAAGGTTGCCCGCGACTCCTCCGGAGGGGACGCCGCGGCCACGACACGCGCGGCGATGGATCGTCAGTCGCGGCGACGTGGGGGCTGCCGCTCCTCGGAGGTGCCGGCGGCTGCTGCTACGCTCGCCTGCCGGACTCCGCCTGATCCGCGGTGTACCGGCAGGTGGGCGTTCAACGAACCCCATCTTGCGGGTCGTGCGGGCAGCGCCCTGATCGCCCGGGAGCCGAAGGTCGCCGGATCGCCGGCGTGCGGGAGGTTGCCGGTAGCCCGTCGTGCAGGAGATGCCCACGGATTGCCCGCGTGCGGGAGGTTGGCGAATCGCCCGCGTGCCGGGCGGGGTCGGTCCTCCCCGGCCGGGGCCGGTCTAGACCGCCGGGGCTTGCCCGGGGTCGTGGGTGGATTAGAATGCTGCCGGTGGTGAGGACGTGGCCGGCCGGGGCGGCGACCCCGGCGGGCGTCGGGTGCTACGGCCACGCCCGCGAGGGTGGGTCGGTCCTGCACCCCAGCCGCAGAGGCCGACGCTGCCCAGCGGCGAAGCCCGAAAGCGCTGCTAGCTCAATTGGATAGAGCATCGGTCTACGGAACCGAAGGTTGGAGGTTCGAATCCTCCGCGGCGCGTTGCAGTTTCTCCCGCAAAAACCGCGTTTTTCTCGGGGATTCCTGCGATTTCACGATTCTTAGTGCCACCCCGTGTCACGCGCCCCGTAGCACCCGATTGCACCGTTTCGCGCCCCAACTGCTGACAGAAGCGCTGACGGTCATCGGTGCCCGTCGCGGCCAACGCGACCGATTCCCGCCGGTCCAAGTCGGGCAAGCGTTCGACGGCCGTGGCAAGGTCGCCCACCACCACGTGGGTGTACCGGTCCAGCGTCAAGGCAATCGTCGAATGCCGGGCGAGCTGTTGGGCCACCTTCGGGGCCACGCCGCTTCGCGCCAGGTTCGATATGCACGTGTGCCTCAGTGAGTGAAAGTCGGCCACACCGTCGGGGGTCCGGTAGGGCACGCCCGCCGCAGCGAGGTCCACCCGGATCATCTTGGACGCCTTGTCTGGCAGTTTCCCGAAAGGCCGGTACTGGGGGTCCACCGGGCCGACGATCGTCGCGTGGTGGGCCAGCAGTGCAGCCGTAGCGTGCTTCAGGGGCAAGCTGTCCGTCCGCCGGCTCTTCGCGTAGGCCGCGCTCACCGTGACCGTCGGGGGGGTTCCGCCCAGGTCGAACGATGCCCAGGTGAGAGAGCGCAGCTCGGACAGGCGCAGGCCGGTTTCGACCGCCAGTCGGTAGACCAACGCCCTCACCTCACCGGGCATCCCGTAGAACACCGGTCCGGCTTCAGCCGCATGCAGCAGCCGCCGAAGTTCATCGTCCGTCAGCGCCCTCCGCGCGTGTCTTACGTCGGTCTGGACGTTCCGTACCGCCAGCCCAGCGAGGGGATTCTCCGCGACGCGCCGATCGGCAACCGCCCATCGCGCGAAGCACGTCAACGCCCGAGCGTAGTGGTGGAGGCTCCGTAGGGATAGGCCGCCGTCACGCAGCTCGGCCAGCACCCGCGTCACCGCCGCCGCCGTCACGTCCGCCCAGGCGACCAGCTTCCCCACCTCCAGCACCCGCCGCACGCGCGCCACGGACATTGCCGCATGCTTCGGTGTCACGCCACGCGCATGGAGGTCCGCAGCCCAATCGTCCACGTGCTCCAGTAGGGGCCGCTTGGCGTGCTCTGCCAAACGGTCGGTTCGCGCGTCGCGCAGGCCGCTCTTGTGCTCAAGGGCACGCCGGACGTGCTCGGCCAGAATGCGCTGTGCCAGTGCCCGATCGGTCGTGCGCGTGGATCGTTCCCGCCGAATACCGCCGTGGTCGAACCAGCACGCCCGCCAGGGGCCACGGCCGCTACGCCGATAAAGACTGCCCGTTCCGTGGGAGCGTTGCTTCATACGTCACCTCCCCTTTGCTTTCGTCGGGGCAAGCGTACCAGCGTCAGCCGGTAGCCGAGTGTTGCGGCCAGCCTCTCGGCCGACGCGAGAGACAACCCCCGCTCGCCGGACAGCAGCCGCGACAAGGCGGATTGCTCGATACCACCGTCAACCGACAGCCGGTATCGAGTCCGCCCGTCCGCTTGGATCAGCTTCCGAAGATCGTCCAGTAGGTTCATGCCGGTACCATACCCCATTGCTTGCCGCGCGTCAACTACAATCCGCCGGGTCATCGTAAATCGGTTCCGCGTCCGGGTCGGCTTCCGGGACGCGCCAGACCACCTCGTCCGGGGGGCCGTCTCCGACGCTTTCGACACTGGCGACACTGGCGACGGTGCCAGAACCCCTGTTTTCGGGGTCGTGGCGCGGGGTTTCGTCGCCGTCGCCAATGTCGCCAAGCCGAAACGTCGCCGTCGCCCGCCCACCGGCTGGACCAGGCTGCGTGTAGTCCCACCGCCCGAAGCCCGCCTTGACCAGGGCGTCCAACGCTTCCCGTGCCAGCTCGGGCTGGTCGCGGAATCGCCGGGGGCCGCGGGCCAAGTCGCGGGCTGTGCAGCGATTGCCGTGTTGGCGAATCCACGCCACCAGCTTCCGCCGATCCGCCGTCGCCGGGTCAACGCCTCCCTCGTCGCTCGCCAGCAGGGGGTACAACCTTGCGGCTTCGCTCCCGAACCACGACGCCAGCTTGCACGCTCTCTCCATGACGCCGGGCGTCACCACCACCGCACCACCCGCCGCCGATGCTTCGCAGGTTGCCAACGTCAAGGCCAGCCGGAGCGCGATGCCCCGCAGCTTGTCCAGCGCGGCGCGCAGGTCATCATCATCGGTGGCGTCGATATCCTTGCCCAGGAGGTCGCGCCACGCTATGAACACCCGCCGCGCGTCCGACCCGACGCCGACCGTAGCCGGTATGGGCGAACCGGAGTCATCGGTCGCGGGCCGCCAGTCCAGCAGGGCCGCCAACAAGTCGCGCCACGCGAACACGGCCGCCGGGTCAAGCACGCCCGCCGACCACCGCGACGGCCGTTGGGGTGGCCACACCAACAAGAATCGCGCCAGAAAGCCGCTTTCGCGTTCCGCCCTGGCGAACGTGCGCTTCAGCGTGCGTGGTTGGATTCCGCCCAGCAAGCTCACCGCCGCGTGCTCCACGAATATGGAGACGCCGCCCGTCTTGCGGTCCACCAAAACGTGCTCCGCGCTGTACATGCTAAGGTACGCTTCGCGGTCATTACCTCTGCCACCTGCCGCATACCGATCGAATCCACCGATCAGCCCCGACAGCTCGTCGCGCACGCACAGCAGCCCCAGCGGATTGTCGTTCAACATCGTGGCGAGGCGTTCTACTGTTATATCTGCCACCAACACACGCTTCTCGATCGGCCGCTCGGGTTCCAACGGTGGATCGGTTGCGGGGCCGTCGCGTTGCGATTTCTTCCACGTGGCGAGGTCCACCTCATAACGCGCCAACGCCGACACGTGCTCACGCATCGCGCGTTCGTGTTCGACCCGCTCGGCCTTGAATAGTTCGATCAACGGCCGCGTAATCAGTCTCAGCAACGGGGTTTTCGTCGTGCCCGAGCGCCCGACGATCGTGCCCCAAAGCACAGCGGCTTCCGACCAGCCGGGAAATACTTCGATGCGCGCTCGATTGCCGATGCACGCCGTTGCCGTGACCAGCGCCCCCAGGGCCGCCCATGCCGGATCGGTGTCGGTCGCCGCCGCCGCCGACAGCGCGAAGTCACGCATGGTGTCGGGCAGCAACTCGACGGGGAACGGTTGCCATTCGGCCGCCGGGTCCGGTGCATCGTCCGCGGGGTCGTAGCGCGCTACGCTCGCCGCGATGCGCTCAACTTCGGCTTCGTCCAGCGGCACGTCACAGCGCTTGCGATTCACAATGTGTAGGGCCGTGGCGATTTCTTCTCGCTCAACACCCGCGCGCCGCATCACGCCCGCCATACTCATTAACGTTGCGTTGCGCTTGCCCTCTGGGATGCCCTGCCCGTTCAGCGGGTCCGGTCCGGCTGCCCCGCGGGGCTTCCGGGCCGGTTCCCGCAGAAGGTCCAGCAGCCAACCCGGAGCGTCGGCAAGCGGCGTGCTTTCAGGATCGTGAATCCATCTATACAGATTGCCACTTGCATGATTGCTCGGCGGCGCCAACACGTATCCACCCGCGCCCCGCGTGTCGATGCCGGGGCCGAGTTTCCCCGCAGTGTTTCGGTACATGCCGTCCAGCGGATACCGAAAGTAATAGTGGCACCCACCGCCACCCGTAGCAGCGGTTACAGTTTTCGGCAACGGGCCATACTGCACTTCGAGCTGCGCAAGGCTTGCGGGTCCGCCGTGGCGCGGGTCGATGTCGAGAACCAGCAAACCGCTTTCGGGTCCGGTGCATACTGCAACATTCGCAGACGGCCAGCGCTGCCACCAGGTGCGGATGCGTTCCGCGTCGGTCGTGCCCTCGGCCAGCCCGTGTGCCGGGCGCGGATGTTTGCCCGCAGACTTACAAGCAGGCTCGCCGCAAGAGCACCCCCCGTTTTTGATTGAATTACACGGGAACGTTCGCCAGCCGCACGCGGCGTAAGACAAGGCAGCGTCTAGCGTGGTCATCGCGCACCGCCTTTCGTGCGCGCGTCGAGCCAGGCTTGCAGCGCGTGAACGTTGTAAAGGGTTCGGGCCCCGAGCCGCAGGTGCGGGATTTCGCCGGAGTTCGTGCGCGACCACAGCAACCGCACGCCGATGCCCAGCATTCGCGCCGCCTCACGCGCGCCAACCGCCAGGGGGGCCGGGGCGTCGGGGGTCACAGAGTGTTTCTTACTGGGCATCGGTGTCCCCTTTGCGTGCTGCCCGTGCCAGTAGTTCGCGCTCTACGGCAGCACAATTGAAGAGGAGGCGGCGCCCAGCGCGCAGGTAGGGCACGCGCTCGGCTTCGGCTTCGGTGCGCAGCCAGGCAGCGGGCACCCCGAGCCGGAACGCCGCGCGCTCCAGTGAGATGAAACTTTCGTTGGTGTTGCGTGGGTCCATGCCCCGAGTGTGAACGCGCGCGGACCGCACGCAAGCGTTTTTCGCCGTGAGGGGGTTTCTTTCGGATATTCGGATTAGTTTCCGGGTTTCTTTCGGATTTGGCCGAGCTGGGCCAGGGCGGCTTGGCAACGTTCGCGCGTGGCGTTTTCAGTGTTCACGGCCAGCATCGTCTGCACAAGCTTCATCGCGTCGCCGGGCGAATAGCAGAAGTTTCGTTGACCGGGCCGGGCCGTCGTCAGGCCAGCTCGTTTCGCATACTTATTCAACGTGTCATTCGTGACGCCCGTTAGCCCGCGCAGCTCGGGTATGGTGACGCCGGGGCCGTCCGCCACGTCCGCCACCGGGGGCACGTCGGCAGCGGGCGTCGGTTCAGCATGCACGGGGACGGGGTCAACCCATCGCAGTACACCGTCTATGGCCAACGCCAGGTCGCGCGGCACGTCGCCGAAACGCTGCCACGCTATGGGGTCCTGCTTGGCCAGCAGCGCCACCCACCGGCTATCCGTCGCGCACCGCACCGCCTCTTGCAGCACCGACCGCAACGCGGGCGCCTCGCGCTCGGCCATGTAGGCCGCCAGCGCAGGCACCAGTGCCCCAAGCTGGTTCGCCATCTCCCGGAACGCTTGCACGTCGTCGGGATACGCTTCTGCGGGGCTACGCCCGCGAAGCTCCGCGTAGTTGCGCTCGGGCAATTCGAGTAAGGCGTCGCGGATCGTCAGCAGCCGGGAGCGAAGATCGTCGGGGGGCATGCCACCTATCCTTCGCGGGCCGACCCGGCCGAGCCCAGGCGATAGGTGTTCCTGGACCCGGCTGGGCCGTTCGCAAGCCGTCGCCTGCTGCCCACCACAGTTTCCGCGTGCGGTCGCCCGCGTCAACACACTTGCCAAACATTGCCACCGGCGCCCTTAACCTCTTATCTACTTTTCGGTCGCCTTGTTGTTTCAGGGGCCGCCGGTTCCGCCCCTACCGCCAAGCCCGCCGAGCTGCCGATCGTCGCTTGGCGCGGCCTTTCCGCCTGCGGCCGGGGCATCGTCACTCGCCGGCGGGGGCTTGGGCTGCCATTGCGCACGCCCAGTCGCGGGGGACACTCCGCAACACGCCGCCCAAGCAGTGTGCATAGGCGCCCGTCCGACGATTGCGGATCAGCATGCCCACCATGGCGTCACGGACCGGATGCTGCACCCACCGTCGGATAACTTCGAACCCGTCTGGCACCAACCCGGCCAAGGCCGGGGGTTCCTGCTGAGTCTGAGTCATCGTGTCACCTCCATTGTTCACTTCCCCCCCCCATGCCGGGCGAGACACACAATCGCCTCCCGGACGGCCGGGGGCAAGCTCGGCCACGCTTTCACCACCGCCGCAAGCTGGGGGTCCGCCGCTTCCGTTCGGGGTCCGTCCGGTTCCCGAGGGGGGTCCGCCGGGGCCGGTTTTCTGCGCCCAACTGCTGACAGTTCTGCTGACGCGCGGGCTGGGGGTTTCGTAAGTCCTTGTCCCGTAACGTCTTGTGGCGCCGGGCATCGGTCTACGGAACCGAAGGTTGGAGGTTCGAATCCTCCGCGGCGCGATTTCAACGGTTTGTGATTGACGCGGGTGGATCTCTACGAGGGGTGATTCTGCGCGCAGAGCCGGCGGCCCAGGGGCAGGCTCGCTTGACTCGGGACGCCGGCGGGGAGGCAGTGTGCTGCCTGGGGTCGGGGGGCGGCCCGCGGGGTACATTCGGACCTGGCGTCACTGCCCGGTGACGGCGGTGGCGGCGGGAGCAGGGACGCTATGAGCGCGGCGACGGAGCATCCGATCCCCGAAGGCGATTTCGCGGCGGCGTTGGCGGATTGCGACGCGGCGTTGGCGGATTGCGACGCGGCGTTGGCGGATTGCGACGCGGCGTTGACGTACCCCGAGAACCTCGGCGTGGGCCGGCCGAATCAGCCGGAGCACGCCGCGGTCCCCTGCGGACGCGGCCAGGCGCTGGTAGCGCTGGGCCGGCACGAGGACGCGCTGGACGCCTGGAAGGACGGGGCGGCCGGTGCCGAGGGGTCGCCGGAGAAGACTGAGTACCGCCGGCTCTGCGCCGAGCAACTGGCGTCTGACAAGTAGACGAACGAGTGCAGCACGCGTCTGCTGTCGAGCAACGGAGTTGCAGCGATGGCGGGGATGCCGCGGAAGGTGCGGGCGGCGGGCGGACCGCTGATCCGACGTCTTGCGGTACTCGGCACGCCCGGGTAGCCGGGCCGCCAGCCTGACTACATTGGCGCGGAATGTCAGTCGCTGCGCCCGTCATAAGGGGCGGGCGCATCGCGCGCAGGAGAGCGATTCATGACGCTGATCGGTGCGCTCCTCGGTCTCGCCTTCTGGCAATATGCGCCGGCGGCGTTGCCGGAGGAGGCGCTGCCTGTCGGTTCAGCGGCTCCGGAGCTGCGCGCGAAGCCGCCCAGCCTCGACACGTACAACGTCGTGTGGACCACTCCTGGCGCTGACGCGTCCGACTCTATGCCGATCGGCAACGGCGTGGTGGGGCTCAATGTCTGGGTCGAGCAAGGCGGCGACCTGCTGTTCTACATCGCCCGCGTCGATGCGTGGAGCGAATGCGACCGGTTGCTGAAATTGGGCCGCATCCGCCTTTCGCTGACGCCCAATCCATTCACACCGGGTCAGCCGTTTCGCCAGGAGCTTGTTCTGCGCGAGGGGCGTGTCGCAATCACCGCCGGGGCTGCTGAGCACGAGGTGGAGCTTTCAGTGTTCGTGGAGGCACAAGCACCGATCGTCCACATCGACTGTCAATCGGCGTCGCCGATCCGAGTCACGGCCACGCTCGAGAACTGGCGCACGGAGCGCCGCGTGCTGACGGACAAGGGCGAGTTGCAGTCATCGTGGACCATGCGCGATGCGCCGGACGATATCGTGCAGCGCGAAACGTGGGAATCAGCCGACGTTGTCGCGGACGATCCGATGGCCGTGGTCTGGTACCATCGCAACGAGCACTCCATCGTGCCGTTCACCCTGCGGCACCAGGGCTTGGAGGAGATCGCCGAGCGCTTCCCGGATCCGCTTCTGGGCCGCACGTTCGGCGGGCAGATGGAGAGTCCGCAGCTTCGCAGGATCGGCCCGGCCACGCTGGCGGGCGACAAGGTGACGGCCGCCAACATCCGGATCACGACGCATTCCGCGCAGACGCCGACGGTGGCGGCCTGGATGGATGCCGTCCGGCAGTTGGCGGCCGCACCCGGCGCGGGTGGTGATGCCGCGACTGCGACCGCCCGGTGGTGGCGCGACTTCTGGGAGCGCAGTTGGATCTATATAGATGGCGACCCCGCGCAGCCCGCGGGCACCGGTGACGCGGCGCCGCCGTCGCGCATCACGCAAGCGTACATTCTCCAGCGCTGGATGATTGCCTGCGCATCGCGTGGCAAGTTCCCGCCGAAGTTCAATGGCTCCATCTTCACCGTGGAGCCGAAGTTCACCGACGAGTCGATACCGTTCAACGCCGACTGGCGCCGCTGGGGCGGCTCGTATTGGTGGCAGAACACGCGCCTCCCCTACTACCCGATGCTGGCGGCCGGCGACTTCGATCTCATGCAGCCGCTGTTTGATTTCTACGAGGGCGCGGTGCCCGGCTGCAAGGCCCGCGTCCAACTCTATTACCACGCCGATGGCGTGTACTTCCCGGAGACGATGACCACGTTCGCCACGTATGCCAACAGCGACTACGGCTGGAACCGCGCCGGCGTCGACCGCTCCGTCATCCAGAGTCCGTGGTGGCAGTGGGCGTGGCAGCAGAGCCTGGAGCTGGCGCAACTCATGCTCGATTACGCCGCCTATACCGGCGACGAGCGGTTCCTGACCGAGCGTGCCCTGCCGATGGCCCGCGCGGCGCTGCGCTATTACGACTCGCGCTTCGCCCGAGACGAACGCGGCAGACTCATTATATCGCCCACGCAGGTCGTCGAGACGTACTGGGAGGACGTGGTCAACGATGCTCCCTCCGTGGCCGGCTTGCAGGCGGTGTGCGATGCGCTGCTCGCGCTGCCGGACCGCATCGGCTCGCCGGAAGATCGCGCGCTGTGGCGACGCATGCGGGAGGCCACGCCCCTCCTACCGATGCGACGCATCGACGACCGACTCGTTGCGGCGCCGGCCGAGAGGTACAAGGATAAACGCAGCAACTGTGAGACTCCTGAGTTGTACGGCCTGTTCCCGTTCCGCGTGCTGGGCGTGGGCAAGCCGAACTACGACGCGGCCGTCGAGGCCTATCGCCGCCGCCACGACAAGTCGCACGTCGGCTGGACGCAGGACGGGGCGTTTGCCGCTCTGCTGGGCCTGACCGACGAGGCCAAGGCCGACCTGCTCGCCAAGAGCGCCAACAGCCACCCCAACTTCCGTTTCCCGGCCATGTGGGGCCCGAACTTCGACTGGCTGCCCGACCAGGACCACGGCAGCAACCTGATGACGCTGCTCCAGTTGATGCTGCTGCAATGCGACGGCCGGCAGATCCGCCTGCTGCCCGCATGGCCGAAGGAGTGGGACGTGAGCTTCAGGTTGCACGCGCCGCGCGAGACGACGGTGGAATGCGAATATCGCCACGGGTCGATCATTTCGCTCACGGTGACGCCGGCCGCGCGGCGTGCGGATGTGGTTGCCGGCGGAGGCGATTGACCGGGGACTGCCTTCGCTGAACCGGTTCGGTGATTCCGGCGCGGCAGGACCGCCACGCCGGCAGCCGACCAAAGGGCGTCGGCTGGCCCGCCTCTTCGAGTGCCCCGCCTCTTCAGAGGTGGGGGAGCGATGTCGGCCGACTGGTCGAAGGTGTCAGGGGACTGGCGCCGCGCCGGACGCACCCGAGTCTCGGACGCGGCGTCGGCCACGCTTGCGGTGTACCCGCGGTGCCTGTCCCCTGTCTCGGCCAGGTCCATATGGCCCCGGGTGCACGTCACGGTGACGGTCGTAGGCCTGGACCGCTGGATGTCGCTTGCGACAGGCGATCACTTCCTCCGTCGCCGCGTCGCGGGCGCAGCCTTTTCGGCGCGTCGGGACCCCGGTCTTCTGCCCGTCTTGGGCGGGCGGGCGGTCTGCGATATCGCACCTGCCGGTCCTGCGGCCAAGGCCAGGTCCAGTTTCCGGTCCGCCAGGTCGATGGCGGCGATGGTCACCCGTACACGGTCGCCGATCTTGAACTGGCGACGCGTCCGCTGGCCGATGACGCAGCCGGCCGCGCTGTCCACTTCCCACCAGTCCTCGGGCATGTCGGTGAAGCGCAGCAGTCCCTCCACCAGATACTCAGGCAACTGGACGAAGATCCCGAAATTGGTCACCCCCGTGACGATCCCTTCGAATTCCTCGCCCACGCGTTGTTCGAGCAGCCGCAGGATATAGACGAGCTTAAGTTCACGCTCGGCCGCCTCCGCCCGGCGTTCATTGCGGCTGCAATGCGCGCCTACTTTCTTGCACTCGTCGAGGGTGGGCACCTCCACGCGGCGGCGGCCTTTCCTGAATCCGCCCTGCAGGTAGGCGTCCAGCAGCCGGTGGATGGTCAGATCCGGGTACCGGCGGATGGGCGAGGTGAAGTGCGTGTAGTTGTCGCTGGCCAGTGCGAAATGCCCCACCGGAGCGGGCTCGTAGACGGCCCGTTCGAGCGACTTCAGGATCGCCAGGTTGACGGCGAATGCCTCCGGCCGACCCCTCACCTTCTCCAGCAACGGCTGCAACGCCGCTCGGTCCATTCCTTTGACGGGGGGTAGTCGCAGGGCTCGCAGGAACCGGTTCAGGGGCGGCGTCGCGGCCTCGTCGGGCGGTGGGTGCACGCGGCGCAAAGCCGGCACGCCCAGGCCCGCCAGCAGCTCGGCCACCACCTCGTTGGCTTCCACCATGAACATCTCAATGATCGTGTGCGAGAAGCTCATGTCCGCCGGCTCCACGCCCGCCACGGCCCCTTTTTCGTCGAACACGACCTCGACTTCCGGCAGGTCCAGCACAAGCATGCCGTTGGCCAATCGGCGCCGCCGGATCACCCGCGCCAGCGCATCCATCCGCCGCAGCAAGGCGGTGACCTTCTTCGCGTAGCCTCCGACTTTGCCGGCGAGGATCTGCGTCGCCTGCCCATACGTCAGCCGCTTGGCCGAGCAGATGACTGTGTTGGCGAAACGCGTCGCCACGCGCCGCCCGGCCGTGTCGTAGGTGATGAATGCACTCTTGGTCAGCCGGGGCTCTCCTTCCTGCAGGCTGCATACCCCGTTGGAGAGCACCTCCGGCAGCATCGGAATGACCAGCCGCGGGAAGTAGACGCTGTTGGCTCGCGCGCGGGCTTCCTCGTCCAGCGCCCTCCCCGGCTGCACGAAGTAGGACACGTCGGCGATGTGCACCCCCAGCTCCAGCCGGCCGCCGGCCAGTTCGGTTAGCGAAATGGCGTCGTCAAAATCACGGGCATCATCCGGATCAATGGTGATTACGGTCAGATCACACAAGTCCTCACGCCCGCTGGCGCCGTCCTCCGGGTCGTAGGACTTCACGACCCGCGCGGCCTCCCTGGCCACGGCAGCGGGGAACTCCTCCGGTAACTGGTACTGCTGGATGATGCTCTGCGCATCGACGCCCGGATCGCCCCGCTTACCCAACACCTTGGTGATCACGCCGCGGGCGTCGCGGCCGCGGGCGGGATACTCGCTGATCTCGACCACCACCTGGTCGCCGCTGCGGGCGCGTTTGGCGCCCGGGTCACCCACGAAGATGGGCGCATGCAGGATGTCGCCGTCCGGCCGCACGAACCAGCGCTGCAGTTCGTGGCACAGTTCACCCACGAACCGGCTCTGGCCGCGCTCGATGATCTCGACGATGCGGCCCTCGTACATCATTCGGCCTTCACGCTTGCCCCGCTTCAGCACCGCGGCCGCCACGGTATCGCCGGTGACGGCATCGCCCGCATGACCGGGCGGGATGAACAGGTCGCCGTGCGCATTGGGTGTGTCGGGAATGACGAAGCCGAAGCCCCGCGGGTTGGAGCGAAAGCGGCCTACCACCCGGCGCGCCGGATCGGGCAGGGTCAGCGCGCTGGCTGACCCCATCACGATCCGCCCCGTCTTCATCAGGGCCTTGACCGTCTCGCGGAAGTCGCCGTACTCCTCGTCGGCGATGCCCATCGCCTTGGCGAGCTTGTGGATCTTCTGGGGTTGATAGCCCTGGCGGGCCAGGTGCCGGACAATCCGATCCGCAAACCGTTCCGTCGTCATGGCGATTCCTCACGCTGTCGTCGTGGCCATCGTCAGCCGAAGTAAGCCGCACATCCTACGTGTCTTGCTCCCGCAGGCCAATGGCCGGCAGCCGCTCCGCTTTGCGGCCAACCGTGGCGGAACGCGCTGCGGCCTGCGGCGAAGCCACGCAGTGTTCAGGGTTCGGGGTTCAGGGTTTGGCGATCAGCTATCAGCCCTCAGCTTTCAGCCAATGGTAGGGTGCGGCCCGGACGCGCCAATTCGAGGCCCACATCTGAATGGTGCGTCAAGGGACGCTAGACGGCTTCTATTCCCCTGGGCCTGATGTCACAACTAGCGATAAGACACCTAGACCCCCGCCGGGAGATGGCGATTCTTCTATGTCGTCGTCCCAAGGTGGTTGCGGCGGCTCATTGTCGAAGCCTTCCGACAACAACCCTTGAAGCCGGCTGAGCTGTCCAGTCCCGGATGACACGCGCGAGATGAGCCCAGCGATAGCGCCGTGCAGCGAACGGTCACTCATGACGCCAACACCAGGGCGCCACTTTTCGCCCAGCCGCAACCCACTCCAAGCCTGCACGAATTCGTCCAACCCGATGCATGACAAGACAGACTCCGCCGTTTCGTTCCCATGAACAGCCACATCCGCATGGGGCCATGGATGAGGATGGCGGTGATGACGCCAAGGAAACGGGAGGCAACACTCAACGAACTCCCTACACTCGGGGCAGTGTTCGGGGTCGAGAAACCCCCAAGGCCAAGGATGGACTGGAGCAGGAGCCCGTTGCGACGACGCCTCTGAGACAATCGCCGGTATTAGGTCTTTGCTGGTCAGCGATTTCCGACCGCCGAGTATCTGTCTCATGACGCGCGCGCTGACTAACGACAAGCAACCGGGAGCAGTCAGAAGGCCGTAGGCCCCCAGCATTCCCGAACGATTTCGAAGATGAAAGTGCCCACCCTTGAAGATCCCGGAGACACCAACAAAAGGAGGGAATCCGTCCAACAGCGAGAGCTGCCATTCGTCGATCCCGAATCGCCCCGCCGATCGAGCAGACCCCACACTCCCTCGCTTCGCCTGGATGAGGCAAGCGCGCTGCCACCGCAGTCTATTGCCTTCTACGTAGGACGCAAGAACCAGAAGGTCCGCCAATTCTCTCTGATGTTCCTCTCCTCCTATGGCGAATCTTACCTGGGAACGATGACCGTGAAGGAACTGCCCGTCAATGTCAAGGAACGCGCCCTCAACGTCGGCATGCAATCCCGGCGCGTCACGGCAACGAACAGAGGGCGTTCGCTGTATCGCATCCACTAGGGCCGCGACAGAGGCCACCTCGTCGGCATGTTCAGCATAGACCTCTTCGATCGACGAACGCAGATGTTGGGCTAGCCGCCACTGCCAATCCTGATACTCGGGCATTGTCGTCAGTACGTCCAACATTCTTATGACCCCTTGGCGCCAGCAATACGAAGTGCGTACCGCAAGCGCGAACCTACGCCCCGATCATCGCGCTGGCCGTTTCGCTCCATAGACCCTTTTCACCGGTCGTGGCGATCCAGCGGAGCATGTAGTGGGCGGTCTTGCCGGCGTCTTCGCCGGGGTAGTCGGCCGCGTACGGCGTACGCGTGTCGACCGACAGGAAGCTCGGCTCGCTGGCCCGGGTCGGGGGCGGGTCGCCGACCTTGACCCAGATCTCGGCCCCCATCACGCCGGGCGGCTTGACCTTGCGCGTCGGCGTGGCCTCGTCAGCGAACGCGATCGTGTGCTGGAGCCGCTGGCTGGTGTCCACGGTGACCACGGGCCGCGTCTTGGGCGGACCCTCGGGGCTCCCCTCGCGGTCGGGCACGGTGATCCCCATCGCGGCCCGCTCGGTGTCGAACTTCAGGCGGCTGCCAGTCATTCGTCGTCACTGCCCTCGGCTTCGAGGCGTCGCATGGCTTCCAGGTCGAAGTAGCGCTCGCCGCAGGCGGCACACACGTCGGCCTTGACGCCGCTCACGGTTCGGCCGTTCTGCAGGCGAATCGACACCTCCTTGCGTTGGACGCGCCTTGACCCGCAGGACACACAAATCTTCAGATCGGGGCGTTCACTCGCCGAGCGTGGCGATCTTCGCGGAGACGAAGACGTAGAAGACTTCTTGCTCCGCTTGGCGGACGATGGCCCCTTTTGTGTAGATGAGTGTCCCGTTGTAGCTGAAGCTCTTGATGACATATAGTTTCTCACTCGTATGCCGTTTTGCTCGGCTGCGTGAGCGCAGAGTTTTCGCGATGGCCTGGGCATTGGCGATCGATTCGATCACGTCGCCGGCGGTCAGCCCGTCGGCCTCCATCTCGTCGCGGGCCTTTTCGGTGAATCGTATCCATCCCCGCAGTACCAGGCGCTTGATCTGGAGCAGTACGTCCATCCTTGTGTATCCTAACCGGCAAAACGCCGCGAATCAACCCGAAGGGAGAAAGCGCATTAGCCCCGACATCCACGCGGTACCGGGCCGGCCCGAAGCGGTCGGGCGGGCCTGTGAAGACGCCCTTGATCCGTGGGAAGAAGTCCATCATGCCGAAGTGGTTGACCCGCTGGCCCTGCTCGACCCGCCGCTGCCAGGGCAGCTTGAGCACGGCGGTCACGGGCAGGATGTCCGGCTTGCTCACCGTCGACCTCTGGTCGATGATGTCCTGGACCAGGTCGTCGCCGCCGGCACTGCCGCCGATCTGGACCATGGCCGCGTAGTCGTCGGGGTCAGCGGTGATGTTGTTCTCGAATAGGGCGTCTTTGATGGGCATCGGTCAGTCCTCCCGGGCTGAAACCTTGCCGCTCAGTGTACGCGGCGGTGGGCGGGCGTCAAGGGTGTGGAAATTGGGCCGGCGCAAGGCGGCTCAAGCGCTGCCGGAGGTTGCGGATCGCCCGTCGGATCGTGTCGGGCGACTGCGCGCCTCCAGCTCACACAGCGCGTAGGAGCTGGTCCGCTACGATATGCTGATTCGGTTGACCACCCCGCAGGCCCCGGCGGTCTGTTCGATTCGCTTGTAGTGGTCGTTTTCGGTATGATCGGCCCCAGCGTGATGACGGTGGGTGACCGCCTCCGCGTCTCACTGGTGCGCGCCGACGTGGAGCAGAGGTTCATCGATTCCAAGCGCGTCGGTGGGCCCGCACCCTGACGCGCACCGTGGTCATCCGCCGTGGAGTGACTTGCTGCCCAGTTGTGAACCCCGTTGCGGGCCAAAGAATGAGCGAGATCCTTCCAGAATGTGTCGGTGACGTACCCAATGTCTGCGGGCGAGAGGGCTTGATCCGCGCGGCCCTGGCCCGCACGGACCGGCGTCCCTTGTCCGACAGCGGTGCCGATTTCGCTCGTATCCAGAGCGTGTTCGCCATCGCGCTGCACATGCGCCAGCCGCTGATTCCCGCCGGCGGGGACGATTTGCGCGCGGCCGGGATTATCAGCAACGTCCAGCACATGCTGGAGCATCCTAACGACGCGTATCATCACAATGCGACGGTCTTTCGCTCGTGCTACAAACGCATGGCCGAGTTCATCCCGCAACTCGTCCGCGCGGGTCGCCGGCGGCGGTGACTTGTCCGCTCATGCCGCAGGTGGGATGGGTGGCTGGGGAATCTCGAAGGAAAACTCCGCCCAGCTTCCCTCCTGCGACTTGGCCTCCATGCGACCGCCGTGGGCGTGGATGATCCGCCAACAGGTGTAGAGACCGATGCCCGTGCCCTTCTGCTTGAGCAACTCCGGAGATTGGATTCGAGAGAACTTGCGAAACAGCCTGGCGCGGGCGCTTTCGGGGAACCCCGGCCCCTCGTTCCACACGGATACCGCCAACGCCCCCGCAGGCCGACTGACCCGCAGTCGCACCGTCCCACCGTCCTTGCCGTACTTGCAGGCGTTGCCGAGCAGGTTGACCAAGACGATCTTGATGAGTTCCGGGTCGAGAGTGACGGTCTGCGGCGGCTCGGGAATCTCACGGTGCATCGTGATCCGCCTTGCCTCCATCTGCGGGGCTATGATCTCGACGGCGGGGTTGATCAGCACCTCCAGCAGATCAACTTCTCGTACGGCAATATCGACCTGGCGGCCTTCAATCCTCGCCAGGTCCAGGTACTCCTGGATGAGGTTCAACAAGTACCTGCCTTTCGAGATCATCCGGTCGAGGCGGTCGCGTTGCGGGGAAGTCAGCTCGCCGAGGTAGCCGTCCTTCATGAGGGAGGCGTCGGTCATCAGCGAGGCGATCGGGCTCTTCAGTTCGTGGGTGACGAAGGCCAACATGCCGAAGTAGTCCCGCAGCGCGGCATCCAGCCGCTCGATCTGGATGGTCTTCTCGACCGCCTGGCTGAGCCGCTCGGCGATGATCTGATGCAGCAGGACGTGGCGGTCGTCGTAAGCGTGCGGGCGCCGCGAGCTGCGAAACAGAACGCCTACCACGCGATCCTCCACGATCAACGGGCAGGTCATGCTGGAACGCACGCCCTCGCGGACCAGCAACTTCGTGGAAGCACTGCCCGGATGAGCCTCCAGGTAGCGTTCCAGGTCGGTGATCACACGGACCGCCCGGCGTCTCAGAACCTCCGCCAGCGAGGTGTGCAGCAGGTCTTCCGCATAGCCCTTGCGCAGCAGGACCGGCTCATACGCCGCCTTGGTATGATAGGCAACCAGGCGCGCCCCGTTGTCCTCCACAAGCGCCAGGCCGAAACGATCGCACGGACTGATGTCGCGCGTGGACTCAAACACGAAGTCGATCACGGCCTCCAGCGACGGCCGGGCTGCCACCTGCCGGTTGATTTCGTCGACGGCCATCGACTCGTGCGCCGTCAGCTCAGCCGCACGCGTCCGAGGATCGCCCACGTCTACGTACCGGACGAGTACCCGCTCCGAATCAGACATCACTGCCTTGCCCTTCTCGGTGTTCCTCATCTCACCGGTCGCGGCGACCCGCCGTCCGGGCCATGTCTGCCGTTCGCGCCGGCCAAGCGTGGCAGGGCAATTGGACGCCAATTTGCCCGAGGGATCAAGGGGCCCGAGGAGAGGCTCCGCTCACCGGAGCGGGTACCCTGCTTCTTGCGCGGAAGGACCACGACGGTCCGTTGCGGGCTTCAAGACCGGGTAGCGAGTTATACGGTTCCTTGAGTCGCTAACGCAGGCTTCCTGCCTTGCAGGGAGGGGTCGGGGGGGAGTCACAACGACGCTTCCCCTCACCCTACCCTCTCCCCCAAGGGGGAGAGGGGTCTCGTTAGACGTTCTTGAAATTCCGTGATCCGGATGCCCAGCGCATGCGTACTCCAGGTGGAGCGGATGACGCCGCGGGCACGGCCGCGGTCCGGTGGCCACGGCCGGTGCGACTACCGACGTTTTCCAAGACAGCGTATGGTCGAATCAGCTCCACGTATCAGGGAAACCGACAACGAGGCCGGTTTGGCTTGGCCAAGCGCAGCGCCGCCGTGCCTTCCCTCCGACCGGCGGCCGTCGCAACGGCATGCCGGCGCCTTTGGCTTGGGCATGCCACGCGCCTTTGGCTTGGGCATGCCACACGCCTTCGGCTTGGGCATGCCGCGCTCCCAGTTCCCCATTTGCGTAGTCCTATTCAGAGGGCACCATGTCCACACGCAACGATGACAGTCAACGTGCCGCGGCCGGAGCGGTTGAGTCGTTACCGAGTGGCACGCCCGCCGCCGTGAGTCGCGGCGAGTTCGGGTTGCTGCTGGTTCTGGTTCTCGGTCTCGTCGTGCTTGCTGATTGGCTGTTCTGGCAGCAGCCCCGCGGCTGGACCATCGGGGCGTATGGTCTGCTCCTGACCGGCGCTGTGCTCGCGTGGGAGCGGAGACTGCCGCGCCGGGTGCCCGCGGTTGTGGTTACGGCGGCGCTCGTGGCGTTGTTGGTACAGTGTCTTGAGGAACCGGGTCTTCTCGCCATGACCCTGAGCGTTCTCGGGCTGTTCACGCTGGGGCTGATCCTGAGAGAGGGTTGGTCCGCGAGTTCCGTCGAGTGGCTCAGGCGGTGGGTGCTGCTCGGGGTAATCGGCTGGCAGACGATGTTCCGGGACGCACACGCCTGTGGTCACGCTGCCGGAGGCGCAGGTCGGGGCGGCCTGCGATTTCTGCGCGGTTGGTCGATTCCACTGCTTCTGACCGTCCTGTTCCTCTTGCTCTTTTGTGTCGCCAACCCGGTTCTGTCCAGGTGGCTGTCAGACGCATGGCACGGTGTCCGGGAACTGCTGCTTCAGCTCGTGGATTGGTCCCCCAGCGGCGGGCGCATCGTAATGTGGCTCCTGGTGGGCGTCGCGGTGTGGACGTTGCTGCGTTTCCGGTCCGGTGCAGGGGGCGGTCGATACGGCGCGAGCCCGGCGGCCGAGACGACCGCGTTGCCGTCGGTCGCCCCGACGTTCATCGTACGCAGCCTGGTGCTCTTCAACGCGGTCTTCGCGTTGGAGACGCTCCTCGACATCCGCTATCTATGGGCGGGGGCCCAACTGCCGGCGGGACTGACCTACGCCCAGTACGCGCACCGCGGGGCGTTCCCGCTCGTGGCGGCGGCGATGCTGGCGGCGGTCTTCGTGCTGGTGACGTTCCGCGCCGGTTCGCGGGAGGCGTCCTCAGGCTGGGCACGCCGCCTGGTGTACCTCTGGCTTGCCCAGAACCTGTTGCTGGTCGCCTCCGCCGCCTGGCGGTTATGCCTGTACGTGGATGCGTACAGCCTGACGCGCTGGCGGGTAGCCGCGGCGATCTGGATGCTGCTTGTTCTCTGCGGCCTCGCGTGGATCCTCCTGCGCATCGTTGCCCGACGTTCGAGTGTCTGGCTGATCAACGTCAACCTGCTCACGGCGATGGTCGTCCTCTACGCCTGCGCGTTCGTCAACTTCGACGGTTGGATCGGCAGCTTCAACGTGACCCATTGTCTGGAGGTGCGGGGCGAGGGACCGCGGATCGATCTGGCGTACCTCGAGCACCTGGGGCCGGAGACCCTGCCGGCCCTGGCGCGTCTCGTCGAGACGTCCGGTGATCCGACGATCCTGGCCCGCGCGCGGGCGACAATGCACCGCCTCGACGGCGGCCTGCGGGACGACCTCAGGGCATGGCGGGGCTGGACCTGGCGACGCCAGCGTCTGGGGCGTATCGACCTTCCCCCGGAGGGTGGCAACTTGGCAGCACCCAACTGATGCGTCCGGTCGCGGGCCCGCGGGCGCATGTCGTTGCACGCGCGGCCGGCTCTGCAAGTCCTGCCTGATCCCGAGGCTGTGTACCATCGGCGCTGGCGAGTCGGAGCGTGTCGAGGCGGCAAGCCGAGCGCGTGCGCTTCCCGGCTGCCCCCGTGGAAACGTCGTGCATGTGTCCGGTCCTGGGATCGGCAATCCCGAATCCGGACGCTGCCGGCCGGCCCCGGGGCCAATCCGTTGTTGCGACAACCCGGATTACACGCTGCTACGCCGGTTTTGGACGGTACACCGGTGCTGGCACGCCCTTTGCGAACGCAGGGGCGGAGGAAGTGCATGGATGTGCCGCGTCCATCAGTGGCTCGCCGCCGGCTCGTTCGCCGCCTGATCGGAGTGGCGGTGGCGGTTGGCATCGTGGCCGGGGTCACGTGGGGGCTGTCTCGCCTGGAGCCGGCGGCCCCCGCGGTGGAGCGGTCGGCCGTCTGGCTGGACACGGTCAAGCGCGGGGCGATGCTGCGGCAGGTGCGGGGCACGGGCAGCCTGGTGCCGGAAATGACCTGGTGGGTGCCCGCGGTTACCGACGGGCGCATCGAGCGGATCCTCGTTCTGCCGGGCGCGACCGTGCAGGCGGATACGGTGTTGTTGGAGTTGAGCAACCCGGAGCTCGACCTGGCGGCCGTGAGCGCCGAGTGGCAGCTCAAGTCTGCGGAAGCGGACCTGGCAGCCCTGCGTGTGAGCTTGCAGAACGAGTTGCTCACACTGCGGGCTTCCATGGCGCGGCTGGAGGCCGATCATCAGGAAGCCCTGTTGCAGCAGGAAGTGGACGAGGAACTCTTCGCCGACGGGCTGACGTCGGAACGTCAGGTCAAGCTCTCCCGGGTGCGGGTGGAGCAGTTGGCGGGGCTCATCGACATCGAACGGGGACGGCTGGAGACGTGGGACGCCTCGCAGGAGGCCCGGCTGGCGGCCCAGCAGGCACGAGTCGAGGAGGCCCGGGCGCTGCACGGTTTGAAGGCGGCGCAGGTTGAGGCGTTGCGGGTGAAGGCGGGCACGACCGGCGTGCTCGAGCAGGTACCGGTCGAGGTCGGGCAACGAGTGGGCGCCGGGACCGCCCTGGCCAAGGTGACCGATGTGCGGTCCCTTAAAGCGGTGGTGCGCATTCCCGAGACGCAGGCCCGCGACGTCCAGGCGGGGCAGCCGGCGGCCATCGACACGCATAACGGCATCGTGCGGGGACGCGTCGTGCGTGTGGACCCGGCCGCCCAGCAAGGTACCGTGGCCGTGGACGTCAAGCTGGAGGACGAGTTGCCCCGGGGTGCCCGGCCGGACCTGACTGTTGTGGGAACCGTCGAGATAGAGCGCCTGGAGGATATCTTATACGTAGGCCGGCCGGTGCACGGGCAGGCAGGCAGCACGATCAGCCTGTTCAAGCTGCGCCCCGACGGGGTGACCGCCGACCGCGTGCCGGTGGAGTTGGGGAGCAGTTCGGTAGACACCGTGGAGATTCGGCGCGGACTTGCCGTCGGCGATCAAGTGGTTCTGTCGGATATGTCGCGCTGGGACGAGTTCGACCGCGTGCGTTTGCGTTAAGGGAGGATGATCACCGCTGGGCGACGAGCGCGACCCGCGGTGTCCTGAGTCTTGAAACGAGAAGCGAGCAAGCCCATGAGCGAAGTCGCGAAAGTAAGGCCCGGCCCCCAAGTCGTCGTCGAGCCGGTGGTCAGAGGGAACGGCGGGACCGTGCTGCTGAGGCTCGATGGCGTCAGCAAGGTGTTTTACACCGACGAGGTCGAGACGCATGCCCTGTCGGACGTGCACTTGGAAATCCACCAGGGGGAATACGTGTCCATCGCGGGCCCGTCCGGGTGCGGCAAGTCGACGCTGCTGTCGATCCTGGGTTTGCTCGATTCGCCGACGGAAGGGGCGTACATGCTCGACGGCCAGCCTGTCGCCGGGCTGTCGGTGCAGCAGCGGGCCCGCATTCGCAACCGCCAGGTGGGCTTCATCTTCCAGAGCTTCAATCTCATCGGCGACCTAACCGTGTACGAGAACGTGGAACTGCCGCTGACGTACCGCGGCATGCCCAAGGGCGAGCGGAAGCAGCGGACGCAGCAGGCTCTGGACAAGGTCGGCATGGCCCACCGGGTGAAGCACTATCCTGCTCAACTCTCCGGCGGTCAGCAGCAGCGGGTGGCCGTGGCCCGGGCCCTGGTCGGGTCGCCGGCAATCCTGCTTGCCGACGAGCCGACGGGCAACCTGGATTCGCAGAACGGCGAGGCGGTGATGGAGTTGCTGGCGGAGTTGCACCGCGGCGGCGCCACCGTCTGCATGGTCACGCACGACGAGCGCTACACACGTTACGCCACGCGCACCGTGCACCTCTTCGACGGACGCATCGTGGACGAGACCCGGGCCGACGAGGGGCACTGATCCACCAAGCGCGGCACCGTAGGGAGGGGGCAATGCACTTTGCCAGGCGACACGTTCGAGGGGCGCAGTATCGGTTTCCGCCGTGCGGGCAGCCAGTCCGCCCGACGGCGAACCTGGGCCCCCTGGCGGCCCTGAGACACGAATGGGGTCTGGACTATGCACTCGCTCATTGAGGACATCCGCTTCGGGCTTCGCATGCTGGCGAAAGCGCCGGGGTTCACGGCCATCGCCGTGGTCACGCTTGCCCTCGGCATTGGAGCCAACACGGCCGTGTTCAGTTTCGTGCACGGCATGCTGCTGCGGCCGCTTGGCTATCCCCACGAGGACCGGCTGGTGTGCCTGACTACGGCGAACCCCGTGGAAGGCTGGTCGGGAGCCAATGCCTCAATCCCGGATTATCTCGACTGGCGCGCGCAGAACACAACATTTGAGGACATGGGGATCTACCTGACCTCCAGCTACAACCTGACCGGTGGGGAGCAGCCGGAGCGGGTCAGTTCGGTCGGCGCGTCTGCGAGCTTGCTGGCGGTCCTGGGTGTCGAGGCGGAGATCGGCCGGGCCTTCGGTCCCGACGAGGACCAGTCGGGACAAGAACGCGTTGCCGTGCTGTCCCAGAGCTTCTGGCAACGCCGATTCGGTGGGGAGCCAGGCGTGGTGGGTACTACGGTCACGCTGGACGACGTCCCGTACACGATTCTCGGCGTGTTGCCGGCCGGGTTGGAGCGGGCCTGGGGGCGGTTCGATGTGTGGACACCGTTTGCCATCTACGATAGCGGAGGAGACCGGGGGTATGGGGCGTACCAGATCTTCGGCCGACTCAAGCCCGGTGTCAGCGTGGCTGAGGCGCAAACGGAGTTGGCGGGCATTGCCGCTCGACTCGCGGAGAGCTATCCGGAGACAAACAAGGGCAAGACGGTCGAGGTCAAGCCGATCAGGAACGCCGTGGTCGACGACACGGCCCGTCTGGCGGTAGCAGCGCTGGCGGCGGCGGTGGGGTTCGTACTGCTGATTGCCTGCGTGAACGTGGCGAATCTTCTGCTCAGCCGGAGTATGACCCGGCGACGGGAGTTCGCAATCCGAGCCACCCTCGGCGCGCGCCGATGGCGCCTGGCTCGACAGATCGTCGGCGAGAGCCTGATTCTCGCGTTGGCGGGTGCCGTCCTGGGCGTAGTGTTGGCGCTGTGGGGTGTGGACCTGCTGGTATCACGCCTGCCGGACATCGTGCCGCGGCGCGAGGAGATTGCCGTAAACTGGCAGGCGCTGGCCTTTACCCTGGTGCTTGCCCTGCTCACCACTTTGCTGTTCGGTCTGCCGCCGGCGTTGCAGGCGTCGCGGGTCAGTCTCCATGCCGCGCTCAAGGGAAGTGCGGAATCCACCGCGAAGGGCCGTTCCCGGCAAGTCGGCCGGGACACCCTGGCCGTCGTGCAGATGGCCATGGCCCTGGCATTGCTGATCTGCGCCGGCCTGATGGTCAAGAGCTTCCGCTGGCAGCAGTCCGATCCCCTCGGCTTCGAGGCGCGGCAGGCTCTCACGATGCGCCTGCGGCTGCCGTCCCCGAGATACGCCAGTACCGCGCAGCAGGTTTCCTTCATCGAGCAGGCCGTCGATCGTGTTGGGCACGCCCCCGGCGTGACCTCCGCCGCAGCGGCGCACATCCTCCCCTTCGACCGCTCGGGCAACTACCCGCGCGTGACCGCCGAAGATGATGCTGCTGAGGGTGTGCTCCGGCCGAGCATCGTGGGGTTGGCGGTCGTCACGCCGCGGTACTTCGAGACGATGGGCATCCCCCTGCTCAGCGGGCGGGATTTCGCCGCTGACGACACGAGCAGCGGCCAGCCTGTTGTCATCGTAAACGAGCGCTATGCCCGCCGTCATTGGCCCGCGGGAGCGGCCGTCGGGAAACGCGTGAAGTTCGGCGAGCCCGACGCGGCCGGGCCGTGGTTTACGATCGTAGGTGTCGTGGGCAACGTGCGTCGCAGTGCTTTGGACGAGGGCAAACTGGGTTACATGTATGTTCCCCACGGGCAGGTCGGTGGCGCCTACATGGCGATTGTCGCCCGAACGCCGGGTGATCCGCTGGCGGCGACCAGCGCCGTGCAGAACGCCATTTGGGAAATCGACCCGGCTCAGGCAGTCTACGAGGTGCGCTCACTGGAGGACATCGTCGCCAACGACGTGCGTGCCTGGGGAGTGGTCGCCGCGATGATGAGCGTATTCGCCGCGGTGGCCCTCACGCTGGCGAGCGCGGGTGTGTACGGCGTGATGTCCTACAACGTGAGCCGGCGAACCCACGAGATCGGCATTCGACTCGCCATGGGAGCCCGGGCAAGGGATGTGTTGCGGCTGGTGCTGAGGAAGTCGCTGCTGCTGACATTGCCCGGCGTCGTCGCGGGCGTGGGACTGGCATGCGGTCTGGGCCAGGCACTGAAGAGTCTGATGTACAAGGTGGCGCCGTTCGACCCGACGACCTTCGTGTGTGTCTCGCTGCTGCTGGTCGCGGTGGCCATGCTGGCCGGTTACTTGCCCGCCCGGCGGGCGACCAGGGTGGATCCCTTGGTTGCGTTGCACAGCGAATAGGAGGCTTCGGTGAGCGGATTTCTGCAGGACATGCGGACCAGCATGCGGACGCTATGGCGGAGCCCCGGTTATGTGGTCGCAACCGTAGCGACGCTTGCGGTCGGCATCGGTGCCACCACCGCCATCTTCAGCGTGGTCAACGCCTTGCTGCTGCGACGTTTGCCCTACGAGGATCCGGACCGCCTCGTAATGGTGTGGGAGACGTTCCGGCAGCAGCGGGAGGGTTCGGTATCGTATCCGAACCTCGCGGACTGGCGGACCCACAGCGAGGTGTTCGAACGGCTGGCGGGATTTCACCTCTGGCCGCAGACGCTCACCGGTTTCGGCAATCCCGAACGCGTCATGGGCGCGCTGGTCACGGCCGACTTCTTCCCCGCGTTGCGGGTGCGGCCGGCGCTCGGGCGGCTGTTTGGGCCGGACGATGATCGCCCCGACGCCGACAACGTGCTGGTGGTCACGGACGGCTTCTGGCGCAGTCGGCTGAGCGCCGATCCCTCGGCTGTCGGCCGCGTGATTACGCTGACCGGCCTGCCGTTCAAGGTCGTAGGCGTGCTGCCCCCTGGCTTCCGGTTCCCGGTGCGGATCGGCGAGGCCGAGATGTTTACCTCGGCCGGCATGGAACCGCGCGAGCAGGAGCAGCGCGGCTGGCCGGTGCTGACCGTGCTGGGACGACTCAACCCCGGCGCGACGATCGAGCAGGCCCAGGCGCAGGTAAACACGATCCAGGATTGGCTGGCCACGGAGTACCCGGACACCAGCCGCGATCACGGCCTGCGCGTCGTACCCTTGCATGAACAAGTCGTCGGGCAGGTGCGCACGCTGCTCGGTCTGCTCTCCGCGGCGGCCATTATGCTGCTGGTGGTCGCCTGTGCCAACGTGGCCAACCTCGGACTCGCCCGGGCGACCGTGCGGCGGCGGGAACTTGCCGTGCGGGCCGCGGTTGGGGGAGGGCGCTGGCAGCTCGCGCGTCTGCTGCTGCTGGAGAGCACGACGTTGGGCCTGGCGGGCGGGATATTGGGAGTTCTGCTGGCGCTGTGGGGTGTCGAGTTGCTGCGGGGGCTGCTGCCGCCGAGCTTTCCTCTGGCGGGCGACATCGCGGTCGATTTGCGTGTCCTGGCGTTCAGTCTGCTTGTGGCGCTACTAAGCGGCGTAGCCGTCGGCCTGGTGCCCGTGGCGCGGGCGTCGGGCGCGCAGCCGTCATCGGTGCTGAAGGAAGGACCGGCCGTGGGAACGGCTCCCGGGCGGCACCGCCTGGCAGCGACGCTGGTGAGCGCGCAAGTGGCGCTGGCACTGGTGCTGCTCGTCGGCGCCGGGTTGCTGATCCGCAGCGTGCAACAACTCGGTGAAGCGTCCTTGGGGTTCGACACCCAGCGGGTGCTGACTTTCCGGATGTACCTGGGGTGGGACCATCGCTCCACCTCGCCGGACCGGGCGGCCATGTACGAAGCGATTCTGGAGCGGTTACGGGGCCTGCCCGGTGTAGAATCGGTCAGCGGCGCGGCTTGTCTGCCGCTGAGCGGGAATCAGCAGTTCCCCGTGTACCCCACCGACCGGCCGGTGCCGGAAGCGATACGCGACTGGTTTAACGTTCAACACAACTCCGTCAGTGAGGACTACTTCCAGACGCTGGGCATACCGCTGCTGGCGGGCCGTACGTTCACGGCGCTCGACCAGCGTGACAGCCGGCCGGGAGCCGTGATCATCAACGAAGCGCTGGCCCGCGAACTCTGGCCCGACGAGAGCCCGCTCGGCAAGCAGCTTCGCTCGTGCGTCGACATCGAGCCTGTAGATCCAAACGTGTTTGAAGTGGTCGGGGTGGTCGGTGACGCGCGCGAGGTGAGTGTGGAAGCCAACCCGGCGCCGTGCGCATACTTCTGCTACCACCAGCAGACATTCCCCTACATGGGTTTCCTGTTGAAGACGACGCAGGCGCCGGAACTGCTGGCGGAGGCAGCCCGCAAGGCCGTCGCCCAGGTCACCGACAGGGAAGCAGTATTCCGCATCCGCACGTTGGAGGAAACGCTCCGCGATTCCAGCGCCTTCATGAATCGCCGTGTACCGTTGCTCCTGCTCGTGCTGTTTGCCGGGGTGGCCGTGTTGCTCTCCGGTCTCGGCATCTACAGCCTGTTGTCCTATATGGTATCCCAGCGGCAGCATGAGATTGGCGTGCGGCTGGCGCTGGGCGCTCAGCGTCGCGCGGTGCTGCAGCTTGTATTGCGCCGGGGGCTGGTGCCGACGCTGTGCGGCATGGCCGCCGGCTTGCTGGTCGCTCTGCTGGTCACGCGGCTGCTGCAGGGGCAGTTGTACGGAATCACGGCCACTGATCCGGCGACGTTCGCGGGTGTTACCGCCCTGGTGGTGGCGGTCGCGTTGGGGGCGAGCTATTGGCCCGCCCGGCGGGCGACGAACGTTGACCCGCTGGTATCCCTGCGGTGTGAATAGGAGGCGGCGCCCGACAAGCGCCCGCAGAATCCATGGAGGCCAGAGCCTTGATCCAATTGAGAAACGTTGAGAAGCGCTTCGCCGTGGGCCGCCAGCAGCACGAGGTGCTGCGCGAGATCAGTCTGGACGTCTGGCCGGGCGAGTTCATCACGATCATGGGACCCTCGGGCGCCGGCAAGACAACGCTGCTGTCGATCCTGGGTATGCTCGATGGTGAGTTTACGGGCGAGTACTGGTTTGGCGATCAGCCGGTGCACAAGTTACGTCCGGAGGAGCGCCAGCGGCTCGCGCGGGAGAATATCGGCTTCGTCTTTCAGCAGTACCACCTGCTCGATGACCTGACGGTGCATGAGAATCTGGCCCTGCCGCTGTCGTATCGCGGCGTGAAGGCCGCCACGGCCGCCGGGCTTGTCGCCGACACGCTCGATCGCTTCCAGATCGTCGGCAAGAAGGATCTCTTCCCGCGGCAGCTTTCCGGCGGGCAACAACAACTGGTGGCCGTGGCGCGGGCGGTAATCGCCAGTCCCAAGGTAATCCTGGCGGACGAGCCCACCGGCAACCTGCACTCGCAGCAGGGGCGTGAGGTAATGGAACTGTTCACGCGCCTCAACGCCGAGGGGACGACGATCATCCAGGTGACTCACTCAGAGGAGAACGCGCGCTACAGCCGGCGGACTGTCTACCTGCACGACGGCTGGATTCGCCGCGACGAGATGACGACGCCGGAGACGAGCGTCAGCACGCCGACGGGGGCGGGGGCCGTGCCGAGCGCCTGACCGGGCTGCATGATCCCGCGCACCGCCGCGGTCGGGAGTACTCGAATGAACACGATCCTGCACGATCTTCGCTACGCCGTCCGCATGTGGCTGAAGAGCCCGGGTCTGACGGCCGTTGCGCTGCTCACGCTGGCTTTGGGCATCGGGCTGAACACGGCCATGTTCAGCGTCGTACACGCGATGGGAACGCGGACCCAGAAGCTCGCCGACGCTGAGTCGCTGGTGGTGCTGTGGGGAACGTTCACGGATGAGCCGCGTCACGGCTACATGGCCGTCGGCGCACTCGACGTCCTCGACTGGCGGGCGCAGGCAAAGTCGTTCTCGGACATGGGCGTGTACACCGAGAACGGCTGCATCCTCTCCGGCGCGGGCGAACCGGAGCGTATCCGGGCGCTGCAAGCGACGAGCAACTTGTTACCCATGCTAGGCCTCGACGTTCGCCTGGGCCGGCTCCCCAGACTCGACGAAGACGCGGAGGGTGCGGATCAGATCGTCGTGCTGACGGATCGACTCTGGCAGCGGCGATACGCCGGCGACCCGGGCGTGCTGGGTCAGACGTTGCTGCTCAACGACGAGCCGCACACAGTCGTGGGGATTCTGCCGCCGGAAGCCCGGATCGAGGAGCTCTGGTACGACGCCGACGTACTCGTACCGCTACGAGTTGATCCGGCCCGCATCCAGCGCGGCAACCGTTCCTACTTCGCCGTCGGCAGGCTCCGTCCGGACGTCACGCTGGCGCAGGCCCAGGCGGAGATGGATGCCATCGCTCAGCGCCTCGCGGAGATGTACCCCAAGACCAACGGCAAAACCGGCGTCTGGCTGCAACCCATTGCGGACCGTTTTCAGGGCTGGCAGGAACGCGTGATGGAAGTGGTGCTGCTGGCGGCCGTCGGGGTCATCCTGCTGATTGCGTGCGTCAACCTGGCGAACCTGCTCCTGGCCCGCGCCACGGTGCGCAGCCGCGAGTTCGCCGTCCGGGCGGCGCTGGGAGCAGGCCGCGGGCGTATCATCCGCCAGTTGCTGACGGAGAGTCTTCTGCTGGCGCTGTTGGGTGGCGGGCTGGGAGTGCTGGCGGGCGTGTGGGTACTCGACCTGACGCTTGCGGCCCTGCCGGATGCGCCGTTCAGCCGGTCCGACCTGCGGCTTGATCCATTCGTGCTCGGCTACGCGTTGGCGGTGACCCTAGTGGCGGCGCTGTTCTTCGGGCTGGCGCCGGCGCTGACGGCGGCACGGGTCACGGTGAGCGAGGTCCTCAAGGAGGGAGCAGCTACCGCGTCCGGCAGTCGCGGTCGCGGCCGACTGCGCCACGCGCTCGTGGTTGCCCAACTGGCGGTGGCCATGCCGCTGCTGGTCTGCTGCGGCCTGGTCACTAAACATCTGATTCAACTTCGCTCGGCGGACTTGGGGTTCGACCCGACGCGTGTGCTGACGCTGCGCATCGACCTGCCGGAGTATCGCTACGGCGGACCGGCCCAACAGGTGGCGTTCTTCGATGGCGCCCTGCGCGCTCTGCAAGCCATCCCCGGGGTGGAGACGGCCGGGGCGGCTACGCTCCTGCCCTTCGCAGACTTCGGCCTCACGTCCATGGCAGCGATTGTCGAGGGCCGCCCCGAGCCCGAGGTCATCAAGTTCGTCGTTGTTACACCGGACTACTTCCGGGTGTTGAACGTTCCGCTGCTCACGGGTCGCTCGCTCACCGAGTTGGACCTGGACGGTGGCCAGCGGGTGGTGCTTATCAACCAGACTCTGGCCGAGACCTACTGGCCGCAGCAGGAGGCGCTGGGCAGACAAATCTGCCTGGGGAATCGACCGGAGAAGGACCCGTGGGCCACGGTCGTCGGCGTCGTTGCCGATCGTGTTCGTCCCGGCCTCAGCGACCCTGCCCACCGGCCCGAGATGTATCTGCCGTACGCACAGCAGCCGCAGCCGGACATGGTGGTGGTGCTGCGAACCAGCGGTGCGCCGGCGGACGCCATCCCGGCGGTACGTGCCGCGATTCGCGGCCTCGACGCCGGCCTGCCGCTGTACGACGTGCGTACGGCCGCCCAGGCGGTGCGGCGCTGGCTCCGGGATGACCACGCGGCCGCCGGCTTCACCGGGGGACTGGCCGTGCTGGCCCTCAGCCTGGCGAGCATCGGTCTGTTCGGCGTCATGTCGTATTCGGTGGCCCAGCGCCGCCACGAGATCGGGATTCGCGTGGCGCTGGGCGCGGACCGGGGCGCCGTGCGACGATTGATCCTGCGGCGCTGCGTGCGCTTGGCCGTTGGCGGCATTCTGATCGGACTGGTGCTGTCGATACCGGTGGGCCTGCTTGTGGCGAGCAATCTTTACGGCGTCCACGGTGCCGACCCGCTGACGCTGACGCTGGTGTCGGGCATACTTCTCGGCGTGGCCGTGCTGGCCGGGCTGCTGCCGGCCTTGCGGGCGACGAAGGTCGAGCCGATGGCGGCGTTGCGGTGCGAGTAGAAGACCGATTATGAGCGCCCTGCTGCAAGATCTACGTTATGGAGTCCGCGTGCTGGCCAGGAGCCCGGGGTTTTCCCTGGCGGCGATCGTGACGTTGACGCTGGCGATCGGCGCGAACACCGCGATCTTCAGTGTGGTCAATGCCATCGTGCTGCGGCCGCTACCGCTGGTGCAGCCCGACGGTCTGGTCGTCTGTGTCTCCACGCAGGCGCGGCGGAACATCACGCGCGGCACCGTGCCGTATCCCGACTATCTCGATTGGAAGGCGGAGCGCGACATCTTCCAGTCCGTCGCTTTGTACACGGATCCTCCGTTCGACCTGGCCGGCGACGGTACGCCGGAACGCGTGCAAGCGGCCGCCGTTACCGAGGACTTCTTCACGGTCCTGTCCGCCCCACCACTGCTGGGGCGCGCCTTCCTGGCTGAGGACCACCGACCCGGCGCCGGCAAGGTTGTGATCGTGAGCGAGAGCCTCTGGCAACGGCGTTTCGGTGGGGATCCGAACGTCATCGGGAGAGTGGTTCGTCTCAGCGGAGATCAGTACACGGTGGTTGGCGTGATGCCCGCGGCGGCACGGTGGCCGACGGAGGCCGCCCTGTGGGTGCCCCTGACTTTCGGGAAAACTCCCCCGGCAGAGGTGATGCGTCGCGACAACTTCGCGTGGCGTGCCATAGCGCGGCTGCGCGCAGACGTATCGTTGCCTGAGGCGCGGGCGCGGGTGGACGTTATCGCTCAGCGCATTGCCGGTGAGTACCCGGACATCCGTAGCGGCACCGGTGCCAACCTGCTCCCCGTTTGTGAATTCGTCGTTCCTGGCATTGTCCGTCGGGCGCTGTGGGTGTTGATGGGTGCGGTGATGCTCGTGTTGCTCATCGCCTGTGGCAACGTGGCGAGCCTGATGGTGGCGCGATCCGTCGAGCGCTCCCAGGAAATGGCTATCCGCGCGGCGCTGGGCGCGGGGCGATCCCGACTCCTCCGCCTGGTGCTGGCGGAGGGCATGCTGCTTGCGCTCGCCGGCGGCCTTCTGGGGCTGCTGCTGGCAGCCTGGGGGACCGATTGGCTGCTGATTCTGGCCCCCGACGACATACCACGCCTGCACGAAACCGGCATGGACTGGCACGTGGCGGTGTGTTCCCTCACGCTGTCGGCGGTGACCGCCGTGTTGTTCGCGCTACTACCGGGGCTACAGGCCTCCCGGCCGAAGGTCCATCGTTGTCTCAAAGAGGCGTGGCGAACGTCGGCGAGCACGCCCGGCCGACCCAGTCTGCGTAGTTGCCTCATCGTCGCGGAGATCGCCTCGTCACTCATACTGCTGGTGGGCGCCAGCCTGCTGGCCAAGAGCCTTGTACAAATGCTGCGGGCAGACCCAGAATTCCCCACCGACAGGCTGCTTACTTTCCGCCTGTCGCTGCCGCGGGCAGGTGACCCTGGGCAGAGCGCGCAGCCCGCCCGCTTCTACGAACGGGCGCTCGAGCATCTGCAGGCGCTTCCCGGAGTGAAGTCAGCAGCGGCTGCTTCCGTGCTCCCGCTGGCCGGCGGGGACTACACGCACCGGGCGTTCGTCGCGGAGGGCGCGGCGACGCCTCCCGCGGGGCCCGAGTACATCGCCGCCTGGAACACCGTCACGCCCGACTACTTCAGCACCCTGGGGATTCCGCTGCTGGCGGGCCGGGTATTCACAGATGAGGACCAAGCGCACAGCACTCCCGTCATTATCATCAACGAGGAGCTGGCGCGGCTCATGTTCCCTGGCGAGAACCCGATTGGCAAGCGCATCTGGACGTGGCGGGCCGGGGGCGACTGCCGCGAAGTTGTGGGTGTTGTCCGCAACGTGAGCTTCTATGACGTCACAGATCGGGATCGCCCGCTGGTGTACGCTCCGCACAGGCAGGACGCGCGGACAAGCATGCTGCTGGCGGTACGCACGGCCGGTGACCCCTTGGCGCTGGCGGGCAGTGTCCGCAGCGCGATCTGGTCCCTCGATCGGGACCTCGCGGTGGCGGACCTGGCAACCATGGAACAGGCTTCGGACGGGTTCCTTTCCCGTTCCCGGTTTGTCGTGCTTCTGGCTACGGGCTTCGCCCTGGTAGCCCTGGCGTTGGCATTGGTCGGCGTGTACGGAGTGACCAGTTACGCGGTCAACCGACGAAAGCACGAGTTCGGCGTCCGCATGGCCTTGGGGGCACAGAGCAGCAACGTGCTGGGGCTGGTCGTGAAGCAGGCAGTTGTACTGACCGTTGCCGGAGTCGCCATAGGTCTGCTGGCAGCCGCGGCGTTGGCACCAGTGCTGTCGAGCTTGCTCTACGACGTAAGCGCTTTGGATCCGGGCACCTTCGTCGGCGCCGCCGTGCTGCTCAGCGCCGCCGCCCTCGCCGCCGCCTGCTTCCCTGCCCGGCGGGCAGCCAAGCTGGATCCGATGACGGCGCTGCGCTGTGAATAGGAGTCCACGGCAATGACAGTTCTGCACGACCTCCGCTACGCCGTTCGCGTGCTGACCAAGAGCCCGGGGTTCTCCCTCGCGGCCATCGTGACGTTGGCGCTGGCGATCGGCGTGAATACCGCGATGTTCAGCCTGGTGAATACAGCGATTCTGGCGCCCCTGCCGCTCGACGATGCCGACCGGTTCGTGCGGCTGTGGCGGCAAGCAGAGGATGACGGCGCGGCCGGCGTTTTTTCGTACCCGGATTATATAGAGTACCGAGACCGGAGCGACGTGTTCGAGGGACTGGTTGCCCACGCCTATCTCCCGACCAGCGTCGAGACTGCGGACGGCAACGAGACGCGTTTCGGGCAGATCGTGACGGGCAACTACTTCCGTACGCTCGGGGTGGAAGCCCTCTACGGGCGAACTCTTACTCCGGATGACGATCGCACTCCGGGGGGCCACCCGGTCGTGGTGCTCAGCCACCGCTACTGGCAGCGTGCGTTCGGAGGCAACCAGGATATCGTTGGCCGCACCCTGGCGCTCGGGGGGTACCCATATACCATCATCGGCGTCGCCCCGCCCGGTTTCACCGGAACGGTGGCGGCTCCGGCACCGGACATGTGGGTGCCGATGATGATGCTCGGGCAGCTTCGCCACGACAGCCTCACGGTGTTGGAGCAGCGCCACAGCAGCTTCCTCATGGTCACCGGCAAGCTGAAGGCCGGGGTAAGCCCGCCGCAGGCCGAGGCCAAGCTGGCCTTGACGGGCGCCCAGTTGCGCGAGGTAGACCCGGTCCGCTATGAGAACGAGCACGTTGCGCTGGTGCCGGCCGCCGGACTCATCCCAATGACGCCGGGCATGCGCAACGTCGCCCTCAGCGTCTCGACGCTCGTCATGGTCACCGTCGGCCTGCTGCTGGTCGTCGGGTGCGCGAACGTCGCCAACCTGCTGCTGGCCCGCTCGACCACCCGGCGCCGCGAACTCGGCATCCGCCTGGCGATCGGCGCCCCGCGCTGGCGAATCGTACGCCAGTTGCTGACCGAGAGCATCATGCTGGCGACGCTGGGCGCGCTGGCCGGGCTGCTGCTTTCCGTCTGGACGATGGACCTGCTCGCCGCGGCGCTGCCGGACCTGCCGTACAACATCGCGCTGGAGCTTGACTTCGCTGTAGACCGGCGGGTGCTGGCGTTTACCGCGGCGATCGCGATTCTGGGGGGCGTGCTCTTCGGCCTGTTCCCGGCCCTGGGCGCTGCAAAGGCTGACGTGGTCTCGTCGCTGAAGGATGACCACGGTACCGGTCGCTTGGGACGCAAGCGTTCCCGGGTTCGTGACGCGCTGGTGGTGATACAGGTCGCGTCGTCACTTGTCCTGCTGATCGTCGCAGGGCTCTTCGTACGCAGCCTGACGAGCGCCAGCGCCATGGATCCCGGTTTTGACCACAACAGGGTGCTGGCCGCCACCTGTGATCTCGGCGCCCGGGATTATGACGCCACGGAGAGCGTGGACTTCTGCACGCGGCTGCTCGAACGGGCCCGAGCGCTGCCGGGCGTCGAGGCGGCCGCCATCATAGCCCCGCCTCCTTTGAGCTTGGCGCTATCCTCAACGGACCTGTGGATCGAGGATCGCCCCTACTCCGGCGAGGACGAGGACCAGGTATCCACGGCGTACAGCGTCGCCAGCAGCGGGAGCTTCCAGACCCTGGGCATCCCCCTGCTGCGCGGGCGCGACTTTGGCGACCAGGACACGGCCGGTGCAGCGGAGGTGGCGATCGTGAACCAGGCGTTCGCGGATCACTACTGGCCCGGGCAAAGCCCGCTGGGCAAGCGAATCAGCAGAAGCGGCGCGGAGGGGCCGTACATTGAGATCATCGGGGTTGCGGCCACCGTTAAGTACATTCTGATTGGGGAGGAGCCGCGGCCGTACGTCTACTTCCCCCTGACGCAGAAACCTGATGCCCCGATGGCACCGCTGCTGCTGCGTGCGAGCGGCAATCCGCTGCTGCTGGCACCGGCGGCCCGCGCCCTGATCCGCGAGATCGACCCCAACATGACGCTGTGGGACATTGGCCGTCTGACTGACCTGATCGCCTTCATCCTCCTGCCGGCACAACTTGCGGCTGCCGGTTTCGGCTTGTTCGGTCTGCTCGCGCTGCTGCTGGCCTCCAGCGGTCTGTATGGCGTGATGTCGTACACAGTCAGCCAGCGCACACGCGAGATTGGCATCCGCGCCACCCTGGGCGCGCAACGCGGCGCCATTCTTCGCCTGGTGATACAACACGGCATCTGCCTGACGGCGCTCGGCCTGGTGATCGGGCTGGCGATCTGCCTGGCCGGCACGCGCGTACTGGCAGCCCTGCTCTACGAGATCGGGACGACCGATCCAGTGACTTTCATCGGCGTGTCGCTCCTGCTGGCCGCCGTGGCCGTGCTGGCCTGTTATCTGCCCGCTCGGCGGGCCACCAAGGTGGACCCGGTAGTGGCGTTGCGGCAGGAATGAGAGTATGATAATGAGTGTGCTACTCCAGGACCTGCGCTACGCGATGCGCATGCTGGTGAAGCAGCCGGCTGTCACGGCGGTAATAGTCCTGACGCTGACCTTCGGCATCGGCGTGAACACAGCCGTCTTCAGCGTCGTCCACGGCGTGCTGCTGCGTCCCCTCCCCTATCCGGATGCGAACGATCTCGTCGCACTCCGCGGTCACTTTCCGGGCCGCGGCACGCACGACGAATCGCTGTCACCCGGATTGTACTTCGAGGTCCGGGACCAAAGCGACGTCTTCGCTGACGTAGCGTTGGTTAAGAGCCACTCTCTCACGCTCACCGGAGCGGGTCTGCCGGAGCGCGTCCGGGGAGTGTGCGCTTCGGCGTCGTGTCTCCCGATGCTGGGCGCCCGGCCAACGCTGGGGAGAATCTCCGCGTCGGGAGACGACGAGCCCGGCAGCCCGCGAACCATCGTGCTGAGTCATGGCCTGTGGGAGCGCCGCTTCGGCAGCGACCCCGACGTCATCGACAGGGTCATTCGGCTCGACGAACAGGACTACACGATCATCGGAGTGCTGGACGGTACTTTCCCCGCCACACGCACGTACCTGCCTATGCTCCACGATCACAGTGCGCGGATCGACTACTGGATTCCTCTGGCACTCAGCGGTGCGGATCGGCAAGACCATGGCCGGCAGAACTACGAGTTGATCGCCCGGTTGAAGCAGGGAGTTGACGTCGCGGTCGCCCAGAAGAAGATGAGCCTCCTTGCCGGCCGCCTGCGCCAGGAGCTGCCCCGGTACTACCCCCCCGATAGCGGCTTCACCCTGGAGGTAGTGCCGCTGCTCGAGCCGGCGGTGCAAGGCGTGAGGCCTGCTCTGCGGTTGCTGACCGGTGCCGCCGCCCTCGTGCTGCTGGTGGCGTGCGCCAACGTCGCCAACCTGCTGTTGGCCCGGGCGGCCGGACGGCGGCAGGAGATAGCCATGCGTGCGGCCCTTGGCGCGAGTCGCGCGCGTATTCTGGGTCAACTCCTGACAGAGAGTGTGTTGCTCTCTCTGCTCGGGGGAGCCCTCGGTCTCCTGCTGGCCTGGTGGGGAACGTCCGCGCTTCTGGCAGTGGGCGCCCAGACCGTACCGCGGATCGGGGAAGTAACTATTGATATGCCCGTGGCGATGTTCACGCTGGGGTTGTCCCTCCTGACCGGCATTGTCTTCGGGCTGGCGCCTGCGGGCAGCGCGCTTCGCGTCGGCTTGCAGGAGACGATTCGTGCGGATCGCCAGATGGCAATCGGGGCGGGCTTCCTTGGGCGCCGGCGCTACCGGGCACGCGGTGTACTCGTGGTGGCGGAGCAAAGCCTCTGCGTGATTCTGCTGATCGGCGCCGGCCTGCTGCTGCACAGCTTCTACAGACTCCAGAGAGTGGATCTCGGTTTCTCACCGGAAGGCGTTCTCTCGTTCCAACTGCCCGCGAATTGCGGGTATCAGAAGAACATGGCTGCGTACCGCACGTTCTACGCCGACCTGCGGCAACGCCTCGCCGGTCTGCCGGGCGTGGAATCGGTCGGGGGCATGTCCATGCTGCCGTTGACCTCCGGAGAGTCCTTCGCCCCCGTGGCGGTGGAGGACTACGTCGCCCAGCCTGACGAGCCGGAGCTGCAGGCCAACTCCTGCACGGCCCTGGGGGCGTGCTTCGAAACGCTGAGGATTCCGCTCCGCGCCGGTCGTTACTTTGACGAGCGCGACACGGCCGACAGCCTGCCCGTGGCCATCGTCGACGAGGCGTTTGCGCAGCGGGTCTGGCCCGGCGCGGACCCGCTCGGTAAGCGCATCCAAGATCCTCTGCTGGGCGCGCGGTCCCCCTGGGCGACCGTGGTGGGCGTCGTGGCGACGGTGAGATGGTCCGCGCTCGCCGGTGATTCTCGGATCACGTACTATCGACCGTACACACAGTGGCCATGCCAGTCCATGTACGTCATGGTGCGGACGTCGTGCCCTCCCCACGAACTGACAAGCGCGGTCGGCAGCGCCGTCTCGGCGCTCGACGCGCGCTGGCCGGTCATGCAGATGGCCACGATGGAGCAGCGCCTGGCCACGATCTTGGCGCCGCGGCGCTTCGCACTCTGCATACTGGGTGTCTTCGCCGCGGCCGCGCTCGTACTGGCGGCTGGGGGACTCTATGCCGTGCTCGCGCACCTGGTGGCCCAGAGCACGCATGAGATCGGCATTCGCATGGCCCTTGGCGCCCGGCAATCACAGATAAGGGGCAGCGTGTTGCGCCAGGGGCTGGCCCTTACGGCAATCGGGGTAGCGATCGGGCTTATAGTCGCTCTCGCCGGAGCACGCGTCCTTGCGGCCCTGCTCTATGAGGTGAGCGTCGCCGACCCGGTCACGTTCATCGGCGTCCCCGTGCTGCTGGCTGCGGTTTCGTTGTCGGCCTGCTACCTCCCGGCGCGGCGGGCGACCAGAATCGATCCCATTACGGCGCTTCGGTGTGAGTAGGAGTTGGGCATGAGCGCGCTGCTCCGGGACCTACGCTACGCGGTTCGCAGCCTGGCCAAGAGGCCCGGCTTCGCGGCCGTCATCCTGGTGACGCTGGCGCTGGGCATCGGGGCGAACACGGCGGTATTCAGTATTATGAACGGCATGCTGCTCCGGCCGCTTCCGTATCCGCAGCCGGACAGGCTGGTCGGCCTGTTTACGGCAAACCCCACGCTGGCGGCCGCTCAGCCCACCGAAGGCTGGGACCGCTCCAACGTGTCCGCCAACGACTTCATGGACTGGCGCGAGCAGAGTGACTCGTTTGTGGAGATGGGTGTTTGCCGCTACACAAGTTACAACCTCACCGGCGCCGACCGCCCGGAGCGCGTGATTGCGGCCCGCGCCTCCGCCGGCCTGTTGCCGGCACTGGGCTTCGCACCGACGATCGGGCGCGCCTTCGGGCCGGACGAAGACCGTCCCGGCCACGACCAGGTCGCGCTGCTTTCCGACGGCTTCTGGCAGCGGCGCTTCGGCGGCGATCCAGGAGTTGTCGGGCGGACTATTCTGCTGGATGGCGTACCCTATGAGGTTCTTGGTGTGCTGCCTGCCGAGCTGACGCGGGCTTGGGGGCGCTTCGACCACATCTGGGGCCACTTTGACGTCTGGCTGCCGTTTGCCTTTGCTGCCGACGGTTACGATCGCGGCAACCGTTCCTTCCATGCCATCGGCCGGCTGCAGCCCGGGGTGAGCGTGGACGAAGCCGAGACTGAGTTGAAGGCCATCGCCTCCCGCCTCGCCGAGACATACCCGGAGTCCAACGCCGGTTACACGGTCCATGTGATGCCGCTGCTGGACAGCGTGGTACCCGCGCAGGCAAGACAGGCACTGAAGATGCTGACCGTAGCGGTCGGGCTCGTGTTGTTGATTGCGTGCGTGAACGTAGCCAACCTGCTGCTCGCGCGCGGACAGGCGCAGTCAAGGGAGTATGCCATCCGGGCAGCCCTCGGGGCAGGTCGAGGACGCCTGGTTCGTCAGATGCTGGCGGAATGCGCGGTTTTGTCTCTGGCGGGTGGCTGCCTGGGAGTGCTGGCAGCGACCTGGGGTGTGGGGGTTCTAGTCGCCCAGTTGGGTGATGTCATTCCACGCCTGCAGGAGATCAGCGTGGACGGCGCTGCGCTCCTCTTCACCCTCGGGCTGTCGTGCGCCGCGGTGCTGCTGTTCGGCCTGGTACCGGCACTGCGCAGCGGCCGCGTGAGCCTCAGCGAGATGTTCAGGGATGGTCCGACGCCAGGCTCAGCCGGCGGAGTACGGGGACTGCAGCGCGACGTCTTCATCGTCGCGCAGATCGCCATGGCCTTGGGCCTGACCGTTTCGGCGGGCCTGACCCTCAGGAGTTTCCTGCGTCTGCGGGCGGCCGATCCCGGCCTTGACGCCCGGCACACTCTTACTATGTGTACACAACTGCCGACCGAGCGGTACGGCAGCCGCGAGAGGCGAACTGCGTTCTTTGACCAAGCCGTTCGCAAGATTCGGGGGCTTCCCGGCGTTGCCGCGGCCGCAGCCGTATCCACTCTTCCCGGTGACGGGCTCGACGTCTGGGACTATGCCACTGTCGAGGACTACGTGGGGCGCCGCCCCGACAAAGACGTATTCCTGGGTTACATCACCATCACGCCCGGCTATTTCGAGAGCATGCGTATCCCCGTCCTCACCGGCCGGGACTTCAACGAGCTCGACGGCCCGGACAGTCCCGGGGTGGTCATCGTGAATCAGGCGCTGGCCCGGAGGTTCTGGCCGGACGGGTCCGCCGTGGGCAAACGCCTCAAGTACGGAGCACGCGATTCTGACAACCCGTGGCTGACGGTAGTCGGCGCCGTTGGTGACGTGAAGCAGAGAGGAATAACCCGAGAGACGCGTCTCGAGACGTATCGCCCCTCTGCCCAGGAACCGGAGAGGCGCATGACGTTCGTCGTGCGCACCGCCGGGGAGCCGCTGGCGGCCACCAGCAGCGTACGGGACGCCATCGGGGAGGTTGACCCCGACCAGGCTGTCTATAGTGTACGCTCGATGGAGGAAGTCCTCTTCAGCGAAGCCCGTCCGGGGGGCGTTTTCGCCGGGATGCTCACGGCGTTCGCCCTCATCGCCCTGACGCTGGCCAGCGTCGGGTTGTATGGGACGATATCGCTCGCCGTCAGCCGGCGCACCCATGAGATTGGCATTCGCATGGCCATGGGCGCCGGCTCCGCCGGTGTTCTGCGTCTGGTCATTCAGCATGCGCTACTCTTGACTGGGGCCGGTATTCTGACCGGCATCGGCCTGGCGCTGCTGCTCGGCAGGGCGCTGGGTGTCTTGCTGTACGGTGTGTCACCCACAGACTCATTCACTCTGGTGGGCGCGGCCGTGACTCTGCTGGCGGTGGGGCTTATCGCCGGTTACGTTCCAGCGCGCCGGGCGACGAAAGTGGATCCGATGGTAGCATTGCGTTGCGAATAGGAGTATTCCGTGATCACATTGCTCAACGACTTTCGTCGCGCTGCCCGGGCATTGGGGCACGCGCCGGGCTTCGCGCTGGTCGTCGTCCTGACGTTGGCTTTGGGCATCGGGGCGAACACGGCCGTGTTCACCGTACTGCGCGGCGTGCTGCTCAAACCCCTCGGCTATCGCGGGGAGAGTGAACTCATGCAGGTCACCGGCGCTCGGCCGGGCGAGAACATTCACGACGACGTCCTCTCGATACCGGAATACGAGATCCTACGTGACAGCAGTCGCACGCTGAGTGAGGTCGACGCGTCCATGGAAGAGGCGTACAACCTCACGGGCGGCGCCGTTCCGGAGAGAGTGCGGACCACGTGCGCGACACCCAACCTGCTGGCGACGTTGGGGGTGGCACCCGTACTGGGCCGCGCCTTCACGGCGGAGGAAGCCACCGTGGGTGCGGCCCCTGTACTGCTGCTGTCGCACAGCGTGTGGCGGCGACAGTTTGCCAGCGACCCCGCGGTGCTCGGACGCATCGTGCTGCTCAATGATCGGCCGCACACGGTCATTGGCGTACTGCCGGCGTGGTTCGAGACCGCCTGGGGCGAGCGCTACTTCGGCCCCATGGGCATCTGGATGCCGTTTCCCGAGGAACTGCGCCGCGAGGCGGGGAACTGCTGGTGCTTGCGCGTGATCGGGCGTCTGCGCCCCGGATACACCCTGGCGAACCTGCGGGCCGAACTGCCCAGCCTGGTCAGCCGGATTCAGGGCGCCCACCCAGCGCACGATGAGGGGTGGACGCTGGAAGCGCACCCGCTCCTCGACACGCTGGTAGGCTCCAACCACCGGACGGCCGTATTGGCCCTGATGGGCGCCGTCGCGTTTGTGCTGCTCATCGGCTGCGTGAACGTGGCCAGCCTGCTGTTGGCGCGAGGCAGTGCGTGCGCGAGCGAGCTGGCCGTACGGGCGGCGCTCGGCGCCAGCCGCACCCGCCTACTGCGGCACGTGCTGACCGAGTGTGCGTTGCTGACACTCGTCGGTGGCGCGGTGGGCATTCTGCTTGCCGTGTGGGCGGTGGGCGGATTGACCGCCCTGCTGCCGGCCAACTTCCCCCGGCGCGGCGAGATTGGTATCGACGCCACGGCGCTGTTGTTTGCGGTCGGGTTGTCGGGGCTAACGTGCGTGCTCTGCGGGCTGGGGCCGGCATGGCGGTGTTCCGGCGTGTCGCTGGGGGCAGCTCTGCAGGGCGTCCCCCGGACACTGTCGACCGGACGGAGCGGGGGGCAGCGCCGCGACCTGCTCGTCGTTGCCCAGGTCACCTTGGCGGTGGCGCTGCTGGCGGGCGCCGGCCTGATGATCCGCACGTTTGTCGGTCTCGCCGCCGTCGACCCGGGCTTCGATCCCGAGCAAGTGCTCACGCTGCGCGCCGAGCTGTCGTACAACAGCCTCGCAGACTGGGACCACTTCGCGGACTTCTACCAGCGGGCGGTGGAGGAGATCCGCCGCGTGCCGGGAGTGACGGCCGCCGCTGGAGTCTCGCACATACCGATGAGCGACGGCACCTACAGCACCGACATCGACATCGAGGACTACGTGCCCCCTGACCCGGAGGAGTCCCCGCCGGCGAGCCTGATCGCCGTCACGCCGGGTTACTTCGGCGCGCTGCATATCCCCTTGCGTGCCGGGCGTGACATCACGCGCGACGACACCGCGGCCGGGCCGCCGGTCGCCCTCGTCAACGACTGTTTCGTGCGGCGTTACTGGTTCGGGCAGGACCCGCTCGGCAGGCACATCACGATCGGCGAGGAGTCGCTGGCCGTGGTCGGCGTGGTTGGCGACGTGCGCCACTGGGGCCTCGATCAAGACGCCGACCCGCAGGTGTTCTACCCGGTACAGCAGCGTCCCTGGCCGGCCGTGCGCTTTGTCGTCCGCACCGTCGGTGATCCCACGGCGGTGAGCGGGCTGGTGCAGCAGGCGATTTGGGCCGTCAATCCCAATCAGCCCTTGTGCTCCGTGCGGCCGCTGGCGGAAATCGTACGTGCGGACATCGGCGTGCGTGCCACGCTGGCGGGGGTGCTGGCGGCGCTCAGCGGGGCGTCGTTGCTGCTGACCGGCGTCGGCATCGCGGGCGTGATTGCGTACACGGTGGCCCGGCGGACGCGTGAGATCGGCGTGCGCATCGCCCTCGGCGCCAGCGCGCATGACGTTCTGCGTCTCATCGGACGCCGCTACACGGCGTTGATCGGCATCGGGCTCGCCGCCGGTCTGGGGGTGGCCCTCCTGGTCGGCCGGTTGTTACAGGCGTTGCTCTTCGGCGTCTCCCCGCACAACCCACAGACCCTGCTGACGGCAGTGGTGGTGGTGGCGGGTACGACCGTGCTGGCGGGCTACCTGCCGGCGTGGCGGGCGACCAGGGTCGATCCAATGGTGGCACTGCGATGCGAATGACGCCAGGCAGAGGATACACGCACGTGGCTGGAACCGCCGTGGTGCATCTGATGCTCTGCCTGGGCGGGTGCAGTCTGTATACGCGCGACTACTACGAGGATTACCGCCAACCTCCTCAGCAACTTCGCGAGTTGACGGCAGTCCGGCTGGAGGAGATGGCTCGGTCGCAGCCGGTCTCGGTCGCGCAGGCCGAGGCCGCCGCCGACAACGGCACCGCGCTCATTGCAGAGCCGCCCGAAGCGCTCGAGATTACGCTGGCGGAGGTTCGCGCGGCGGCACTGGCCAACAACCTGGATCTGAAGGTCGAACTGGTGAATCCATCTCTCGCCGAGGAGACCGTCAACGAAGAGCGGGCCAGGTTCGAGGCGGTGCTCTTCGGCTCGGTCGGGCACAGCGTGACGGACCGGCCCGCGACCGTCGTTGGTGGTCAGGCCGCACAGTCACAGTCCGCGTCCTACGATGTCGGCGTGCGCATTCCGTTGCGGACCGGCGGGACATTCACCGTCGACTTGCCCGTCACGCGGTTCGACGACCGGACGCCCGGCACGGAAGCCGCCGGCGGGCAGTCCGGCGTCATCGATCCGTCCTACGACGCCGGCCTGCAATTCTCCATCAGCCAGCCGCTGCTGCGTAACGCCGGTGTCCGGGCGAACACGCACGCCATCCGCGTGGCCAGGTACGAGCGCGATATTGCCGATGCGCGGACGAAGCTCGCCGCGATCCGGATCCTGGCGAACGCCGATCGCGCGTACTGGCTGCTCTACGCCGTCCGTCGCGAGTTGGAGGTGCGCCAGCAGCAGTACGAGCTGGCGGTGCGACAGTTACAGGATGCTGAGAAGCGGGTGGCGGCCGGTGACGCGCCGGAGATTGAGATCATGCGGGCCCAGTCGGGTGTGGCGGCACGACTGGAGGCGATCATCATCGCCGACACGGAGGTCCGCCGGGCGCAGCGCATCCTCAAGCGGATCATGAACCGCGCCGACTTGTCCCTCAGCTCGCGGACGGCGCTGCTGCCCACCACCGACCCCAATCCGCTCGGCCTGGACCTGGACCCCGAGGCGCTGGCCGAGTATGGGCTGACCAGCCGCATGGAGATGCTGGAGCTCGAACTGCAACTGGCGATCGACGCCAGCACGGTTGACCTCGAACGGAACGCAACCTTGCCTCTCTTCGTGGTGGACTACGAATACCGGGTCAACGGCTTCGCGGGCAGTTGGAACGGGGCGTTGCGGGACGTGGGCGGCCAGGCGTATGCCGATCATGCCCTGACGCTGCGGGCCGAGATCCCGCTGGGCAATGAGGCCGCCAGGTCGCGGCTGCGCCAGGCGCTTTTGCAGCGTCTCCAGCGTCTGGCGACGCGTGAGCAACGCCGACTGGTGATTCGCCAGGAGGTGTACGATGCGGTGGACGCCCTGGAGCAGGACTGGCAGCGGATTCTGGCCGCCCGGCAGGAGGTCCGCCTGGCCGGGCGGACCTACGAGGCGGAGAAACGGCAGTTCGAGGTGGGCCTGCGCACCAGCACCGACGTGCTCGAAGCGGCCGCGCGCCTGGCCGATGCCCAATCCCGTGAAATCCAGGCCCTGACTGCTTATGAGATCTCCCAGATCGACATCGCCTACGCCACCGGGACGTTGATCGGGCGTGACCGCGTGATCTGGGAGCCCGTGGCAGTCAAGTGACGGCTCCGCGGAAACCGGTCGGGCTCCGCGTAGCCGAGGTCGGGCGTGCGCGGTATGGTGTCGTCCGCCGGGCACGGACGACAGGCGCGGCCGGCGAACTCGCGCGCCGTAGGCAGGCTGTGGGCCGGGTGGGAGCGGCCCGGTGAGGCGACTCGGCATGCCAGAGAGCACACCGTCACCCCCGCGCATCCTGATTGCCGACGATCAGGCGGACGTCCTGAGCGCCCTGCGGCTGCTGCTGAAGCCCGCGGGCTATCAGATCGTTGAAGTCACGACGCCCGCCGGCATCCTGGCGGAGCTCGAGACGCGGCAGTTCGACGTGCTGCTGATGGACCTCAATTACACGCGCGATACCACCTCCGGCCGGGAGGGGCTTGGTCTGCTGCCGCGCGTCCAGCAGCTTGACGATGCCCTGCCGATCGTGGTGCTGACGGCCTATGGGACGATCGAGGTGGCCGTCGAGGCGATGCGCCGCGGGGCGCGGGATTTCGTCGAGAAACCGTGGGACAATGAGCGCCTGTTGTCCATCGTGCGCACGCAGGCGGAACTGGTGCGTGCCCTGCGCCGGGGCCGGCGGCTGGAGGCGGAGAACCGTCTGCTGCGCACCGAAGGTCAGCCGCGTCTGATCGCGGAATCGAAGGCCATGCAGCCCGTGCTGCGGCTGATCGCCAACGTCGGCGCTTCGGACGCCGGCGTATTGATCACCGGCGAGAACGGCACGGGCAAGAGCGTCATCGCCCACGCGCTGTGCGCGGCCTCGGCGCGCGCCGGCAAGCCGATGGTGACGGTGAATGCTCCGGGTCTGTCGGAGGGGGTCTTTGAGAGTGAGCTGTTCGGTCACCTCAAAGGCGCCTTCACCGATGCCAAGTCGGACCGGGTAGGTCGCTTCGAGATGGCGGACGGCGGCACGCTGTTTCTGGATGAGATCGCCAACCTCCCGGTGAACCTGCAACCCAAGCTGCTGCGGGTGCTGGAGACGGGCGAGTTCGAGCGCGTAGGCTCGTCCAGGACGCAGCGGGTGGACGTGCGCGTGCTGTCGGCGACGAACGCGGACATCCAGCAGGAAGTGCAGGCCGGGCGCTTTCGACAGGACCTGCTCTATCGCCTGAACACGGTCCAGATTCGATTGCCGCCGTTGCGGGACCGGCGCGAGGACATCCCGCTACTGGCCATGTACTTCCTCGGCGCCCATGTCCGCAGATACCGCAAGCCGGCGATGCGCTTCGAGACGGCCGCGCTGCGGGCGCTGCTGGACTATCCCTGGCCCGGGAACGTCCGCGAACTCGATCATGTCATCGAGCGGGGCGTTCTCATGGCCGGCGCGGACGTCGTCCGGGCGGAAGATCTTGCGCTGCAGCCGGCGTCGGGAACGGCGCGCTGCCTGGAGGAGATGACGCTGGATGAGGTCGAGGCCGTGCTCATCAGGAAGGCCCTCGCCCGTGCCGACGGCAACGTGAAGCACGCTGCCCGGGAGCTGGGCTTAAGCCGCAGCGGCCTGTATCGCCGACTGGCGAAGTATGGTTTGCCCTACCGTGATTGAGCCGAACCTACAGGTCGAGGAACGCGCGGGCGAGCCCGGACGCTCCCGGCCGTCCGGGCGCCGGCGCCTGAGCCATGAGCGTCGCGTGCTGCTGCTGGCGGTGCTGGCCGGGTTGCCGGGTGCCGCCGTGGCCTTGATTCTGCTCTGGACGGGGGACTTCACGCCGAAATTGCAGTGGACAGTGACCCTGCTGATCGTCGGCGGCTGGTGGGCGTTCACGGCCGCGCTCCAGCAGCGCGTCGTGTTCCCGTTGCGGACCGTGTCCAACATGCTGGCGGCCTTGCGCGAGGAGGACTTCTCCCTGCGGGCGCGGGGGGCACGCCCGGACGATGCCCTGGGCGAGGTCCTGCTGGAGGTGAACGAGTTGGGTCGAACGCTGCGGGCGCAACGACTCAGTGCCCTGGAAGCGACGGCATTGCTGCGCAAGGTCGTGGCCGAGATTGACGTCGCGGTGTTTGCCTTCGATGCCGAGCAGAGGCTGCGGCTCGTCAATCAACGCGGTGAGCACCTGCTCGCGCAGCCCGCGGAGCGTCTGCTCGGGCAGCCGGCGACGGCGGTGGGACTGGCCGAGTGTCTGGCGGGGGACGCCCCGCGCATCCTGGAGAGCCCGTTTCCGGGTGGTGCGGGTCGCTGGGAGATTCGGCGCCGCACCTTCCGCGAGCGTGGCCTCCAGCATCAGTTGCTCGTGCTGTCGGACCTGACGCGCACGCTGCGCGAGGAGGAACGTCAGGCCTGGAGACGCCTGATCCAGGTCCTGCGGCACGAGATCAACAACTCCCTCGCACCGATCGACTCACTGGCCGGCACGCTGGCTGAGCTGCTGCGTCGCGACCCGCGCGCCGCGGATTGGGAAGCGGACATGGGCGAGGGGTTGTCCGTCATCCGCGAGCGTTCCCGGGCCTTAAACCGCTTCATGACCGCGTACAGCCAACTGACCCGGCTGCCGGAGCCGAGGTTGGGCCCCGTCGCTGTCGGCCATTGGGTGCGCCGGGTGGCCGGCCTGGAGACACGCCAGCACGTGCACGTCAACCCCGGACCGGAACTCACGATTCAGGCCGATGGCGATCAGATGGACCAGCTCCTGATCAACTTGGTGCGCAATGCCGTGGATGCCGCTCTGGAAACGGGTGGCGAGGTGCGGGTGGGGTGGGACGAGGTAGACGGCGCAGTGCGTTGGCTGGAGGTCTGGGTCGAGGACGAGGGGCCCGGCCTGTCCAGCAGCGAGAACCTCTTCGTGCCGTTTTTCACGACGAAGCCCGGCGGCGCCGGCATCGGCCTGGCTCTGAGCCGGCAGATCGCCGAGGCCCACGGCGGCAGCCTGATACTCGAGAACCGCCGCGACGGGACCGGCTGTCGCGCGCGTCTACGCCTACTTACGGCACGCGGATGCTAACCTCTTTTTGGAAAGGCATTTACGATGCGGCCGCAGGCTGGGAATCCCGGCTGGGCACAGGTGCCCCCCGGGGGCCTTGCCGTGCCGAAGTCAGCCATGCCGGAGCAGAGAGCGTGGTGACGAGCAGCGGGGGGGCTCCGGCTGTTGCCAGGCGCCCGCCCTACGACAGCGACCACAGAATGGGAGTGATGAGGATTTGGCGGAGGAGCATGGAGGGGGGACTGGCCTTTGCCTGTCCAAGTTGCCGCGTGCAGATCCTGCCTGCGTTGCCGCGAGGGGGGCGACGAGCACCGAGCCGCCCGCTTCCCCACGGAATGTCAGGGCGGGCTCTTTCCGCCGTCGCCGGGCTTCCGCTAAACTGCCGCCATGAACACACAAGCTAACTATCGAAACATCGTTCTGGTCATTGTCTGCGCTCTCCTGCTCTCCTGGACGCCTCTGGCCGTGGCGCAACAGGCCGGCGGTGAGAAGAGTGCCGGCAAGGTTGTGCTCTTCGACGGCCGGAGTCTGGACGGCTGGAAGCTGCGCAACGAGGAGCACAAGGACACCTGGAAGGTCGTCTCGCAGGTCGCGCTGGACAAGGCCGACCCGAAGCAGCTCGTGGGCACCGGCAGTGGCGGGGCGGCCGACGCCGTGCTGTTCCGCGCTCGGGTCGAGCACGGCAGCGACATCCTCACCGAGCGAAGCTTCGGGGACTGCAAGCTGCACATCGAGGTGATGGTGCCGAAGGACAGCAACTCCGGCGTGTACCTCATGGGGCAGTATGAGGTGCAGGTCTTCGACAGCTTCGGCAAGCCGGACGACAAGATCGCGTTCAGCGACATGGGTGGCATCTACAGCGTCAAGGCCCCGGCGGGCAACGTCAGCAAGGCCCCCGGTGAGTGGCAGACGCTGGACGTCGAGTTCCGCGCCCCGCGTTTCGATGCCGCCGGCAAGAAGACCGAAAGCGCCAAGTTCCTGAAGGTCACGCTGAACGGCAAGGTGATTCAGGAGAACGTCGAGGTGCCGGGGCCGACCGGCGGCCAACTGCCCGAGGGCGAGAAGGCCACCGGCCCGCTGATGCTCCAGGGCGACCACGGTGTCGTCGCCTATCGGAACATCACCATCGAGCCGGCGAAGTAACTCGCGGCCTTCGTGGACGACGTTCTGCCGAAGGGCGACGAGCCGGCGCGGGATGCTTGCCCGGCGGCGACGGCCTGTGGAGCCTGGCCGCTGAGGAGCCGGCTGAAGAGCGCCTAACAGAACCCCTCTCCCCTTCGGGGGAGAGGGTAGGGTGAGGGGGGAACACCGCCGCGATCCGACCCTCCCCGCACCCCTCCCTGGAAGGGAGGGGGTCGTGTTAGGGGCTCCACGGCAAAGGAGGTCCGTCGTGTCGGAAAGCACGATTTCGCGCCGGACGTTGCTGCGCACGGCCGCTTCAGCCGCCGCGTTCGCCATGATGCCCGCCCGCGTGTTCAGCGCAGCGCAGGGCCAAGCCCCCAGCGAGAAGCTGAACATCGCCGGGATCGGCATCGGCGGGATGGGGCAAGTCAATCTCGCCAACCTCACCACCGAGAACATCGTGGCCTTGTGCGACGTGGACCCGAACTACGCGGCGAACGTCTTCAGCACGTACCCCGGGGCACGGGCCTGGACCGACTACCGCGAGATGCTCGAGAAGCAGAAGGACATCGATGCGGTAGTCATCGCCACGCCCGACCATACGCATGCGGTCATCGCCATGGCGGCGATCCAGGCCGGCAAGCACGTGTATCTGCAGAAGCCGCTCACGCACGACATCTACGAGGCCCGCGCGCTGGCGAAGGCTGCCCGCCAGGCGAAGGTGATTACCCAGATGGGGATCCAGGGGCACTCCGAGGAGGGCGTGCGGCTCATCTGTGAATGGCTTGCGGACGGGGCCATCGGCGAGGTCCGCGAGGTGGACGTCTGGTGCAACGACTCGTACTACCCGTGGGGCCACGCCGGCTGGAGCCCGGCGAGTTGCGAGCGTCCCAAGGATACGCCGCCGCTGCCGAGCGGGATGAACTGGGACTTGTGGATCGGGCCGGCGCCCTTCCGGCCGTACCATCCCGGCTATCACCCACAAGCGTGGCGGGCGTGGTGGGACTTTGGTTCGGGCTGGATGGCGGATCGCGGGGCGCACCAGATCGACCCGGCGTTCTGGGCGCTCAAGCTTGGCCTGCCGATCAGCGTGGAAGCGACCGCCCTCGGACAAACCGACGAGACGCATGCGATTGCCGCGATTGTGACATTCCGCTTCCCCTCGCGGGGCAGCTTGCCACCGGTGAAGCTGACGTGGTACGAGGGGGTGCGAGCCCCGCGGCCCGAGGAGCTGGAGCAGGGCCGCATGATGGGCGACAGCGACGGCGGAGCGCTGTTCAAGGGCACGAAGGGCATGCTCATGTGCGGAGTGTATGGAAACAGCCCGCGGCTGATCCCGGAGAGCCGAATGGCGGAATACCGGCGGCCGGAGAAGACCATCCCGCGCGTGGACGGTGGCCACGAGCAGGACTGGGTGCGTGCCTGCAAGGAAGGCCGACCGGCGGGAGCAGATTTCGAGTATTCGGCCGTGTTGACTGAGATCTGCCTGCTCGGCGTCATTGCCAAGCGGATGAATGCCCGCCTCGAGTGGGACGCCGGGAACATGCAGGTCTCCAACTTGCCGGACGCGAACAAGTACGTGCGGCTGCCCTACCGGGAGGGGTGGAGCCTGTAGGTTGACCGCGCGCCGCTGGGCTGCTCTCAAGGCTGGGTCCAGGAAACGCAGGGTCCGATGGCCTGACCGATGATCTCTTCGAACGGCGAACCGGAGTTTCGCACTCCGTGTGACTATGTGGTTAGCATACACGCTCGCGTGCGTGGTGTGCTTTCCCGCGACAGCGTACGCGTTCAGCGTTTCGTGCGTCGTAGGGGGGGGTACGTTTCTGCACCGGGGGAGCGTGTTTGCCGCCGCTACCCTCACCCCTACCCCTCTCCCTGGGAGGGAGAGGGGTCCAGACGCCGCAGGCCGGGGCTTGCCTGCGACAGGCGAGGGCATGATCTGTACGCTGTACACCTACCTGGGCAGAGGAGTCCGAACATGAGAGTGTGGATGGCGACGTGCTTGCTGCTGTGTGCGGTCTGGG
>Ga0209605_1000110_pt1 | contig 115315 bp, 100 predicted proteins | sample AD_UKC035_MetaG_FD_184408 | JGI IMG/M metagenome (GOLD analysis project Ga0209605, IMG submission 184408) | Active sludge microbial communities of municipal wastewater-treating anaerobic digesters from USA - AD_UKC035_MetaG (SPAdes) (version 2) | ecosystem: Engineered > Bioreactor > Anaerobic...
GAGAAAAGCTATTGAAAACCCGATGCAAAAACCCCTGAAAGCGACAAGTATCGGAATAACAAGTATGCCAATGTACACTACCCCTGAAAAAAACAGTATCAATGCATAATAAAGGTTGTATTTTATTGACTGCTTCAATATGGCTTCGGACTGAAGCTGATTTTGGTTCGTCAGATCAAGGAAACCTTCCAGATAGGTTATTGCATCTGTTTTTGCCGCTTCATCGATATTATTTACAGCCAATGCTCCAAGGCTTATTCCAAGAATGAATAAAAACATGACTATTAAGTAAATCCATATATTATCTGCAAGATGTCTTCTGATTGAATCATTAAGGCTGTCCGGCAAAAGAAAAACCTCCTCTCAGCTTTTGTCCGCACTGTTTCTCTATCTTGATAATATGCTTTAAGGAAGTATATTATGATTCCATATTTTTTTCAAACAGTAATGAAAATATACACTTGCACATATAATATGTAACAAATGCAAGGAAGGTAAATGTAATGGTTAAATATGTTTATAAAAATGGTTTTCACTTTGTAGGCAAATTCAATGAGCTGATGGAGCAGCTGAATATGATTGAAAATAAGCAAATCACCTTGAGGGAATACATTTTGTCTTACAGATACAGGCTTAATTAGAATCCATGGCAAGCAAGGCGGAAACACCGCAAGTAATAAAGTACTCCTTGTCCTGGCAAAAGCTTTTCCCCATCCTCTCAAGCTGTCTTTTTTCCGTCTCCAGCAGCTTCTCTACTTCTGTACCGTCCAGGCGGATCAACCGGTGCCTGGACAGTACTCCGCTTTCCTCAAGCTGTTTTCTTATTAAATCATCCTTTGATTTTTCAAGAATCGGCAGTGCTATAAGTGCCTTAGTGCAGCAGAGTTTTCCTAAAGTCATCATGGTGTGATGGCTCAAGCCGTAATGTCTGCTTCTGCTGTCGGCAAAAGATATTCTGGGAACTGCTATGGCTTTGCCGTCAAGATTGTTGACGGCATCAATAATATAACCTTGCTCAATGCCGCTGAAACCGTACCTGGTGCCCGTCCCTGCAATTCCGGGGCCCATGGTTATTACTGCGGCGTCTGCCTTCATTATTTCCTTTGCTGCAATCAGTGCCGTATATACATTTATACATTCCAAGTCTCCACCGAATGCATTCCCGAAGGTAATTGCCCCATACAGCACCCCGCTGCGCCGAAGCCTTTTCACTGTCTCGCTCATCCATATGGGCAGCGCTCCTCCGTCTGTCATAATATAGACAATCCTCTCTTTCCCCGCAATGTGTTTCAAGGTAAGGGCTATGGGGGCAAGCATGCTGTGAAGCGTTCCCGTTATCACCGGCAGGCCCCTGAGTGATTCAAAATCATTGAATATCTTATGATAAGGGCTTTCCTGGGCTTCCGCCGCCATACAATTTATTTGCATGGGAGTATATCGCAATTTCATAATATGCCCGAGCCCGATATTTGAAAAGCTGTCCTTGCTTAAATTGGCCAGTACGTAATGATAACCGCCGGAGCCAAGCCCCAACTGTACTGCCGTTGTATTCAGCAAAACGGTATCATTGACTTCGACACTGCCTGTCAGCATTTCGTAGTTAATGCAGTTGCACAGCATGGAATTTCTTTCTATCCTGAATTTTGATATGTACACGTCCCTATATATGATTTCCTTAACTTGTGCTTTGAATATATCTATCATCGGTTATCTGTCCGTCTCCTTCCCAGGCTGTCCAGATATGAGAGTATCCTGCTTTTGCTTATTAACGCGGTAATAGACAGCCTTTCGGCAGCAATATTCAGTAAAATAAGAAGTAAAAGAAGCATAAGCTTACTGCTGAAGCTCAAAAATAATGTACTGTAAAAGCCCAGGGAAATTCCCAGTATATTTGCCCCCGTATCACCCAGCATGCATATTTCTCTTAAATCGTAACTCATGTAAATAAGAACAGTCATAACAAGTATTATTAACGGCAGCGCTTCCGCCGGCCTTCCTGCTGACGAGGACAAAATCATAAGGGATATTGCCAGAAAGACCTTTACTGCTCTGCCCGGCCGCATGTCAAAAAGGTTAATGGCATTTGCAGACAGTGTGATTACAAGCACATCCGCAGCAAGTTCGGCAAATGAGCCCGTCGTTCTGAAGCTTATTGTGCATGCTGCAAGAAAACCTATCAGCGCCTTGATAAAACCTGTGGTCATATTGCTCTTAAGAGTGCTCCTTACATGATTTATCAAGCCTTTTATTCTTTTATCACCGGCCAGATCATCTATGACACCTGCAAAACCCATGCTCAGCATAAGAAACATATAGCTCAGATAGCCGTATGAATGCTCCGGCCTTTGCAGCAGCAGCTGGAAAACCGCAGCCAACTGGATGGGAACAAATACTATTCCTCCGATTGAAGGTATTCTTTTACCTTTGTAATTTGAAGAGATACATATCCTGCTTTCTGCTCTGCACAGCATTTTTATAATATTGCGGATAAGGTAATGTGCAATTATTAAGGTAACTGCCGCAATAACTATCAGATCCATATATATCTACCCTGTTTCACAATCGCTTCATCTCATTTCGAATAATGTCAATAATATCGATGCACTGCTTCCCCCTGTGCATAAAGCCCGAAATGTTTCTCCCCGTTTCCCTGTGGCGCATATCAACAGGAACCTCAATCACTTCATATCCTCTTCTTACTGCTTCCAGGGTGAGCTTAAACTCAAGTCCAAAGCCCGAAGGCAGTTCAATGCTTTTTAAAAAATCCAGAGGAAGAACCCTTTGTCCGCTCAATATCGAATCCACATTTCGGGAAGTCATAGCCCTGAAGCAGCCGGAGGATAACCGCTTTACTATTCCAAAACCTCCTTTTCTTGCGGGAGCAGGCAGGCGGCCTATAATTATTGATTTTCCGCAGGGATTTATATGTTCGATAAGCTTATATATTTCCGCAGCGCTTTCACAAATATCCGCGTCTAAAAGAGCAACAAACCTATTGGTCGCATAGTCCAGGGCATGTCTTACCGCACTGCCCTTTCCTTCGTTATATTCATTCTTCAGAAGTATAATATCCCTCAGGGGCTTCAAGAGTTCATATGTAGAATCTGTGGAACCGTCATCTATTACAATTATCTCTTTTATGTTTTCTATTCCTTTCAGGCCTTCTAACGTCCGAAGAATACAGTCGGACTCATTGTATGCCGGAATGATTACGCTTACATCTTCGCCCATTGCGCATCCTTCCCCTCGTTTTCGGATGCTGATATTATTCCGAACCCTTTACAATCAACAAGCCTTTCTCCTATCAAGGTTCTGACTATAAATGTACTGGCCATTCCGGCTCTTCCCTTGCTTATGAAATCATACATGCAATTATGCCCTCCGACAAGAACAATCAGTTCCGCACCCTTGTTGTAAGCCAGCATCAAGGCTGCATCCTCACTGGTCCCTCTGACTGCAAATATCTTGTAGGGCACATTCATGCCGCCGATCCTTTTAAGGCAGGGGCAATGCCCGTCTTCATATGCATGAAGTATGATTTCTCTGCTTTTATATATTCCAATATCTGATACGCTGTCCATATCACCGATCAACAAATCAGGTATATAACCGGAATTTATTATAAGATCGGCTCCTCCGTCCACCCCTATGAAAACAGGATTAAATTTTTTTATATAAGCCTTCAATGCATTTAATTCATCAAGAGTACCGCTGTTTCTTACAACAATCACTGCATGCCTGCCTTTAAGCCTTGTACTTAGCTCAGGGTAATTATTAACTGAAATAAACTTGTCAACTTCCAAGGCTGTAAGGTTTATCGTATTATCTATAAACTTCAGTATTTCATATTTCTCATTTTCTTTTGACTCCTGCCTCCTTTTGCCGATATATTTCCAGTTAACGGCGGTGCAAACATTTTTGTAAATACGGTTCCGTATGATAATATCATTCCCCAGGACAGTTATCATATCATCATCCTTGAACATTTCCAGAGACAAATCCACATCAATGACAGCAATATTATTCTCCAGCAGTACCGCTGCACCGGCTGATGAAAATCTTCCCGTCATGCTTTTCCCTGTATTGATGACTGCTTTTACTCCTGTATTTGCAATAGCAAGGGCAGCCATTTCATCAATATCATCATGACGTATGACGGCAATGTCTCCGGGGCATAAAAAATTTACAAGGTTTTTTGTTCTGGCACCGGCTTTTATTTTGCCTTGCAGCTTCATTTCCACACCTCCATTGTTTTTAGTATCTTTCAAAACAAAATAAAAAATGCGTCTTACGACGCGTTTATTTTGTAAAGCATGCTTTCCTGCACAAAAAAAATACTAAAACCACTATTCAGTGATTTTAGTATTTAACTTGGTAATTTTAGAAGCCTTCAGCTTATCTTCAGCTCAATCCTCAATTTATCGGCTATCATAGCAATAAATTCACTGTTTGTCGGCTTTCCTTTCACATTATGTATCGTATAGCCGAACAGGTTGTTTATAACATCTATCCTTCCTCTTCCCCAGGCCACTTCGATGGCATGCCTTATGGCCCTTTCGACCCTGCTGGGTGTAGTATTGAACTTCCTCGAGATAGAGGGGTACAATTCCTTTGTAATAGCGCTTAAGAGTTCCATATTGTTAACCACCATTGTAATGGCTTCCCTTAAGTATACGTATCCTTTGATATGAGCAGGAACGCCGATTTCATGAATTATGTTCGTTATAGCCGATTCCAGCTCCCTGGGTGTAGTAACTGCAGGCGAGGCCACAGCTACGGGATGTATATAGTTTTTCCTTTCTGTTTCATTATTGGCAATTCCAAAGCATTCCCTTATCCTCTTCGAGAAGATATCCATATCAAACGGCTTTACAACATAGTATTCTGCTCCAAGGGTAAGTGCTTTTTGTGTAATTTTATCCTGACCGACAGCAGAAAGGATTATTACCTTCGGAACTTTTTCAATCTGCATGGAATTTAGTTTTTCGAGCACCCCAAGGCCGTCTAAATGAGGCATTATTATATCTAATATTACAACATCAGGCAATTCACTTTCTATCAGTTCAATAACTTCAAGACCGTCCTTGGCTACTCCGACCACTTCAAAATCAGGCTGTGCAGTAAGGTATTCGCTTAGAATAATGCAGAAATCCTTATTATCATCAGCTATCAGGATTTTTATTTTTTGTAAATTCATTGGTATTCCTCCCATAAATTGTTATTCAATAGAAAACATATTCGACAAAGCAGCTTCATTTCCTGCTATTATTTGCCTAATAATCGTTAAACAATTTCATACAAATAAATGCAGCATGTTTATGCCATTTTCTACAAAAATCGACTTTCGCAATAGAAAAATAATGCGTCGGGGACACGGGGACGCGGGGACATGGGGACGTTTCGCGTGTCCCACTGAAAGCGGGACAGGGGAAACGTCCCCATGTCCTCGGGAGAAACGTCCCCGTGTCCCCGGCGCATTCTTCTTGTATCGCGAAAAGGAGTGCCGCAGTTCTGCGGCACTCCGGCTTGCTGAAATTTATTCTCCGGAAGCCCTTTTGAGGCTGTCTACCAATTCAATATCCGCCTCTTTGAGCATCCATTCTATAGAAATACCGAAGCCTTTTGTCGGATCGTTAACAAGCACATGGGTTACGCATCCTACAAGCTTGTTGTCCTGAATAATCGGACTCCCTGACATGCCCTGAACAATTCCGCCGGTTTTTTCTATAAGTTTTTCATCTGTTATTCGAATTATCATGCTCTTGGATTCTGAGTTTCTTTGTCTCATTGCCTTCTGGATTTCAATATCAAATTCCTCTACCTTATTTCCTTCTATAGTTGTTAATATCTTTGCGGGCCCTTCCTTAATCTGGCTGTTCAAACCTATAGAAACCGGTTTTGTTCTTTCCGGCTTTTGTTTTTTTGAAAGCTTTCCATATATCCCAAAGCTTGTATTCTTATATATAATCCCGTATTCATCCTCGCTGTCGTAGAATACTCCGACAAGCTCTCCGGGTACTGTTTTCTTCGCCTTCTGAATTGATGCAATTTTTGATTTAATTATTTTTCCGCTATTGATATCCACCAATACCCCTGAGTCAACATCAGTAATGCCGTGGCCCAGAGCACCGAACATCCTGCTTTTCGGGTCATAAAAGGTCATTGTTCCGACGCCGGCTATATTGTCCCTTACCCACAAACCTATCCTGTATATGCCATCCTCCTCGCATTTTACCGGCTTGACGTATAAATCCTGCCTGCTTCCGTCTCTTTCAACCAGAACCTTGGTTCTTTCCTCCTTATCATGCCTGTTGTTTAAATAATCAATAATATCCCTTTCCTTTTCCACCTGATTATCGGCAATCTGTATTATTTTGTCACCCACTTCAAAGCCTGCATCTGCAGCAGGGCTGCATCTTCTTCCCTTAGTATCGGTTATGCTGGATAAACCTACAACCAGCACTCCCTTTGATTCTATCCTTACGCCGATAGCTTCCCCTGACGGCACTACCTTTATATCAGGAATCATATTCAGAGTAACCTGTTTTACCGGAAGTAATCCTAAAAGCATTAGATTGGCTTTTGCCTTTCCTTTTCCTGCATCCTCCATTAAAAGAAAGGAAGAAATTATTTTGTTATTATTAACATCTATGCTGTGCTTATAGTCTCCAATCACCTCAAGATTGCAAACCATGCTGCTCGGCAGCTTTCGGTCCTGTCCTTGTATAACATTTATCTCATCAGGAAAGCTATAAATAGTGAATAATACATTTGTCAGGCAGAGTATTGTTATTATCAGAGTGGTGTACAAAAAAACATTTCTGTAATTCTTTTTATGCAATAGCATCACTCTCCTGTTTCCCCAGAAGAGCCCGCCTTCAATCAAAAACCTCTCTCATTTAAGTTAACCTTTTTAAAGTCCTATTATTCTCATAAAAATAATGAACCCACGTAAGCTTTTAACTTGGAAAATGAAAATAAATACAAATCGGGAAAATGTTTTTACATTTTCCCGACTAATTGTTTAGCATGTTCCAGGGATGCTTCAATATTTTCATTTCCTCCGAGCATTCGCGCAATTTCTTCCACTCTTTCTTCAAAGTTCAAAATTTTAATTTCCGTGTAAGTCTTATTATCCTGTACTTTTTTATCTACAAATATATGATTATCTGTAAGGCTTGCAATTTGAGGCAGGTGTGTGATGCAAAGAATTTGTGCGTTTTTTGAAATTGCTTTAATTTTTTGCCCCACCATATTGGCTGTCTGACCGCCTACTCCTGCGTCTACCTCATCAAATACAACGCATGGAGCCTTTTCTACTTCCGAAAAAGCATTTTTGATAGCAAGCATTACCCTTGACATTTCTCCTCCCGAAGCTATTTTCGACAGTGCCTTCTCAGGCTCCCCGGGATTCGGAGATATCATAAATTCAATCTTGTCAATGCCATTTGGGCTGATAATATTTTCATCCTGCAAAATTTTTATAACAAATCTTGATCCGTACATGTTAAGGTCCTGAAGCTCCTTCTCTATAAGCTTCTGCAGTATTTCCGCCTTTGCCTTCCTTGTTCCGGAAAGCAGCCTTGCTTTTATCATGTACTGATCCTTGACTTTTTCTATTTCACTTTCTATTTCCGCCATATTCTTCTCATTGTCAATAAGCTCCTGAAGTTCCTTCGCAGCATTATCCCTGTAAACGAGTACTTCCTCAATGCTGCTTCCGTATTTTCTTTTCAGCTTGTTTATCTGATCAAGCCTTTCTTCCAAAAAATCTATTTCATTGTCATCAAACTCAATATTATCCCGGTATACCCTCAGTTCTCCCTTTATATCCTCAAGCTGGTACATTATCTCTTCAATCCGGGATTTATAGGTTTCCAGCTTTTCATCTGCTGCTGCCAATTCTCTCAAAGTACCTGCGCTTTCGGAAAGCATATCCAATGCTCCCCTTTTATTGCTGTCTCCGCTGAAAATAACATTATATACATGATTCACACCTTTAAGCAGCTTTTCGGCATTAACCAGGAGATGGCGTCTCAGCCTCAGTTCTTCATCTTCATTTATCTTCAGCCTTGCGCTTTCGATTTCTTCAACCTGGAACCTCAGCATGTCCAGCTTTCTTTCTCTTTCCGAAGCACTGCCGCTGGCGCTTTTAAGTTTTTCCGAAAGTTCGGCATGCTTGTCCGATAAATGCTTTACATCCCTCTTGATTTGATATATCTCATCACTTCCGAAGCTGTCAACATACTCTCCGTGCTTGACGGAATTGAAAAGCAGCTGGTATTCATTCTGGCCCACTATATCCACCAGATACTGTGCAATCCTTTTAAGTACGGAAAGAGTAACAATCTGACCATTCAACCTGCAGACCGATTTGCCGTGTGCGTTTACTTCCCGCGTAATAACCAGGCTATTGTCAGCATCCTTTTCTATACCGTATTCCTCCAGGATATTCTTGATATCCCAAACACCCTCAAGTGAAAACAGCGCTTCTACAGAGGCCTTTTCCTCACCTGTCCTTATGTCTTCCTTACTGAACTTTCCGCCTGTAACTGCAGCGAGAGCATCAATAACAAGCGATTTTCCTGCTCCCGTTTCTCCCGTGATTACATTAAGCCCGGGTTCAAAGGCAATCAGTTGTCGTTCAATCAGGACATAATTTTTGATACTCATTTCAAGAAGCATTACTGCATCACCTATTTCATCATCTTCTTAAGCCTGTCTATTACTACTTCAACATTCTCCAAATTTCTTATTAGAATAAAAATAGTATCATCCCCGGCCACAGTCCCTACCACTTCTTTGAAATCCAATACATCAATTGCTTCTGCGGCTGCATTTGCAGCTCCGGAGAATGTTTTCACAACTACTATATTCCCTGCAAAATCAACACTTAAAACAGATTCAGCAAATACCTTCACAAGACGTTCATTCAGCATGCTGTCCTGCTCCTTCAGGGATGCATACCTGTAGATGCCATCCTCATCAAGTACCTTTACCAGCTTCAATTCCTTGATGTCCCTTGAAACCGTTGCCTGGGTAATGTTATAACCGCATTTTTTAAGTTCTTCCGCCAGCTCTTCCTGTGTCTCCGTAGGGTGTTTTTCAATAATCTCCAAAATCTTTGCATGCCTTGATATTTTCATTTCTCTACCTCCACTCCATTTTCTAACTATCGCTCAGAAATTTTTCTTCTTAGTACATCAAAAAAGCTTCTCTGCTTTAGTTTGACAAGGTTGGTAACGAAGCTTGAACTTCTTATCCTAACTACTTTTCCGGAATTTAATCTATATGAATCCTGTCCGTCCACCGAAAGCATGACCTCAGGGTTTTCATCGCCTATTACTATTTTGACTTCGTCTTTTTCTGACACAACTATTGACCTGTTATGTATTGTGTGGGGACATATAGGAGTTATTATCAGCACCTTCAATTCGGGGCTTACTATAGGGCCTCCTGCGGATAACGAGTATGCGGTGGATCCTGTAGGGCTTGATATTACTACTCCGTCCGCCGAATACAGTTCAAAAAAACTGTCGTTTATATATGTAGAAATGGTTATCATTCTTGAAGTCATGCCCTTTGTAACGCTGAAATCATTAAGAGCTAAAAATTCTTTCCCGTTATTTTCATCGTCTTCAACCAATGCTTCCAGCATCATCCTTTTTTCAATATTATAATCACCCTCCATAATCTTATCCAGTGACAAATACATATCGCTTATTTCGGCTTCTGCAAGAAACCCAAGGTGTCCGAGATTTATGCCGAACAGGGGGACATCATACCGGGCTGATTGCCTTGCTATATTCAATAATGTGCCGTCACCGCCAAGAACAATTACCACATCGCTGGAGGAATATATCTTCTCCCTGCTGAAGCCGGAATTTTTGTATCCCAGCTTTTCCGCAATATCAGATTCCAGCATAAGCACTGCATCTTTATTTGCAAACCACAGCAAAATGCTTCTGGTTACGTTCAAGTCCTTATCTTTATTTATGTTCGGTATAATCCCCAGCTTCATTAACTGCAACACCACCTAAATGTCTTAAATATATTTTATATTATGTATTTGAAATTATCTACAAATATTTACATTATATAATTCCCGAATCAACGCAAAAGTTCATGGGCCTTCAGCACAATACCGCCAATATCAATCCTTTGAGCCGTATCGGATAAATCTTTCCTTTTCGACAGGTACAGCAGGTATTCGATATTTCCTTCCGGCCCTTTTATGGGTGAGAAGCTTAACCCCAGTATGGATAGTCCCATTTCATCACGGCAGAAAGAAATTATTTTTTCAATTACCTGAATATGTACGTCCTTGTCTCTCACTACACCTTTTTTCCCTACTTTTTCCCGCCCCGCCTCAAACTGCGGTTTAATAAGGCATACAATCTCACCCTTCTCATTTAAAAGCTGCATCACTGCGGGAAGCACCTTTGTCAGGGATATAAAGGAAACGTCTATTGATGAGAAGTCTGCCGATTCGCTAATATCTTCAGGAGCAACATACCTGATGTTTGTCCGCTCCATACATACCACTCTGCTGTCGGTCCTCAGCTTCCAAGCCAGCTGTCCGTAACCGACATCTATTGCATATACTTTTAAAGCACCCTTCTGCAGCATGCAGTCCGTGAAGCCCCCTGTAGATGCTCCAATGTCTATAGCTACCTTACCCTTAAGGTTGATGCCGAATTCACATAGAGCCTTTTCCAGCTTCAGGCCTCCCCTGCTGACATAAGGCAGGGCATTACCCCGTATCTCAATATTTGAATCCGTGGCTAACTTTGTTCCCGGTTTGTCAACCTTGATGCCGTTAACATATACAATCCCTGACATTATCAGACTGCTTGCCTTTTCACGGCTTTCGGACATACCGCATTTGTGTATGAGAACGTCCAGCCTTTCCTTTTCCGCCAATGCACTCTACTCCTTCATAATTGCGTTGAATACACTTTCACTGTCTATTTTTTTCAGGGAATAAAGCTCTTCCTTTTCACCGTGAGGTATGAAACTGTCGTCAAAGCCTATTATTCTGACGTCAACATCCGCCCTCAGCCGGCTTAACAATTCCAGAATGCTGCTTCCGAACCCCCCGCTTACTACATTGTCCTCCAAGGTGTATATGAGCTTGTGTTTCTTCGAAAGTCCGACAAGCAGCTCTTCATCCAGGGGCTTTATGAATCTGGCGTTAACCAGGGTAAAGTTCCTGCCGGCTTTCTTCAGTTTTTCACATACCTCCAGGGCTATTGAAACCATATTCCCTTCCGATATAATGACACCGTCTTCTCCCTCTGTAAGGACCTCGCTTTTCCCCAATTCCAGGGGTGCATGGGCAAATTCAAACTTCTTTGCCTTTCCCCTTGGATACCTTATTGCCGTCGGGCCTTCAAGGGACAAAGCCATTTTCAGCATTTCACTCAACTCATTCCCATCTTTGGGGCTCATTATCCTGATATTTGGAATATGCCTCAGGTATGTGATATCAAATACTCCCTGATGAGTCTCCCCATCGGAGCCGACGATACCTGCCCTATCAATGGCAAACACTACATTCAGCTTCTGCATGCAGACATCATGAATAATCTGGTCATAAGCCCTTTGCAGGAATGTGGAATATACCGCAAAAACAGGCCTGAAACCTTCTGAGGCCAAGCCGGCACAGAAGGTTACCGCATGCTGCTCGGCAATACCTACATCAAAAAATCTGTCCTTATATTTTGATGCAAAGGCGGATAAACCTGTTCCTTCAGCCATTGCAGCCGACACGGCAACTATTTTGTTGTCCTTGTCCGCCAGCTTTAACATGGTATCTCCGAATATTTCAGAATAAGTCTTTCTTGAATTTTTTGATTTAAGCTCTCCGTTTTCAATAAAGAAGGGGCTGATGCCGTGATATATATCCGGTTTGTTTTCAGCTATGGAATAGCCCTTTCCTTTTGTTGTGACTACATGTATCAATACAGGATACCCGTTATATGATTTTGCTCTTTTTATTACATCTTCAAGCTTTCTGATATCATGGCCGTTTATAGGGCCGAAATATTTAAAACCCAGTTCCTCAAAAATAACTCCGGGAACCAGCAGGTATTTCATCCAGTCTCTGAGCCTTTCCGCTCCTCTGTACATAGATCCCCCTATTACCGGTATCCTGTGCAGGAAAGCTTCTATCCTGCCTTTCATTTTGAAGTATAGGGGCTCTGTTCTCAACTTGCTCAGATAGTTGGACAGTCCCCCTATATTATGGGATATTGACATTTTATTGTCATTTAATATCACAATAAGATTGGTGGGAAAGTCTCCGGCATGGTTCAATGCTTCAAAGGCCATGCCTCCTGTAAGTGCACCGTCCCCTATAACTGCAGCAACGGAGTAGTTTTCTCCGGCCAGATCCCTTGCTTTTGCCATGCCAAGGGCAGCAGATATGGATGTACTGCTGTGTCCTGTTTCAAATGAGTCGTAAACACTCTCTTCCCTCTTGGGGAAACCGCTGATTCCATTGATTTTTCTAAGAGTTTTAAAGCTTTCTCTTCTGCCTGTAATAATTTTGTGGATGTAAGACTGATGCCCCACATCCCATACTATTTTGTCTCCGGGTGTGTCAAAAACCCTATGAAGTGCCAGAGTCAGCTCAACTACCCCAAGATTTGAAGCCAAATGGCCTCCGTTTTCGGAAACTACTTTTATTACATAATCCCTAAGCTCCTTTGAAAGAACTTCAAGCTCCTGGTAGCTCAGTTTTTTCAAATCGGCAGGAGAATTTATACTATCCAGAATTTTATACATTTATAACTCAACCTTCTAACTTATTTTTATCGCACCATAATATTCGCAACAACAATTCCCAATAATGCTCCGGCCATAACTTCCTTCGGAGTATGTCCTATAAGCTCCTTCAGCTTTTCGTCGGTAATCGGCTTATTGTGTGCAAGATCCTCGATTATCATATTCAATATTCTTGCCTGGTTTCCCGCTGCCCTTCTTACTCCTGCAGCATCATACATCACAACAAAGGCGAAGCATAAGGAAACTGCAAAAATAGGCGAGTCCCAGCCATACATCCTTCCTATTGACGTAGAAAGCGCCATTACAAAAGCAGTATGAGAACTCGGCATGCCTCCCGAACCTACAAGCCTGGTCAGATCCAGCTTCTTGCTGCTGTAAAAGGTAAATATTATTTTGAGTATCTGCGCAATCAGCCATGCTGTAATACAGGCCAACAGCGCTTTGTTGTCTGCTACTTTCACAAAGAAATTCAAAAACAACCCTCTCCTCAGATACTTTTCATATGTACTCTATTATACATATTGTAAAGCTTAGTTATCCCTGTCAATGATATAATCAGACAGTTCAATAAGATAGCAGCTTTTGTCCCCATATCTTTCAAGCTTTTTCTTGGCTTCCCCGATAAGCTCTGCCGCAATGCTTATGGACTTATCCAGTCCGTAGAAGCTGATAAAATTTGATTTGTGAAATTCCGCATCCTTGTTTATGCTTTTCCCAAGCTTTTCTTCAGAACCTGAAACATCAAGTATATCATCTTCTACCTGGTACGCAAGCCCGATTGCATCTCCAAATTCCATAATATTTTTTATGTCACCTTCATCCGCTCTTGCAATAACCGCACCGGCCGCAAGGGAGGCTTTAATCAGCGCACCCGTCTTTTTCCGATGCATGGATTTCAGAGTCTCAATATCAATACTCCTGTTTTCATAGTACAGGTCTATGCACTGCCCGCCTATCATTCCGGATATTCCCGAGGCCCTGCATATTATATTCATAGCCCTTATATATTCAGGCTTGGGGTTATCCATCAATATGGCCGTCATGGTTTCAAAAGCACTGTTCAATAATGCATCACCGGCAAGGACAGCAAAGCCCTCTCCAAAAACCTTGTGGCTGGTCGGCCTTCCCCGCCTGAGATCATCATTATCCATAGCAGGCAAATCATCATGAATAAGTGAATATGTGTGAATCATTTCTATGCAGCAGGCAAATGGAAGCACTTCTTCCTCCTGCCCTCCGAAAAGCTCACAGGACATTATGGCAAGTATGGGCCTGAGCCTCTTACCCCCTGCCAGCAGGCTATACCTCATCGCTTCCGTAATAACCGGTATACTATTGTCTGCCGGTATCATGGATTTAAGCTTCTGTTCCACCAAATGCCTTTTATTTGCCAGATACTCCTTAAGGTCCAATTCTATGCCTCCTTGATTTGACTGATGCTGAATTCCTCCATCTGCTCGCTTCCGCGGTTCATAATAGCCATTACCTTCCCCTCAGCTTCTTCCAGCTTCCCGGAGCAAAGCTTTGAAAGAGCAATCCCCTCCTGATAGATTTTAATTGACTCTTCAAGAGAAATATTGCCTGCTTCCAGAGTCTCCACTATTTCCTCCAGCCTCTTTAAAGCCTGCTCAAATGAAAAATTCTCATTCATATTATTCTTCTCCATTTCAAGATATTATTGTAGGGTTTTTATATATATTTTATGTACTCTCCAGTCCTTTGACCCGGACTTCCGCTTTTCCGTCTTTCAGCTTTATATAAAGCTCTTCATTAAGCTTCATATCCTTAACAGAAGTCAGGAGCTTCCCGTCGGATTTTCTCATGATTATGCCGTAACCCCTGCCCATAGCTGCCTCAGGGTTCAACAGCTGCAGCTTTTCTATGGTCTTGTCGATTTCATTCCTTCTGCCCTTCATTATATTCAGCATGTTGTAATCCAGGTACTTGTCCAGTGAATCAAGAGTCTGCCTCATATTGAGGACTTTCCTCTCCAACTGCCTGAAAACCATATCTCCGGAAATCCTCTCAACCCTGCTTCTATTATCCTTTATAAAATTTGCAATTGCAGAGTTCAGAACATATTGATACTGGCTTAACTTTCCCAGCAGGCTCTGCATGTCGGGAACCGCCAGCTCCGCTGCCGCAGATGGAGTCGCTGCTCTTAAATCCGCAGTAAAATCTGAAATTGTATAATCCGTTTCATGCCCCACTGCCGAAATTACCGGTATATCCGATTCGTATACAGCTTTTGCCACCACTTCCTCATTGAAAGCCCAAAGCTCTTCAATGGAACCGCCGCCGCGGCCGATTATCATGACATCCACATTTCCCTTGGAATTAAAATATCTGATCCCTTCCGCAATTTCATTTTCCGCTCCCGCTCCCTGCACTTGCACAGGGTATAAGTATACGTCGATGCAGGGGCATCTTCTTCTTATTATCGAAATTATATCCCTTACAGCTGCTCCTGTAGGTGATGTAACCACACCGACAGCCCGGGGCATAAAAGGTATTTTCTTCTTCCTTGCCTCATCAAAATATCCCATGGCGGCAAGCTTTTTCTTAAGCTGTTCGTAGGCCTTATATAGAGAGCCTGTCCCTTCGGGAATCATGTCCTCAGTATAGAATTGGTACTGCCCGTCTCTCTCATATATTGAAAAATAACCTCTCAGAATAACGGCACAGCCATCCTCAGGCATGAACTTGAGCTTTGAAGCATTGCCTTTGAACATAACACATCTTATTCTTGAGTCTGCGTCCTTTAAGGTGAAGTATATGTGCCCCGATGAGTGATGCTTGAAATTGGATATCTCTCCTTTCACATGCAAATGTGACAGGAGTACATCATTCTGTATCAGATGCTTTATATAATTATTAACCTCGGTAACCGTAAATATTCTTTCATTATTCATTTGTTCCATACACCTTTATATCCGCTTCTCTTATGATTTTGCCCAGCACACCGTTGACAAAGCTCCCGGATTCATCAGTGCTGTATTTCTTGGCAAGCTCAATTGCTTCATTTATAGATACACTGTCAGGAATGTCGTCGCGAAACAGAATTTCATACAAAGCAAGCCTTAATATTGCCAGGTCAACCTTGGCAATCCTCTCTTTTGTCCATCCGGTTGTATTGTTTTGTATGAATTGATCTATCTCCTGAAGCTTCCCAATAGTACCTTTGATTATTTCTTCTGCAAACTTCATGTCTGCTTCCTTCATGGAATCCTGCTGCCCGTCTTTTCCCTGTTCCTTTTTTATCTCATAAAAATCCTCAAGCATTTCATCAGTATTTTCGTTCCTGTTGAAATCCGTACTATATAGGAATTGAATTGCAAATTCTCTGGCAAGCCTTCTGCTCATAAATCCTCCTATGTATTTCACAACCTGCATATATTTAAACTAACCCTCTTTACTGTAATAGAATTATAAGAGGGTTAGTTTATAAAAGCCTATTTGGATTTTCCTTCAGGATTCTCTTCTTCTTTGCTTTCCTTATCCATATTTATTCCCTGTATATGAATGTTTACTTCCACCACAGTCAGGCCGGTCATTGTCTCAACAGCCTTCTTGACGTTCTCCTGTATTTGCCAGGAAACATCGGGTATTCTCACACCATAATCAACTATTATGTATAGGTCAATGGCAGCTTCTTTTTCGCCTACTTCAACCTTAACCCCTTTTGAAGGGTTTTTCTTGCCAAGTATCTCTGTTATGCTGTCAGCTATCCCGCCGCTCATGGAATAGACACCCTGTACTTCCCTGGCAGCTATTTCAGCAATTATTGCAACTACATCGTCTGCAATCTTAACATTACCGTACTTATCCAATTTTATCTCCTTTTCCAAATATTGCACCCCCTTGTAGATTCTATGAACAATTATATCAAAATCCTAATCCATTTACAAATATATGTATCTGCCAATATTATATTATACATTATTATAGTATTTATTCCATGGGCTTCAGGATAAGCATTACCTAAGATTCATAGAATACGCCTTAGTTTTTCTTCATTATTTTTATGTTTTTGGGATCCAGCTTTGTTTTTCTTACCACAATGTCCTGTATCTGTGCAATATTTGAGGAGGTAAGCTCCTTGGCTTCAACTATGACTGTTGCAGAGTCATCGGTAAGAAATACCAATGCATCGTTAAAACCTCTGGAAATTATGAGATTCTCAATTATCATTTCTTTATCGGTAAGGGATACGATTTTCACAATCTCCTGCTGCGCCATATTCTTGAAATTCTCTTCCGCCTTGTCACTGTTTATTATATCCTGCCACATTTCTACTTCCTTGCTTCTGTTCTTATCCCTTTCAATCCTGTATTCCGAGAAAAAGGAAGCTGCTGTTGTTTCTAATGCCTCACTGCCGCTATCCTCTATGACTATTGGCCCCGCCGCCTCTTCTGTTCCCGCCGTTTCAGCAGGCATCCCCATTTCATCTGTTCCGATTACTTGCGCGTCCAGGTCAAGATTTGCATCAGTCAGCCTTTCGGAAGTAAAACTGTTGTAAGCATACCCGACAACAAAAAGCAGTATTATCATTGAACATATTATTAAATTTTTTTTCTTCACTTGCATGATTATACCTCCCTGAATTTATATTTAATACTAATTCCTTTCATATACCGTTACTCTATAGGCAGGAATATCCAATACCGTTTGCACCGCTTGGGAAATTTTCAGTTTAACCTTTGAATCTTTGGCGCCTTCGGCTACTACAATTACACCTTTTACTTCCGGGTTTATCTCCTTTATTATCAAAGGCTTTGAATTACCTCCCTGAGCGGCAGTTAATACGACTTTGTCATCCGTTGTTTTCTCGTTTATTATCCGTGTTCCGCCGCTTGTATCCTTTTCATTGGTCACTTTGTCGGAGGTCGATTCATCCTTTGCAGGAATTATCTCTGCTCCGCTCTCTAAAGTAATCATTACCGAAACCTTGCCCGCGTCCTGAATCTTACTGAGTATTGAAGACAAATCCGCCTCCAGCCTTCTGACATAGTCAGAAGCGTTGTTGTCTGAAGTTCCTGTATCCGCCTGAGTAATTTCACTAAAAATACCTTCCTCTGATGCCCTGTCCCTCCGGATATCCCTGTAAAAATCGGCAATTAAAATCAGAGCCAACCCCAAGCAGAATACGATAATCAGATTTGCAGTGGTCTTTTTTGAAAAGTTCAGCTTTTGAAAATTCACTTTCCTTAATTTATCCATCAACCACTCATGTAATTTCATAGTACTTCCTCCCTTGCATTATTACTGCCTTACCTCCACCCCTATAATAGATTCACTGATTCCCAAAGCTTTGCTTATCCCATCCCTAATCTCACTTCTTATTCTGCTATTATTCAAATTATATTCAACTTTGTCTTTATTAATTACATTTTTATTAACTTCCGCATCTTCGTCAGCCGCAATTTTTATCCTGTCAACTTCTATCACCTCTTTCGGCCTTTTGCTTATAATAACCTCTATCGATTTAATTTCACCGAAATCCTTGCTTTCAAAATCCTTCTCCAGCCGAAGATCTATCGATACTTCCTCGTAATCCGAATCCGTGCTGTTGTCAACAATCCTTCCGACCTTCTTTTTCAGGTTGTTTTCAAAAATTTCTACAGCCATCTGACGTTGAAAATTACTTATTTCCGTACTGTCCGCCGCGGAACCGCCTTGTTCTATATAGCTTGAAGTCTCAAGAAACTTCATATTGAAGCTGTCTGCATAATCCTTTATCAGCACAAAGGGCTTTATTACAACTACTATAATCATAAGCCCCACAATAACGTTTATATAACGTTTCATGGAACTATTGGGGATTATGGTATCCAGAAACATTATAAAAATGATTATCACCGTTATGTTTATGATCCATTCTCTTAAAAAGTCAGCCATAAAATCACCTGCCTATACTACCTGACCATTACCGCCATATTTCCGACTCCCATGATAACCGTAAGTGCCATGAAGAACATGACAGCTACTGCTAAAACACATGTCAGAAGAACCAGCATTGCATTGCCCATATCATTCAGGCATTGTACTATCTGATTATCAAGAATCGGCTGGATAAGCGCACTTGTTACCTTATATATCAATACAACGGACAACATCTTTATAAGGGGAAAACTGCATATAAGAAGCAGGATAATGAATCCTGCAATCCCTATTCCGTTCTTAAGTATCATCGAGCAGCTGACAACCGCATCAAAGGCTTCAGAGAGGAAATTCCCGACTATGGGAATAAAGTTGTCCACCGCAAATTTTGCAGTCCTTATGGTCGCACCGTCTATTGAGGCTGATGCAATACCCTGTACCGTCAATACTCCCGTAAATGCGGTGAGCACCAAACCCAAAGCTCCTACCGCAATTTGTTTCAGCAATGAAGCAAGCTTGGAAATATTCACGGAGTCAGACAGATTGTTCAATATGCTTATAACCGCCGAAAAAAGTATTACCGGCATGACAAATACTTTTATAAATGTTGTTATTAGCGCGATGCATGTAAACATCAAAGGCTGGAACACAGCCGAAGAAGAAATCCCGCCGACAGAAGCCAATAATGCAAGCAATGTTGGCAGCAGAGCCTGCATGAAGCCTGTCATTTTATTAATGGTATCAACTCCGATAAGCATTGCATCATTAAAACTCTTTACAGCCAGAATAATTATCAGTATGTAGCACATCCCGTATGCCAACCGGCCGATGGTATCCTCCTCGAAAGCATTATGGAGGTTTTGAAGTATGGCACAAAAAATAGCCAGTATCAGAAGCTTGCCCATAAGGCTGAAATTGCTGATTACTTCTTTGAAAAACAAGCTTGCAATACCTTTTCCCATATCTCTGATGCTGTTTTGAGTATTTCCCTTAAAAAGGCCCAATACCATCTCCCTTACATCTATCTCGGGCAGCATGCCTTCAGATTCCCTGTTGATATCATCAACAAACTTTTCTATATCGCTTATATCCAGATTATCCAGCTGGCTTTGCAGAATATCCTGTGTATCGTCGCAGTTAGCGGCACATAAGGAAAGCAGAATGATTATCATAAAAAATACTATGCCTTTTCCCATGTATATCCCCCTTAAGGTATGATTTTTATCATTATATCCATCAGTGCCGCAAGTATTGGTATCGCAATAACCATAATAAGCACTTTCCCCGCAAATTCAACCTTTGCGGCAATGGCACCCTCTCCGGCATCCCTGCATATCTGGGCGCCGAATTCCGTTATATATGCTATTGCAATAACCTTAAGTATTGTAGTGAAGTATAATACGTCAATATTGGCTTTAGCCGCAAAATGCTTCAGCACCGTCATGACGGAGTTAAGCTTGGTTATTACAAATACAAATATAACCAATCCGGTGACAATGCTTATTGCAAATGCCATTTCAGGCTTTTCCTCCTTCAGGACTACTGCAAGCAATGCCGCAATTATGCCTACCATAACGATTTTCATGATATCCATAATATCACCCTACAAATGGAACATTGTTCTTACACTATTAAAAAGATTGCTAATAAGGCTTATTACCATCATAAGCACTACTACAACTCCCGCCAAAGTAGTCATCATAGCCATTTCTTCCCTTCCTGACTGGTTCAGGACTCTGTTCAGAACCGCTGTAACTATACCTATAGCCGCTATTTTGAATATCAAATCAACATCCATTTTATCGCCCCTTTCGCCGGTATTTATGCCAATACTACAAATACTGCAATTCCCAATAAAAAACCGAGACTTCTGTACATTTTTGCACTTCTCTTTATTTCCTCCGTTGCTGCAGCCTCTTGATGGCTGAGCTGAAGATAAAAAAGCTGGAAATGCTTTTTCTGGTCTTCCCTGTCGGAGCATCCCAATATGCTTCCAAAGCTCTTTATAAGATCAATGTCCGCCATTTTCAATGAAGACTGAGTAAGAATCGATTCAGCCGAATCGTTCCATGCTTCTCTCACAGTATAAAAGCTTCTGTCCGAAAGGCACCGGGAGATACAGCTAAAAAAGCTGCCAATCGGGCCTTCCGCCTTTTTTGATACGCTGAAAAGTGCGGCAGGCAAGGGTGTAGCCCCATATGTCACTTCTGTTTCCAGCATCTGCATTAATCTCCTGAGATTTGCAAGCTCTCTGTATCGCAATGACAATTTATATGAATAAACCATCCCTAATAATCCGCTTGCGGAAATCACCAGCAGGCCTCCGATAATCTTAAGCATCAACTCTATCCCCCCATTTACAAATGCTTTTGCTTCTTTCATACAGTACATTGAATTCCCCATCCAAGACAGTTTCAAGAGTGCCGACACCCTTCTTCCTGCTCAGGACAATATACCTTTCAAAAACTCCCTTTTGAATACGTTTAAGATCCTGCTTATTCAAAAAATCGGTTATATTGCTGCCGTGTATTGTAGTTATGACTTTCACCCCCGCATTGACTGCAGCGGTTATGGCATCTGCATCCTCCGCCCTTCCTATTTCATCGGCAGCCACTATCTCAGGAGACATTGACCTTATGACCATAATAATTCCTTCCGCCTTTGGGCACCCATCCAGTACATCTGTTCTTATCCCTACGTCATTTCTGGGTATGCCCATACTGCATGCGGCTATTTCGGAGCGCTCATCCACCAAAGAAATCTTCATGCCCTTAAAGGGTATGTCTCTGCTTCCGCTGCTGAGCTTTCTGACTAAATCTCTCAGCAATGTAGTCTTGCCGCATTGAGGCGGTGATATAATAAGAGTGCTGAATATGCTGTCGGGAGGCTGTACCAAATAGCCCGATACTTTGTCTGATGCGCCTAATACCTGTTTTGCCACTCTGAAATTCATATAGCTTATGTCCTTCATGGTCTTTACCTTGCCGCTGTCAACTACTGCCCGGCCGCATACCCCCACCCTGTGGCCGCCGCTTACCGTTATAAAACCATTTCTCAGTTCTTCCTCCACCGAGTACAATGAAAAATTGCATGTCAGCTGAAGTGCACGCTTCAAGTCTTCCTCGCTTACAAGATATGCCTCTTCTGCCTCGGATACTGCGTACCCGTCCGCAGAAATAAAAAGCTCCCCATTGCTCCCTGCCACGCATAAGGGCTTTGCCAGCCTCAATCTTATTTCTTCCGCATCCATAAGTATTTTTTCCGGGAGCTTCGCTATCATCGCCCCTATATGCTTCGGCATATATTCCAGTACCTCAAGTATTTTTATATCATTCTTCATAAAGCATCTGTCCTTTGTACAAATTTTAATTTGTACTATAGATATGACAACTGATTTGAAATAATTACTGCGGGAAAAAAAATAACCCGATTGAATACTTGGATTCAATCGGGTTATAATTCAGCTTCTTTTGCCGGCTATTCCTGGTCATGGTCGCAGCCGCAGCCGCACTCGTATTCAAATTCGATCGGCTCATGACAGTTAGGGCATATGACCTGCTCACCGCTTTCTACAAGGTCTTCGTCAAGATAGACAAATTCCTTGCAATGAGGACACTCAACCTCAATGTAATCATAGTCCTCCTCGTCATCAAACTCTTCTTCGTCATCTTCGTCATAGCACAAGTCATCCTCTAATGCTGAAAGGTCTTCATCTATTGCTTCAACATATTCATCCAGCTCATTTTGTGATTCATTCAGTTCATTTACTGCATCTGCAAAATCACTTAATACATCTATAATTTTAGTGATTAACTTGCCCTGATCTGTTGACTCGTCTACCTTCATCCCTTCCGCCAGGCCTTTAAGATAGGCTACTCTTTCGTATAGGTATTCCATATGTACTCCTCCTTATTTTTTATATGCTCTCAGTATTCTTACCAGTATCGGCAACTATATACAGGATTATACTCTTTCCATGTATTCCCCTGTTCTTGTATCAATTCTGATTCTGTCACCAGTATTGATAAACAAAGGAACATAGACTGTTGCACCCGTTTCTACGATAGCCGGCTTAGTTGCTCCGGTAGCGGTATCCCCTCTGAAACCCGGTTCAGTCTGAGTTACTTCCATTTCCACAAAGTTCTCCGGCTCTACTGAAAAAGCCTCCCCTTTATAAAATTTTATATTGGCTGTATCATTGGGCTTCAGATACATAATTGCATCCTCTACCTGCTCATGGTTAAGAGGTATCTGCTCATAGGTTTCATTATCCATAAAATAATAAAGTCCGCCGTCTTCATACAAATACTGCATGCTTTTTCTCTCAATATGCGCCTTTGGATACTTATCCGTAGGATTAAATGTCCTTTCAGTTACTCCTCCGGTTATGATATTTTTTATCTTTGTTCTTACAAAAGCAGCACCCTTGCCGGGCTTAACATGTTGAAAGTCTACAATTGTATATATTTGCCCATCCATTTCAAAAGTAAGACCTTTTCTAAATTCACTCGCTGATATCATTAATCATTTCCCTCCGTGTATGTATTTATTTAAACTGAAGACTCCTACTTCTGCGAATAATATAATATTAACATAATTTTTCCATAGCGTACAGGTTTTCCTTTGACAATCTGCCGTAAATTTTTTTTATCTTCAATGCATCCTCCGCCATAGTACCCCTTGACTCGCTGATAATTGTTCCGGAAATCCCAAATTTGATAAGGCACTCTGCAAGGGGCTCGAATTCAGGGCCATACTCAACATCGTCATAGGACCAGTGCTTTTTCTCTCCGCCCTTTTCCGTATACTCTACCCTGCTGTAATGCATGTGCATCAATCTGCCTCTCTTTTCCCCAAGAACAGTGAAAATCCTGTCAAATACCTTTTCATAATCCTCCCTTTTCCTGAGTGCGCCTGAACCAAGCGCATGAAGATGTGCAAAATCAACAGTCGGTATCAGTAATTCATCCAGCAGGCAAAGTTCCAGTATCTCATCCAATGTCCCCATTTGATTCCTCTTCCCCAGGGTCTCGGGACAAAGGGAAACCTTGATTCCTTTCTTATTTATTATTTCCAATACTCTGAATAAATTACTCCGGATGTTTTCAAAAGCCTTATTCCTTGTCAGCTTACCCAAAGAGCCGGGATGGAGAACGACACGCATAGCTCCCATCAACTCTGCTGTGATTGAGGTATCAATAATATAATTGATGGATTTCTTAACAGCTTCGGGCTCCTCTGATGCAAGATTTATATAGTACGGAGCATGTACGCTCAAAGTGATTCCGTTTTCTCTTGCTGCCTTTCCCAACCGTTCCGCCATATCAGGCTTTATTCTCACACCTCTTGCGCAGGAGTACTCATAAGCGTCCAATCCCATATCCCTAAGCCAGGCAGGCATGTCAAGGGAGCTTTTATAGCCTTGCTCATAAAAAGAATCTGAATTACCCGATGGTCCGAAATGTATCATTTTGCGCTCCTTAAGCAATTTATTTAAATGCCCTTGCTGCCATATATAATAGTATATCCAATTTTCTCATACATCCATGCTGCTTCAGAATAGCACCTGCACTTATTCCTCATTGTGCCTGGGATTCTCATTCACAAGAAACGCAGCTTTTATTATTGCAGTCCCAACATCTATATCAAACTGCTGTTCCAATTCGCTGACCTTTGCATACAGCTCCCCTTTAGCAGATACAACGTACTTGGACGGAAGGCTGTTCAAAGCAAGTGCTATTATATCCAGCTTGCATTTATCACACTTGCAGACATCTATGGACTTTAAAATTTCATCCGTTCGCTTGATTACCAAATCCTCCATATAGTTTTTTAATTTATACATACCCAGTCCTCCTTATTAATTATATCTAAAAGAACCCGAGATATATGCCCATTATGCTTTTCCCGAAAACAAACGCGGTCAGAGCGCCAATAGAAAGGAAAGGGGAAAATGGTATTGTATCCTTTCTCTTCTTTATCCCGAACAATATCAGCAGCAGACTTGCCAACGCTCCCGCTGCAAATGCAATTACAAGTGAAAGCATCGAAAGCTTCAATCCCAGTATTGCACCGTAAACAGCATTAAGCTTTATGTCAGCTCCTCCCATTCCGCCTTTTGTCAATATGGCTATCAATAAGAGTGTTCCGCCCCCTGCCATCAGCCCCAAAAATGCATCCGCCGGCTGAAAGCCCTTTATTAAAAGGCCCACTAGTCCAGCGCCCAAAGCCGCAATATGAATTTCATCCTCTATCTCCCTGTATTTTATGTCCTGATAAGAAGAAACCACAGCTGTCAGAAGCAGAACATTCAGTATCAAATAGCTTCCTTCGGCATTCTTATTTATCATATACAAATTTACAGATAAAAACAGTATAAATACAGGTGCCGCAAAGCTTAAGCCTATTTTGTCGCCTTTGCCCGCCCCGACCTTCCTCTCCAAAAGCTTTACGAGCAAAACAGAAGCAGCAGTAAAAGCGCTACTTGATATAACAGTCAAACCGTGCATAATCAATAACCCTTCCTGGCTTTCCATCCGCCTGGCAAACCTTTAGTCCTAAAAAAAGGCTTCACCAATAATGAAGCCTTTACCAATTTATTTCAACTTATATCATTCTACAAACAACAATAAAAATCCTGCAAATACTCACAGGATTTTATTTCATTTATCATTGCATATTATTTGTTTGACGATATTTCCTCAAAACATGCTTTTCCAGCTTCCGGACAATTCTTGTCCATATGAATTCCTTATTACTTATTGGTGACACAAGTATGGTGAACAGCCCCAAGCGGTTACCTCCCAGTACATCCGTAAAAAGCTGATCCCCTATTACTGCCGTATCAGCAGGTTTGGATTTCATAAGCTTCATAGCTCTTCTAAAGGCAAACTTGCTTGGCTTGGTTGCTTTATGAATTGCAGGAAGGTTCAGGCATTTATTGAATTCCTCCACTCTTTTTCTTGAATTATTTGATAATATACAGATTTTAAAGCCTTCCGAACCCAATCGGCACATAAATTCATTCGCCTTTTCGTCAGGCTCTCTTGTATTCCACGAAACCAAAGTATTGTCAATATCCACTATAATTGCATTTATTCCATGTTCCTTCAATGAAGCTGTATCCAATTCATATACCGAATTCAAATAAATATCCGGTTTAAGCCTGTTTTTCATATCTTACCTCAATTGTACATTTTTTATGAATGCTGCATGTATACAGCAGCCTTAAGACCCCGTACCTCTATTCTATTCTTACCCGTTTTCATTGTAAAGCTCTTTATGCAGCTTTTTGATTGCCCTATTTTCGATTCTTGACACATATGACCTTGAAATTCCAAGCATATCGGCTATTTCCCTCTGAGTCTTGCTGATTCCGTTAAGCAGCCCATACCTCAGTTCAATAACCAGCCTTTCTCTTTTTTTCAAAGCTGTATCCATTCTTTGATACAGTTTCTTAATCTGAATCTTAAGCTCCACTTCATCAAGTATTATATCGGAATCACTTCCCAATATGTCTATTAAACTTATCTCGTTGCCTTCCTTGTCAATTCCTATCGGATCATGGAGAGACACTTCGGTTTTTGTTTTTTTTGAGGCTCTTATAGTCATCAGGATCTCATTTTCAATACATCTTGCAGCATAGGTCGCAAGCCTTGTCCCCTTGCTCTCATCAAAAGTTATTATTGCTTTAATGAGGCCTATGGTTCCTATGGATATCAAATCATCAATTTCTCTTCCCGTATTTACATACTTTTTCACTATGTGCGCCACAAGCCTGAGGTTCCGCTCTACCAGTATGTTTTTTGCATCTTCATTACCTCTTTTGTACTCTTCAAGATAATACTGCTCTTCTTCAGTTGTAAGGGGCTGCGGAAATGAGTTCACATTCTGAATGTAACCGAATAACAGGCATAGGTCCTTTATTGTGAAAACAATAAGAGAGGCTAAAAAGAGCAGCAAAGAAGCACACCTCCGAATTTTAAAGAAGTCTGCCACGTACAAGGTTCATACAATGGAAAACTTCGCCTATTGAAATTATATGATTTACATTCCGAATGTGTGCCTGTATAAATACATAACATAAAAAATTTTATGTGAATCTATCGTTTAACTGCAGTCAAAATTTTGGAAGCTGCCTCCTTAAACAACGGAGCTGCCGCACCGCCCCCCGATTGCCCGTTATATATGAATACCGTTATGGCATACTTTGGCTTTTCATAGGGAATAAAGCCTGCAAACCAGCCGTGAACAACCTCTCCTTCTTTAATTCCCGTCTGAGCTGAGCTGGTCTTGCCGCAGCAGCCTCCGTATTCATCCATATTTGCCTGCTTTCCCGTACCTGTTACCGTGACTTCATGGAGCATATCCTTTAACAGCTTAGAGGTTATGGGATTAAGCACAATCTGGGGCCTTGACCTTTCAAGCTTTTTGACTGTCAAGCCCTTTTCCGTAATAAGGGAATCTATTATCTGAGGGTCATTCCTGATGCCGTTATTTGCTATGGCAGCCATCATACATGTTACCTGAAGGGGTGTAACCTGTATCTTCCCCTGTCCGATGGATATATTTCCTATACCGTCCTCAAAAGCTTCCGGTATGTAACCTGCCTTTTCTTCCGGAATGGTAAAGCACAGTTTTTGCCCGAGGCCCAGCCTTCCGGCCATTTTCAGTATGTTTTCAGCCCCTGTGGCTGTACCGATCTGTATAAAAGTGCTGTTGCAGGACAGGGCAAAAGCCTCCTTCATATTAATCTCTATGTCTTCATGGGTTTTATGGGTGGAGCATTTTATCCTGCTGCTGCCCACATCTGCGTAGCCCCGGCATTTGTATTTTTCTTCCGGGTTCACATACCCTCCTTCAATGGCAGCTGCAGCCACCACGGTTTTAAATATTGAACCAAGGTCGAATTGCCAAATTGATTTATTAATCAGCTCGTTTCCGCTGCTTTTCAGGTATTTGTCCACGTTGCCCTGATCAAAATCAGGTTTGCTTGCCATTCCCAGTATATCGCCATTTTTTACGTCCATTACCACTATGGAGCCTTCAACGTCGTTTTTTTCCATTGCGGTTTCAATTATATTCTGAATATGATAGTCAAGGGTAAGTTTAAGGCTGTAGCTTACACCGTCTCCTGCCGCCTCAACCTTTCTGAAGCCCAGCCCCCGTATGATATTCTTTCCGCTGTCCACTACAGCTGCGATACTGTCGCTGCCTCTGCTTTCCAGGTAACTGTTCATACTCTTTTCAATACCCATTTGGCCTGTTTTGTCCGTTTTTCCTATGTAGCCCACTACATGCCTTGCGATATTGTCATCAGCGTATCTCAGCCTTTTTTCCACGGCAATGACACCGCGTATCCTGCCGCTTTCAATCAATGACAAATACTCATTCTGCTCTGTTTCACATATGAATTCCGCCGTATCTGCCGAACCCATCTTTTTTTCAACATCTTCCATTTTAATGCCGCATGCTTTGGAAATGGTCTCAACAGCGGTTTTCTTATCATATACGTAATCCGGATATGCAATAACCACTTTTTTTACTTCTCTATCGGTAATAGGTATCATATTCCTGTCATAAATAATACCCCTGTTTGAGGAAATGGGTATATGAACCATCCTTTGCCGCACAGCCCTCTCACTGTAGTGTTTACCCATATATACCTGGATGTAGAAAAGCCTGCACAGGAGAAGCCCGCATGCAGCAATAAATAAAAGACCTATTACCTGAAGTCTTTTCTTATGAATAAGAATATAGTTGTTTTTCCTGTAAAGCCTTGTACCTGGCAGTGTAAGAAGCTCCATACTCCTGTTTTCCTCTTCCTTCCTGCACTCCGGCACAGCTTTTTTTCTTAAGAACTTCATAATTCCGGCCATAACAAAACCTCCCTCAATCTTAGTATTGTCAGATTGTGGGAGGTTATTCACTTCAGTTTGAATCACAGCCGCCGTCAATAATCGATTTAATCTTTGTCACCATTATATCTATTGCCACCTTATTGTAGCCCCCTTCGGGGATAATTATGTCTGCGTATCTTTTTGTAGGCTCACAGAACTCATTGTGGGCAGGCTTTACAACATTCAGGTATTGGGTAATCACTGACTCAAGAGATCTGCCCCTTTCCCTCATATCTCTTACAATTCTTCTTATAACCCTGACATCAGCATCCGTATCTACAAAAATCTTAATATCCATTAACTCTCTGAGCCTCGGAGAATCCAGAATAAGAATGCCTTCCAGAAGTATTACATCTTTGGGTTCAACTCTCAATGTATGCTTTTTCCTGTTGTGCACGGTAAAATCATACTGAGGCTTATCAATAGCTTGTCCGCTTATCAACTTTAACATATGAGCAATCAGCAACTCGTTATCAAAGGCAAGGGGATGATCATAGTTCACGTTAACTCGTTCCTCCGGCGGAAGATGGCTTTGGTCCTTGTAATAGCAATCCTGTTCAATGATAACTACTTTTTTCCCCGGTATGCTGTCCGTAATAGCCTTTGAAACCGTGCTCTTGCCTGACCCGGTTCCTCCTGCTATTCCGATTACAAGCGGCTTTCTATGCTTTTCTTCACTCACCGTCTTTCCTCTCCCTTCTCAATATATCATGTTTTTCCACGGGCCTCTCCATTTTGATGGTTACAATCTGCTGCGGGTGCGGAGCAGATAATATTTCAACTCCCTCATCGTTCCACATCTTCTCAATTTTTTGAGTAAACATCTCTCTGCGGGGCCCTATTACCTCAATTTCATCTCCCACCAGCATTTTATTCCTCTGCTCTACCGTTGCGATGCCTGTCTTGCTGTCATAATCCAATACCAAACCTACAAAGGCATAATCCCTCACATAAGCGCCGGATTCATAAATCTGCCCGCGTGAATCGGGCTTGCCGAAAAAAAAGCCTGTGCCGAATTCCCTGTGGCTGGCCTTTGACAGCTCCTCCAGCCATTCTTTCCTGAATTCATAGTTCCCGGGATTCGAAAAATAGCTGTCCAGGGCCATTCTGTATGCTCTTACTACAGATGCCACATAATATGAGCTTTTCATACGCCCCTCAATTTTCAGGCTTTTTACTCCCGATTCCGCCAATTCAGGAATAAATTCTATCATGCATAAATCTCTTGAATTGAATATGTAAGTTCCTCTTTCGTCTTCGTCAACCGGCATATACTGTCCGGGGCGTTTCTCTTCCACAAGATAGTACTTATACCTGCAAGGCTGTGCACATTCGCCTCTGTTTGCATCTCTGCCCGTCATATAATTGCTGAGCAAACATCTGCCTGAGTATGAAATGCACATTGCTCCGTGTACAAATACTTCATATTCCAAGCTTTTTGGAGACTTTTCTATAGTTTCCCTTATCTCTTCAAAGCTCAATTCCCTTGCCAGAACTATTCTTTTTATTCCCTGGCTGTGCCAGAACCTTGCGCTCATATAATTCGTATTACTGGCTTGAGTGCTTAAATGCAGCTGCATATCAGGCAATACTTCCCTGGCTGTCATTATTACACTGGGGTCAGATACGATAAGTGCATCGGCTCCCGCATCTCCCAGGCTTGTTAAATATTCCTCCAGCCCTTCCAAATCTTCATTATGCGGAATAATGTTTACTGTAACATATACTTTTCTGCAGTTATCATGGGCAAACGCAGCACCTTCTTTGATTTCATCAAGGGAGAAATTTCCCGCAGCGGCTCTGAGGCCATATTTTTCACCGCCGATATAAACCGCATCCGCACCGTAAATAATCGCCATTTTTAATTTTTCCAGGTTTCCCGCCGGAGCAAGTAATTCCGGTTTATTCAATGAACTCAACCTCCTTAAGCTTGCAGCATACGGATATACCGTCACCCATGGGAATAACAGCAGTCTCCAGGCTTTCACAGGAAGTAATAAAGCTCAGAAACTTCTTGAGCCTTTTTACAATAGTGATTTTCCTTCTTATCAGCAAGCTTCTTTCAGCCACCATTCCCCTGAAAAGCACGTTGTCACATACATACAGGCCGCCAATCCTGAGCTTGCCGATGCTTTTTTTCATAAAATCCATATACTGTCCTTTCGCCGCATCAACAAATATCATATCAAAGCTGCCTGGAATGTCTTTCAGCATTTCTTCCGCAGCTCCGGTTATTATCCTGATATTATCCCCCATGCCGGCCTTCCTGATAAAATCTGCTGCCAATGCAGCATATTCTTCATTTCTTTCAATTGTAGTTATTGAGAAATCTTTACCGGCACACAGCCCCATATGTATTGCGGAATATCCTATAGCCGTACCGATTTCCAGTATGGATTTCACCTTTGCAGTCTTTATAAGCACTGCCAGCAAGCTTGCAATATTGGGAGTAATAATGGGCACATGGTTCTCCCTTGCATACTCTTCCATTTCCTTTAGTATTCCGCTTCGCCCGGGTATCATGCCAAGCAGGAAGCTGTCGATATAATCATGGCTGATATTTGCCACAGTATCACCTCGCATAAAAAAAATAATGCGTAATATATAGGTTTGTAAAGTACTCCGACTGTAGGGGAAGTATGTTCTCCTCACCTTCCAAAGTCAGCAAAATCACTGGCGCGGGTCCCATCTCTGCGGGCCCGTCTGGTTATTTTGCCAGGGGTATTCCCGTTCCGTGGTCAGGTGGAAGGTTTCGTCGAATATAGCTTCCCCACGTCGGTATTTGCAATTCTCATTATGTCGCATTATTCTTCTATAGTTTTTGAATTACTTTCTATATTTATTCTGAGTATTGATATGCTCGTTGTATGTTTTCGTGAATACATGGGAACCGTCTTCCAATGCAAAGAAATACAAGAAATCCGTATTTTCAGGGTAAAGAGCGGCTTCTATTGCCGCAAGGCCCGGAGATGCAATGGGTCCGGGAGGCAAGCCTGCATACTTGTATGTATTGTAGGGTGAATCAATCTCCAAGTCCTCATACAGCAGTTCTTCTTTCGGTTCCTTTAACAGATACTGTACGGTGGCGCAGCTTTGAAGCAGCATTTTCTTTTTCAGCCTGTTGTGGAATACTCCTGATATAGTCTTTCTTTCCGAATCCAGCTTAGCTTCCCTTTCTATTATAGACGCCAGGGTTACCACCTGATCAATGCTCATATTAAGTTCTTCCGCCCTGCTTCTGAATTTCTCCGTAAATATATCGTCGAAGCGTCCCAGAAGCTTTTTGATAATGGCCTCAGCGGTAGTATCCCTGTATATTTCATAGGTATCGGGAAATAGATAGCCTTCCAGTTTATTTTCCCTGTCAGGGATCTGTTCTATGAACTCATATTCATATCCCTCCGCTTTCAAAGCAGCCTGTATGCTCTCAGGACTTACAACCCCGAGACTGCTAATCCTTTCAGCTATCTGAGCAAGATTGTAGCCTTCTGGTATTGTGAACTTTACGGTATCTATAAGTGCCTTCCCGGATACCAGTACATCAACTATCTCCGAAACCTTCATTGAACTGCTGATGCTGTATCTGCCAGCCTTGATTTTATCTGCTTTTTCATTAATCTTACAATACAACTCAAAAATTAAGCTGTCCTTTATCAAATCCTCTTCTTTCAGAATTTTTGATATATATCTGATTGTACTGCCTTTTGGTATGACAATTTCTTTAAAATCAGATCCTTCTCCGCTTACTGCCTCCATTCCGTTATTGTAATATACATAAGCGAGAACAAGGGCAAGAAGAGAACAGAAAACTAAAAACCTGAATATGTTAAATTTGAGTTTCGCTTTCATTATAAACACTTCTTTCAAAAATCGCTGACTTTATTATATAATGTGTAACATCTTTTGACAAGATTAACAGAATAAAAATGCACCCAAAGAAGGACGGGGACATGGGGACGTTTCTCCTGTCCCGCTTTCAGCGGGACAGGAGAAACGTCCCCATGTCCCCGTCTTTGTGTCCTATTTTTTACTTATTCCTGGCTTTTGCCCTGAGGCTGCTGTCCAATATCCTCTTCCGAAGCCTTATTGATTTTGGAGTTACTTCCACAAGCTCATCCGCCGCAATGAATTCAAGGCATTCCTCCAGGCTCATCTCCTTATGGGGAGTCAGCCTCAGTGCTTCATCCGACCCGGAAGCCCTCATATTTGACACATGCTTCTTCTTGCAGACATTTACCTCTATATCATCGGATTTTGCATTCTCTCCGACTATCATTCCTTCATATACCTGCACTCCCGGTCCAAGGAACAAATATCCCCTTTCCTGAGCGTTATAGAGTCCGTAAGCCGTAGTCTCGCCGTTTTCAAAGGCAATAAGGGAGCCCCTGGGCCTGTCGGGAATTTCGCCCTTGTATTCCTCGTAGCCGTAGAAAACATGGTGCATGGTTCCGTTTCCCTTTGTATCGGTCATAAACTGGGACCTGTAGCCAATAAGCCCCCTTGCCGGTATCTTGAATTCAAGGCGCAGATAACCGTCGCTGCTGTTGCCCATATTCATCATCTCAGCCTTCCTGGGGCCTAATCTGTCCATTACTACTCCCATGAATTCTTCGGGTATTTCAATAATAAGATGCTCTATGGGCTCACAGGCTGCACCGTTGATATTCCTCATAATGACATTCGGCTTTGATACCTGGAACTCATAGCCCTGCCTTCTCATTGTCTCTATCAGTATTGAAAGGTGCAGTTCTCCTCTTCCCGCCACCTCGAAAGTGTCGGGGGAATCCGTTTCCGTGAGCCTCATTGCCACATTTGTTTCCAATTCCTTAAACAATCTTGCCCTTAAATGCCTTGAAGTGACATAATCCCCTTCGCGGCCTGCAAAAGGACTGTTATTTACGCTAAAGGTCATAGAAATTGTTGGTTCATCAATATTGACAAAGGGTATTGCCTCCGGATTCTGAATATCGCAAATTGTCTCTCCGATATTTATATCGTCTATGCCTGAAACGGCAATTATGTCTCCCAGAAATGCCTCTTCAACTTCCTTCCTCTTGAGCCCCATGAAACTGTAAATCCTGCTCAGCTTTACACTTTGCAGCACTCCGTCCCTTTTGCAAAGAGCAGCGCTCATTCCGGAGATTATCCTGCCTCTTTCGATCCTGCCGATAGCAATCCTGCCGACATATTCATCATATTCTATGGTAGTGACAAGCATCTGAAAAGGGCCTTCCGCATCACCTTTGGGAGGTTCGACATAGGATATTATTGTATCAAAAAGGGGCCTCAAATCCTGAGACTCATCCTTTATATCCAGCTTTGCCACTCCCTGCTTTGCAGAAACGTATACAATCGGGAATTCCAGCTGATTATCATCCGCGCCAAGTTCAATGAACAAATTGATAATTTCGTCAATCACTTCCTCAATCCTTGAATCCGGCCTGTCTATCTTGTTTATTACCACAATAGGCTTCAGTTGAAGCTCCAGAGCCTTCTTCAGTACAAAACGCGTCTGCGGCATCGGCCCCTCAGCGGCATCCACAATGAGCAGCACACTGTTTACCATTTTCAGGACCCTTTCCACCTCTCCGCCGAAATCTGCGTGCCCCGGAGTATCAACTATGTTTATCTTGATATTGTTATATATTACTGCAGTATTTTTTGCCAGTATGGTTATGCCCCGCTCTCTTTCCAGGTCATTTGAATCCATTACTCTTTCCATGACGTTTTCATTTGCCCTGAAAGTACCGCTCTGCCTTAAAAGCCCGTCCACCAAGGTAGTCTTGCCATGATCCACATGTGCTATTATTGCTACATTTCTTATATCTTCTCTTATCGTCTTTTCCATTGTATCTTCTCCAATATATAAATTAGGTTAAATAAGGATTTTCAATGCCTTGGGCATTAGCTCAAAAACAGCGTCAGCCCTGCCGGGGATTTCTCCATCCGCTTCAATAAGGCCTTTGCCGCCGCTTGTTACCTTGACTTTGCTGCCTCTGCAATACTTAAGCTTTGGGTGGTTCATATGCTTCCCTTTATATATCAAGGGAAAGCTTTTTATAATATCATACTTGCTTAAGTTTCCCAGAATGATTATGTCAAATACTCCGTCGTCCAACACCGCATCCGGGGCCACCATCATTCCGCCGCCGAAAAACTTCCCGTTTGCCACTATTACACTGTTCATAATTCCGTTCAAATGTATCTTATCATCTATAACAACTTCAAAATTTTGATTCTTGTACAAAACCACAGTGCTTAATGTTCCAAGCATAAAGGAAAGAAAGCCCGAAAGCCTCTTTGAATGCATATTTACTCTGTTTGCTGTCTCGGCGCCTATGCCCGTGTCCGCGACATTCAAAAAATACCTTGCAGGCATATTCCCTTCAGTTCGGACAAGGCTTAAACGTCCCACATCGATTTGTTTTTCCCGATTCCTTTTCAGAATAGCCAATAAATCCTCTATATTTCTATTAATTCCAAGGCTCCGTACAAAGTCACAGCCCGTTCCTCTTGAAAATACTACAAGCCTTGAATTCTCATCAATGAGCCGGTCATTTTCAAAAAAACCGTTGACCACTTCATTCATTGTGCCATCCCCGCCGACAGACATAATTGTATTATAGCCAAGCTTTAATGCCTTCCTTGTCAGTTCGGCAGCATGTCCCGGGTATTCAGTCAGTACAGCTTCAAATTCAAAACCTGCATCCGACAATACCTTTTCAAATAAGGGCCATTCCCTGGCTGTTGTTTTGTTTGCTGAAACAGGATTAACTACTATACATATTTTATCCATAACAGTCTAAATCTCCATAATAATTGGAAGAATCATGGGATTTCTCTTGGTTCTTTCATATATGAACTCCCGGAGGCTATCCCTGACCTCGGATTTGATGGTTCCCCATTCTGTTATCTGTTTTTCTTCGCATTTTGCCAGTGCATCCTTTATTACTCCCCTTGCCTCTTCCATTAAGTCTTCAGACTCACGGACATATACAAAGCCTCTTGATATTATATCGGGGCCTGCCACTACCTGTCCTGTCTCCTTGCTTATGGTTACCACCACAACTATCAGCCCGTCCTGGGAAAGATGCTTTCTGTCCCTCAGAACTATGTTTCCCACATCTCCAACTCCAAGGCCGTCTACAAGTACCTTCCCGGCAACAACGGTTCCCGCTGTCCTGCCGCTGTCTTTAGTAAATTCCAGAACTGTTCCGATATCGGCAATAAAAATATTCTCCTTGTTCACACCCATTTTTTCCGCCAATTGGGCGTGCTGCGTAAGATGCCTGTATTCACCATGCACCGGGACAAAATACTTTGGTTTTATCAGGGCTTGAAGCAGTTTCAGCTCTTCCTGGTATGCATGGCCTGAAACATGAATATCCACCAGAGACTCATATATAACATCTGCACCCTTCTTAAAGAGTTGATTTATAACTCTGGATACAAGCTTTTCATTTCCGGGTATCGGATTTGCTGAAATAACAACTCTGTCTCCCGGTATTATTGTTACCTTCCGGTGTTCTGCAGTGGACATCCTTGCCAGGGCTGACAAAGGCTCTCCCTGGCTCCCTGTGGTAAGTATCATTATTCTGTCATTCGGATACTTGTCTATATGGTCAACTTCTATCATAACTCCCTCGGGGATATTAATATAGCCCAACTCTGTAGCTACTCCTATTACATTGACCATGCTCCTGCCGACAACCGCCACCTTCCTGTTGAACATTGCAGCCGCATTTATTGCCTGCTGTATCCTGTGAATGTTTGATGCAAAGGTAGCCAATATTACTCTTCCGCCTGCATCTCTGAAAAGTTCCATGAAGGTAGCTCCCACAGTGCTTTCAGACATTGTATATCCCGGGCGCTCAACGTTTGTGCTGTCACCCATAAGCACCAGCACTCCTTGTTTTCCAAGTTCCGCAAATCTGTGCAAATCAATCAGCTCACCGTCTATCGGCTGATAATCGATTTTGAAATCCCCCGAGTGAACTATAATGCCAACCGGGGTATGAATTGCTAGGGCAACTGAATCAGCTATACTGTGGCTTGTTTTTATAAACTCTACCTCCAGTTCGCCGAATTTCACCATGTCCTTTGGCTTGACAATTATCCGCTCAACCAATGAAAGAAGTCCGAATTCCTTAAGCTTATTCTCCACCAGTCCCAGGGTAAGCTTTGTACCATATACGGGAACATTTATCTGAGGAAGCACATAGGGCAAAGCACCTATATGATCCTCATGTCCGTGAGTAAGCAGTATGGCTTTGACCTTTTCCTTGTTTTTCACCAGATATGTTACATCAGGTATTACAAGATCAATTCCAAGCATCTCCTCATCCGGAAACATCAGCCCACAGTCGATTATGACTATGGTATCCTTGTACTCGACGGCTGTCATGTTTTTTCCGATCTCATTCAGCCCTCCGAGGGGTATTAATTTTAATTTTGCCTTACTTTTTGCCACTTTCTTTATCAATCCTTTCATTTTTTCCGTTCTTAATATATTTCACACTAAACATACTATATGTTCCGTGCCAAACATCTTACTTTAGGCTATTAGCTATTATTAGTCAATAGAATATCATTTATTACTATCAGAATATGCGGGCAGGGCTTCCTGTACAATTAAAATGGTATTGCATATGCTATGCAATACCGCAAGTCACTTTCTACACTTTTCACAGTATCCGAAAAACTTAACGTTATGATTACTTATCTTAAAATTATATTTCTTTTCTATACCGGACTCCAATTGTTCCAGCAAATCCTCCTCAACCTCTATTACCTTGCTGCACCCGACACATATGAGATGATGATGCTGGTGGTACTCATTGTGGTGATTAATCTCATACCTGCTTCTTACCTCATCGAAATTATGTTTATATACAAGCCCTACCTCTTCAAACATCTGCATGGTTCTATACACTGTAGCCAGGCCTATATCGGGGCACTTTACCTTAACCAGGTCATAGATTTCTTCCGCGCTTAAGTGCTTGCCTTCAGTCTCCAATATGATGTCAAGTATAGCTCTTCTTTGAGGGGTCAGTTTAAACCCTTTCTCCTTAAGCTTTTCCCTTAAGTACTCAAACTCTCGTATCAAAGCTTTCAACTTCCTTTATATCTTGTTTAAAAAGTCACATCTTGCACACCTATATTTTGATATATTAGTATTTTTTTGTACAATATTCCTTACATTTAATATTATTATTTATTCTGCATTTTTGTCAACTAATTTTTGTTTATTGGCTTTTGCCGCCTCTGCAAAGCACTTCAGGCAATTGCCCGGGCATGACAGGCTGCACTGCGCAACAGTTCCGCATCTGGGGCATTTACTCTGCTCCTTCAATGTATATCCGCACTTGCCGCATTTTAAACCATTCTTCATATCAACCATGCAACTATCCCTCCCGTGATGAATGCTGCCGCAAAGCTTCCCAGCCATATTGCCAGAGCATCCCTTGTGCCTCTTTCCTTAAAAATAACCATTATTGCTGCTATGCACGGCACAAACAGCGTCATAACTATCAGAGAAACAAGCAGCTGCTGCTGTGTCATTGCTATTGAAGTGAGCCCTGCGGCACCGAAATCCCTCCTGATAATGCCCATAATAAATGCCGTTGCCGTTTCAGGCGGAAGCTTTAGCAAGCCTTCCGTTATTGGTGTCATCCACTGCTGTATATATGACAATGCACCTGTTTGCTCCAAAACACTTATAAGCAATGCCCCGTATATGAACAGCGGTACTGCCTCCTTCAGGAACATCACCGTCTTCTGAAAAGTCTTCTTCACAACATTTCCGGGCATCGGCAGCCTGATTGTGGGAAGGTCTATAAGAAGATGGGAGCTTTCTCCGGGCATCAGCTTATTCAGCACCGTACCGGCAAGCACAAATATTGAAGTAATAACTGTGATATACGTGATTATATAGAATACATCCAATCCTGAAACCAGCCCCATTATTACCCCAAGCTGTGCGGAGCATGGTATCGCAAGCCCCAAAAGTACCGTAGCGATAATCTTTTCCCTCTTTGTACCCAATATCCTTGTAGTCATGGTTGCCATTGTAACACAACCAAAGCCAAGTATAATAGGTATAATTGCCTTACCGTTAAGTCCGAGTGATATAAGCATCCTGTCCGCCAGTGCAGCAATTCTCGGCAGGTAACCGCTGTCCTCCAGAACTGCCATTAAGACATAGAAACCAATGATAAGGGGCAATAACAGGCCTATTATATATACAGGCACCATTGTAAGTATTCCGAATTCTCCGATCAGCATATTGCCTATAAAGCTGCCTTCACTGATAAAAAGTGACAGTACTGATATAATAAAGGGCTTGTACATGCCTTCCATGATTAATTCCTCGGTAAAGCCTACGACCGTTCCCGCTACGAAAATCCCAATTATTTTATACATGGCATATAAAGTCAGTAAAAGCATCGGAATTCCGGTAACAGGCCTCAGCATCCACCTGCCCAGCAGAATTCCGAAGGAAGCTCCCTTACTTGTTTCCTTCAGTACTTTATTTACTATTTCTTCAACCGCCCTGCGCCTTTCCATATAAATTTCATCACGCAAGCCGGAGGTTTCGATGCCGTATCTGGCAGCGACAACCTCGTCATCCTCAAGTATCATTAAAGCTTCCGCCTCGCTGCATGTATCCCCGAACTGCTTCATCATTTCTGTAAGCCCGGGATCTCTATTCCCTTGCCTTGCCTGTTCCAATGACATCAACACGTCCGTTACTCCAATATTTTTAACAGCAGAAGTTGGAAAAACCGGGACTCCCAGCAGTTCTTCCAGCAGCTTAACATCAATATCCATGCCGTTCTTTTGCAATTCGTCAATCATATTCAACGCCACTAATACCGGTTTTCCCATATCTATCAGCTGTTTTGTAAGGAACAAGTCCCTGCCCGGATGAACACTGTCAACCACATTCAGTATAATATCAGCTTCAAGTATTACATCCCTGGCAACCGTTTCTTCTTCATTAAAGGAAGAAACTCCATAAACCCCCGGTGTGTCCGCTACCGTGTAGCCCTTGTATTTGCCTGTGCTTATATCAACCGTTGTCCCCGGGAAATTTGAGACATCAACGTATATTCCGGTCAAATGATTGAAAAAAACCGATTTGCCTGAATTCGGATTGCCGGCAAGAACCAGCTTTTTATCCTTTATATCTTTAATGCAATTTTTATTGCAATTATTACAACCACTCATACTACCTTATCCCTTCAAGTTTTTACATTTATATTTTTTCTACTTCTATGCCCTCTGCCAGTCTTCTGCCTATGGCAACCTCCTGCATCCTGCTCCGCAGTATTATTGGCCCTCCCGCAAGCCTCTCGCTGCAAAGAAAGTCTGCCCCTTCATATAAACCAATCCTTATTGCCTGAGTTTTCATATCCCTATTATTTATCTTGGTAATTCTAACCTTATTTCCTCTCGCAACCTTATCCAGTGTCATATTCAACATCTCCTTCTATTTGATATTGATTCTCATTCCCATTGATTTAATAATAGCATTACTGATATTGATTGTCAATATCATTTAGAAAATAAAAATATAAAACAAAACCCCCAGGAAAAAATCCTGCGGGTTCGTTGCTTTGCATAAGACGGGCAAGCCTTGAAAGAGCTTACGGGTAATTGCTGTAAATATTATATAGGAATACCGCCGCTTCGGCCCGTGTGGCATATGCACAGGGATTCAGCTTATTTCCGGTGCCTGCGATTAATCCTTCCGTGATAAGAGCAGACATACTGTTTACGGCATACTCGGCGATGTCTTCCTTGTCGGCGAATTTCTCCGGCACACCGTTGGTATCCAAAACCTTCAATCCTTTGAATCTTTCCAGTGCTCTGGCTGTCATCACCATCATATCCTGTCGGGAAATGCTTTCCCGCGGATTGAACCGGTTATTTCCGCTGCCGGCGACAATGCCCAGCTTTTTTGCAATGCCAATGGCATCGTAATAGTAGGCACTCTTATCTACATCATCAAAATTGCTGTCAAATTCCGCTGCAAGCCCCAGTGTCTTGACCAGCAGTACCAGATAATCGGCCCTGGTGATGCTGGCTGCGGGTGAGAAGGTATCATTCCCTGTTCCATTGATGATACCCTTGGAAGCCATTACCTCAACGGGTTTTCTTGCCCATTCCGCACTGCAGAGGTCACTGAAGGTCTTATGTACATATACAATCGCATAATGACTGAAATGCGTAGTGTTAAAGGTCACTGTGCCGGTGGCCGGGTCGTAGCGCCCGTTGGGTACGGAAACCGCATTTCCGCTTCCGTCAATGTACCATACTACAATGCTTTCGTGGTTAGCAAGCTCTGCCGCAGCCGGGGTATAAGGGATGCAGACAGTAACCGGAGTGTTTGGGTTACTCCAGTCTGTCTGCTTTCCGTCGATGGAGACCGTTAACCGGATAATCGGACGGTCGCCGACGGCGGCCTTCACCGCGTCAGGCAGGATATTTTTATCTCCCTGACCGATGGAAATTTGCGCCTTGCTTCCGCTAATCCCCGGTATACCCGTTAGCATATTGGACGGAATAGTGATGCTGCCCTTATCTGTGTTTACGGTCAGCGTGCCCTGTGCATCAGCCGTTGACAGGCTCGTCATCGGTATGCTGACTGAATAAGCCTCAATGTCGGAGACGGTGGGTATGGTGATTACCGATCCGTCTATATCAAAGCTTTGTAAGCCTGCGTCCACGGACGCAGTTCCGCCGTTTTTGTCAACGGTGACAGTAAGCACAGCTTCCTCGCCGTCTTTGTTCTTTACCTCCGCCTTGTATTCCGGTTCCGCCGCTTTTGGTGCGTTTTTATTGCCTCTGTCGTCTCTGTCGCCGCTGCTGCGTGTAAAAGTGGCTGTAACGGTTACGGCGTTTGCGGGTACTGTAAATGTGGTGCTGGCGGAAGCAGCGTTACCAAAGCTGCCGCCGCTGCCGGTAATCCATTTATCGAACTGATAGCCGCTGTCAGGCGCGGCGGATATTTCGATAACCGTACCTGCCGCATAGCTGCCGCTGGTGCCGTTGGTGATGCTTCCGCCTGTGCCTGCAGTGAATGTCACAGGATAATGCGCAATGATGGTCAGGGTAAAGTCTTTTGTCTGCGCCGTACCGCCGTCCCTGGTGATGGCAGCCGTCAGAGTGACGGCCTTGTTACCGTCATCGGGGAATGTAACTTTTCCGTCAGAAATGTCTATGCAGCCGACCGGATCGGCGCTCCATGTGATTGCCGTGGTGCCGCTGGTTCCGGTATCAGGAAGTTCAAGATCAGCCGTCACATGATCCTCCGTGCTGTTTGTACCTTTGATGACAGCCCATGTCAGGGCAGCCTTATCCAGCGTGATGGCTTCATCCGGCGTCAGCGGCTTGATGGTCAGGCTGAAAGGCTTTGTCTGCGGTATTCCGCTGCCTTTGCTGACGGTAGCCGTCAGGGTGACGATTACCTCGTCGGTGTAGGGCTTTGATAGTGTGCCGTTGCTGGTATTGATATAGCCCGTGGGATCGGCACTCCATGAGATTACCGTGTCGCGCCCGCCCGATATAATAAGCACAAGAGCCGAGGTTACGTCATTTTCCGCGCTGTTTGTTCCTTGTATATCGGTCCAGGCAAGGGCGGCGACGGCCGCGGTGATTTCCTCGTCGGCTGTCCATGTCTGCCATTGTAGAGTGGGATAGGATATGTTCTGACCGATTTTCCAGATGGTGTTGAAATTCCAGCCCTCAAAGCTGTCCCATTGCTTCATTTGCACAGCGGTCAAAGGGTCGCCGCCTGCTGAGGTGCCTGCGGTATCGAGGTAATAGCTGTCGTTGACGGTGGCGTTGCCGCCGCCAATCAGACCGCCCAAAGAGGCCCCCGTTCCGCCGGATGCACTGCCGGTGCTGTAGCTGTTGGTGACGGTTCCGTCGTCGACGTCGCCAATCAGGCCGCCAACTCTTGCATTGTCCCCACCGGTGATGGTTCCCGTGCTATAGTTGTCGGAGGTACTGACATAGCTTCTTCCGAGCAGTCCGCCGACATTGGCGTTATTGCCGCCGGTGACGTTGGCGGCGCTGTAGTTATATGTGATAACGCCGCCGCCGTTGCCAATCAAGCCGCCCACATTTGCGCTATCGCCTCCGGAGACACTGCCCTCGCTGCTGCTGTTTGTGACGGTTCCCTGATTCACGCCCGTCACACCGCCTACATAGGCTCCCCATGTGATTGAACTAATATTTACGCCTGTGAGCCTGATATTTTCCAGAGTTCCTCCCGTACCGACAGATCCGAACAGACCGACATAGTTTTGCCCGTCGTCGTTGATGGTCAGGTTAGCTATGGTATACCCATTGCCGTTGTATGCTCCGGTAAATTGATCCACGTTATCCCCGATGGGCGTCCAGTTGATGCTTGTCAGGTCAATATTCGCCGTCTGGATGTAGTGTGCTCCCAAGCCCTTTATGCGGATTTCGTCAAGGTGCGCCGCGGAAGATACCTGATAAGGACTGTCTGCATCGCCGCTGCCCACCCATGTAACGGGCACATTTTTGACGGTCAGGGTAAAATCCTTTGTCTGCGGCGTACCGCCGTCCGCATGGCTGATGGCGGCGGTCAGCGTGACCGTCTGATCGCCCTGCGAGTACAGGGGCGTTGTGACCTCGCCGGTTTCGGTGTTGATAAAGCCTGCGGGAGCGGCGCTCCATGAAATGCTCGCGCCCTGCGCGCCCGATGCATTAAGCACAAGGTCTGCGGTTACGTCGCTTTCCAGGGTGTTCGCGCCCCTGATAGCATCCCAATCAAGAGCGTCATGGGCTGCGGTGATTTTCTCGTCCGTCGTCCACGGCTGCCAGCGCAGGGTGGGGCTGGATACGCCCTCGCCGATCTTCCAGTCGGTATCAAAGTCCCAGTCCACAAAGCTCTCCCGCTGTTTCAGCGCCGTCGCTGATAAAGCCGTCCCTCTTGCGGAGGAAGCTGCCGCTGTATCAAGGTAATATGAGCTTGTGACGGTGGGATTGTCTCTAACTAAGCCGATAAAGCCTCCGACGCTGCCATCGCCAGGTGTTACGTCGCCCGTGCTGTAGCAGTATGCAATAGTTGCGCTGGTACTTTGAATAAGCCCAATAAAGCCTCCCTGATTTGTATCAGAGCCGCTGTTTAACAGCGATACGCTGCCGGTGCTGTAGCTGTTGGCAATGCCTCCGCTTCCATAAAAATAGCCCACCAGTCCGCCTATACCATAGTTACTAGCATTATTTGTTCCATTTACGTTACCTGTACTGCAGCTATTAGTAATAGTTCCGTTGTTGACAGTACCGACCAGCCCGCCGATTGTTCCATCAGATGGCGTTCCAGTCACATTGCCGGTGCTGTAACCGTGTTCAATGGTTCCCGAACCCAGCAAATAACCGACCAGCCCGCCTACATAATATGTTCCAGTCACATTGCCGGTACTATAGCTGTTTCTGATACTCCCTCCCTGTTGACGACCCACCAGTCCGCCTATAGTATTGCTGACACCTTCGCCGCCGGTTACGGCGCAGGAACTGCTGCTATTCTCAACGGTTCCACCTAAATAACTATCGCCAATCAATCCGCCTGCGCGGGCGCTATCTCCGGTAGCCGTTATACTGCCGGAAACGCAGCTATCCTTAATCGTTCCTCCGCAATTTTGGCCGGTCAGTCCACCGACGAAGGCACTATCTCTGGAAGAATTGATGCTGACATTCTCAAGAATAATATTTTCCAGCGTTCCGCCGCTGCCCGCATAGCCGAACAGGCCAACATAATATAGCTCAGTGTTGTTGATGGTCAGATTGGATATGGTTTTGTTATTGCCATCATAGGTGCCGGTGAATTGAGTGGTACTGTCAAAACTGCTGTTATCCCCGATGGGTGTCCAGTTGATGCCTGTCAGGTTGATGTCCGCTGTCTGGATGTAATGAGCGCCCATTCCCTGATTGGGAATATCCGCAAGGTGCTCCGCCGACGATACCTGATAAGGGCTGTTTTCATCGCCGATGCCCACCCATTCCACGGCAGACATCGGGCTGAACAGCATAGACAGTTTTTCCTCTTTGAGTTCGGTTACGCCGTACACGCTGTCCGTCACCGAAAATCCGATTTTCGGAGCAGCTTTGTCAGCCGCGCCGCCGTCACCGCTGTCAAGCCCCTCCGCGTAAGCTGTTATCGGGAAGCCCGTCATGCCGACGATCATGCAGAGCGTCAGGAACAGAGCTGTTGTTTTCCGAAACAAGTGTTTCATTGTTCTCGTCCTCCAATCTATGAAATTTTGCGACCCTGATTTTAACCGTAGGGTCGTAGTGTCCTATGACAAATCCCATTGTATATGGTTTTTGCAAATCAAGCATTGACACTTTTAAGCTCGGAGAGAAAAAATCAGGTTTTTTTCAAAAAAATTAACCGGCCGTTTGGCGGGTTAAGTGTCGGGCATGTTCATTCGGTTATTCTATGTGATCTCCGTCGGTCTCCGCCGACAGAAGCCGGACGGCATGGCCGAGAGACATATCGCTGTATTGCGTTTGCCGGGCGAGGGCCGCGCTGTCCGCACGGTGGAGCTTCCGGAAGCCCGATGGCGTGGCGTGGAAGAAGCGCCGGAAATACTTGATGAGGTATTTGACGTCGGAGAAGCCGCAGTCCAGCGCGATCTCCACAATGCGCATGTCGGTGCCGAGCAGCAGCCTTGCCGCGCGCTCGCACCGGCTGTAGCACAACAGCTCCTGAAAGGGCACTCTGAACTTTTCCTTAATGTCGCTGCTCAAATGCTGGAGGCTCACACCCAGCTCGGCGGCAAGTATCGTCAAGCCCTTTTTCACCTCCGAGTCGCCGGTTGCATTCTGTGCCATCTGTCGCAGCCTTGCCACACGCTTTTCGTCAAAGGGCTCGGTACCAAAGCCCCAACGCAGGAAGTCAAAGCTATATGCAGTATAGCTCAGCATTTCCATCAGAGGCTTCCGAAGGGCTTCCTGACCGATCCGATTCGGACTTGAACCAAGCATACCGACCAGGCGGGCGATATATTCCTTCAGGACACCATACTTTTCAGGTGCCTGGGCCTCGTGGTAAGGAGAACAGCAGTAGATGAAAATGTAGTGGTTCGGCAGTACGCTGCGGCAGAAGCCGCTGTCGATATGGAGGAAAAGGATTTCATCTTCTCCGTCACCCGTCATGCGGTGAATCTCGTTTATGTTCGTGACGGCAATATCGCCTTCCCTCAGCACCAGGTCATCGTCACCCATACCGATATCGACCGAGCCTTTGAGAACCTGAATAATCTCCAGTGCGTCATGCCAGTGGTAAGGGTACTGGTTACCGCTGCGAACAAACGCCCTGACCGGTATTCCGTCATTAAATTCTATCAATTCAGGACGCATGTCCGTCACCACCTCACAGGCATCTCAGGATTATTTTTTCGACATTTTCCTTTTTTTCATTATAATTCCTTAACAGGAAAATTACAAGGTGCTTGGCAAACTGACTGAATACAATAAAAAGCAAAAAAGCCTTAGGGATCGAATCCCTAAGACTACGGAACGCATCTATGAACTGCAAGCCTCCATTAATTTGATTCTTCTCTTACCAGTTCCTCATATGCTTCTATTACGGTATTAAGCTCTTCTTCATCATCTATGCCTATGAGTATGTCTTCTCCATTTTCATCCTGTTCTATTCTCAATACATATGCCTCGTCCACTTCCTCAGCATCGGGGTCTCTTGTATCGTCTCTCGGCAGCAGTATAGCATATTCATTTTCATCCACTTCCAAAGTAGCGACCACTTCAAATTCGGTCTCATTGTCATTTTCATCGTAAAGAAGAATTATGTCCATTTCATCACTCATTCAAAAATCACTCCAATCTTTCTCGTAAAACTATTTTATACTACTGACAATACTGTGTCAATAAAACCTGAATATTTCAAGGATTATCATTTCTCATATTGTCCAGGTAACATTGCAATATCAAAACTGCAGCCAGCTTATCTATGACTTTCTTTCTGTCCTTCCTTCTTACATCAGCTTCAAGCAGAGTTCTTTCGGCAGCGCAGGTAGTAAGCCTTTCATCCCACATCTCCACTTCAATGTCCGGAAAATTCTCCTCCAGTATTCTTACAAACTCTATGGTTTTTTCTCCTCTTGGCCCGATAGTGTTATTCATATTTTTGGGCAATCCGACTATAATTCTTTTTATATCTTTCTCACAAATAATGTTTTTTAAACAATCAATGTCATAATACATGCTCTTTCTTCTTATTGTGGTTATGCCATGAGCAATCATCCCAAGCTCGTCACTGACAGCGACACCGATAGTGGCATCCCCCAAATCCAATCCCATAATTCTCATAAAAATTCTCCTCCATATATTTTTACATAAAGCACGAGTAACACAACACCTGTAAGGAATACCCAGGCTTTCTCGCATCTTGCATCTCTTGTTTGTTATACCACCTTAATGCAAAAATCAGGGCAATAAGCGCTGCAATACCCGCAAAGCACACATTTCGAAGAATCCACCACTGCCTTGCCCTTTTCCACACTAATAGCTTTCTGTGCGCATTTCCCGCTGCAGCTTCCGCAGCCGCTGCACCAGTAATCAATTAGCAGCCTTCTTTTTTTCTTCTCAAGCTTCAGCCTGATATCTTCCGGCACCTGTTTTCCTTCAAAAATCATTACGTTGCTTGCTACCTCTTCATAACTCTGCATCCCAACGGCTATTGAATGCAGGTTGTCGTTTGAAAGTACAAAGTCAAAGCATTGGCTGCTGTCCTTTATCATATTTCCTCCGCCTAAAGGCTTCATTGAATATATGCCTTTTCCTGCCTTGTATGCCTCAGCTGCTGCTTCAAGCATTCCGTTTACGTCTCCGTCAATTATCCCCAGACCCCTTTTATTCAATATCGGATGAAGCACCTCTATATCCTTGTATTTTAATGAAGCCCTTACCGCGGCAATGGCATGGGTAGATATCCCGATACTCCTGATATACCCCTTTTCCTTTGCCCTGACGAAATATTCAATGGCTTCCTGATGCCCTTTTAATGTATGCTCGCTTTCCTGCTCATGAAGGGAAAAAATATCTATATAATCCGTATTTAATTCATCCAGGGCTTTTCTAAGGCTTTTTTCAGCACCTTCCCTGGTGTAGGCATAGCACTTTGTTGATATTATTATATCCTTTCTTCTTCCCTCTGCAGCTTTTCTTATATAATCATATGTTCTGTAAAGCTCCGCTGTGTCAATGAAGTTTACTCCCATATCAAAGGCTGCCCTTATCACCGATGCCCCTTCTTCAATATCAAGCCCCGCTTGAAGAGGCCCGATGGTGAGGCTTCCGAAACAGAGCCTCGATACTCTCAGCCCTGTGCTTCCCAAAATCCTGTAATCCATCTTCAGACCGCCTTCCCTTCTCCTATGCACATAATCAACATGGTAAATGCCATAAATATCATCGCCGTTGCGGCTACTACAATGCCTGAATCATTTACTGCGAAGCCTGCGGCGGCTGAAGCGGCAATACTCATCCATGAGTATTTCAGATATTTATACCTGTTGAATATATAGAACATCTGTTTTACAGGCTTGTAAAACATTATGGATATTGCCCCTATTATGCACAGCAGCACTTTTGTCCATATGGTATATCTCATCAGCCTGAGATTCATTGATATTTTCCTGCTTATCACAGAGGTAATAACTCCAACGCCATTGGCACGGGTGTCCTTTATAAGGGCTCCCATGTGGGATTGCCTGGCCAATCCCAGGCTGTCCGCAATAAACAATGCCGCTGCAGCCGATCCCAAAATCAGTGCTCCCGTAAAAATATTTCTTCTGTTAAATTTTATATCAAAAACCAGGAAATAAGCAAGTAAATAACCAAAAACCCCTGCAACTGCCCCTCCAAAATTAGCGCCAAGAGACGTCAATCCAAGAAGGAGCGTGCAAAAAGAAAAATAAGCAGCTGCGGCAGCCTTGCCGCATCTCCGTCCTCTCAGCTCCGAAACACAGCCAAAGACCATAAGGGAAATACCGATGAACATCCCTGCGTATTCATTTCCGATGCCGTAAAACCTTGCGCCGATTATGGGATCATACCCCAGCACAGACTTTTTTATCAGTTCGCCGCCTGTAAGTATATCAGCGGCAAGTCCTGCCTGCAGCAGCAGGCAGATTGCCAGTATAACCTTCAGCCTGTTCCTTAAGGTCAGGTGAAGCAATATTGACAATACTGCAGAAGCGGCGGCAGTCAGCACCGAATATTCGGCGGATCCCCAATCCGTATAAGATGCGGGTATTAAAAGAAAAGCGATTGGAATCGAAAGCATTGTATATGCAGTAATAATCCCAAAACCAGACCAAAAATGCCCCGCTTTCTTTCCGAGAAAAACAGCCGCGCCAAACAGAATCCCGAGTACTGCAATCACAGACACCGCATAATAAGTAAGAACAGGAGTTCTCAGAACGGAAGTCCTTAAAATACTCATGTCCATATACCTTAAAGCATTTAACGAAGCTTTTTTATCCAATTCCTCGACGGCACATTCAGTCAGGTATCCCAGCTTACAGAGCACATAATCCGCAATGTCCGTATTCAAAATTATGCCGCTCCGCCTTGTATTGTTTGAGTAAAGCACTCCTTCCCTTCCTTCATAAACCACAATGGGAGTCAGTTTATTGCCCGCTTCCGCATTTGATTTCGAAGGGTAGGTTGATATGAATACAAGTGTTTTAAAACCCCCGTAACTGACAATCTTCTTTACAAATCCGTCAATCCTTTCCAGCACATCCTGTTTGCATGATTGCCAGGCTTCCTCGGACATGGAGCCTTTAAAGGCTTCCAGCCTTTCCATATCCCCTGTCTCTATTACAATAAATGAAGAAGCCGGCAGATATTGCTTGTACAATTCCGCCAGCCTGTCATAATCAGTCCTTTTTCCCCCCGGGAAAGCAGCATCTTCTATAATAGCATCCTCTGTCTCTCCTGAATCAATTTCACCGCTGCTGTCCGCAGCAATTAGCATAGAACTTTTGTTCGGCTTCTCTGCATCTGCATTTCCGATATAGCAGGCAGTCCCGCCCTTCTTATTAATTGCATCGCCTATGTATCCGATGTATTTCTTATATTCACTGTCGGCATTTCTGTCTTTGATCCTGTTAATACCCGTATATACGAGACTACCCGTCAAAGATTCCCTTCTGCCTTCCGAAACCATATCGGCATCCAACTCAAGTTTTTTCCCGGATCCGATTATGAGTTTTGATTTGGCTGCATCGGCTTTCCCCGGCTGCCTGTTGTTTATGAGGGCAACACGGCTGTTGCCGGCCAGTCTGTAAAGGCTCTCCATCCTGCCGATATCCTTGATATCCAGGTAATCTCCGACTATCATCACTACCTTGCCGTATTCCTCTTCTCCGGATGCAAAAATTTCATAAGCCTTTACATCCTGCAAAGCAATAATTGCTGCACTTAACGCAGCAATGGAAAAAAAAGCGATTAAGCTTTTGTTCAAACTAATCTCTCCTGAACCGTATTTCAGCTACTTCCCATCGACATAAGCCCTTACAAGCTCTTCAAGGAGTTCGTCTCTTTCAAGCTTTTTAATCAGGCTTCTTGCATTGTTGTGGCTTGTAATATAGGTAGGGTCTCCCGAAAGTATATATCCCACTATCTGATTGATGGGGTTGTAGCCTTTCTCCTTAAGTGCGCTGTATACAGACAGAAGTATATCCGATGCTTCATACTTCTTATCCGTCTCAACCTTGAATTTCATTGTGTCTTCGAATCTTTCGCTCATTATTACACCCCCCAGGTTCACATATATATATATAATAATATAGATAATAATTCATTTCAAGGAAATGTTTGCATGTGTAACCGTAATGTCATGTAAGGATGACCTCTGCTGTATGTTCCGCTCCGTCTTCGGCAAGCGGAAACTCATTTCCTTCAAGCTTCCTTCCGTCCAGGATGATTTCTGCCTTTGCATTGCCGCTCCTGTTCTGATTTCTTACTATTATATTATATATCGTATTCTTGTTGTGTCTGTACCTAATATTGTACTCAGGCCAATCCCTTGGTATACATGGTTCCATCACAATCCTGCCTGCTTTTTTCCTGAATCCCAGTATATGCTGCATTCCTACATTGTACATCCAGCCCGATGCACCTGTGTACCAGGTCCACCCCCCTCTTCCCGTGTGGGGAGGAACGGCGTACACATCTGCGGCCATTACGTATGGCTCAACTTTGTACCTTGAGGCTTCCATCATAGTATTTGCATGATTGATGGGATTCAGCATATTAAACAGCTTCCAGGCTATATCAGGATTTTTCATTATTGAATAAGCCATAATCACCCAAGTTGCCGCATGGGTATACTGGCCTCCGTTTTCCCTTACACCGGGGGGATAGCCTTTTATATACCCCGGCTCCAGATCTCCTTCATCAAAGGGAGGTGTAAGCAGCTTGACAATCCCTTCATCATACTTTACAAGGTACTGTTCTACTGCCTGCATGGCTTCCCTTGCCCTGTCAAGATTTGCAGCTCCCGATATCACTGACCAGGACTGTGCGATGGAATCGATTTTGCATTCTGTATTTTCCGCCGAGCCAAGGGCCGTTCCATTATCAAAATATGCCCTTCTGTACCAATTTCCGTCCCATGCATTTTCCTCCTGCGCCTTTGCAATTTCTTTCGCTATGTTTATATATCGGTCTGCTTTGTTCAAATCCCTTCTCATCCTGCACAGCTCCGAGAAATTCATAAGTATGTCATACAGGAACCAACCCAGCCATACGCTTTCACCCTTGCCCTTGTTGCCTACCGTGCTCATACCGTCATTCCAATCTCCCGATCCCATTAAGGGTATACCGTGATGCCCGAATTTCAACGATCTTTCAATTGCCCTTACGCAGTGGTCATACAGTGAAGCACTGACATCTGATACACAAGGTATCTTGTATCTTTCATCCTCTCCTTCCCTCAGCGGTTCATCCTCAAGGAATTCAACCCTTTCCTCAAGTATTTGCACATCTCCTGTCCTGTTAATATAATTTACTGTTACATAGGGAAGCCATAAAAGGTCATCCGAGAATCTTGTCCGTATACCTTTATTGGAGCCGGGATGCCACCAATGCTGCACATCCCCTTCAATAAACTGATGGGAAGCGTGCAGCAGAATCTGCTTTCTTGCAATATCAGGCAGTACATCAATTACTGCCATTGCATCCTGAAGCTGGTCTCTGAAGCCAAAAGCTCCTCCCGACTGATAGAATGCCGTTCTTGCCCATATTCTGCAGCTTAATGTCTGATAAAGCAGCCATCCGTTCAGCAGTATATTCATATTTTCATCGGGAGTCAAAACCGTCACTTTTCTTAAAACATCTTCCCAGAAAGCTTTTGCCTCATCCAAAGCCTTATATACCCTCTTCACATTTCTGTACCTTTCACTGTATGCGCTCACAGCTTCAAGGCTTTCCCCCTGGCCCAGCATGAATACCACTTCTGTCTGTTCCCGGGGCTTCAGCTCTATAACCGTTTGAATGCACATACAGGGGTCAAAGCCTGCCCCAAGTGTATTTGAAAGCTTATCCTTCCGCAGCGCTTCCGGATGCTTAAGCCCTCCTATATTGCCCAAAAACTCCCTTCTGTCTCCCGTGTAATACCTTTCCTTTGCATTAGTATCCAGAAATACTATCCTTCCCGGGAAATCGGTATTATAGTTGTTTCTGGCAAGAATGGCGCCGTTGCTGTGCAATTCGGTGTAAACGTGCTGAACCGTACCTTGTTCATATACACCCAATACAGTTCTTGCATAATATATAGCCGACAGCTTCATTTTTGTATTAGAGCCGTTCCTGAGCTTCAATATGCACAGCTTTACAGTGTCGGAGACCGGAACAAATTCAGTCAGTTCATGCTCGATCCCGTTCCAGTTGTGCTCGAAAACCGAATAGCCGAAGCCGTGCCTTACAATATAAGGAGTTTTCGTCCTTATGGGATGAGGGGTAACCGACCATATTTCACCTGTTTCTTCATCCCTCATATATATTATCTCCCCTGAGGGATCAATGACAGGATCATTGGACCAGGTGGTCAGCCTGTTCTCTCTGCTGTTTTCCGCCCAGGTTGTGGAGGCACCGGATTCAGTAATCAGAAAACCGAATTTTTGATTGGATATTACATTGCACCAGGGTACGGGAGTATTCATGCCTTCAGTAAGCTTGATTACATATTCCCTGCCCTCTTTGTCAAACCCTCCGAAACCGTTGAAGTTCTTAATTTCAAGCTTTTTTATATCGTACTTGTTATGCTTTTTCCCTTTGCTCTTCCATATCTTGTACTCAAATGCATTTTTACCGTTTCTCACTTTTGTCTGTACCGAAAGGGGCCCGTATTTACCCTTCAATACTATCCTTGCTGCTGCCGCAATAAGCTGCTTATCCTCTTCCGGCATGGAGTACCCCTGCTTTATTGTCACTCCTCCTGCCTTATCCCTCATATCTCTTGCATGGCTTACCGAAATAATATCCTGTAGCATGTTGTACAGAGGCCTTAAGTAGCTGCTCTCCTCTTCATTGATAATAACGACGTCAACAAACAAGCCCTTCAATCTCCAGTATTCATGGGCCTTTATAAGCTCTTTTACAAGATCCAGCTCTTCTGCCCTGCTGATAAATACCGCTACTATGGGAAAATCTCCTGAAATACCATATGCCCAAAGCCCCGGCTGTCCTTTCCTGTTTCCCTTTATGGAGCTTTCCTGCTTCCTTCTGAGGGGGCTTAGATACAATATCTGGGACATCATATTCCTGAAGACTTCTATCTCCTCTTTCTTGAGTCCCAGGTACCGCATTTCCACCTGGCTTCTGGTCCATGCCAGCTCAAAAGCCCTGTCAATGGACGAACAGTCATGATATTTCTCTGCCATCAGCATTATTTTTTCTTTGCTGTCGGATACACCCGTTATGTAATTCAGTTTGACAGTCTGGCCAGGCTGCAGCCTTAACCTGCATCTCAGACTCATTATGGGATCCAGCACCGGTCCCACGGTATTGGAAAGAGGATGGCTCCCTCCGACTGCCGCAGGTTTATCCGGCATATTGCCTCTTCCTATGAATTTTGCCCTGTCGGTTTCGTATTGTATTCCTCCGAGAACTTCCTCCTGAACTGTCAGCTCATGAAATGCCCACATGCGGGTTCCCTTTTCCTCCCTGGGCCTTCTTACTGACAGCAGTGTGTTGTATTTGTGCAAATACTCGGTATTGATAAACAGATTGTTGAAGGCCGGATGTGCCAAGTCGGCAGACTGATGAGCAATTGAAACTTCCAAATAGCTTGTTACTTCTAGAGTTCTTACCTGCTGACTGTGATTTGTAAGGGTAAGCCTTCTTACTTCCGCATCATCCTCCGGCGACACAATTATCTCCGTGTTAGTGTCAATATCGTCATCGGTTCTGGAAATGGATATCTTATCCTGAGAAAACACTACCTTGTACTTGTTGGGAAGTACACTGCAAGGAGCCAGGGAATTTGACCAAACCGAACCGGAATCGATATCCTGTAAATAGAAGAACATGCCGGAATAGTTGAAAACACTGTCCTCTCTCCATCTGGTCACTGCCAAATCCCTGTACTTGCTGAACCCCGAACCGTTGTCCGTTACCATTACGGAATAATCCCCATTTGACAGCATATGCACTTCCGGAAGTATATTGTTGTTCAGTCCGAGAACTTTGGTATATTCTACGTCTTCTTTCACAACTACTTCAAAGGGTTCGATTTTTTCCTTGTAGTCCTTTGCGAAAATCACCTTTGAGGGTATCTTCTCCTGCATGAGTATTTCCGCCGCTTTTATGACGGGTTCCCTGTGGAATCTTTCCTGCAGTATATAATTGTTGATAACATTATTCAGCGCCATAAAGCTCATACCCTGATGATGAGCCATATAGCTTCTGACTATACTGCTTCTTTTTCCCCTTTTTAATCTTTCGGGGGTATAATCTATGGCTTCATAAAAGCCATAAGGACTATCCAGACCTTCCTCCTTTAAAGTTAAGATATTTTTGAAGGACTCTTTCGGATTCACCATCAAGGCCAGAACCGTAGCATAGGGCGCTATTACCGTATCATTAATCAGTCCCCTCTTAAGCCCCAGGCTCGGTATTCCAAAAGCCTTATACTGATAGCTCAGCCTGAAGTCAAAGCTGTAGTAGCCGGACTCCGAAACCCCCCAGGGTACTTTCCTCTTATTTCCGTAATCCTTTTGGCATCTTACTACGAAGTCATATGTCTCATGGAGCAGTGTGTCCGAATAGTCCTTCATAATAAGAAGGGGCATAAGATATTCAAACATTGTACCTGTCCATGAAAGCAAGCCCTTGAAGCCGTCAACCTCAGTCAATGTCCTGTTGAGCATGAACCAATGTTCCTTCTTGACCTCACCCCTGGCTATGGAAATCAGGCTTGCCTGTCTTGCTTCCGATGCAAGAAGATCGTAATAGGACTTTGTAAGCTGTTCCTCCTCCTCATTATAGCCAATTGAAAACAATTTTCTTTTATTATCAAAGAGAGGAAGGAAGGATGTTTCTTCAATAAGATTGTCAATCCTTTCAATCAGCCCTTCCGATTTGATTTTCAGCTCCTCATTGTTTTCCTGCGCAATTCCGCTGTTTATTTCCTTGAGAAAAGTGATTGCGGACTTATGGAGCTTGATGCCCCAGTTGAATCTCTTCAAATCACTTTTCCCGATAATTTTTGTCAGCAGCTCAATAAAACCCTGCTGCTCAAGCATATCCCCTTCCAAAGCCTTGTCAAAAATTTCATCAGGCAGGCTCAATTGTTCATCCTCCAGCTTTACAAGCTCCGAGGTGTCCTTAAGCCCCAGAACCATTCCCGAATCAATTGAGGGTTTGTTCTTATACTCCAGCAGCCCTTGCCTCAAGGTCATCAGGTATCCGATAAAATTGCCGCTGTCCACTGTTGAAATATAGTTTGGCCTCAGTACCTCCAAGGTAACGGTATCATACCAGTTATACAGGTGCCCTCTCCATTTCTTGAGTTTCTCTATTGTAGTAATTGTATTGTCAAGCCTTTCGAGCATTTCCCATGTGCTTATGTAACCCAGATCCCTTGCAGATATTATTGAGGCAAGAAGTAAACCTATATTCGTCGGGGATGTCCTGTGCGCTACTCCGTTCGGAGGGTCTTCCTGGTAGTTGTCGGGAGGAAGGTAATTATCCAATGCACTTACGAAATCCTCAAAAAAACTCCAGGTCTTCCGGGCCAATATCCTTAATTCCATAATCTCTTTTTTGCTCAGTTCATTTTTTTTCTCCGCCAGAGGCTCACTAACCCAATAAGCTGTTGCCGGAGCGGCAATCCACAGCAAAGCAACAGGAAGCACTGCGATGATTGCTTCCGGGCTTCTGAACATACTCAGCAGCAATAAAACTGCCCCGGACGCAGGGCATAACCACATACGCTTCCAATAGCTTGCCATATCATTTTTCAGCGCGTGTTCCATATCTGCCGCAGTGACCCATTCAAGCAGGTTTTTTCTTGTTATCAGAGCTCTTACCAAGGTTCTTACTATTGCGTCCAGCATAAGCTGGGCTTGATGGGGAAGAAATGCCAGTGCAAGCAGCGACTGCAGGAACGGCCTTTTCAGAGTTCCCAATTCTCCGCGGGCCGACCCCTCATTCATCCTCCTGTCATATTTGGTCATTACCACTTCAGCAAAGCTCACAAAAAGCGGGAATACTGCGGCTATTAAAGTAAGCAGCAGCCATACCAGGGCATTTCCGGGCATTAACCACAGGGAAAGAAAAAACAGCAAAACCAGATTGGGCGGAACCAGGCTTCTTCTCATGTTATCCAGTATTTTCCACCTGTTTATCGGTGAAAGCGGATTCCTGACAATCTCTCCCTTTGCACTGCGCACCTTTGAAAAAAGCCACTGCAGCAGCTGCCAATCACCCCTTACCCATCTGTGAAGGCGCATTGAGCTGGCACTATATTTTGAAGGGTATCCGTCAATAAGCTCAATATCCGTAACAAGTCCTGTTCTGACATGGGCTCCTTCAATAAGGTCATGGCTTAATACTGTGTTCTCAGGTATCATATTTCTTAAAATCCCCTGAAAAACTGCAAGCTCATATATCCCTTTACCTGTAAATATTCCTTCTCCAAAGTAATCCTGATATATGTCAGAGACGGCATTTGTATAAATGTCTATGCCCCCCTGTCCCGCAAAGACTCTTGCAAACCTGGAGGTATTTGCACTTACTATGTCGACACTGATGCGTGGCTGCAGCAATCCATAGCCTTCTTTTACGACACCTCTGCCCTCATCCACAACTGCTTTGTTTAGAGGATGAGTAATTGTGCCGATAAGCTTTTTTGCTGTTTCAATACTGAGTTTTGTGTCTGAATCAATAGTAATAACATACTTTACATCTTTAAGTGCGCTGATATTTCCCTCGATATGCTCGAAGGATGCTTTTTTGCCTCCCAGCAGCAGTTCATTAAATTCATAAAGGGCGCCTCTCTTGCGTTCCCAGCCCATCCATCTGTTTTGGGTTTTGCTGAAAACCCTTCTTCTATGGAAAAAAAAGAACTTATCTTCATCGCTTCCGTATTTTCTATTTAACTCCCTTACCTTCTCGCTTGCTGCCAGAATAATCTCCTGATCCCCTTCGGATTTTTCCCCGTCACTGTCCTTATAATCTCCAAGCAAGGCAAAATAAAGGTTTCCCTCCCTGTTTGCAAGATAGTATTCCTCAAGCTTCAGAAGCAGCTTTACAGCACTGCTGCCCTTTGTTATCAGTGTAGGCATCACTACAATTGCAGCTGCATCTTCCGGTATTCCGTCCTTAAGCTCAAGCTTCGGCAGAAATGCCGGGGGCTTTATATGTACGAGTATCCAATTGATTGCCGAAACCGAAACATCACTTGCCGGAATTAATACTGCAAGGGCTATCACAAGCTGTGTCCAAAACCCCGCTGCACCTTCCCTGTATGAGTAGTTAAGCATCAAAAACACTAAGAACGCCGTTAGAGTAATAATTGAAAAGAAATAAACCCCTGCCGGGGAATAGATAAACATCCCCTTGCGGGCAATTCTGTCCAGCAGCTGCTCCTTCTGCTCCCTGAACAGGTAATATCCGATATGCCTGTTATCTTCCACAGAGCACTCTATTAATTTTCTTGCAACCTTTATCTCCGATACCTTAAGCTTTTTGGAAAGTATCTCCAACTCATGGCGATATTTATCCCTTGAAGCAAAGTCCATCTTCTGGTATATACCTGCCGGATCCTGCCTCAAAATTTGTTCAACCTGGCTGAGTTCTTCAAAAATCACCTTCCAATCCAAAGTGGATATGAACCTCAGGCTGGTAATGGAATTGCCCATTGAAACCTGGCGGGCAGCCTGTTCCTTGTGTTCCAGCTGGGTGATGCTTTCCGAGGTGGTATGCTGCTCGGACAGCCTTTCATCAATGTAGTGTATTATGGGGGCTATTTCTATGCCGTGCTTTTTAAGCATATTAAGCAAGTGTTCGCCATAGGAGGGGCTGATATTCTCAAGCTGCCTCATGCTTTCCTTGGCAATGGCAAGCAGCTCTTCCGGCTTTCTGTCCTTATATGAAAGAATCTGTTCAGCAAGCTTTTCAGCTTTATGCCACTGCTGCTGCGATAATGAAATGCTTTCACAGACATGCCTTACATGTTCAATAAGAGCCATTCTGATCATTATCGGTATAGCCCAGAGTTCCCCGTTTGAAAGCAGTGATTGGGACTGATAAGCGGATACGAAGCCTACCAGCTGCTTATCGTCAAATCTGCCGTCAGTATGGGAAACCAATTCCAAGGCTATGGCATAAACCCTCGGATATCCCTTCAGGAATCCCGACTTCAGCCTGGGCAGCTGGTAATAATACTTCCTGGATAAGTTCTGCCTTATTTCCTTTACCTGTTCCTCAATAATATAAAAATTATCCAGCAGCCATTCTGCAGCCGGAGTAACACTGCTTCTTTCATTTGCATATTCATTCAGATCCTTATAGACGGAGGTAATGAACCGGAAGTTTTTATTCATCCTGCCCTCAAGACTGAAGTAATGTTTTGCCCTCTTACCCACAACATGCTTGCGTGCCAATTCCAATGCGTGTTTTTCCAATTCCTCCGCATTAAGTATCGCATCATATACTTCCGGTTCATCTCTGTCAATAAAGTATAGGAGCCTGCTGAGCAAGTATATCAAAACAGCAGCAAGAACAAATGCTGCCATATAAAAATAATTAGCTACCAAATTCAATATAATCCTCACCATTCCTTCAGTTCATATTTACGCCGCATTCTGCTACTTATCTTCAGCAGAGACTATTTTTTTTATTTTGTCGGTGAACTCGGCTGCAAGCTCTCTTGCATACTCCTCGGATGCTCCTTCCGCATAAACATTGCACACGGGCCTTTCGCTGTCAGGAAGTATGAGAACCCATCCGTTTTCATTATTTATCCTTACCCCTTCAAAGAGTTCAATCTCTCTGTTCTTGTTTTCCTCAATGATTTCTCTTATAACCCTTCCCTTATGCTGCCAGTCGCACTTTACTTCATTTTTCTCCATATGGAAATGGGGAAGCTCATTTACCAGGTCATACAGTGTTACATTATTGCCTGCAATAAAGTCAACCAGATTTCCTATACCCCAAATTCCGTCAAAGTTAAGTATATATTGGAACAAAGATTCCTCCATCCCGGTATTTTGCTGAAACATCTCTCTCATAATTGCCGCAGGGGTATTCTTGGTTCTCACTACCTCTATGCTGTAGCACTTGGCCATTTCCTCTATTACTCTTGATGCCGTATGGGGAATTATAAGCCTTTTGTCCATTCCTGTCTTAAGTATTATTAATGAAGTCAAAGCAATCTGCTTATCCTTATCCAGTATCCTCCCCTTATGGTCAATAAGTACAAAACTTTCTCCATCCTCACTGAATACTACTCCCATACATGACCCGCTCTTGACAGTCAGCTCGGCTATATGTTCGTAGTATGCTCCGGCACTGATATTATCCTTGGCCGGCATCTTATACCTGTCCCAAACGCTATCCCTCTCTACTGAACAACCCATATTTTTTAGATACATTTGAGCTAAACCGGCTATCTGTGAGGATATTGAAGCTGCAACCAGCTTAATCCCGGAACTCCTTATTCTGTCTGTATATTTCAGCATGTTTATGCCGCTTTGGATATAGAAATCCGTGAAATTACCCGCACTTATTATGTCCTTGATTCTATCTGCATTGCACCTTTTGAAATCCTCCCTGATAAAGCTATTCTCGATTTTTCTCTCAACGGATCTGTCTATGCTTATTCCTTTGCTGCCTGAGAATTCAAGATGCACTTTGTTCTTATCACTATAATCCTTCCATATATGAACTCCGCCTTCTGCCTTGTAGAATCTGACGGCGAACCTCATTATAGGCACTGCTGCGTTTTCAATGCTTATTACTCCTACACCTGTAGACAGCACTCCGGATATCAGTGATTCCTTCATTATCTCAGCAGAGTTCGAACCGTCGCTGCTGACAATGATTCCGGAATCATCCTTCAGTATTGAGCCGAAAGCGGAACCAAGCCGCGAAGCAAATTCCGGCGTAAGGTTTATATTTACATCCCCGCTGACATCCCTGTGGCCGAATAAAGTTTTTGATGCTTTCGTACCCCATACAAGATTTTGGGCCACTACGGCATCTTCCTCAACAACCTTTTCAGGCCATATCTTGATATCCGGCTTTATTATCGCGCCTGTTTCCAAAGTAGTATTACTGCCTATAACGGTATTTTCAAAAATATGCACTCCGCTTTTTACTGCTGCACCGCTGCAAATTACTCCTCCCCTGCACTGGACATTCTTTCCTATACTTGAATTCTTCCATATTATGCTTTTCTTTATGGAGGTTGCTTCCTGTACTTCCGTGTCATTGCCTAATATTGAGGCTTCTATTACTGTCCTGTCTTTGATTCTGCAGTTGTCTCCTATAAGCACCGGTGCAATAAGATTACAGCTGTCGGAAATCTCACAGCCGTCACCTATCCATATTCCCTCCCCATGCTGCCTGTATCCGATTGTTGTCTTGACCTTTCCTGACAAAATGTCGAAATTTACTTCCTTGTATACTCTCAGGTCACCGATGTCATTCCAATAGTCATCGGTTACATATCCATACATGGGGATATTATCTCTTAACAGCTTTGGAAACAAATCCTTGCTGAAGTCGAAATTATCACCCTTACTGTAATAGTCAAGCACTTCAGGCTCAAGTATATATATACCGGTATTAATGGTGTCGCTGAACACCTCTCCCCAACTGGGCTTTTCCATAAAGCTTGTTATTCTGCCTTCTTCGTCAATAATAACAACTCCGTATTCCAGGGGCACGGGTACTTTTTTCAATATCAGCGTAGCTTTCGATTTTCTGTATTTATGAAATTCCAGTGCTTTTTCAAAATCTATGTCAGTCAGGGCATCGCCGCTGACGATAATAAAAGTATCATCGTAGAAATCCTCTGCATTTTTTACACTTCCGCCGGTTCCCAGGGGGGTATGCTCAATATAGTACCTTAAACTTACGCCGAATTCTCCGCCGTCTCCGAAATAATCGGTAATCACTGCGGGAAAGTATGCCAGTGTTGCGGCAATATCAGTTATATTATGCTTTTTAAGCAGCTCTATGGTATATTCCATTACCGGCTTATTAAGAACCGGCACCATTGGCTTTGGTATTCCGCAGGTCACCGGCCTGAGTCTTGTACCTTCTCCCCCGGCCATTATTACAGCCTTCATCCTGTCACCTCATAACCATACTTTTGCTTATTTATAAATTGCGCTATACAATATTTTCCCCTATAAGCCGGATTTTATAACAACATTTCAATGAGGGCTTTAACCGGTTTTAATTAAAATTTAAAAAAATAGTGAAAATATTATCAATTAGTGTTAAAATAGTATAGAGCTAAAAAAAAACACTGTAATTTCTAATATTATAGTAATAATAAACAAATATCAATGAGAAAGGGTGTTTTAGAGAAATGAGTAAACCAGTATTATCCGCTCACTTTGAATCAAGGACACCGTCAAGTGTCCGACTGGCCCAGATGAAATATGAGGAGCGGAAGGTCAAACCCCAGGCCGTAATTAATGTAGGTATAGGTAATGTTTCACTTCCTACCAATCCTGCAATGCAAAAAAGAATGTTTTCGCTTGATGCACCTGAAAGCCCCTTTGCAAAAGGTGTCATAAGGTATACAACAACTGCCGGCCTTATAGAGTGTCAGGACGCATTTAAGAATATCCTCAAATGCGAAGGCTTCGACACAAGCAAGCTGTATGTTCAGATAACTGACGGCGGATCTGCTGCAATGGAATTACTGTTATTGGGGGTTTGCGGACCGGCAGGTACTGATGAAAAACCTCTTATGGTAATTGACCCGGCCTATACCAACTATATTTCTTTTGCCGAGAGAGTCGGACGAAAAATAGTTACGGTAACCCGTTCATTAAATGAAAACGGCAAGTTCAGCCTTCCAAAATTGAACGAAATCGAAGAAACTATTAAAAAGTATAATCCCGGGGCACTTCTTGTTATACCTTACGACAATCCGACCGGCCAATTCTATGATTATGAAACCCTTAAAGGGCTTGCGGCATTGTGCGTAAAGTACAATATGTGGTTTGTAAGCGATGAAGCGTACCGCGAACTCTTCTATGAGGAAGGCAGCAAGCTTGTAAGCATCTGGGGAGTTACCGATGCGGATGTACCCGGTATCGAAGGAAGAAGAATGAGCATTGAAACTGCATCAAAGGTTTGGAATGCCTGCGGACTGAGAATCGGTGCCCTGATTACAGACAGCCCCGAATTCAATAACCGTTCAGTAGCTGAATATACTGCAAATCTTTGCGCTAATGCAATCGGCCAGTATATATTCGGCGCACTGGCTCATGAAAGCAAGGAGCAAATAGCTGCATGGTGCAAGAGTATAAGAGAATATTACAAGGAATTGATATTTAATGTGTATAACGGACTGAAGAAACAGGAACCGGGCTTAATAGTTTCAAGCCCTGATGCGTCCATCTACTCGGTAATCGATGTCAGAAATGTTGTAAAACCGGGATTTGATGCAACTGAGTTCGTACTGTACTGCGCAGGAGAAGGATCGGTCAACCTGGATGGGGTTGAGACAACTCTTCTGGTAGCTCCAATGAAAGGATTCTATAATACTAAAAAAGGAGAATACAACCCGGGGAGCACACAATTCCGTATTTCCTTCGTAGAAACACCGGATAAAATGGCAAAGGTTCCGGAGTTGTTTGCCAAGCTTCTGAGACAGTACGAAGCACAAAGATAGAAGTCAATAAATAAAGGGTGGGAAGCAAGCTTTCCACCCTTTTAGTTTGCAGATGATATGTGGGGACATGGGGACATTTCGGGACACGGGGACGTTTCTCCTGTCCCACTTTCAGTGGGACAGGAGAAACGTCCCCGTGTCCCGAAATGTCCCCGTGTCCCGAAACGTCCCCATGTCCCCCTGCCTCTTGTTATTTTACTACTTCACCATGTTTTTCAGTATCTCCGGCACTGCGTCCAAAGCTGCTGCGACTTTATCCAGATCCTTTATTCCCCCCTGTGCCATGTCCGGCCTTCCGCCGCCGCTTCCTCCTGCAGCCTTTGCAGCCTCCTTAATGATATTCCCTGCGTGTACTCCCTTGGAAACCGCATCCTTTGATGCCATTGCAACCAGGACTGTCTTTTCCCCGTCAAAGGAGGCAAGCATCACAAAGGAGGTTCCCAGCTTATCCCTTAGTTTGTCTCCCATTTCTCTCAGGCTGTCAATACCCATGTTGTCAAGCTTTGTTACAAGATATTTTATGTCCTTCTCCTCTTGTGCCCCGGCTGCAAGCTCATCCAGCATTTCCGCCGCCATTTTTGATTTCAGCACAGATACTTCCTTTTCCGTATCCTTAAGCTGCTTGAGTACTGTATCCATTTTCTTGACACATTCGCTTGGATGGGCCTTGAGTTTCCCGCACAGCTCATTCATCAGTTTTTCTTCTTCCTTAATAAATTCATAAGCTTTTTCTCCTGTTGCCGCTTCAATCCTTCTGACTCCGGCAGCTATGCCCCCTTCGCTTATTATTTTGAAGAAGCCCGCCTGGCTTGTGGCTTTCAAGTGTGTTCCCCCGCAGAGTTCAATGGAATAGTCGCCCATTTTGACAACTCTTACCACTTCACCGTATTTCTCTCCGAAAAGCGCCATAGCTCCAAGCTTTTTCGCCTCATTTATGGAGGTTTCCTTTGTAATTACTTCATAGCTTGCCAGAATTGCTTCATTTACTTCTCTTTCTATCCTGTCAAGCTCTTCCTTTGTCATCGCCTTGAAGTGAGTGAAGTCAAACCTTAAACGCTCCGGCGTAACATAAGAGCCTGCCTGCTCAACATGAGTGCCAAGGTATTTTCTCAATGCCTTATGAAGCAGATGAGTGGCCGAGTGGTTCCTGGCGGTAGCCATTCTCCTTTTTGAATCAATTTCTGCTATACAGGAGTCTCCGACCTTAATTTCACCGCTGATTACCGTACACACATGGGCAAACCTTTCCCCGGTGACCTTCTTACAGTCTTTTACATCCAACTCGAAGCCTTCCCCGATTATTCTTCCGGTATCGGCTACCTGTCCGCCGCTTTCCGCATAGAAAGGTGTAATATCAAGTACTACGCTTATTTCATCCCCTTCATTGGCTGAGTCTTCCAGTTCATTATCCCTTACTATTGCTTTGACAATCGCTTTTGCGGAAAAGCTTTCATATCCCACAAACTTAGTCTTTATGCTCCAGTCGATCTTTGCATATATATCTTCCTTCCAGCTTTCAGCGCTGCTGTCAGCCCTTGCTGCCCTTGCCCTTTCCCTTTGGTTCTGCATCTCCTTCTGGAAGGTTTCCTCATCAACAGATAGTCCCTGCTCCTCCAGTATGTCTTTAGTCAGATCCAGGGGGAAGCCGTAGGTATCATAAAGCCTGAAGGCATTTTCTCCTGACAATGTGTCTGTATTTGTCAGCTTCAACTCGTCAATATAACCCTGAAGTATTGAAAGTCCCTGGTCCAATGTCTCATAAAACCTATTTTCTTCAACATCAATTATATTTAGGATATAATCCTTCTTTTCCCTCAATTCGCTGTATGCGTCTCCGCTTACTTCGATAACCTTCAGGGCAATTTTGCTGAGGAAAGAATCGGTCACACCCAGTAGCCTTCCATGCCTTGCAGCTCTTCTTAGAAGCCTTCTAAGAACATATCCTCTGCCTTCATTGCTTGGAAGTATGCCGTCGGATATCATGAAGGTAACTCCTCTGATATGATCGGTAATAACCCTTATTGAAACATCCTTTTTCGGATCCGCACCGTATTCCACCCCTGCAAGGCTGCAGATGCTGTCCAATATATACTTTATAGTGTCTACCTCAAATATGTTGTCAACTCCCTGCATAACCGCAGCCATTCGCTCCAATCCCATGCCTGTGTCTATATTTGGCTTTGCCAGTCTGTTGTAATTGCCTTCTTCGTCCTTATCAAACTGTGTGAATACAAGGTTCCAGAATTCCATATACCTGTCGCAGTCGCAGCCCAGCTTGCAGTCTTCCTTACCGCAGCCTGTACCCGGCCCTCTGTCAAAATATATCTCTGAACAAGGTCCGCAGGGGCCAAGGCCGATTTCCCAGAAGTTGTCCTCCTTACCCATTCTAACAATCCTGTCCGGCGGCAATCCTATCTTGTTATGCCAGATATCAAAGGCTTCATCATCGTCCAGATAAATAGTAACCCAAAGCCTGTCTTCCGGCATCTTATATACCTCAGTGCACAGCTCCCATGCCCAGGCTATTGCCTCATCCTTGAAGTAATCTCCGAAGGAGAAATTACCCAGCATTTCAAAAAAGGTTCCGTGTCTGGCAGTCTTTCCAACCCTTTCAATATCAGGGGTTCTGATGCACTTCTGACAGGTTGTCACCCTTAAGCTCGGAGGTACGGCCTGCCCGGTAAAAAACGGCTTCAAGGGGGCCATACCCGAGTTTATGATGAGCAGGCTCTTGTCACTCTGTGGCACAAGAGATGCACTTTTCATTCTTAAATGATCCTTGCTTTCAAAAAAGCTAAGGAATTTTTCTCTTACTTCATTAAGTCCTAACTTTTCCATGTGTATTCCTCCCGTATATTTTTGTAAAAAAAACTCCCCATCCCGGTTAGGGACGAAGAGAACTTCGCGGTACCACCCTAGTTGCCCGAAAGGGCCGCTTTGTTGGCTTTAGCCATGCAGTATAACGCCTGCAGCGTCTTTACGATGCTCAGCAGCAGCTTCAACAGCTTATTCCCTGGGATTCTCACCAGCCATCCCTTCTCTGCTTATGCTGCCATATTTTGCAGCATATTGAAAATCAGTCTGTTTACTCCTCTGCATCAACACAATATTAAATATATACGAAGATTATATATTAGCCGGGAAGCTTTGTCAATAATTCACATTAAAACTCAAATTCAACCATTAAGCAGTCCTTAACTCCCCTGCCTATCTCTGAATACATGTCTGAGTGTCAGCTTAATTGCAGCCAATACGGGCACAGCCATAATAAGCCCTATGATTCCAAAAAGCCGACCTCCCGCTATAAGGGACATTATAACATAAACAGGGTGTATTCCCACACTCTTTCCTATTATCCTTGGTGTAAGGAATCCGCTTTCCAGCTGCTGTATCAGAATAAAGACTCCTGCCGCATACAATGCTTTACCGGTTGAATCCAGTAATGCAAACAATATTGTAGGTATAATCCCGATAAAAGGTCCGAAGTATGGTATTATGTTTGCTATACCGGCAAAGATACCAAGTATGAAGGCATATTTTACTTTAATCAGTATAAGGGCGACAGTTGTCAGTACACCCACAAAGCTGGCTATAATAATCTGTCCTCTTATATATTTACCAAAAACATTATCAATATCCCTTATTAATATAATAAGTTTCGCGCGCTTTGCCTTCGGCAGTACAAGAATGAATTGGTTCTTGAAGTACTCCGCATCTTTCAGCATATAAAAAGTAATCACCGGAACTATTACTATATTAAAAAACTGTGAAAAGATTTCTATTATGCCGTTGGCAATGTTCTGCAAAAGTGTGAGAATCATGCTTTGCAGCATAAGTATGTTATCATCCAGTACATCCTTAAAACTCTCCGGAAGCCCGCTTCTCATGTATCCGTCCTGGAATTGCCGAAAAAGCTCCTGCATCTGTCTTGAGTATTGGGGGATGTTGACAACCAGTGTGCTGATTTCCTTTATCAGCTTAGGAACAAGCACAAAAGACAGGAGCATAATTATAGCTATAAAAATCAGATATACAATAAGAACTCCGAAAATCCTTCTGATGCCTTTTTTTTCAAAAACCTTCACTATAGGGTTCAGCAGGTAAGAGAAGGCTGCCGCAATTATAAAGGGCTTTATCACTGTGCTGATGGCAATGCCATATTTGAGCACAATAAAAACCAATGCTGCAATTATGATAATATGAATAAGTCTTATATTGACCTTCTTTGATCCCCAAATATTGTTCATACTGTTCATCCTATATAAATATTGTGGCAGAATTGAAGAAGAATGCGGCGGGGACACGGGGACACGGGGACGTTTCGCGTGTCCCACTGGAAGTGGGACAGGAGAAACGTCCCCGTGTCCCCAAAACGTCCCCGTGTCCCCGCGTTCCCGTGTCGCATTCTTCCTGTTTTCCGTAGTATATATAATTTATGATTCGGATATGTATAAAATTCCTGCTTATTTGGTTTTAAACATTCCTTTAGCAGTGTTTTCTTTAATAACAGCATTGCTTCCCGTAAGTGTATGTCCGTGTTCCAGTTCTACTATATGCCTGCCCCTGAGAAAATCGTCAAAATACCCCTCTGACAGCTCATATGCCTTTATGATTCCTGTGTTTGTGTCAAAAAGGATATCTCTTATTATACCCAGAGGCTCCCCTCTGGGACTTTGCACAAGCTTTCCCAAAATGTCCTGACAGCTACTGTAACGCCTCTGCTTTACCAAAAAGCCCCTTGGACTCATCCGGCTGATATTGCCCGAAGCCCGTATGCCATTCTCGGAAATTGATTTGACATTTTTATAGGGTATTGCTTCCAATGACCTGCCGAGCATCCTCTCCCTGCATATTAGGATATGTAATCTGTTTTCTTTCGTGTCAATGATTACATCTCTGACAGTGCATCGCTTTTGTTCGGATACACAGTCGAATACCGGCAGGTCAATCATGTCATTTATCCTGAAAATACTAATCACCTCACATTTTTACAAAGAAAAAAGACCGATTCCGGTCTTTTACTTTTTCTGGTTGTCATACCTATTATAAAGTTCTCTCAGGTCATGTGCCATAACGCCTTGTTCTTCAGCCATTTTCTTAAAGGTTTCCGCCACTTCTCCGTCATCTATCCTCTTGGAATACATTTCAAAATCTCTGACCAACTCCATTGTATTGTTCCAGGCTCTTTGAAGACAATCCCTGGCGCTCATCATATTGTTGCTGTTCAAGCTTTTGCTGTCCACTATAACACCTCCGCAGCTTTTATTATGTCATTATTTTAGCTTAAACAGCCAATATTATTCATAAAGTATTGAACGATAAATTCTGTTTTTTATTCGGCACAATTTTGCGCGAAAGATTCCTTTTGCGCAATGTACTGCCCTGATAAAGACTTCATCTGTCATGTTTGTCAAGGAATAACAGTAGAAAAGGAATATAAATACCTTTCTTTTTCACTTCTCTATAGTTCCTCCCCCAACCAGTATATCTTCCTGGTAGAACACAACCGCCTGACCGGGAGTGATTGCTCTTTGAGCTTCCCTAAACACTACTCTCACTCTTTCATTATCTATGGGTGTGACTGTTGCCTCTGCTTCTTTTGCACTGTATCTTATCTTTGCCTTCACGTTTATTGCCCCTTCAAGCTTCTCAAAGGCAATATAGTTCATCTGTGATGCAATTAATTCCTTACTGAAAACTTCTTTTTCATCTCCAAGTACTACAAGGTTTTTATCAGGAATTATTTCGACTACATACATAGGCTTTCCAAAGGCTATTCCCAAGCCCTTGCGCTGACCAACCGTGTAATGGACTATTCCCTTATGAGTACCGAGCCTTCTTCCTTGTGTATCCACAAAATATCCCGGCTTGATTTCGCTTCCTTTTCTTTCGCTTATGAACCTTCCGTAGTCATTATCTTCAACAAAACAGATTTCCTGGCTTTCAGGCTTGTTGGCCGTTCTAAGGTCCAATTCCCTGGCTATCTCCCTGACCTGACTCTTGTTGTAGTCCCCCAGGGGCATAAGTATATGCCTGAGCTGTTCCTGAGTCAGATTATAAAGCACATATGTCTGGTCTTTATCGGGAGCTGCGGATTTTCTGATAACGTACCTCTTCAGATTTTCTTCGTACTGTATTCTTGCATAATGCCCAGTTGCAACGTAATCTGCCTCCAAAGCCCTGGAGCGCTCCAAAAGCGCATCGAATTTTATGAATTTGTTGCAGGCTATGCACGGATTCGGAGTCCTTCCGCACAGATATTCATCAACAAAATAATCAATAACCAGCTTTTCAAATACTTCTTTAAAGTTCATAACATAAAAGGGTATGTCAATTTTAGTGCATACCCTTCTGGCATCCTCCACAGCAGATAAAGAACAGCAGCCTCCTTCACGCTCAAGGGCTTCCTTGCTCTTATCCTGCCATATTTGCATGGTAACTCCAATTACATCATATCCCTGCTGTTTCAGAAGGTAAGCGGCGACAGAGCTGTCAACTCCGCCGCTCATACCTATTACAACTCGCTTTTTCATTTGCATTCAACTCCTAATGAGCATACAGGGCTAATGACACTTCCGCTCACATTTACTGCAGCATGCTTCTTCATCAGGCTCAATCCCGGCTGATACTGAGGATTCCACTTCCTTACCCTGCTTTTTCATGTAATCCTCAATTGCAGCTTTAACGGCTTCTTCAGCCAGCACTGAGCAGTGTATTTTTGCGGGAGGCAGTCCGTCAAGAGCCTCAACTACAGCTTTATTTGTAAGTTCAAGGGCTTCCTCTACCGACCTGCCCTTTATCATTTCAGTGGCAATGCTGCTTGTGGCTATTGCGGCACCGCATCCAAAGGTCTTGAACTTAACGTCCTTTATGATGTTATCTTCTATCTTCAGATAAATCTTCATTATATCGCCGCACTTGGCATTGCCTACTTCGCCTACACCGCTGGCATCCTCTATTTCACCGACATTTCTCGGATTTGAAAAATGATCCATCACTTTTTCACTATACATTAGTATTTCCCCCCTTAACTTTCTCATACAACGGAGACATTTGCCTCAGCCTTTCCACTATTTCCGGCAATACTTCCAGGACATAATCTATGTCCTCTTCGGTATTTACGGCACCCAGGGACAATCTCAGCGATCCATGGGCTATTTCATGGGACAGACCGATGGCCAGCAGCACATGGGAAGGATCCAATGATCCCGAAGTACATGCCGAGCCGCTGGAACCGGCAATACCTTTCATATCCAGATTCAGAAGCAGTGACTCTCCTTCAATATACTGAAAACTGAAATTGGCGTTCCCCGGAAGCCTTTTGACCGGATGTCCGTTCAACCTTGTATAAGGTATCTTATTCATTACGCCCTTTATCAATTTATCCCTCAGCCCCATTATCCTTTTGCTGCTCTCTTCCAGGTTTTCGGCGGCAAGCTCAATGGCCTTTCCGAGTCCTATAATACCCGGAACATTTTCCGTACCTGCTCTTCTTCCTCTTTCCTGACCGCCCCCATGAACAAGGTTTATAAGCTTTACTCCCTTTCTCACATAAAGTACCCCTATACCTTTAGGGCCATAGAATTTATGTGCGGAAAGCGAGAGCATGTCAATGTTCTGTTCCTTTACATCAATTTTAACACTCCCTACCGCCTGCACTGCATCAGTATGGAAGTATATGCCCTTTTCCCTTGCCAGCTCCCCAATCTCTTCTATGGGCTGTATCGTACCGATTTCATTATTGGCATACATAATGGAAATCAGTATTGTCTTATCAGTTATTGCGTTTTTTACATCCTCAACGCTTACCAAACCATACTCATCTACAGGCAGGTATGTTACTTCAAAGCCTTCCTTTTCCAGGTATTCACAAGTATGCAAAAGGGCGTGGTGTTCAATGTTTGTAGTTATTATATGATTGCCTTTGCTTTTGTTGGCATATGCCGTGCCTTTTACCGCCCAGTTATCTGCTTCAGAGCCCCCTGCAGTAAAATATATTTCTGAAGGGTCCGCACCTAATGCCTTGGCAACCCTTTCCCTGGCAGTATCCACATGCTTGCGCACGTCTCGTCCGAACTTGTGTATGCTTGAAGGATTCCCAAAGTACTCGGTAAAGAAAGGAAGCATTTCTTCCAGTACTTCTCTTTTTGTATAGGTTGTAGCTGCATGATCCATGTAAATTCCTCTTATGCCGTCCATATTATTTCTCTCCTTCTTTCTTTCGTTTAAGCTTATAATAGTCATTCACCATATCATTCAATGTTATTGAATCTACCACATTATTGATGCCTTCCATTATTTTTTCCCAAATCAATCTTGTTACACAGTTTTCAGCTTTTGAGCACTCCGGTTCATCATCCATTACACATTCCGACGGGGCCAGGGGGCCTTCAAGAGTCCTTATTATTTCCCCCACTGAAATCTCTTCGGGTTTTCTTATCAGCTCATATCCCCCTTGAGCACCTCTGATGCTTCTAACTAGCCCGGCCTTTTTCAGATGGGCTATAAGCTGTTCCAGATAGGTTTCGGAAAGCTGCTGCCTCTGAGCTACTTCTTTCAGGGGCATCGGCCCTTCCCCGTAGTTCAAAGCAAGCTCATACATAATTTTGAGTCCATATCTTCCCTTGGTTGATAATATCATATTATCAGCTCCTTATTAATTCCTACCTATTAAGTCGGATTTCAATTTAAGGTTACCATATCAGAAAAACATTGTCAATATTAATTTCTACTTTTTTAGTCGGAATTATCCGTGCCATTGCCGGCCTCAAGATAACAAAAGGTGCGGCTTGCGCCGCACCTCTTTATATAAATTGCCTCCCGATATATTGTTATATCGAAAAGCAACAGCTGTACTATAATACATACTATGCAAGGCTTTTAAAAATGTTAACCGTGAAGCAGTTATGATATGCCGACACCCATATATTTTATGCCTGACTCATTAAACTTATACTTGTCAAGGGCTCTGCAGCCATCGAACAACAGTGCCGTTTTCAAGGATGCCGAACTGCCTTCGTTCAAAAATTCCAGATACTCCTGCCATGGTGTCATAAGGACTGCCGCATCAAAGCTTATGGCTGTTTTTTTATATCCCTCCAGGAAACATATCCCCCGGTATCCTTCAAGTGCTTTTCTTGCTTTTTCCGTTGCCATGGGATCTGCTGCATATATTACCGCCTCTTTTTCAGAAAGAAGCTTCACAAGCCTTATAGCCGGAGATTCTCTTATATCGTCGCTGTTCTGCTTGAAAGCAAGGCCAAGCACCAATATCTTTTTGCCTTCCAGGCCGTTCAATTCTTTTTCCAGCCTATCCGTAATTTTTCCAACCTGCATCTCATTTATCTCCGCAGTAGCTCTGAGCAGCTTTGGAGCATAGCCGAGGCTTTCCGTAAAGGCTATCAAAGCTCTTAAATCCTTAGGAAAACAGCTCCCGCCATAACCGCGTCCGGATTTTAAATACTTGACTATCTCAGGCCTTATAAATTTTCCGTCAATTTGGGGACTGATTCTTTTGTCAAGGGTCACTCCATACAGTACTTCTTCCGCATCCAATCCGCCGATTGCTTCTGATATCGCCGCAATTTCATTGGAATATGAAATCAGCATTGCAAGCAGTGAATTGGAGGCGTACTTAATAAGCTCGGCGGTTCTCAGGCTGACCCTGAGAAGCGGCGCCTCGAAATAACCTTCATAAACCATTTTGAAGTGCTCATAGCTCCTGTCATCATATGCCCCTATCACAATTCGGTCAGGGTTCATAAAATCCGTTACAGCTTCACCTTCCCGCAGGAACTCAGGGTTCATGACAAGCCCGAATTCTCCGGCCTTCTTCCCCGATTCCTCTTCCAGGATATTCTTTACAAGGGTATCTGTGGCAGATGGTATTACCGTACTTTTTATGCATATAACATGATAGGGGTTTTTTATCCTCAGTATTCTGCCTATGTCTCTTACAGCCTTTTCTACGTTATTGAGGTCTATACTCCCGTTCTTGTATGGGGTATCTACACAAACAATGGAAATTTCACTGCTTGCCACCCCATACTCAATGTCAGTGGTGGCCAGCAGCCTTCCTTCAGCAACCGCTTCACCAATATATTCAGAAAGATAGGGCTCGAATATAACTGCCTCTGAGTTGTTAATTCTATCTGCAATTTCTCTTTGACTGTCTACACATATTACATCATGGCCTTTCTTCGCCAGGCATGCTCCGCATACAAGCCCTACATAACCGGTACCTATAATTGATATTTTCATACCCCTTCTCCTATTTTCCCATATAAAAATAATCCGTCACTTTCCTGTCAATACCTTCTATCTTCTTTATGGCATCTCTTAATGCCTTGCTGTATATCCCGCAAACAACGCATGGGATCTCGGCGCCGCATAATGCGACAGTATCTGCGTACCTCTTCAGCCTCAGCCCGCTGAAATGATAAAAGATCAGCCTGCTTCCGTTCACAAGAATATTGCCGTCCATTTCGGAAAAATCATATTTGAAATAATTCCAGGAAGCCGCATTTGCTCCGGGAATATCAATATACTCAACTCCATTAAACATTCCGCTCATGGAATCCAAATAGCCCTGATCGGCAAATCTCCCGTTATCATATTTGCAATAGCACCATTCAATACATCTGTCCTTCCACCATTTCAATGCCTTATACGAGTCATTGCTTCTCTTGAAGGCTGCAAAGCCTCCGTTAGTCTTTCTGTTCACCTTATGGGTAGTCAGAAGAACATGCCACCTGTCTTTTCTCCTGAAAAGCTTCATTGGGTTATCAAAGAAAAAAATATCCGTATCCGCATAGACAAATATCTTGACATCTGCGAACCTTTCATACAAATAAAGCAGCAGCACCGGCTTCAAAGTCCAGCAGTATTCGCTTGGGCTTCTCTGACCCTTCAATTCCCTCAGTTCATCATTTTCCTGTTCTTCAGCAGATATAACCAGCATACCGGGAAGCTTTAAAGCATCAAGGACCCTCCCTGACTCCCGGTCAACTGCAAGAACTGCTAAAAATGCTTCAGGCATGCGGCCCTTTAAGGAATTGTACATGGCTATGCATTGATGGAGCCTGTGTTTTGTTACGATTGTACAGAACATTATATTCAATTTAACCACCTAATTTATTGCTTATGGCTTCCCAGTTTTCATTCATATCCTGCAGGTCTTTGGAAGTGTCCGCCGCCTGCCAGAAGCCTCTATGCTCGAAAACTGCCAGCCGGGATTCCGCTGCAAGCCTGGGCAGAACGTCCTTCTCAAATGAACAGCCTTCATGGTCAAGATAATCAAAGATTGCTTGCCCCAGAACAAAAAAACCTCCGTTTATCAGCCCTTCTATTTCTGTTTTTTCTCCAAAGGATGCTGCGAGTCCGTCCCGGGCCTTCAAAATTCCATATTGACTCTTTTTTTCTACAGCCGTCAATGTAGCTGTTACTCCCATTTCCTGATGATATTTCAGAAGCTTAGCAATATCTGCATCACAAAGCCCGTCTCCGTAAGTCATAAGGAAAGTATCTTCATCAATAAAAGGCTGTATCCTTTTTATGCGGTCTCCCGTCATAGCATCTGCACCTGTATCTATAAAGGTTATTTTCCACTTTTCAGGTTTTTTCAACAGGTACACTTTGTTTTCATTGCCGCTGAAATCCAAAATGAAATCATTCTGCATCCAATCATAATTCATGAAGTACTCCTTGATCTTTTTTCCCTTATACCCCAAGGGCAATATAAAATCATTAAAGCCGTATCTGCTGTATATTTTCATAATATGCCACAGTATAGGGCGGCCTCCGATAATGGCAAGAGGCTTCGGAATATCCTCCGTTACTTCCCTCATCCTCATCCCATACCCGCCGCAAAGTATTACCGTCTTCAATAACATCACCCCGGCAATCCAAAAATTATTATATGATAATCATCAAAGCAGCCTTAACGGATAAATGTCCGTATCCCCGGGCTCATATTGTCTTGTGGCGGCAGCCAGGATAACAAGCTCCTCTTCCTCATCATTCCTGAAACAGTGGGCTGTATTCTCGGGAACCTTTATTACAATATTGTCCTTTGACGATGCTCTGAATACATCGGTGCTGTCGGTTTCCAAATCCCTGAGGGCTATGGTCGCTGTCCCTTTTATCACGGAAAAAAATTCAACGTTCTTCTTATGGTAATGATTGCCCCTGACGGAATTTCTCTTTGTGTAAAGCACGTAGATTTCCTCAACAGACTCATCAGCACCAAGCATATCCATTGTGAAAACCTTTTTCAGTTCTCCCCTGCCATCTTTATAGGGACTGATTGTAATAACCTCATACCTGCTTTTCATAAAAACACTTCCATAATATCTATATATTACTTTCCTGCTTATACCATTGATACAACCTTCCAAGGCCGGCTTCCAGCTCCACCTTGGGGTAATAATTGAGATAGCTTTTGGCTTTGCTCAAATCCGGGCAGCGTCTTTGGGGATTATCAGTCAAATAATCCTTTTCCTTGCTTTTTTTATACTCAATAGCGACATTTCCGACTATCCCTGCAATCAGCTCTGCAAGTCCCTTCATGTTGATTTCGGTTCTGTCATTCCCAATATTGAAAGCCTCTCCGTCGAACTCCGACAGTAATACAAGCATGAAGCCTTTGACTGCATCGCTTATATAGCAGAAGCTCCTGGTCGGGGTTCCGTCGCTTAATATCTGTATCTTCCGCTTATGGATGGCGTCATTGAAAAAATCGGGTATTACCCTTTTGTCATACAGCCTCAGGCCGGGGCCATATACATTAAAAGGCCTTGCCGACTTAATCGGCACCTTGTATTCCTTATAATAGTTAACAACCATTGTTTCTCCAAGCCTTTTGGATTCATCATAGCATGCTCTTGGACCCGTGCAGGAGACATTCCCGTTGTAATCCTCCCCGGTAGGTATGTGGGACTCATCAGGATCACCATATATTTCACTGCTTGAAAGGTTCAGAAAGCTCTTGATGTTTTTTTTCATTCCCAGTTCAATAAGGTTCTTCAGCCCCAGTACATTTGTTTCAAGAGTCTCAATGGGATACTTCCTGTAATAAGACGGCGAAGCTATGCTTGCCGCATTTATTATATAATCAATGTCGTAATCTATTTCAATCGGCTTTGATATATCTGCATTTAAAAACATAAAGTTTTCGTTATGCCTGATATGTCCTATCCTTTCAGGCACACCGGTTACAAAATTATCAACGCAAATAGCGGTTACAGATTCCATAAAAATATTATCGTTGCAGAATTTCAGCAAATCCATGAAATAAGAACCTATGAACCCGACCCCTCCGCTGATAAGAAAGCTGCTTCCCTCTATAACCTTCAACGTCCCTCCGATTTCCAGATATATATCCCTTACATCCTCCTCTATTATTTTATTTATACTCAATTTTCATCTCCCCTTCACAGAATACTTGTCATGGTTTTTCCTGAACCATTCTACCGTCCTGTCAATTCCTTCCTCAAGGTTCACCCTCGGCTCCCAGCCCAATCTGGTTCTGATCTTTGTCAAATCAGGCTGAGGGCTCCATAAATCATTTTTTCTATACTCAACTGCCCCATAGCATACTCTTTTCCCCGTTTCAAACCTTTTCATAATTAGATTTACATAATGCTTCAGCTTGAAAATACTGCCGCTGCCGATATTGAATATTTCATTCCTGACTTCCTTATTGACCGCGGCCATCATAAAGCCGTCAATTATGTTTTCAATGTAGCAGTAATCCCTGTACTGCTCACAGGGAGACAGGGAGACTTCACCATCTTCCAGCGCGGATAATATCACGTGGGGAAAAAACTTGTGACTGCCCTCTTTTTCCCCAAAAACCCCGAAGGGTATGATAGTGACTATGTCAAGGTTATACCCGGCTGCTGCCTGGTGAGCTATTATAGTGGCAGCCCCTTTTGTACTGCCGTATATGTTTGTCGGGCTGTAATACTCCTCTTCCTTAATTGCGCCTTTCTTATTCCCATATTGCATGCTTGTTCCTGTATTCAGCAATTTCTCGCAGCCTGCCAGCCCTGCTGCCATGACAATATTTAAAGTACCCATTATATTTGTCTCTGCAGCCGCCACATAATCCTTCTGCCTTGAATCCACCCCATATGCAGCCATGTGAAATACATATTCGGGTTTTATTCTTGCCATACACAGTCTTACTGCCTCGTTGTCCCTTATGTCAATGGCAATCATCCTTATGGAATCCTTTACCTCGTCCAGCCTCCAAAGATCAGAAGCATCCCTGGCTGCCGCAAAAACTTCACAGCCATACTTAACCAGCCTGCTGACTGTATGAGACCCGATAAACCCATTGCTTCCCGTAACCAACACCTTTTTATTCCTTAACAACCCGGCTTCCATACTGCCACCACCATATCAATCCATATTTTCTATGATTGCTGAATTTGATGCCCTGTACCAGGCGTTCATACCGGAATATACTTTTGATATCTCATTAATATATGGCTTTATTTTCTTGATTGACTCCGCAACTGCCCTTGCATAAGGAAAGTATATGAGTTCCTTTGCGGAGCTGCTTACCTTCAGGCTGTCCCACTTCCACAGGTCGAATTCATTCTCACCCAGAATCATGAAGCTGCTGAAATGATAAAATACCAGAAGGTCTCCTCCGATAAATATATCCTCGCCCCTGCAATGCACTTCTTTATCTTCCAGGTTCCACACTGCTGCATTCATACCGATGTTTTCCGCCAGGTATGCACTCCCATACGGTTTTAAGAAATTTTCGAGATATTTCTGATCAGCGAATCTGCCCTCCGAAACAACATCAAAGCACCATTCAATGCACTTTTTTCGCCACCACTTCAGATATGACAGCGCTGTGCCGCACCTCTTGAAACCTATTATTCCGGCATTGAACCGGCCCTTCTTTCGGTATAAATGCTTGTAAGGCTGTGAAAAATTATGATGGGTCAGAAGCACCGTATGCCTTTCCAGGGCTTTAAAGCACCTGTCAGGCCTTGAAAACAAGTATATATCCGCATCTAAATATAGGAGTGAGGCCACATTTTCATATTTCTCAAATATATGCAGCATAAACGGCGCTTTAAGTGTCCAGCAGTACTCATAATCCTTCCTGTTCTTCTTAACTGCTCTCAGCTTGTTGTCTTCTATCTCAGAAACCCTGACCAATGTCACATTTTCGAGCCCCATACCTGTAAGTATGTCATAAGCCGCATCCTCCATACAGCATATCCATATATGAAAGCTGTCGGTGTTGCTTTCTATGGAATCCAGCAGTGCAAGGCATTTCGGCAGGTATTCAAGAGTTGTCAATGTGCAGAAGCAATACTGAGAATTGTGTTTATCCTCTGCAGCTCCTGTTTCAGAAATTTGTTCCGTTTCCTCTGCATTCCCTCGTTTAAGCTGCAGCAGGGCAGCCTCGCAGGCAGATATATAAGGCATATATATGCTTCGGACAACCGCTTCGGGGAACCCCCAATCTTTGTAGGTACAAAGGTCATAATCGTCAGTGCCTGCATACCTGAAGCCATAGTAATGAAACAGCACCAGCCTTCTTGCATCTATATGCCTCTTCTCTTCTGCGGTAAACCTCCATAGTATGAAGGGCGTCATATTGATTCCGGCATTCTTTATCACAGCTACTCCTTTAAATCTTTCCGGCCAGTCATTCACATACATCTGATCGCTCCACAGCCCGTTCTCCATCCTGTCATAGCACCACTCATTCACTTTAGACTGAAACCATTTCAGGCATTCAAAGGAATTCGCATCTCTCCTGAAGCCCAACAAGCCTGTATTGTATATGCCGTATATCCGGCTCAGGTAAGCATGCTTTCCGGTGTACCTTTCCTCTGTAAGAAGTATTGAGTGCCTGCCCCACTCCAAATATATCGGGCCGGGGTCGGACAGGAACATTGTATCCCCGTCAAGCCACATTATATGGTCAATGTAATTATAGTTGTTAAAAATATATAGAAACGCCGAGGGCTTTACAGTCCATGCATATTCCTTGTCATTCCTGTCTTTTCTTGCTTTTGTAAGCTCCGGGTAATAAGACTCTATTGCACTGACAGGAATAAGCACAGTATTTTCAAGCTTGAGGGCAGCGAATGAAGCCAATGCTTCATCTCCCATGCATATAATAAAAAAATTAAATTCCTTGTCATGTTTAACCATTGAATTATATAATGCAAGCACCTTATACTTATAATCACTGCTTGCTATTGAGCAATAGTAATGGATCATCGATTACACGGCCCCTCCTAATCAATTCAAAAACGTCTTTATTTCAGAATATGCTGTTTATCGATGACAAGTTACTTAAAAAATATATTTAAGGGCCAGCATATGCTAGCCCTTTATCCTGTTATTCAAAATATTGATAAGTTTATTCAATTCAATGCCTCTCGATTCGGCAGCCTGCCGAAGGGTCCTCTCCTGAGATCCCCCTCAGCCGCAGCCTGCAGACAGCAGATCATAGTATCTCAATACACCTTTAGTTCTTGGATAGTATCTTATAATCTCTTTTATTTTCATTTCCTCGCTTATCATATTGCATTACGAGATAGGATATGGGGGAATCGGTACTCCAAGCTGAGGGGGATTGAATGAAGGGATATCCTCCATCTCAAATTCTTCACAGAAGTCAACATCTATCGGTGCTACATCCTCTTCTATCTGGCAATACCCCAGGACAGGAACACAAAGCTGTACTTCAGCGTCAAACTTTACTGCAATAAACGCTCCCAGGTTGGTAACCAGTATCTCACCGGTTGTTGTATTGTTCTCCTCATCAATAACTGCCTCACCCAGGCATTGAAGCTCAAATCTCCCTTGATCAAGGAAGTGCAGCAGTCTTTCAAAATTTTCTTCTGTTACATTGGGATAGCTTCTTCTCACACTGAATTTAAAGCAGAGTTCTCCGCAGGGCCCTTCTGAAAGGTTAGTTCCCTCAGGCACATCAAGTACTTCAAGAGGAATAATGTTTCCTTTGGCATCCTTTCCAAACACATCGCAGCAGCATTTTGCCGAGAATTTAAGCCTCTTATCTGAATTTGTTGAAACATCCTTAATTTCTACATTACTCAGCTTGCAGTTCTTCAGTATCAAAGCAGGCTTTATAATATCTCCATGTGGATTTCCGCAGACTTTGAACTTGATGCCTTCTACACAGTCCCTTAAAACAAATTCGTCAAATACCTTTTTTACCTTAAGGCACTCAAAAAACAAATCTTTACATTCAGTCGACCCGCCTGTTTTTACCTCCAGCCTGGTGGTCCCTGCACATAATACAGTTGGTAATGAAGCATTTGGCACTGTCATTTTCTCACCTTCCTATACATTTACATTTTTTCATTGCTGTCTAATTTATAATATGGAAGTCAGGACATTTTTGTGAACAAGTTAAAGCAAATTTAATAAATTTTTTAGACAAATGCACAATATACGAATAATGCGACGGGGACATGGGGACGGGGACATGGGGACGTTTCCCCTGTCCCACTTCCAGTGGGACACGCGAAACGTCCCCATGTCCCCGTCCCCATGTCCCCGTCCCCCATGTCCCCGTCGCATTATTCTTCAGATGCGCAAGTCCAGTCATATAAGCATAAAAATATCCATATAAATATAGATAAGGAAATTTGAGGTGGTGATTATATGATAGATATAAACCCATCAGCAATACTTGAGGATTCAAAGGGCAACAGGTACTTCTTTTTTTACAGGGATTCTTCAATATATTACAGGGAGGTTCCCATTAAGGGGGATATAAAGGATACAATGCTTATAAGCCAGGCAAACGCAGATTTTGCTGCTGTCATAGATGCGGATGATTCCATATACCTGACCTGCAACAGCCGATATAAGGGAGTCCTGCTTTTTATATATACAAACAGCGGTTGGAAATTTGAACCTGTCGTAAATTTGCACAACAGCTCCAATATATTTATTATGGACATTATAGTGCAAAACGGTTCCATACATATATTCTTTTCAAAAAAGCTTCCTATTGCCAATATGTACAATGTTTACCACATTAACAAGAATATAAACGATAAGACCCCTTATATAGAGTATTCCTGGAGGAAGAACAGCCTTTCGGAAATATACTCTCAAAACATTGAAAGCTCTTACTCTCTGCTCCCTTTAAGAAACGGTATTATTCACTATGCCAGTGTATGGTACGATGGAACCCTATATTATATCAATTATTACTGCTACGACGATTCCACCAAATCCTGGCTTCACAAAAGCCTCAGCATATCATACAAAAACCAGGCGTTTATAAAGCTCATACATCAAAATAAGAAAATAAACCTGCTCTGCTATTCAAATGAAAACGAGGGAAGCAACATACATCATTTCCTTAGTAAATCTTCAAGCAGCAGCGAAATAGACTTCAGGGAACTTGGAAATGTCCGTATCGATACCAACGGAATGATACCGCTGTTTTATTCCGATGATAAAGCAATACAGATGGCCTGGATAAAGGATCATGTTTTCCATCAATACACCTTTGACGATTCAGCGGGCAGATGGAGAAAGGCTGTTGACTTGCCCGTTACGGCGGATACCAGTATTAATGCAGTAAAAATAATGAAAAGCCTGGCCCCGCTGTCAATAACAAAGGGCTTTTTCATACTTGACAAAAACTACAACATTTCAAGGCCTGCAGAGCATATATCAAGGAGTATTCCTGAGGATAAACCGAAGGAAAAAGCTCAGGCTGCTTCCATTCCTGATATGAACGATTATTTAAGACAGATTCTTGATGAAATAAGAGACCTCTCGGATAATGTGAAGTACCTGAACAGCAGGATAGGAAGCAGTGATAACAGGAATTCAAAAGATCCCACCCCCCCAAAGTCAGGTACTGTTGATAAAACTGCAACGGAACAGCCGACCCTTAAGAAAAGCGGCTTCAAGGAAAAGTTCATGAAAAATGAAAGGCTTCCCAACTACGAAAGCTTATTGATGAAGCAGGAGAATATAACCACCTACGTAGGAAAGCCCGGCACCGTCAACCCCGCTTCCGATATTTCAAAAGACAGCGAGAAACAAGCCTTCGCTTCCCCCAATACGGCAGCACCAAATAATAAAGAAAACTGGACGGAGGATCCGGAAGAGATCCCATATAAATATAACAGCCTTATGAAAAAAATAGGAGAATTCTTTAAATAGAATTCTCCTTACTGTCATATTTCGTACTCCCCGGTGAATACTTCTTTTGCTTCACCGGTCATTTGCACGTGTTCCCCGGCCTTCCATTCAACAGTCAAATCCCCGCCTCGAAGATGCACCCTGACAATACTCCCAAGCTTCCCGCTTGCAATTCCTGCAACAACCGAAGCACAGGCACCCGTGCCGCATGCCATTGTATAGCCTGCTCCTCTTTCCCATGTACGAAGGATTATTTCATTCCTGTTTATTATTGAAACAAAATTCACATTTGTATTTCGTGGGAAATAATCAGATACTTCAATTTTTCTTCCTTCCGAAATCACCTTTTCATCCTCGATACTGTCCGTAAAAACAACTGTGTGAGGAACACCCATAAACATTGAAGTAATGAGATATTCTTTTCCGTCAACCCGGATGGGATAATCAACTACTTTATCCAAGTCAGCATTAAACGGGATATCCTTGCTGCCAAACTTCGGCATTCCCATATCCACGGTTACCTCTTTCACTGCTCCGTCCTCAATATTCAGCCTGGGTGATATGGTACCGGCCAATGTCTCCACAGTAAAGCTCTCCTTGTCAACCAGTTTCTTCTCATAGCAGAACTTTGCAAAGCATCGTGAAGCATTTCCGCACATTTCTGCCATGCTTCCGTCAGAATTGAATATTTCCATTCTGATATCGCAGCTTTCACTTGGGGATGCAAGTACAATACCGTCCGCGCCTATGCCGAAGTACCTGTCGCACATTTTCCTGGCAAGGCTGCCGTCAATATGGATATTGCTTCTCAAATTATTAATCAGTATAAAATCATTTCCCAGTCCCGTGTATTTGTAAAACTTCATTATATTGCCTCCGAACCCGGTACGGCATCACTTAAAATTACCGCACTTATTCTGTAAATTGCCCTTGAGCCTCTCCTTTAATTACCTTAGCCAACCACTCTTTTCCCTCAACGAGCCTCGTTACCATCATTGCAGCTACACTGTCTCCGCATGCGTTAACCATTGTAGCGGGAGGGTCAACCAAAAATCCGATTGTGGCAATAATCGGAAAAGCTTCAGGCGGAAAACCATAAAGATTTACTATAAGCATTTCTCCGATCAATCCGCCTCCGGGTACCCCCGACATTACAACACCGCTCATTACTGATATCAATATTGCAGTTGCAAAGGTCCCTATTCCCGTGAATTCTTTTCCGTAAAGTCCGAACAAAAAGGATATCTTCAAAATTGCCGATAAGCACGAACCGTCCATATGCATTGTAGCACCCATCGGAAGGACTATTTCCCTGATATCCTTCGGAACACCCATTTTTCTTGCTGATTCAAGATTAACCGGTAAGGTTGCAATGCTGGATTGGGTCGCTAAAGAGGTAAATGCAGGTGATACAATATTTTTGAAGAATCTCTTTACCGCCGGCATTCCTCCCGAATAATATGCGTATACGAAGAAAGCTATAAAGAAATAAGCTATTGTAACAGGATAATATATAGCCATAGCCCTGGCGTAGTCCTTTAGAAGCTCCGGCCCGAACTCCCCTACAAGAGCCGCAAAATATGCAGCCAGTCCAATAGGAGCATAGTACATTATAAAGCTTACCATTTTCATCATGACATTTGAAAGTGTATCCAATGCCTCCGCAACCTTCTTGCCTTTTTCACCCAAGGCAGTTACGCAGAACCCGAACAGCACTGAAAATACTATAAGCGGCAACATATTCCTTCTTGATAAAAGCTCCGGAAAGTCTGATACCGTGATAGCCTTTACTGCTTGGTTTGCAAGGCTGATCTTCTCTACTGGCTCCTCAGCATTGACGTTTAGATTAACTCCTTGTGCAGGTGGTATAACTGTCACGAAAAATATCATTATAATAGCTGAAATTATACCGGTAACAACAAATACCAAAAGCAGATTCTTCAAAATGCTGCCCAATCTTCTCATATTTGCCATATTTGCTACTGCACTGGATATTGTAATAAAAACAAGGGGTACAACAACAGTGAACATGAGATTCAGGAAAATATCCCCTAATGGCTTGAAAACTGCAGCATCCGCGCCCATAGCAATACCTATGATACTGCCAATAATTATTGCGGTAAACAGAATTATCGGGAAACGATATGCCTCCCAAACCGTTTGTGCCCTCGTACTCACACAAATCCCCTCTTTCTTATAATATTTTATGAAATTTTATGCATTTAACACTCATTCCTCAACAGGTCCTCATAGGTCTGCCGCTTTACAATAAGCCTTGGCTTTCCTTTGCTCAGCATAACAACGGCCGGTTTGGGATTCCTGTTATAGTTGCTTGCCATAGAGTAGCCGTAAGCACCTGTTGATTTAACGGCAAGAATATCTCCCGGCTGAAGCTCGGGAACATATAAATCCCATATAAGTATATCTCCGCTTTCACAGCATTTGCCTGCAATTGTAACACGCTCTTTCTTGGGGGAATCTGCTTTATTTGCTATGATTCCATCGTATTTAGCCTGATAAAGTGCCGGTCTCGGGTTATCCGGGAATCCCCCGTCTATCCCCGCATAAGTTCTGACCCCCGGTATTTTTTTAATGCTGCCTATTGTGTAAAGAGTAATACCTGCTTCTCCGACTATCCAGCGTCCGGGCTCAATAAAAATTCTCGGCCTTTTTATACCGTTATTACTGCAGAACTCCTCAATACTATTCATCATAGGATCAACAAAATATGACAGCTTCCTTTTTTCCGTATCGTCCAGATACTTTATCCCAAAGCCTCCTCCCAGATTGAATTCTTGTGCAACATACCCGACTTCATCTTTTATCTTCTTTATGAGGTTCAGCATAATACCAACAGCCATGATATATGACTCATTCTCCAGAATCTGTGACCCAATATGGAAGTGCAGCCCTTTTAAGGTTATACCTTCTGATTCCAGTGAAAGCTTTACGGCTTCGTTTACATGAGGTATCGGAATTCCGAACTTTGAGTCAATATTGCCTGTCAATATATACTTATGAGTATGGGAATCCACTCCCGGAGTAATACGTAAAAGTATATCCGCCTTTACGCCCATTTCCTTTGCAAGCCTGTCAATCAACTGAATCTCCCAGATACTGTCACATACAAAACGTCCGATTTTGCATTCAAGTGCCGTTTTGATTTCTTCGGGAGTTTTGTTGTTTCCGTGAAACATTATTTTCTCCATTGGAAAATCCACTGATTTTGCCGTATACAGTTCTCCTCCCGAAACAACGTCCAGTCCCATGTTTTCTCTCTTGATTATCCTTGCCATTTCCCTGGTCAAAAATGCCTTTGATGCATAATACGCTTGTACGTCCTGATACTTTTCAGTAAAAGAATACCTGATTTCATTCAGTCTCTCCATTATAATATCCTCAGACATTACATAAAGAGGAGTGCCATATTCTTTTGCCAATGCTACAGTATCACAATCCGAAAAATAGTAGTTCATTACTAACACCTTCTTTTATAAAAGTTGCTGCATATAAAAGTTTGATCCCGATTAGCATGAACTGAAAAACTGTGACCTATGCACGGCTTCCTGTTAAGATCATGATTAAAATCATTTTAATTCTTCGATTGCATAAAAACAATATCCAAAAGTGTTATCTTAACAGAAGCACTTTTTGCCACAACTCTACATTTTAGGATAGACATCAGCTAATAATATTTCGGATATCCTAAAATGTTTTCCTTGATTCATAGAATACGCCAAAGGATGTACATTATTCCTGATTAGCTGTATACTGGCGTATTCTATATATCATTTCAGACATGCCTGATTATCTGATCCTTCTATTTTTAAGCTTGGGATCTTTTATTTTACTTTCATATCCGTTGTCTGACGGAAAATAGTATTGCGCGTCTTTGATTTCATCGGGCAAATACTGCTGTTCCACAAAATTGCCCTCATAATCGTGGGGGTACTTGTACTCAACCCCGTATCCCCAATCCCTTGCACCTTTGAATGCATCATTTCTCAGGTGCAGAGGCACAGCCCCGGTTCTTTTGTTTTCCACATCCTTCATTGCCTTTCCGATTCCAACCACTGCGGAATTGCTTTTCGGTGCGCAAGCCACGTACAAAGCTGCCTGGGACAAAATAATCTGTGCTTCCGGCATACCAATCATATGAACTGCATTGGCAGCCGCCGTTGCTACTATTATCGCGTTTGGATCAGCATTTCCCACATCTTCGGAGGCACAAATCATTATCCTTCTTGCAATGAACTTGGGATCCTCACCTGCATAAAGCATTTTGGCAAGATAATGAAGTACGGCGTCAGGATCAGAACCTCTCATGCTTTTTATAAATGCCGATATGGTATCGTAATGGTTCTCACCCTTCTTTTCATAATTTACGGCTCTTTTCTGTATGCAGTCCTCCGCTGTCTTCAAGTCTATATGAATCTTGCCGTCACTGTCCCTTTCAGTGGTAAGGGCCGCCAGTTCCACCGCATTCAAAGCAGCCCTGGCATCACCGTTGGCTATATTGACTATATGAGCCATTGCTTCCTCGGTTATCTCAATATTATAAGAGCCAAGCCCTTTCTCTTCATCAGTCAGGCATCTTTCAACCAGTTTTCTGATATCCTTAGCTTTAAGAGGATTGAGCCTGAATATAGTGGACCGCGAAATAAGCGCATCATTCACCTCATAATACGGATTCTCTGTTGTAGCTCCTATTAATATGACAGTACCGTCCTCAACATACGGAAGCATTGCATCCTGTTGGGCTTTGTTGAAACGGTGAATCTCATCAATAAATAGTATTGTCCTTTGACCATACATCCCCTTGCGGTTTTTTGCCTCCTCAACTACCCTTCGTATGTCTCCCACTCCCGAAGTCACCGCATTAAGCTGCTCAAAATGAGATTTGCTTGTATTTGCTATTATCTTTGCCAAGGTAGTTTTTCCTGTTCCCGGCGGCCCGAAAAAAATAAGAGAAGTGAGCTTGTCAGCCTTTATAGCACGATAAAGCAGCTTCCCCGGAGCCACAATATCCTCCTGACCGACAAATTCGGAAAGATCACTCGGCCTCATCCTAAGAGCAAGAGGGCTCTCTTTCTTCATCTCCTGCTCCCTGTTCATATCAAAAAAACTGTACATATCTTTCTTCATAAGTATTTACCTGCTTTCTCAACACAACCATTCTTATGGAAAAGGCAATGGGCTATTCTTGCTCCCATCGCCTATTGAATCACATTTGCCATTAATCCCTGAACCGACTAGAATTGTACTTTCACATTCTGTCTTTCTGATTCATCAGCTTTGAAATAGGGTTCCTCCCTGAAGCCGCACAAGCCGGCAATGATATTTGCCGGTACAACCTGTATAGCGTTATTGTACATAAGAACCGTATCATTATAGAACTGCCTTGCATAAGCAATCTTATCCTCCAGCTCGGACAGCTCCCCCTGAAGTTCCATGAAGTTTGTATTGGCCTTCAGATCCGGATAGCTTTCTGCCACTGCAAACAATCGGCCCAATGCCCCTGTCATTTCCGTGTTTGCTTTCATCATTTCTTCCGGGGTACCTGCGCTTATGTACTGGTTCCTTGCTTTTACAACAGCCTCCAAGGTCTCTGATTCATGTTTTGCATAGCCCTTTACCGTCTCAACAAGGTTTGGTACGAGGTCAAACCTTTTCTTCAATTGAACATCTATCTGAGCCCATGAATTTTTTACCCTGTTCCTTTTTACTACCAAACTGTTGTATGTGCTGATTGCAATTAAAACAAGCAGCAGCAGTACACCAAATATTAATATTTTCATAAAATTTCATCCTCCTTTTAAACTTTCTGAAACGAAAAACCACGGCTTAGAATGCGCCGGCTCCGCCACCGCCGCCGCCTCCTCCTCCGCCGGAAAAGCCGCCGCCTCCTCCGCTGCCGGAGGAAGCCTTTGACATTGCTTGCCTGTAGACGGATTCTGTAGTCTTAACCATTGAGTCAGTTATATTATCTATTGTATCAAAGTAATTGTGAATGTGTCCATAGCGTCCGTAGTACAAATATGTCAAATGGCTGTTATTAAAGTCTTCCTCTCTGAATACCAGCCTGAGCTGGCTTATGACCTCTTTGGCAACTCCAAGGGATATGGCATACACAAGGTAATGCTCCCACATGATTACTGCAGGCAAATCCGCCTTATCAAGGCTGCTGAAGTGCCTGAGGAATTTTCTGAAAGCTTTCCACATCTTGAACTGCTCTACGCCGGATTTCGACCTTCTCCTTATTGTCAAAGAGTATATCAGCAGTATAATCGATACCAGCATCAATATTGCAAATCCAAGAATATTATCATGTCTTGCCGCAGTATATCCGCCGAAAATCATACCGATAACAGCTGTTAAAACACCGAAGAGTATGCCTTTAACTGTGTTTTTGTCAAAAAAGGAATAACTGTCTGCTTCGGATTTTACAAGTCCGGTCCAAATATCGTAATCTCTGCTGAAATCTATTGCACTTTCTCGTGTCTTAGAAGAATTCTCAATATCCTCAAGAGATACCCGTTCTCCGTCCCCTATTCTAAATATCAGCCATTCTATGGCATATTTCTCATGAGGGGAAAGAACCATCAAATCAGCTTCCTTGTTTAACTTGAATATATACTCGTTATCAGCTCTGCTGCCGAAGAGTCCGTTAACCTCTTCCTTTTCAACAATAAGCTCCAGGTACTTCATTCTGACCAAGTCCATTAATGTAGCGGTCAAGTCTCTTGGCTTCACACTGCCAAAGTTCCACAGCACTGCCATAACTGCGGGGGAATAGCTCCCGGGAAGCTCCCTGAAATAATCTCCCGCGAATTTTGCCTTGTATTCCTTATCAAATTTGAAATACAAATAAACAATCATCAATAGCTCAAACAATACATATACAAAGGAAAACCCGACAATTATCCTTGCCTTTGTCCTTATCTCATTTGCCTCATCGGCAAATTCCTTTTCCTCAGACATTATCTCCGCAAGGGCATCCCTATTAAATACCTTTTTTGAATCTTTAATCAATTCAGGCGGAAAAAGTACTCTTGCTTCGACAAAGTTTCGAGCCGGCAATTCATCCACTCTCAAAACTACGGTTTTTGAATCCGCGATTTCGGAAAAACCGGATAATGGCCCATGCCCGAATACTTTTATCTGCTCTTTGTCAGCACCTTCCGGAATTTTAATTACAAGCTCAAAGTTCTCTATTTTAACTTCCGTATCTTCGCCCATGAATTTCCAATAGATTTCCGCAATATCATTAAACTTTGCGGCAGCGTTTAAAACTCTGTATTTTAATATAAATGTCCTGCTTTCATTTACAGCAGCAGAGAATATCTTAAGCTTTATGCCGCCGTCTTCACCAATCAGTTGAAATGTATTATCCCTTTCCGAGTTATCCTGTACAAACGGAGAAAGCATATCAGGCTGCTTCTTGTATACCTCTACAGCCTCTATACCATCGCTGCCTGCTGTCCGGAGGGTTCTGTACACGCCCCTGAAGCTTCCGTCAAACTCATAAGTGATTTCTTCAATGATATCCATATTCCCCATACTGTCCAACTGGGCATTTATCTTGAAGCTGCTCATATAATAGCTTCTGTCGTCACAATATGCAGTTATCACGGATAAAAGCGCACATGTGATGAGAAATATGAGTAATATGGTAATTCTCCTTCTCAAATCCGACCTCACCTCCTAGACAACATTGTATAACAATTAGTGGAAAAGTAAAAGAAAAAAGATGAAGGACACGGGGACGTTTCTCCTGTCCCGCTTTCAGCGGGACAGGAGAAACGTCCCCGTGTCCTTTATGGCGACCCTGCTATTCTATTATCTTTTCCACATATTCCGAAGTAAAGGCTGCAAGCAATGCGCCGTAGCCCAGATCAAACTCCATGATGTCTCCTACCTTGTATTCCCTGCCGCAGTCACTTACATCAATTATTAAATGGTCGCTGCTTGCTCCTATTACTATGGCATCCTTGTCTCTGGGCTGTATGCCGTCCGCCTTTAAGTCCTGCCTGCCTGAAGCCAGGATAGCTCTTTTCCTTATGCCTCTGTCGACAAACACAGGTTTTTCGCCGAAGGCGTCAACCCCGGTCTCTCCAACAGGTACGGAGGGCTTTTCCTTTAGCTCTATTATTTCCGCCATGTATGTGAACACATCTCCGTAGGTGCCTTCTATTCTTTCCCCGTAAGCAGTCTCATTTCCAAGAACAATTGCTTCTCCAAGGCGCAGCTGGTTTATACCTTTGGGGACTTCATTCTTTTCCACCAGGTGCAAGCTGCTTGAATTCCCGCCGGAGATTATATCCAGCTTAATATCATATTTCTTTTCAATCTCTTCTGCCAGGGCTGCCAGCAGCCCGAGGTTCTCCACGCTTGGGATTACTGCTCCGTAGCAGGTGAGGTTTGTGCCCAGCCCCACAAGCTTTATACCCGGCAGTTTCACTATTCTGCCGGCAAATTTAATCGCATCTTTATACCATACGCCTTCCCTGAGGTCTCCAAGGTCTGCCATAAGTATGATTTTATGAACCTTGCCCCTTTTCTGTGCCCTATCGGAAAGGGCTTTTATAACCTCATACTCTGAGTTAAGGCTGATATCAACATGTTCAACTATTTCGTCAACCTGTGACAGCATCGGAATTCTGAGAAGCATTTTTTCCGCATTCAGCTCTTTCAGCTTTTTAATGTTCTCAATCCTTGAATCGGCAAGCATTTTTGCCCCTGCAGCCACGGATGCTTCGGCAATCTCCGGCATACCGCAGTATACCTTGGTTACGGGTACTATGTCAATCCCAAGCCTTCCGCACTTTTCTGCCAGTACTTTGGTATTGTGCTTAAGCTTTTCTTTGTTGACTTTTATTGCAGGATAACTCATTTTTCAATTCACCCCCAAACTTTCCTTCATAAGTGCCAGTGCCGCTTCGGGAAACCTCTTTGAAAGCACTCCCAGGGATGCCATTATGTAATGGTTGTCAATCAGCACCTTTGCTTCCTTTCCCGGGTACAATTCAGTCCCTTTGCCCTGCAGCCCCACGGATTTCAATATGTCAATACGCCCGGGGAGCCTGGTCAGCGCCCCTCCCGTTCCGATTATATATTTAACATTTGTCAGGTCCTTTCCTTCTGCAACTGTCTTCTTTCCTGTCGGGCCGTAAAGGAACCGCAGTTTTCCTGCATGCCTCTCAAGGGATGTAAGAACAGCTTCCTTGGTCAGTCTTTCTACAAAAGCCTTTTCCCGTTCGGTTTCGGGAATCGGTTTTGCATTATTTACAAGCTCTTCTGCCTCCGGAAATTCCTTCTTAAGATTTTCCAATCCAATCTTTTCAACTATATGCGGAATATTCACATGTACTCCCAAATCTCCCTCAACAGTCCTCTTTGCCGCAGGTTCAGGGCTTATAAGCATAAGGCTTATTTCTTCGGAGCCCTCTGTGACTGAATGAACATCCGTAGTGGCGCCTCCCACATCGAAAACCACAAGGTCGCCCAAATGTTCCTTCAATAGCCTGGCAGCCTCCATTACCGCTCCCGGCGTTGGAATGATGGGGCCTCTGACCATATCTCTCACAGTGCTCATTCCGGGAGCATGTATTATGTGCTCTTCAAATACCTCCTGAATGACTTTCCTTGTTGGTTCTACATTAAGCATATCAACCTTCGGATATACGTTCTCCACTATATAAAGCCTTGTATTTGTCTCTTCCGCAATAAGCCTTACTTCCTCCTGATTCTCGATATTCCCGGCATATATTACCGGAATTCCTAATCCCATGGAAGCAATCATTTCAAAATTGTGCAGGGCGGTATCACGCTCTCCGTAATCCACCCCTCCCGCAACCAGTATTATATTCGGCCTTACATCTTCCAGCCTCTTCAAATCCGTTCTCCTGAGCCTCCCGGCAGTAACATGCTTTATTATTGCTCCTGCACCCAGGGCGGCTTCCTTTGCAGCTCTGACCGTCATATCGTAAACAAGTCCGTGAACCGTCATTCTGAGGCCGCCGGCAGCACTGCTGGTTGCAAGGAATTCATTCCATTCAAGCTCAGGTGCTCCAAGGTTCCTCTTAAGGTCATCCACTGCACCTTTAAGCCCTATAGTAACATCACCATTATACACCGAAGTAGGAGCTTGCCCTTGTCCGAGGAATTTAGGACAAGGGCTCATAATATTGTCAAATGCATTGACCACTGTAGTTGTACTGCCTATCTCTGCAACAAGCACACTAATTTTCATTGCTGTGCTTTTCCCTTCTTCTCTTGACAAGGTAGCTTGCTACATCAATTCCGTGGGTACCTCTGCCGAAGCCCGCATCCATTCCCGCTTCAACAGCTATTTCATTTGTGACCTGTGTTCCGCCCACAACAAGCATCACTTTATCTCTTATACCCTTTTCAACACAAAGATCGTGAATCTTTCGCATATTCTTTGTATGGACATCGTCATGGGTAATTATCGTGCTGGCGAGTATTGCATCCGCATTTGTCTCTATAGCTGCATCTACAAGTTTTTCAACAGGGCAGGAGGTTCCAAGGTACAGGTACTTGATACCAAAACCTTCTATCCCTCCATGCTTTATATCCAGAGTCTCCTTCATCCCTACAGAATGCTCATCATTCCCTATTGTTGCAGCTACTACAAACATTGGTTTTGCTGAGATATCTTCCCTTATTTCCTCTTCTGATAATGTTTGAACCTTTTCAGGTATTACAAGCTCATTAACATTAATGTCAAATATAACTTTTCCTTTAATTTCAACTAAGGTACCTTCCGACGGATGCAGCGCCTGCTTGTGCACTACAGTGACATCTTCAAGGCCCAGTTTCTCTCCGCATTTTATTGCTGCAAATTCTGCAGTTCTTTCATCCAGTGGGAGGAATATGGTAGTTGCTACAACACCGTCAGCTCTCCATTCAACCTCAGGTTTTACAGTATTCGTATTATAATATTTTTCCAGATCAGCAAGCCTTGTATTCACATTATCATACTCATCAAGCTCATCTATATAGATAATCTTCGAAGGATCTTCAAAGGTATCATTGCCTATGGCATCTGATGCCTTCTTAAATTCCGAAGGTATGTTATTATATCCGTAGTGAACAGATACAGGAGCAAAGTAGTCCTTATCCCTTTCAAATATCATTCCCACACCTATTCCGCCATCAATCTGTCTGGGAATACCGTCACCATTTCTTTCCGGATAATATCCGCTGTCGATGAAGAATCCATTTTCCACAGCCTTAAAATATCCGCCTGTTTCCAATATCTCTTCCATGAAGAGGACTGCTCTTTCTTTAAGCTCCCTTACTTCCTTTCCCAAAGGGCCTTCCCTGTCCAATTTAACCATCTCTCGAAGGCCATCCATTCCATTAAGAGCTTGTTTAGCTGTATTGACCGCAGCTATGTTATTGTAATGCCACGGTACATTCCTTCCTTCATCGGGAGTGATGGTTGACTGTATATCGGCACTTGTAAGTCTTGAAATCAATAAATCAAGAGTATGTGTAACCGTTGCTTCTCTCATGTCTGATTCCATATATTTTGTGTTCTGCTGAGCTCTCATTTTGTACTCTGAGAAGAAGTCCCTTAGTGCAACCGCATAAGGCAGGTCAATCCTCATACGCGGCGCCGGCGGCGCCGTGGGCGGCACTGTTGATAGGGCTATGTTTTCTGGTTTAATACCAACCTTCCGTGAGAATATACTGTTTATGGCATGCTGAACCATAAGCTCAGGCCTGACCTTCCATGCCTTCATTGCAGTAGCATTGGCATTATGGGCCCCGTCTATCTGCAGAATATCCGCCCATGCCATGACCTTCTTCGCCTCGCAGGCATCTACAAAGCTTCTTACCATGTTTACATTTCTGTACAATACGTTGTATTGAGGATCCTGATGAGCGCCATTTACTCCTTCTTCCGCGAACATAACAGCAATATCAGGTCCCGCGACACCGGATATATATGAATGGAAATTAATCGGCCTTCCTACTTCATCCTCTATCATATCGAGAGCTTTTCTTGTTGCCCTGCACTGCTTTCTTGTAACGGCTATACCACCTATTCCCTGTGTAGTTCCCTCAATCAATGAGTCAATATGAGATTGCCCCATTGTTCTGATAACCATAATATGGTCAGCCCCATGCCATGCCGCCATTCTCATTCTTCTGATATCATCTTCAAATCTTCCGGAAGCAATTTCTGTAGTAACTACACAATCCGGCTGCGGATCAATGTAATTGAATCCTCGGCTTCCCGGCAAGGGAATGTAGTTCTTTAGACCTTCCGAGGTTTCATGGTATTCAAAATCCCCTATCTTCCTATTTTTATTTCTGCCTTCTCTCCAGTGCCAGCCTCTTCTTCTCGGTCTGTAGCTTTCAAGGTCCTGCAATAATTCCTTTATATCCAGCTTTTTATTCGGATCCAGTTTCATTTGCTCCCCCTCCTTTAAAACAATGCGTCGACGTCGTCCCAGTATTTTCCTTCTGCAAGTCCGACTCCTGCTTCTCTCACAGAGACCCCCAGCCTCTTTGAAAGCCTCCATACTACATTACCGGCACCCTTGCCCATAAGTCCTTTTCTCATTACGCCTTCAACTATAGGCTTTACTTCAAGACTTGAGAAGCCCATCCTGAGAAGTATGCTTCTTTCTATTGCGGGAGTTGTGTTCTTATAACCAAGAGCCAGCATCGGATCAACTATTTTCTCAGCCAGCTCCCAGAACCTCTTTTTCAGCTCTTCGTCAGAAAGCTCTGCCAGGTGCTTTCTTCTTATTTCATAGTCATCTGCACGTTTCACTGCCATTTCTATCCCTCCATCTACTTTATTTTCACGTTTAGTTCAGCAAGTACGCCTTCCACAAAACTGTCATCAGTTTTTGCATCCCTTACAAGGAATTCAAAATCCTCTTTTGTAATTTCAGTTACCTTGCAATTATTGATGCAGTTTTTGATATATGATGCTCTTGCCTTGTCTATATCGTAATCTCTTACTTTTATATCTGACGGATGTGCCGGAAGTATAATATTCTTCCCGGGTTCGTCACGGTCGGGATTGCCGAACAATATTTCTATACCGTTTTGCTTTGCAAATGTAAGCTGCGGCAGCGGATGCTTCCCTGCTCCCGTATATTCTGTTTCCTGAACCACAATAATCTGGTCCTTATCCATTTCTTGCGCCAGGGCAAAAGCAGCTGTTAAGGATGTGTTTCCGGCAGGCCCTCTCTCCAGTCCTTCAAGCACTGATAATGCTTCTGTAATATAGAATACTTCACCTTGTTTTACCAGAACATATCTGTCAAGATATCTTAAAGGCCTTGCAGCGTTTCTCGGTACATCTGCCCTGTCAGGCCATGTGGCAAAGGGTATTCCGAAGCCTGTGTGGCCTGTAGTAAAGGATTTTCTATTGAAATCCCTGTCGGAGGCCATATGAAGACCCGAAAGGTCAACGCTTGCACCGACAACCTCAACATCCTTTGCTCCTGCTTTCAAAAGCCCTCTTGCTGTACCTGTTACATTTCCGCCCCCTGCGTGTGTAATTACAACCTTGTCGGGATCTCTTCCAATCTTCTCCCTGAACTGCATGGCAAGCTCATAGCCCAGTGTCTCTACCCCTGCTATTCCAAAAGGTGTATATAGGGATGCATTAAAGTAGCCTGTCTCCTCCAGCAAGGTCAGGAAGGTATAGAAGAGCTCCGGTCCTACTGTCAGCTGTACCACCTCTGCTCCATAGGCTTCACAGGCACGCTGCTTTTCAAGTATTTCGGGCTGTCCCACCATCCTGCTGTCGTAACATTCCTGAACAACAATGCATTTAAGCCCCCTCTTTGCAGCCTGTGATGCCACCGCTGCACCATAGTTGCCGCTTGTTGCCGTTACCACTCCTTTGTATCCGTGCTTTTTTGCATGATATATAGCAGTAGCCGCCCTTCTGGCCTTAAAGCTTCCGGACGGGTTTGCAGCCTCATCCTTTATAAAAATCCTTGCGCCTTTTCCCTTTGGAGCAAGTTTTCGGGCCAATGCAGTAAGATTTTTCAGCTCAACAACAGGTGTGTTCCCTACGCTTGTCTCAGCCTGTATCTGCTGCATTTCCTCCAGCGTATAACCTGCCTCTCTCATCATTCTTTCGTAATCGAAGGATATTCCTCCTGATTCAAATACGCTATAGTCAATACCAATTGCCTGTTTCATTATTTCATTTTTTCTTGCCATAACCGCTGCGTATGACATATCCTTACTCATTTGAATCACCTCCGAAGAGGATTTCCTTAAGCTGCATATCCACCTTTAAAAGCTCAGGTACGAAATCGCCATAGTCATGTATATACCTGGGATTAACTGCGGTCAGCTCGCCTCTGACCTTCCTGCCGGTGGCAGTTACGATTTCAACCGTCGAACCTATTTTTGCATCCTCTTGTGCTATACCCTTTACCCATAACTCAAGAGGCATCTTCTTGGTGTCCTCCGGAACCTGCGGCGCCCTTTCTTCAGGTTTCAGAACAACCTGGCGTATCTGCACCCAGTCTCCTTTTTTTGCCGAGATCATTTAACAACACTCCTCTTTATCACTATTAAAAATGCGTCTCACGACGCGTTTTTTTTTGCTAGGGTTTTAAATAAGTACCCTTCGTTTTTGCTCCGCATCCTGAAACTCCTTTATCGGCAGGGGCTTCTTCCCCTTGCATCCCCCATTGTATAGGAAAGTATACTTTCCTATACAATAAAAAATCTTTTCGCCCCGTAATAAGGCAAAAGGGACATATTTGTATTTTAATAATAAATATATGTCCCTTGTTTTAACTGCTATTCTTCTATCATTTCTCTCATATCTCCCATAATAGCTCTGGGCACAGGGAGGTCAATCATGGTCTTAAGACCGGCCCTTGCATTGATGACATGAGGAATCATATTGACACACATTGCGATTGTACCGATACCTCCGGGTATTTCCGGCTTGTTTGCCATATTTACATTTGGTGTGCCTTTGATAATAATATAATCTCCGGTTTCAACTCCTCCAAGATGAGGTTCAATCTGCTGCGGATGATCCATTTCAATTTTAAGCTCTCCGTCAACGTATCCATAGCCCTTCATGGCACAGCCCGCAACATCTCCCGCCTTGGCAAATCCATAAGGTGACTTCCTGTCAACTTCGGTTACAATCGGCTCCATGCTCTGGTTGAAGTCACTGAGCTTCCAGCCAATGGCATCCGCTATCATACCTATGGATTCTGCAAAACCTACATGGCCTGCCAGCTTTCCTGTCCTGACTCCTTCCTTGAATTCATCAACTGTAATACCAATTCCCTGCTCTTCCATTACTGCCGGCCCGAAAGGAGACAAGCTGTTTACACGTCTTGCAACAATATGCTCTACTTCTTCACAGGCACCTGTAAATGCAACAACAAGAAGATCCATAATAAGACCTGGATTTATGCCTGTTCCCAGCACAGTAACGCCATTAGCCTTTGCTATCTCGTCCAGTTGTTTTGTAAGTTCCGGTTCAGCAGCTTTTGGATATGCCATTTGCTCTGCACTGGATATTACATTTATCTTTTTCTCCAGACAGTACTTTATTTTGTCAAAAACACCTTTAGTAAATGAATCCGTACAAATCAGCACAACATCTGCAGCATTCTCTTTAATAACATCCTCATAGGATCCGATTATTACGTCCTTATTGCTGCCTCTTTCAGTCTTTATGTAATCATACATACTTTTACCGATTTTTGCTCCTCTTCCAACGGCACCAACTATTTCCACGCCCTTCTTTTTGAGAAGCATATCAGCCATTCCGCCGCCCATTGCACCTAATCCCCAGATAATTACCTTTACATTCTCTTTTCTCATTAAGCAAACCTCCTAATAATAATTAGAGCACTGCAAATTATTGTAAGCAAACCTCATGCCAAATGAGCCATTAAGACAGTAGATAAAAAAATATTTTTAAGTGTTGATATTACTGCCTAATTGATGCCTTACCACTTAATTGCATATTTCAGAATTATGAAACATACCATATCCGCGCAAATTTATTTGCATCTCTGCCAATTTCTTTGCACTCCGATTGAGTTTTTGGGAAGGCTATTCCTTCAATCTGCTTGTTTTAAAACCAATAATTTAGATATATGCAAATTTTTTTGCATTAATATTGCATGTATTCTCATGGCTTGCATTGACTTTCATTATTATAAACCTTAAAATGGATTATATGCTCTACGATAAATAAACGCACTTTATAAGGAGATATTGCCATGTATGATTTTCACGTACATTCTCACTTTTCCTCTGATTCAACCGCATCCATGCAAAGCATGGCAGCGAAGGCAAAATGCATAGGCCTTAAGGGCATCTGCTTTACAGACCATTATGATTTGGAATATCAAAGCACCGAAATCAGCTTTGAATTTTCCTATGATAGATATTTTGATGAGATTAACAGCCTCAAGGCAAATTCCTCTGAAAATCTTGAAATATACACCGGACTTGAGTTGGGGATGCAGCCTCACCTGAGTGCTGAGAATGAAGCTCTTCTTAAAGGCAGGAGCTTTGATTTTATAATAGGTTCCATCCATTGTGTGAATAAGAAGGACATATACTGCAGGACTTTTCTTGAAGGCATTACTGAAAATGAAGGAATAAGAAACTACTTTGATGATATGCTGCAGTGTATTGAGGAATTCAAGAATTTTGACATTCTGGGGCATTTGGATGCAGTAAGAAGATACCTTTACAATAAGGATAACAGTTTCTCATTGGACCTGTATGAAGAATCCGTCAGGAATGTGCTGTCCAAGCTTGTGCATTCAAACAAAGGAATAGAAGTAAATACTGCAGGCCTTCGTTACTGCCTCTCTTCCTTTCATCCGCTGCCGGATATTCTCAAGCTGTACCGTTTGCTGGGAGGCGAAATAGTGACCGTAGGTTCCGATGCTCACAAACCTGATGACTTGGGCTATGGAATAAAAAATGCATTATCCGTCCTTTCGGAACTTGGATTCAAATATTATGCAATATATAAGGACAGAAAGCCCATATTTATAAAGATATAGGAGGCAGAAGCCTCCTATCACTATCAGTTTGCAGACAAAGTTCATGTAAAGCAGTAGGGACGGTTCTTTTTTAAAGCAGTAGGGACGGTTCTTTTTGCTTCAAATGCAAAGCAAAAAGAACCGTCCCTACTGCTTCAAAGCAAAAAGAACCGTCCCTACTGCTTTGCCTCTCTTTCGTACCTTTTTGCCTCCTATTCCTTTATATTAATATCATATTTCTTCAGCTTGTGCTGAAGGGTTTGGCGCTTTAGTCCAAGCATTTCGGCGCTTCTGGATATATTGTTTTCACACTTTTGCAGTGCCTCCAGAATCAACCCCTTTTCCACCTCTGCAACTATCCTGTCCAGGGGCTGGTCTTCATTCAAATTCAGGTAATGGTTGTTTTTGCCGGCCTTGAACATTACTTCACACATTTCCTGGGAGATATGTTCCGGCTTGATTACGTGCCCTCTGTTGACCATATTTATTGCACTTTCAATTATATTCTCCAATTCCCTGACATTGCCCGGCCAATTATAATTCAGGAAGGCCTCCTTTACCTCATTGGAAACATACCAGATATCCTTCTGAAGTATATTGTTATACTTCTTGATAAAATGGTCTGTCAGAAGCATAATATCTGTTTTTCTTTCCCTCAGGGGAGGTATGCTGACAGATATGACATTAAGCCGATAATACAAATCCTTCCTGAGAATTCCTTTTTGAAGCAGTACCAAAGGGTCCTCATTGGTAGTTGCCAGTATCCTTACATCAACCGGAATATCCGAAAGCCCCCCTATTCTCCTAATGTTGCCCTCCTGCAGCACCCTTAAAAGCTTCGCTTGAAGCTGATGGCCCATGGAATTTATTTCATCCAGCATGAGGGTTCCTCCATTTGCCTGTTCAAACAGTCCCGGCCTGTTGATAGCTCCTGTAAAGCTTCCTTTAACTGTTCCGAACAGTATTCCCTCCAGAAGCGACTCCGGCAGTGCAGCACAGTTTTGTGCTATGAGCGGCTTATGCTTCCTGCTGCTTTCATTATGTATGCTCTGGGCGAATAGTTCCTTTCCGGTACCCGTCTCCCCGTATATTAAGACTGTGGATGATGACATAGCTGTTTTCCTGGCTATTTCCACGGCATTAAGGAATTTTTCGTCTTCCCCGATTAAATTTCTGAAGGTATACCCTTTTAGGCTGCTGCCATCAATATCTTTGCTTGCAAGCTCCTGATGCAGGTATACAAGCTTATCGGACAGTTCCTTCTCTTTTGTTATGTTCTTTGCAATTTCAAGGGCTCCGATCTTGCCCTGAGATATCCTGATAGGTATAGTGCTGTTTAAAGTGCTTATCTGCTTGCCTTTATTGTTCAGATATGTCTGATATTTGTTGTATATTGGCTTTCCCATTTTCAGCACTGTCAGAAGCGTACTGGTCTCAGTGGTCAGGCTGGGGAAAATGTCCAGTATGCTTTTGCCCATGACCTCATTTATATCCAGGCCTTCCATATCGGCCATAGCCTGATTGTAAATAATTGTCTTCCCTGAGCTGTCAACCACATGAATACCGATATCTATGTTTTTTAGTATTGTATCAATAATTGACTTATAAATTAAACTCATCGTCATATCATTACCTCACATGCAAATACAATAAAAAGGTATGCCAATACATAATATATATTGGTCATACCTTATTATATCATAAAATTTGCATGAATTTATGGTTTATTCAAACTCCGGATAAAGAGGATGCTTGCCGCATAGCGCCTTCACCCTGCTGATGCATTCGGCCTTTGATTCCGGGGCTGACAGTGCGGCTGATATTATTTCGGCAATTTCCTTCATCTCATCTTCCTTAAAACCTCTTGTGGTCACTGCCGGAGTACCGATCCTCAATCCGCTGGTGATGAAAGGACTCTGAGGATCAAAGGGAATGGTATTCTTGTTCGTTGTAATCCCGATATCATCAAGCAACCTCTCCGCATCCCTGCCGGTTATGCCTTTTCTTCTAAGGTCAAGAAGCATCATATGATTGTCAGTGCCTTTTGAGACAATGTCAATATCCTTGGCTGTCAACGAATCTGCCAAAACCGAAGCATTCTTTAGCACCTGCTCTATGTATCCCCTGAATTCTTCGCTCATTGCCTCTCTGAAGCATACAGCTTTGGCTGCAATTACGTGCATAAGAGGCCCTCCTTGCATTCCGGGAAAAACCGATTTGTCTATAGCCTTCGCATACTGTTGTTTGCATAGTATCGCACCGCCCCTGGGGCCTCTCAGTGTCTTATGAGTCGTTGTAGTGGCAAAGTCGGCATAAGGCACGGGGCTTTGATGTAATCCGGCTGCAATGATTCCCGCAATATGCGCCATATCTACCATTAAGAGTGCTCCGACCTCGTCTGCTATATCTCTGAAAGCTTTAAAATCCAATCGCCTTGAATAGGCACTTGCTCCTGCGACAATCAACTTAGGCCGGCATTCTTTTGCAATAGCCCTGACATTATCATAATCGATCATCTCTGTGTTTTGTGACACTCCATAATGAATGAACTTAAAAAACTTGCCGGACACGTTGACAGGACTGCCGTGAGTTAAATGTCCCCCGTGGGATAGATCCATTCCCATTACCGTATCACCGGGCTCCAGTACGGTAAAATAAACTGCTTGGTTCGCACTTGAACCTGAATGAGGCTGTACATTTGCATGTTCCGCTCCAAACAAGGCTTTCATCCGTTCCCTTGCAATATCCTCAACAATATCTACATACTCACAACCGCCGTAATATCTCTTTCCGGGGTATCCCTCCGCATATTTATTCGTAAGCACTGTACCCATCGCTTCCAATACAGCCGGCGATACAAAATTTTCTGAAGCTATAAGCTCTATTTTATTCCTCTCTCTGTCAAGTTCCTTTATAATTGCTTCGGCTATTTCGCTATCACAAGCTTTGATTCTGTCAATTTTCATAAAAACTTCCTCCTGTGGTGTTTTATACTATTTACTATATATCATAACAAAGATACGTGCTTAATTGACAAATACCCTCTTACTTTAACATTACATTTTCTAATGAAAATATTAGAAGCGCTTATAGATGCTATAAGCGCTTCGTTTTAAATGTGCTTTTTCAGCATATCATCAAAGGCCTGCTTGGGCCTTGCCCCGATAACTCCGTCTACCTTGCTGCCTTTATCAAACAGAAATACTGAGGGTATGCTCATTATATCGTACCTGCCTGCAAGTTCGGGGTTTTCATCAACATTAACCTTTGCTATATCAATCTTTCCTTCATATTCATCAGCCAGCTGGTCTATGACGGGTGCCACCATCCTGCAAGGACCGCACCATGCCGCCCAAAAATCCACCAATACCGGCTTGTTTGATTTTAACACCTCACTGTCAAAATTACCTTGATTTACTATCTTAATATTCTTACTCACTTATTAGTACTCCTTTCAAATCTGCAGCTAATTTTTATACAGATTCATATACATTATTTTATCCAATAGGCCGATTATTAAATTAATAAACAATAGAAGCTGTTCCATTAAATACTGTCTTTTGTTCTTATACTAAGAATAACAGGCTTGAATTTTTTCATTTTTTTGATAGACTTATCCTTGAATTTTATTATCAAATAAGAAACAGCCAATGCAGCAAGTCCCAGAGCAACGCCGATTGCTTGCGCCGAATTATCCTCCAAACCCAGAGCCAAAGAACCGTAATACCCGCCAAATATTCCGGCCGTCAGTGCCAGCAAAGGAAAACCGTATGCAATAGTTACTGCAGTCATGAAGTTCATGTTTTCAAGCTCTATTTCAACTTCATCACCAACCTGGGCTCCCACATCATTCTCGGCTGTCATCATCATCTCAAGTTTATCCTTGCCTACCTGGCATTTTCCGCATTCGCCGCAGGCTGTGCCTCTGGTAAATGAAATTGTTGCCTGATTTCCTTCTATCTTTACTACTTTCCCTATTTCTCTCATAAGTTTGTATCAATCCTTTTACTTGACATATCTTACTATTGTTTCAATTATTTCTTCAATGCTTTTGTCACTATTCTCGTCTTTAAGGGATTCCTTGAGACACTCCTTTATATACCTGTCCATAATAAGGCCGCCGACTTTGTTTATTGCGGATCTTATGGCGGAAATCTGAACCATAATGTCTCCGCAGCACTTGTCTTCCTCAATCATCTTTTGTATCCCTTTAGCCTGGCCCTCAATCTTTTTCATCCGGTTAAGAATGTCTTCCTTACTTATCTCCTTATTATCCAATTCATCGCCTCCCATACCCCGTACCGGTACCCTAATTACATTATAATATATATTAAATATTTGTCAATATAATTTTAAAACGTATAACACTAAACACACCGAAAGCCACCGAGCCCATCCCTAATCTCGCACCTCGTACCCCGTACCTCGTACCTACCCCATAGGAATACCCTATAAATCTAATATATCCCTTGCCACAGCCGATGCTATAATAAGGCCTGCTGCCGAAGGCACAAAGGATATACTTCCGGGAATCTGCCTTCTTTTTGTACAATTTGCAGTCTCTTTATTGCTGCAAATGCAGTTTGTTTTACAATCCGCAACATCCTTCTTTGGTGAAATGGGCTCCTCTTTCGAGTATACAACCTTCAGGCTTTTAACGCCCCTTTTGCGCAGCTCATATCTCATTACTTTAGCCAGCGGGCACACAGATGTCTTATATATATCAGTAATCACAAGCTTTGTGGGATCAAGCTTGTTGCCTGCTCCCATGCAGCTGATAACCGGTATGTTCATTTCAATGCATTTCATAACAAGGCTGATCTTTGAGCTGACCATGTCAATTGCATCCACAACATAGTCATACTCGGGAAGCAGCAGCATTTCCGAGGTTTCTTCATTATAAAGCTTTTTATGTACGACTATATCGGCTTCCGGATTAATATCCGTGAGCCTTTCTTTCATTACTTCCACCTTGGGCAGGCCCACCGTTTTTCTTGTAGCATGTATTTGCCTGTTAATATTGGTAAGACAGATATTATCATAGTCTACGAGCACAAGCCTTCCAATTCCGCACCTGCACAATGCCTCGGCGGTATAGGAGCCAACACCCCCTATCCCAAAAATTGCTACGGTGCTTTTTTTAAGTTTCTCAATACCGTCTTTTCCGATTAACAGCTCTGTCCTTGAAAATGCATTCATAGATTACCTCCAAAGGGTTTGTAAGACATGGGTGGGACACGGGGACGTTTCTCCTGTCCCGCTGAAAGCGGGACAGGAGAAACGTCCCCGTGTCCCACCGTCCCCGTGTCCCTGCTATATTTTTACCTCTATATGAAGTTCTTCCAATTGTTTTGGATCTGCGGCTGAGGGAGCGTTTGTCATAAGGCAGCTTGCTGTCTGTGTCTTGGGGAATGCTATTACATCTCTTATATTGTCTGTTCCGGTAAAAAGCATTACTATCCTGTCAAGGCCAAAGGCCAATCCTCCGTGAGGAGGAGTACCATACTTGAATGCTTCCAACAGATACCCGAACTTGCTCCAAGCCTGTTCCTGCGTGAAGCCCAAGAGCTTGAACATCTTCTCCTGAAGCTCCTGCCTGTGAATCCTTATGCTTCCTCCTCCAAGCTCGTAGCCGTTTAATACCACATCATAAGCCTTTGCCCTTACTTTCAGCGGGTCGGTGTCCAAAAGCTCCAAATCCTCGTCCATGGGGCTTGTAAACGGATGATGCATTGCTACGTATCTGTTTTCTTCTTCGTCATAATCCAAAAGCGGGAACTCGGTTACCCACAAAAGGTCATACTTTGTATTGTCAATCAGCCCAAAGCGTTTTGCCAATTCCAGCCTCAATTGCCCCAGGGAATCAAAAACCACCTTCGGTTTATCAGATACAATAAAAATTATATCTCCTAGTTTCCCACCCACTCTGTCAATTATACCGTTAAGTTCATAATCCTTCAAAAACTTTGCTATAGGCGATTTTACGCCCTCAGAAGTTATATTAATCCATGCAAGGCCTTTGGCTCTGTATGTCTTTACAAACTCCCCAAGGCTGTCTATATCTTTGCGGCTGAGCTTTGCTCCGAGCCCCTCAGCATTTATAGCCCTTATGATTCCGCCATTTGCACGGGTCTCCGTAAATACCTTAAACTCCGAATTTGCAACCAGGTCTCCTATATCTTTCAGCTTCAGACCGAACCTTGTATCCGGCTTGTCAGAACCGTAATGCTCCATTGCTTCCTTGTATGTCAGTCTCTTGAAAGGTGTTTGTATATCAACGTCAAGAACTTCTTTGAACAGTCTCTTTAACAGCCCTTCATTAACCTCCATTACATCTTCCTTTTCAACGAAGGAAAGCTCCATATCAATCTGAGTAAACTCCGGCTGCCTGTCGGCCCGAAGGTCTTCATCCCTGAAACACTTGGCTATTTGAAAGTATCTGTCGAAGCCGGACACCATAAGCAGCTGTTTGAAAAGCTGCGGAGACTGAGGCAGTGCAAAGAAATTCCCCGGCTGCACCCTGCTTGGAACCAAATAATCCCTGGCACCTTCCGGTGATGTCCTGATAAGTATCGGCGTTTCCACTTCCACAAATCCGTTTTCATCCATATAATCCCTGGTTACCTTTGCGATTTTGTGCCTGGTGAATAAAAACTTCTGCATATGCGGGCGCCTCAAGTCCAGATACCTGTATTTCAGCCGCAGCTGCTCAGAAGCATTCAGGTCATCCTCAATATAAATAGGTGTTGTCTCAGCCCGGCTCAATATTTCAAGGCTGCTGACAGCTATTTCGATATAGCCTGTCGGCATCTTCGGATTAATTGCATTTTCATCTCTTTTTATAACTTCGCCGGATATCTTCAGCACATATTCACTTCTGACTTTAAAAGCTTCGGCAAATACATCAGGAGTGGCATCCTTGTTGACGGTGCATTGTATAATACCGCTCCTGTCCCTTAACTGTATGAATATGAGTCCTCCAAGGTCCCTTCTCCTCTGAACCCAGCCGGCAAGTGTCACCTTTTCCCCCAAGTTATCCATGTTTAACTCTCCGCACATATGTGTTCTGTTGATTCTTGCCATAATTTCATCTCCTACATGTTTTTTATATAGCCCGCAAGTGCATCAAGGCTGATTTCTTCTTCGCTGCCCTTATTCATATCCTTCACCTTGATTTTTCCGCTTTTTATCTCTTCTTCCCCCAATACCGCCACATATCTTGCATTAATCTTATTTGCATATTTCATCTGAGCCTTCAGGCTTCTCCCCATATAGTCCTTCTCAGCCTTTATGCCTTCTTTTCTCAGGAGGTTGACTTGCCTGAGCGCTTCTTCCGCTGCTTCTTTTCCTATGTTTGCAATATAAACATCCATGTAAACAGGCTCCGGTATTTTTATTCCCTGATTTTCAACCACAAGAAGCAGCCTTTCCAATCCAAGCCCGAAGCCTATTCCAGGCGTGCTGGGGCCGCCGCATTCCTCTATCATCCCGTCATACCTGCCGCCTCCGCAAACTGTGCCCTGAGACCCTATATCCCTGGACACGATTTCAAAGGCTGTCTTGGTATAATAGTCAAGGCCCCTTACTATTTGAGGGTCAATAACATATTCCAGTCCAAGAGCCTCCAGGGATCTTTTCAGGCCTTCAAAATGCTCGCCGCATTCGCTGCAGACATTATCCAGCATGTAAGGAACATCAGCAAGCTGCTCCTTGCAGCTTTCCTCCTTGCAGTCAATCACTCTCATGGGGTTCTTATGGAATCTGTCCTTACATGTTTCACAGAGCTTATCAATTTTGCCCGATAAATACTCCCTCAGCTTCTTATTGTATTCCGCCCTGCATTTGGGGCATCCTACGCTATTTATCCTTATTTCCAGGTTTTTAACTCCAAGCCTGCCGTACAGAATCATGGCAATATTGATTATCTCGGCATCTACGGAGGGGTCGGAACTGCCGAAAGCCTCAATATCAAACTGATGGAACTCCCTGAGCCTTCCGGATTGAGGTTTTTCATACCTGAAACAAGCTGTTGTACAAAAAACTTTTACCGGCTGAATATCATTAAACATGCTGTGCTCTATATAAGCCCTTACAAATGGCGCTGTCGCTTCCGGCTTAAGGGTTATGCTTCTTCCTCCCTTATCCTTCATTGTATACATCTCTTTTTGCACAACATCCGTAGTATCCCCTATTCCTCTTTCAAAAAGCTCGGTATGCTCGAAAATGGGTGTTCTCATCTCCTTATATCCGTGCAAGGCGCAAATTTCCCTTATTAAGTCTTCTACATACTGCCATTTGTATGATTCTGACGGCAGTACATCCTTTGTGCCCTTGGGCGCTTGCGTTAACATATAAATCACTCCTCCGACAATATTTGTTCTAAAACATCAAGCTTCTTCCTTATCATTGCTTCGATATTCTCAATATAAAGCTTTATATCCTTTATATTGTGCTGCCTTTCTAACCTGTTTTCACTGTTTATGACAACCTTGGTCACAGCATCTGCTCCAAAGGCAACAATGGTTTGCCTCTCTTCAATAATCTGCATATTATATATACATTCAAAGCCTTTTTTTGAAAAGCCAATGTTCTCAAGGTTTTGTACCATATGCTTCTGCCTGTACAGGTAATAAGGATGCATACCCATATCCCCAAGAAAACCTTTTGTATATTCCATCATCCGGGATACATTTTCATCATCGGGCAAAGCACTTTTCATATACTTTTCGTTCAATACCGAAGCCCTTTTCAATGCCATAGTATGCACCGTAACGCTCTCAGGGTCAAGCTTTTTTATTTCTTCCAGAGTATGAGCCAATTCCGTCATTGTTTCCCCCGGAAGGCCTAATATTATATCCATATTGATATTACCAAAACCCATTTCCTTTGCAAGCCTGAAGCTCTCTATAACCTGTCCCGGATCATGAGCCCTCCCTATACGCATTAGGGTATCATCATTCATGGTCTGCGGGTTTATGCTTATCCTGCCTATATTATTCTCATACAATACCTGAAGCTTTTCTTTTGTTATGGAATCAGGCCGGCCAGCTTCACAGGTGAATTCACATTCCTGCCTTCCAAAGCTGTTGCCGATGCATTTAATCAGCCTTTCAAGCTGTTGTGCGTTCAGGGCAGTGGGAGTGCCTCCCCCGATGTATATGGTCTGCACCTTAAAGCCACTGGTGTTTAAAAACTCCGAAACCCTTTTGATTTCTTCCGTGAGTTTTTCCATGTAGGGCTCTACGTATCCGCGATACGCTTTTATTGAATTTGAGGTAAATGAGCAATATTCGCATCTGCTGGGGCAAAAGGGTATTCCTATGTATATGCTTATCTCCCTATTATTATAAGGGTATACAAAGGGTCTTTCAATATCTGCGATTCTGACTGCCAGTTCAGCTCTATCCCTGCTGACAAGATATTCTTCTGCCAGCCTTTCAGGTATATCGGTTGTAGAAACCGCATTATTCATAAGCTCATGAACAATTTTCACCGGCCTTATTCCGGTAAGTACCCCCCATGGGTATTCCCTTTTGAATACTGCCGCCAGAAGCTTGTACATGGATTTTTTGACCAGGCGCTTCGCTTCATTGCCATCCGCGGCCCTTATTCCACTTTTTTCAACAGCTTCTTCATGCTTTTGCCCTTCCAGGTATGTAGATACGCATACAGCGATTTCACCGTTTATATCCAGCCTGCTGGTTATCAAAATGCCTGTATCCTGCAAAAAGCTTTGGCTGTCAGCCAAAGCTCCCTCAGACCTTACTATCTCGCACTTGCCGAAATACATTCTTACTATATCGGCAGCCTCATTATAATATTCATGGTTAATCAGTCTGATTTCAATCATAGCTTCCCCTAAATATCATCATTGTATATTTGATTCTTAACCTCCGAAACAATACCTGAAGCTATTCCCAATTCCGTGGCTATTTCAAAATCTTCCATTCCGGATTCTATCATATCAATAAGCTCATTATATTCCTGATACATCCTATTCTTATGCTTACTGGCCAAGATTTTTTTAGAAGACTTATTCATATAAAACCCTCCCATGAAACAGGTATTTATTATCATAGTCTTTCCTTTTGCCCCAAGCATATTCATTTAATAATCAATCAAACAAAGCTGTTTTCCTGCTTTTCATGCAATAATGCTGTTGAAGGCCCGTGGCCGGGATAAACCATTGTGTCGTCAGGCAGAGTAAAAAGCTTTTCTCTTATTGAGCTAACCAGTTCAGTCATGGATCCTCCGTACAAATCTGTCCTCCCAACAGAGTTTTTAAACAAGGTATCCCCTGAAAACAATACTTTGTCACAATAAATGCTTATACCTCCCCGGGAGTGTCCCGGCGTATGTATTATATTGAGCTTCGTATCGCCAAGCTCAAGTACTTCCCCGTCTTCAAGGTACTTATCCGCTGTCATTTCAATCGCTGCTCCGCCCAACATGCCCGAAAAATTCATTGTTTTGCTCTTCAGCATTTCACTGTCTTCTCTATGTATGCAAACTAAAGCGCGGGAATACTCCTTCAGTTCCTTCAGGGCACCAATATGGTCTCCGTGGGCATGGGTGATTATTATATATTTTATATTTAATCCGTTGGCTTCAATATAGCTTTTTATTGCGGGAAAATCCCCTCCGGGATCAATTACTGCCGTTTCCTTTGTTTTCTCGTCATAAACAATATAGCAGTTGGTTTGATATATTCCTAAAGCCAGACTTTTAAATTTCATCATATACCAGCACGTCTCCTTCTTTATATTATCTTCTCACTGTCCACAATTACTGTGACAGGTCCGTCATTTTCAATATTAACCTTCATATATGCCTGAAAGGTTCCTGTTTCAGTTTTCACTCCCAGTTCCCTGCACTTCTTGACAAACTCATTGTAAAGCTCTTCAGCCTTTTCGGGCCTTGCTGCACTCATAAAATTCGGCCTTCTTCCCTTCCTGCAGTCTCCATACAATGTAAATTGTGAAATCACAAGCAACTCACCCTTAATATCCAGCAGAGATAAGTTCATCTTCTCATTATCATCCTCAAATATCCTCAAATTCACTGTCTTGTCAACCATGTACAGCACATCCGCCTCGGTATCCTTCTCGTTTACTCCCAGTAAAACGACAAAGCCCTTGCCTATGCTTCCTACTATTTTGTCATCAACAGCAACACTTCCGCTGTTAACCCTTTGTATAACCGCCCGCATTATTTACCCTCCTGTAACTTTGCATCATTGCTTTGCTCTGAAGACATCCACTACTCCTTCGATTCTTCTGAACTTTCTTATAAGCTTATTCAGCTGTTCAATATCGGTAATATCCAAAATGAAATTGATGATTGCCATCTTATCCTTTGTTATTCTGCAATGAAAGGAACTGATATTTATCTTGCTTTCATTAATAATCGTAGTTACCTCGGCAAGCAATCCCTTCCTGTCCATTGCCCTTATTTCCACATCAGCGCTGTATGATTCCTTTGTCTGGCTGCTCCATTCCACCTCTATGAATCTTTCTTCCTCGTTCAAAAGGCCGGCTACATTGGGGCAGTCCTTCTGATGCACCGACACTCCTCTTCCCTTGGTAATATACCCGACAATTTCGTCACCGGGCACAGGGTTGCAGCACTTTGAAAACCTTATCAATATGTTCTCCACGCCTTTTACCTTGACTCCTGTGCTGTTATACCTTTTCTTCCTTTCCTGAGCCTTCTCAGCCTGGCGTTCGATGCTATCCTCAGTAATCTCTTCAAGCTTCTGGGTTTTTCTGAATTCTTCCTTCAGTTTTGCTATTATCTGATTGGGTGTCAAACCTCCATAGCCAAGGGATGCGTACATATCCTCCAAACTGTGGAGGCTGAATTTCTTATATATGGCCTCAACCCATTCGGGCCTCATCAACTGAACGGTGGTATATCCGTTTCTCCTTATCTCCTTCTCCAGCAGTTCTTTTCCCTTTTGAATATTCTCTTCTCTTTTTTCCTTCTTAAACCATTGTCTTATCTTATTCTTTGCCTGTGAGCTTTTGACTATTTTCAGCCAGTCCCTGCCCGGTCCGTTGGCAACGGCAGAAGTAATTACTTCTACGATATCCCCGTTCTGAAGCTTATAATCCAATGGAACTATTCTTCCGTTTATCTTTGCTCCTATGCACCTGTTGCCTATTTGGCTGTGTATTTTATATGCAAAATCTATCGGAGTAGATTCCACAGGCAGATCTACAACATCACCCTTTGGTGTGAATACATATACTTCATCGGTAAACAAGTCCACCTTCAGGGTCTCCATGAACTCTCTCGTGTCCTTGATTTCGTTCTGCCATTCAAGCATCTGTCTCAGCCATTTCAGCTTTTCGTCAAACTCGGACTGGGAGGTCTTGCCTTCTTTATATTTCCAATGAGCCGCAATGCCTATTTCAGATGTCCTGTGCATTTCCCATGTCCTTATTTGTATTTCAAAGGGCTGTCCCCCAAAACCCAGCAATGTCGTATGAAGGGATTGGTACATATTTGGCTTCGGCATCGCAACATAATCCTTAAACCTTCCCGGTATGGGCTTCCATAAGGTATGCACTATGCCCAGCACTCCATAACAATCTTTTACCGTGTCCACTATTATTCTTACTGCCGTAAGGTCGAATATCTGCTCAAAGGTCTTGTTCTGATAGTACATTTTCCTGTATATGCTGTAAAAGCTTTTCGGCCTTCCCTCAATATGAGCCTCTATTCCTACTTCCTCCAGCTTTCCCTTAAGGACCTCCATAACCTGATTGATTTCATCCTCGCGTTCCTTCCTCTTCTTGGCAACCTTGTCCACCAATTCGTAATACCCTTTTGGTTCAAGGTATCTTAACGCCAGGTCTTCCATCTCCCACTTTACCTTAGATATACCGAGCCTATGAGCAATAGGAGCATATATTTCCATTGTCTCCCTGGCCTTTTCCTTCTGCTTTTCAGGAGACAGGAATCTAAGAGTACGCATATTGTGCAGCCTGTCGGCAAGCTTTATCATAATCACCCTTATATCCTTAGCCATAGCTATGAACATCTTTCTGAGGCTTTCCGCCTGTTGCTCCTCTTTTGTCTTGTATTCAAGCTTTCCCAATTTGGTGACCCCATCTACAAGCATTGCAATCTCTTCGCCGAAAAGGTTCTTGCAATCCTCATAGGTGCATTTTGTGTCTTCAATAACATCATGAAGAAGGCTTGCAGCAATAGTGATGTTGTCCATATTAAGCTCGGCCAGTATTTTCGCCACTTCCAGGGGGTGAAAAATATAGTCCTCCCCGGATACTCTCTTTTGTCCGTCATGAGCCCGGGCAGCATAATTATAAGCCCTTTCGACAATCTCTGCGTCACCGGTCGGGTTATACTTTTTAATTATTTTCAATAAATCTTCTAACATAGCAACACCAACTTTTAAACGTTAAATGGACTGCGTATACAAGTACTACTAAAAAAGCTGGTTGCGCCAGCTTTCATATATTTACATTTATTTTAGTATAAATTCCTTCAATTATCAAATATAAATAATAACTCTCCAATATTAATATTTTATAATCGAACTTACATCATACCCTTTTAAATTCTCTCTTCCTTTCAAGAATTCCAATTCTATAAGAAATGCAATGTGCACTACTTCTCCTCCAAGCTGTTCCACCAATCTGACCGCAGACAATACAGTACCTCCGGTTGCAAGCAGGTCATCCACCACAGCCACTCTCGTACCTTTTTTTATTGCATCTTTGTGAATCTCCAGGGCATCCATTCCATATTCCAGCTCATACTTATAGCAGGCTGTCTCAGCAGGAAGCTTGCCCGGTTTCCTTATGGGAACAAAACCAACCCCAAGCTCATATGCTGCAGGTGCTCCGAAAATGAACCCCCTGGCTTCCGGTCCTACGATAATATCGAAATCATAATTACTTAAATTATCTGCAATGGATTTCACAGCGTATTTGAAAGCATCTCCCTCTTTAAGAAGGGTTGTCACATCCTTGAAGCTTATGCCTTCCTTCGGGAAATTTTCAATTGTTCTTATATATTTTATTAAATCCATAAATACTACCCCCATTTATTAATTTATGAGTTTTATATCCTTTATGTTCAGCTGGACACTTTCTGTTCCGTTCCATATGTTATTCTCAATACTACATATTATATCAATTTTTTCGCCGATTTGTAATATTTTTTGCATATTTCCCAAATTATAACCTATGCAGCTGATTTCCTTTTCGCCGTCAAAAACCTTTAGAGAGAGGTGTCTGCTATCATTCCCAACTCCTTTGAAAGATGTGACCGAAAGCTCCCTGAACACATAAAGAGGGACTGTATTGCCTGTGCCAAAGGGTTCCATCAGCTTCAGCAGTTTTGCAGTATCAAGGGTAACGTCTTTCGGCTCAAGCTTATAATCAACAAATATTTCCGGTATGAGCTTATCTTCGCCTAAAGTATTTTCAACTTCAAAATTCATCCTCTCCCTGAGTTCGTCTATTTTTTCGGTTCGTATAGTAAAGCCTGCAGCCATTTCATGTCCGCCATACCTTTCAAAAAGATATCCGTGTCTGGACATTGCCTCAAAAATATTGAAACCGGGTATGCTTCTTGCTGACCCTTTGCAGAACTCCCCGTCACAAACCATAATAAACGCAGGGAGATAAAATTTATCTGCCAGCCTCGATGCCACAATTCCAATAACACCTATATGCCAATCCTCCCTGCACAGAACCAATACCTTATCCCTATCCAAATCAACGCTTTCACCTATCATAGCTTCTGCACAGTTCAATATTCCATTTTCTATCGATTGGCGCATCTTATTGTCTGAATCCAGCTTGGCAGCTGTTTCCATTGCCTTTTCCGCATTATCGGTCAGCAATAGCTCAACACATTCGCCGGCATCGTCGATTCTGCCCGCTGCATTTATTCTTGGAGCAAGCATGAAGGCCACATTATATGAATTCAGCTCTTTGCCCTTTAATCCGCATACCGCAAGAAGCGCTTTTATGCCTTGACTGTCGGTATTTTGGATACTTGCAAGGCCGTTTTTCACAATTATACGGTTTTCTCCCAACAATGGAACTACGTCTGCTATCGTTCCGATTGCAGCAATATCCAAAAGCCCTTCTGCAAAACCGGGGCTGCCTGCTCTGCAAAGCAGTGCGCCGGCAAGCTTGAACGCAACCCCGACTCCGGCCAGATCCTTGAAGGGATACCCGCAGCCCGGCTGATGCGGATTGATGATGCTTAAAGCATCCGGCAGCTCTTCCCCGCACTCGTGGTGATCCGTTATAATGATATCTATTCCCAGTTCCTTTGCATAATCAACTTCCTCACAGGACTTTATACCGCAGTCTACGGTAACTATCAGGCTTACCCCCATCTCCTTAATTCTGTCAATTGAGTTGAGGTTCATTCCGTAGCCCTCTTCCAATCTGTTCGGTATATAGTATACCCCGTCAGCCCCAAGCTTCCTCAATGTCTTTATCATTACAGCGGTTGAGGTAATTCCGTCTACATCGTAGTCACCGTAAATGCATATTTTCTCATTGCTTCTGACTGCCTTAAATATCCTGTTTGCTGCCTGCTCCATTCCCATCAAAAGGTACGGATCATGAAGTGAGCAAAGGCTGGTGTTAAAAAATTCCCTTGCTTTCGGAACAGTATCGATACCTCTGTTTATCATAGCTCTGATAATTATCTCCGGTAATTGAAACTCCTCAATTATCGGATTAAGGCTATCCATGCTTTTGCTGTAAGCTGTCCATCTTTTGTTCAATATTCATCACATGCCTTACTGAATTTCTGGTTTAAGGTTATGAAATATCCATTTTATCTATATCTTCTATTGTCTGAGGCTTTTCCTGCATAACAGGTTCCTTTGCCGGAAGCTTTTCCGACTCAATCCTTTTCTGTTCTTCCTTAAGCTTTTTGTTTTCTCCTGTCAGCTCCCTAAGCTTGAATTTGTATTTTATTCTTCTTATAATATCGAAAGGAAGCATAATCAATACTCCAATCAATGCAGAACAAAGAATTACCACAGCTTGTGACAGGCTTACCTTATACCAGAGAAAATTTATGACAACTACTCCTGCGTTTTGTACCGC